>Ga0208016_100005_pt1 | contig 364334 bp, 316 predicted proteins | sample 28_taG_FD_184102 | JGI IMG/M metagenome (GOLD analysis project Ga0208016, IMG submission 184102) | Marine viral communities from Cariaco Basin, Caribbean Sea - 28_WHOI_OMZ (SPAdes) (version 2) | ecosystem: Environmental > Aquatic > Marine > Oceanic | place: Caribbean Sea: Cariaco Basin...
GTAATCGTCTTTAGCTTCAATTAGCATACGGACGGCGCGCTCTTTCATTTCAGGGGTATAGTTTCGTGTTTTCATTGTCGTATTCTCTCAGAAAATTGAGTCTCCGACAATTCCGGGGCGGTTCAGTTATTACCTGCCCGACTTCATCCGCTTTGCAAATAATGATCCCATCTATAACCCCGAACCTATCAATTCGCTTATCTGTGGTTTGTAGCGCAAACAATGTGCAACCGACTTGTTGTTGTAGATTTAGCAGTGACTGCTCATCCCAACCATCTTCGATAACAATAAACCCAACCTCAGACAAGAGGTAGCTATCTGATTGTGGCGTATATAAAGTAGCTAAAGGTATGGGCTCTATCTGAAGCTCATCATTATCTTCTTCGTTGATACCGTTTTCTATAGTCTGTTTATCTTTGACACTACTATCTACTGTCATACTCGGCTCCTCTTTAAAGTAAAATCATCAATCATCGTTATAAAGCTGCATCCCACCTTCTAGGCGCTCAAGAATAACTGTCTTTAACTCTAATGGTTCAATAACGACGGACAATTGCGACATACTTACCAGCCAATCTTGCAGACGAGTAGTATTAGCAACCGTAGCGCTGATTGATTCCAAGTGTCGTCGATAATAGTAATTTGCTGTTCTATCGATAAGGGACGCTCATAAAGATGCTGACAGGCATACCTTTGCACCTTTAAAATCAATTTAATTTGGGTATCGTCGGTCGGCTCTAACCTACCTAGTTTGCGCAGATTCTGTAATGACAAGGCATCTCGCCCTACCCAGTCAGGTAATGGCTTATCTATGACTACTGCCTCGGTAATACGGTTGACCGCAAAGTTGCGATGCGCTTTTAACAACTGCTTATCATCAATATGATCATCTACCGGATTAAAGCCTGTGAGATAGATCATATTGTCAATAAAGATCAATCCTTTGGGATACACCACTCTTGCAGCTGGCTGTCCTTCCCATTTATTTTGATAGACTATCCGTAATTGACGATTCTGTAGCAAAGCTTGATGAATACTGCCAAACACCTCACTATCAAGATTTGGCGCTTGCACAATACTAGGCAAGGTGACGAGATGATCTTGCCATTGCCCTAGTGGACTTTGATGAAAGTTATCTTTATCTTGTCGACGTAATTGAGTGAGCTTGTCTGTGATTGCTTGTTTAAAAGATACTGGTAAGTAGTTTGCAGTATATTTATCTAGCATTTCCCAAAAGAATACGGTTTGCTCGTTAATAACATCGATGCTAAAGCCGGGTTCAATATAAAACCGTGCTGTCTTGCCACTGATATTCTTGCCCCATGCTGGCACCCGAATTAATGCGTCACTATAGAAAATATCGTTAAAGACTTGGTTTAAGCCAATCAGATCGTTCTCTAAGTTTTTGCGCTCATTTGTATAATTGTCATCATCACTATAGTTTTGCATAAGCTCCGTTAGTGACACAGCATCCGCTGCACTACGAGGAAGGCTTTGATATAAAGCAAACAGACGTGTTGACTTTGTATAGCTGGCGATAGGATGTGTAGGCATAGTAGCTTCTCTATTGGACTGATGAAGTAATCAATTTATTATTAAAATACATTTTCAATCAAAACGAACCAAAATTGCAGTGCCATTGTCATAAGCATTGCCATCGGAGTCATAAACTTGGTTCTTAAGATTGATTAGCCAAGCTTGTAAATCGGTTTCAGCATTGACAAGTGCCCATTCCTGGCTCGGCACCAAGTCATGAATACCATCCGTACAAACCAAGAGACAGTCGCCACTATTAATATCAATCTTGCAAGAGCTGTCTTTTGGTGCTTCACTGCTTAGATAACTGTCATCAGCCGTTAATGCAAAGCATTCAGTAATACTATATAGACTCCCCGCCATTCCTTCTCGGTTATAGTCAGAAAACTCCGCTTGGCGACCTTGCTCTTGCGCTTTCTGGTCAATGAGCTCATTCAATAGATTATGATCTCGAGTCAGACACTGCCATTGTGTCGCGCCTTTAGGCAGACAATAAACACGACTATCACCTACATGCGTTATCGTTGCCTTTATGGTTCCATCATCCTTTAACTCACAGGTAACCATCGCGAGGGTTGCCGCCGCGCCATGACGCTTGGATGAGTGCTTGGTTTGATTAATCAGCTGATGAATATTATCTGAAGTAATACTCTTCTGATCGTTCCATAACCGTCTGATTGCTTTTACCACTGCCTTTGAGCAGTGCTGTGAGTGATTAGAGCTTGCCACACCATCAGACACTGCCGAGCAGAAGGGCACTACAACTGGAGTCACTGCCATCATCCCTAGATCTTCTTGATACCAATTATCTAAAAAGAAAAAAGCATCTTGCTGCAATTTATTACTGGCATTACCTAAGAAAGTAACTGCACAAGCTTGTGCGATAGAGGGGATTTCTTTTGAAAGACAATTATTTGAAGAAGCAATCATGATGGTAAGCCCATATGTTTATCATGAAGCCTAGTATAGCGAACAACCTGTAATTTTATTTTCTAGGCTGTAATTTATTGAAATTTCATTCAAATTAACTTTATTTTAGATTGGACTAATGTTTGTATATATAAAAGATTGTTGCTAATATGTAACCCTTTTATTTTATCGGATATACGTTATGTATCAGAACAAATTTTTTCTTTTGAGTGCCAGCTTAATAGCCTTAGCAAATTTATCTGGCTGTGCTGAAGTAAGTACATTAACGAAGGACTTTAGTGCATCTGTTGGTCAAGGTGTCTCTACCATAGTCAAAGATATTAACACCAGTATAAATACACCTACTTCAGTAAAGTCTCAAAATCAGAATGCTGCTTCAACTCCTCCGACAGATATGGTTTTTTTGATGGGTTGGATGGAAGATGCTTGTCAAGGTAGCATCGCACCATATAACAAAATTTCAGATCGTTATTATGCTTTTAAAGACACCGTGATTGATATGCATAACTCACGCGCCCAGCCTTATTCACAATGGTCACCAGAATATCGTGATCAGATTCAAAATGTTATAAAAAGTACAGATGGATCCTATGTAACTTTCTCACTGCCATTGAAGAATGCCTATTATAGAAAACAACCTTTAAAGGCTATAGAAATCGGCTACCGTGAGGAAACTGAAGGCGCTCATGCAAAATTAGTTTTTACTCAATCTGCGAACGTTACCGCAGTCATCTCAAACTTTAAAACTCGCAAAGTCGAAGGTATGGGAGGTATGTACAATAGTGGCGCCACCTATAACGCTGAAGAAAGAAGTTTCAATTGTGAACTTTAGGTCAGTATTAATTAAAACATACAACAAGTAATTCTGATTTCTGACGTATCTTCATTAAAAATTTGTTTATTAAAACATATGATCCTACGTCGTTATTGTGTTTTGAATCAACAATATTAGAAAGTAAAAAGGACCACTAGGATGTTACAAAAAAAAGTGATTGCCTTAACAGTTATAACAAGTCTCTTATTTATTGGTTGTAGTAAAAGCGAGTCTGTTCCAAGTACTAGAAATGCTAACGACGATATCAGTATCAAATCAACCAACGTAGAAGCTGCGTCAAATATAGAGCCAAATATAGAAGTAGCACCAGGAACGGAAGAGACATCAACCACAGATTCTGTTTCTAAACTGGTTCAATACGTAGTCTCCAATGGTGAGTACTCAGAACAATGCGGGTTTAAAAACAACGAAGGTAAAATCGTTGTAAAAGCAGAATATGATTTCTGTGGTACGTTCCATGAGGGCATGGCCTATCTACTCAAAAAGAATCTAAAGTCTGACTCTGACGGAGGCTATTACCTTGGATACACTAATGGCTCAGGTGAGCTTGTGATTCCAGTGAATATTGAAGCAGATTATGGGTGGATGTTAGATGCTAGAAACTTTAGCGAAGGCTTGGTCGCTATTTTAAATAAAGACCAATGGGGATATATGAACAAAGAAGGCAAAACTGTAATCCCCTTTGACTTTGACAGCGCTAGTGACTTTGCTAATGGCATTGCCACAGTATCCAAAGACTATAAATATGGTGCGATTGATCGTTCTGGTAAAGCGGTACTTGAGTTTAAATACAGTCACCTTGGTGATTTTAAAGAAGGCCTAGCATCCTTTAGTCCAATGAATTCAGATAAGCAAGGTTTCATCAATACGAAAGGTAAAGAAGTCGTTGCCCCAATTTGGGATCAGACAATGTATTTCTCTGAAGGACGAGCTGCTGTTGCTAAAGGCGATTATGAAAATGCCAAGTGGGGATTTGTTGATACCTTAGGCAAAGTCATCATTGAACATCAATATGATGGCGTCTTTGTTGATCCAGGTGGTGATTCTCCCGATGTCATCGGTGGCTACTTTGAGAATGGCACTATAGATGTTTATCAAGAGGGCGAAAATGGACAAGTAACGGCTATTACTATTGATAAGAATGGCAAAGAGCTGAAACGTAAAGACTATGCGAGCACCTTAGATGTACTAGAGTCAATGTATAACTAGACTACAAGAAAAACTCTAAAGTATTTAGTTGTTTAGAGCTCTGTTCTCATTCAATAGGAGTAGTCATCTAAACCTTTTCTGATTTAAGCCCTTATTTGCTAAGGTTTTATTAGAAACTACCGTTCGTCGGATCGATATTTAGACGCCAAATTAGTCGATATAATTTCAAATACAAATCGAGACCAACAAAAACTTTAATTACAAGGAATGCAATTCATGACTTTACCCCCTACCCGTTTGCTACCCCTAGCTGCCCTACTAACCTTTGCTACGTATATTCTTCCCGCTCAGGCTTACGTAGATAACTGTAAACCGCCTAAGACAAATTATGCTGAAATTGCTTGTACCGCAGATAGCAAATACTTTGTCGGGTACAACTCTGATTATAGTGTTAGAACCTTATTAGATGAGCAAGGCAAAGCGCTAGTAAGCTCAAAAGGCTATGACGATGTAGACTACTACGATATTAGCAACGGCGTCTTTGCAGTGATGAAAAATAACAAAGTCGGCTATATGAATACCCAAGGTAAGCTCGTGGTACCAACCATTTACGACAATATGCGAGACCCTAACGATAAATACGATGAGTCATGGTCTGAGCCCGTATCTGACGGTCGTATACTGGTCTCTAAAAACGGCAGACTAGGTATTATCGATACATCAAACAAAATTGTTATGCCTTTTACGAATAAATATTCTTCCATAGAGTCATTTAGTGAAGGTATGGCACCAGTAATGTCAAAATCTTATAAATGGGGCTTTATTGACAAAGATGGTAAAGAAGTTATTAGGCCTCAATATGACGGTATAGATGGTAATTTTGGCGGCGTTTATGGCTTCTCTCAAGGCTTAGTTGGTATGAAAAAAGGTAAGAAATGGGGCTATATTACCAAAACTGGTAAAGTCGCTGTACCTTTCGTATACGATGAAATACGTCCGTTTAGTGAAGGTCTCGCTGGTGTATTAAAAGATGGTAAATGGGGGTTTATTAATGGTGCAAACAAAACTGTGATTCCTTTTAAATACTCTGATAGTAATGTCGAACGATATAGTTCTAATTTTATGGGGGCCACTTATTTTATTTTTAATGAGGGTACAGCACAAGTTGCGACCATCAATCAGAAACAGATATGCATTAATAAATCAGATAAAAAGATAGCCTGTCAATAGATTGAGTCTGCTTTAGCAGCTCAAACTACTTCTCTCAATCTGTGTCTTTAGTATCACGATTTAACATCTTTTTAATTTTAAGGAACTTTTTATGCAGGCCAATCATATTTTATCTATATTCGCAATAAGTAGCTTAATGGCTATATCGGGATGTTCTGAAACCCCTTCAATGGAGGAAACGACAGAGGTCACTACTCCTGAAGAAACAGTCCCTGCAGAAATAGTCGCTACTGATTCAACGACTATTGCTGAACCTGTAGTAGAGACTGAAGAAGTAGAAACCGTCGAAGCTATTGACGAAAACCTTCCTAGATTTGCTAACGTTACTGACTATTTAGCATTGAAATCTAATACAGATTGGAGTTGGAAGTCACTAGCAAATACTCCTGATATTAAGGAGTGGTATAGCAAAACGCCTGCCAAGAACGAATACTCACCCGAAGATCCTAGTTACTCTATTGGAGGAGGTCTAGACGACTATGGTGGCATGGTAGTTTATGGTACCAAAAAGCAGCCAGAGATAATAACTATTGGTTCAGGTCAAGCGGTTATGGAAGATGAGACTGGCAGCGCTGTATATAAACTCGAAGACATATTTAGAGCCAGCGAGCTTACCCGAGTGAAATCGAACTGCGACACAGGCGAAAACGAGCTATTTTCACAACAATTTTATAAATGGCAAAAGCCAGGGTATCAACCGCTTTATATCTACTCAATCATAGATCATGCCAATGCAGGTACCTCAAGTGATGTTGGTATTGCCAAAAGCTTGAATAAGTTCTTTGAGTCTGATTATAGTAGCGCCCTTATGGACTTAAGAGCTTTAGATGCTGACTATAACGATATTACTTGCACCTTTGATCTTTAATATCTTTTTAATTTTAAACTTAACGGAATTAACTATGAAATCGAAAAATACGTTATCTGTGTTGGTTATTAGCAGCTTTATAGCATTATCTGGCTGTGCTGAAAGCAAAACGATAGGTAGTACCGTAGGGAAAGGAGCCTTGAGTCTTGTTGATAGTTTTGCGACAGGTGTACAAAAAGGTATCGATGAATCTTTCTTAGGTAACAAAAGTAAAGCAGTAAGCTCTGCCAACAATGTCAAAACGACTACCACCACCGTCACAAAAGCATCAAACACTATTACAAGTAAGGATATGGTTTACTTATTCGGCGGGATGGAAGACGCTTGCTCGGGTGAAAACCCAGCTTACAACGGTGTAAGGAAAAACTTGTCTGCATTTACCGAGAGTTTTCAAGGTAAAAAAGGGTATGACAATTTCGTCAAACCTAGATCCAAATGGTTACCAGAATATCGTGACATGATCAAAGAGATTAGATATAGAGATTTTTACGATAATGAATTGGCTGGTGACTTTGGTGAGTACAAAGTGATATTCGAGGACGGTGTAAAATATCGTGGTCAGCCTTTAGAGCAGTATACTTACAAATATAGAAGGGAGTCGCACGGCGGCGTTGAAAGCCTTAAATTCTCATCTAGCGCCAATGTAATGACCATCTGGCCAAATTTCAAAACCCGTACTGTGGATAACTGGGGAGACATGATAAATATGGGCGCAGTCTATACACCGCAAACAAGAACTATTGCCTGCGAGTTTGAATAAGTTGATCACCATTCTGCCTATAGATTAGTGAGTATTCATCTTTTACAGTCTAATTTATTTTAGGCTGTAATTTTTCATTTTACCTTTGAATTTTTTCAATTTGTTTGACTATACTTTCACTTAGGATGCATTCTCACCTTTATCGCTACTTTCAAACATACAGACATGTTCTAGCGCTTTGGAAGTAATAATAAACTCATCTATCTTTGGTATAAATGAGGCTCGCATTGACAAATTTCTTGCAAGCCTAGATAAATTTCTTGTAATAAAGCATTTTTTATTCTCTCACCCTAAGTTTGGCGATTATGCCAAAAAATATTTTCTTAAACCAATAACAAACCTTATCGAGGTGTCGATATATTAGCATTGCAACAATAGTCAATACCACTCCTCCTACAGTTGTGTTAGCTGTGATTACATCCTTCGTTTCAATATTCTGAAAATACGTAAAATTAGTACCCCAGAGGCTCAAGAGCGATAACATACCGGTGGCAAAAATACCCAAAGTACCTATATTTTTATTATGTCTTTTCTCTATATCTACTTCTATCGCCTCCATAGCAGAGCTCAAATAACTATTAACTTGAGTCAGGTCTTCAACCAACTCATCCATTAGCTTTTCGCTTTCAAATGTCAGTCGCCAATTATTGTAATAGGTATTATGCAGCTGTAAATGACTGGCTTGGGCAAACCGATACTGCAACCGAAATTGTAGAATCTGCTGCCTATAAGTTTTCAAAATTTCGATGGTATCTTTATTGCCTTCATCAAATCTTATACTAGGATTGATATCACCATTTAACTTAAACAGATAGATAAACTCAATATAGGCTATCAACGTCATTGGCCAGTAGGCTGTTTTTAGTTTGCTACTTATAAAACTGGATACAAAGGTGACATCTTCTTCTGCAGAATCTGATGTAAGTACTACAGCGCCACCTTCAATGCAGGTGTAATAAGTGATATTTTGAAAAGGTGTAAAAGCATTCTCACTATTATCAACTAGCCTAGTAGCTCTATGATCTTTGGTTTGCCGGTGTGCCAGACATTTTACCAAGCCAATAGCGTCAGCCTCAGATATTCTTTGGCTGTCCGATAGTTCGATCGAGTTGTGCAATCTTAGGGCTGTATAACTAAAATACCTGTTCAAACTTAAAGGTTCAAAAGCACCCATATAAGATTCGAAATCTGAGCTTACGCTACCCTCACTACTTAAGCCAACACAGGCCCCAATTAAGTTAAAAAGCTCAAAACTATTATCTGGCTCTCCTTCTACTTGAGAACGGTATATCATAGCCCCTAATCTACTATCTGAACTCTTATGCTTGACTCGAGTAATGCCATTGACGAATTCTTGCAAACCATTAAAGCCATGGCGTTTTATGAAATTACGACAAGGTACGGCATCGACTTCAAACACACCTATACCCAAGTTATATAGATTCAGACGAATCGATTGATTGCCAAGGCGCCATGGGATAACAGATATAGGCTCAGCTGAATCATCGAAACGCTTTAGCGCATCAGCAGACAGTCTCAGTGCTAGTCCAGGACTTGTCTCATCACTGTTATGATATTGGTTCAATATATCAGCAGCACCTATGGACAGCTGATAACTTTTCGATAGTTCAACATCCATATCTTTTGTAGTTAATATGCGAGCCACATGGGGATACAAGTCACTGGATAAGCTTGAGTCGTCAAACTGAGCTTTTTCCCATAAACCACTGTTACCGAAAAAATTACTACTATCAATCGTCAATAATGGTAGTCGGCTCTGCGCTAATTTAGCTAAGGTAAGCTGCTCTACTCGACTGCTAACGTCAGTTAATGTGTTAGAGAACTTAAAAGGTAGAAGTAACTTTATCGAAACCTCTTCGATATCGTAATTTTTAACTTTATCAAAAGCGTCCACACGTCACTCTCTTTAGCTGAAAAATCCATTTATATTAGCTCAAACTATCATTACAGAAGACCACTACCTGTTTTATTCTTCAACAGCGCGGCCAACTGCGAACCTGACTTAAGTTTTTCTATATAAGTACTGAACCGCCCCGACTATATCGGAGGCTGATCTACTTGAGTCAGGCAGCGATGCCTGACAGGGTTAAATTATCATAATACCGCTTTTCAAACTCAAAGGGTGACACATATCCAATCGTGCTATGTAGACGCTTCTTGTTGAACCAATCCACCCACTCAAGGGTTGCTAGTTCAACATCGTTCACACCAGTCCAGTTCTGTTTTAAATAATGAATCACCTCAGACTTATAAAGCCCGTTGACCGTTTCAGCCAATGCATTATCGTATGAATCGCCTGTCGTACCGACAGAAGCTATAACACCGCATGTAGCCATTTTATCAGTATAGCGAATGGATAAATACTGAACCCCTCGATCACTGTGATGAATCACATCTTTGGGATAGTTTCTATCTGCTATTGCTTGATTTAACGCCGCCATCACCATATCTGTGTTCATACGATTAGATACTTTCCAGCCGACAATAGCGCGAGCAAACACATCAATAATAAAAGCGGTATACACCCAGCCGCTTATCGTCTTGATATAAGTAAAGTCTGCCACCCAGAGCTGGTTAGGGCGATGAGCGCTAAAGTTACGATTAACTAGGTCATCAGCACGCTTTTGATCATCACGGCTGTGAGTTGTTATTTTACCCTTACCGCGCCAGACACCTTGTAGGCCATGCTGTCTCATTAAACGCTCTATGGTACAACGAGCAACCTTTAACCCGTCAGCTTTCATCTGCTGCCATACTTTACGCGCACCGTAACGGCATTTGCTGTCCTGCCAGATACGTTTAATCTCGCTGATGTAAAAGTCGTCATGTTGACTGCGCAGTGAGCGTTTTTCAGGGTAGCTCTCCAAGTCTTTAGTACGGTGATAGGTTGACGGGGCAATCGGTAGTACTCTACAAATCAGCTCGACCCCATAACTACCTCTATAGTCATCAATAAACTGAACCATTATCTGGGTGGACGGTCGAGCTCCGCCTGGGCGAAAAAAGCAGCAGCCTTACGTATAATCTCATTGGCTTGCTTGAGCTCTTTGTTCTCGCGTTCAAGCTCTTTGATACGCTCTTTGTCACTTTGAGCCTGCACTGAGGCGGGAATGGTTTGGTCTATGTGCTTTTTATGCCAGGATCGCAGTGTCTCAGGCGTACAGCCAATCTTTGACGCTATGGCTTGAATGGCTGACCAGGTAGAAGGATAGTCGCTCGACGCTTCAATCAGCATGCGAACGGCGCGTTCTTTAATCTCAGGAGTGTAGGTTTGTCTTTTCATTGTCGTATTCTCTCAGAATGTTGAGTCTCCGACAATCCCGGGGCGGTTCATAGTTTCTAAATTGGTACTAAATATAGTGCGCGCTTGTAAAAAAGCTGTAAAGGTAAACTTGGTAAACGGCGGTTACCATCACAGCATAAACTAGCCCTACCGCACCATTAGAAACGTCATAAATCATTCCAAATATCACCACATCGTTCAAACTTATAGAGCGCCGCCGTTTTTATTTATACAAAACACTTCTAAAGCGTACAATTTTTCAATATCAACCCTAAGTCATGGGTCAAGTGCCTTTTAAAAAACTCATCACTTTATCCATAAATGCATGCGGCTGCTCTAAATGCACACAATGAGTTGATCCAGCAAACACTTCTAGATCGCTATGCTTGCATAGGTTGGCATATTTTTGCAATGTATTGGGCCTTGCTTCATCTTCACTACCGCAGATGAACAATACTGGACAAGATAATGTAGTCAATACATCGACGTAATTGGCATTTTGTAGATTGCCCGTCGACGTGAACTCATTAGCCCCCCACATAGTTTCATAAACGTCTTTACTAAGGTTGTTCATGGTTTCTAGCAACAAGTCAGGCCATGGCTCAAGCTTGCAAAAATAACGCTGATAAAAGTGCTCTTCAGCTTGTTGATAAGCGGTGCTATCGGTAGGCTGTTGCAGACCATCTTGATCGGTTTGGCTCATTTTGTTAATCAAAGACCTTACATCTTGCTGCCAGTCATCAGTACAAATTAGTGGACTAACTAAAATCAGCTTTTGCACTTTCGTCGGCTGATCTTTTTGATGTTGCATCGCAAGCGTTCCACCAAAAGAGTGACAAAGAAACACTAAACGATCTAAAGCAAGATACTCGATTAACTGCTGCAAATCTTTGGCGAACTGCTCAATAGTTAAGGCTTCAGTAGGTACATCATGTGATGAACGCCCACACCCTAACTGGTCATAGAAAACAACATTATAATGAGCGCTTAATTCTGCCAGTCCAAAAAGGTAATCGGAAGGGCATCCGGGACCACCATGTAATATCACTAATGTTGTAGGATCAGGGTTAGTAGATACTGCCTGATAGTAACGATACCAAAGTCGTCCGTATTCAACAGGGCAATAATCTTCTTGATAGGAAACAAGCGACTTAGTAGACTTATCCGTAGTAATTTTTTACTCCTTTTGTTGTTACTCGCTATTAATTGGCGGTTGCCATAGCGACACTTTAAAAAAACCTATGTTGTCAATGATCAAAACCTGATAAATGCTGTGCTAAAGTAGTTAACTTCGTACAATCAAACTAAGAAGGTTGTTATTTAGCAGACCGACATAAGCATCAGCCCATCCTTTTTATCCAAACCCCTCTTTTATGGTTCGACCCATTGACCCAATCCTTCTTTTTTCGCTTTTTGAGCGATCTTTAGTGCGACTGCTGCATCAAAACTTGCTGCGCCAACTGACTTAAAAAGGGTGATACCCTTGTCTTGACTGAGATCAATACTAACTTTTTTATTGACTAGATCACTTAATGTGCCTGTCAATTGCTCCCATGTCCAACTACAATTCATATCATTATGAGCTTGTATCAAGTCGCCCGCTTCGTGTAAGCCACCTTTAACATCATCAATAATCACAGAAGTACTGGCCTCTATTACAGAATTACTGACCTCCTTCATCGTTGCCTGATAAGCACCAATCGCGTTAATGTGAGCATCTGGTTTTATCTGTGACGTCTCAAACAACCCTATCGTCGCTCGCGTGGCAAGATTAATGATATCGGCATCTTTGATAGCATCTGCAATATTCTCACAGACTTCAAATTCCACTTGCCACTGCGGGTACTCTTGTCTAAATCTATTCTGAAACTCATGCGCCGCCTGTAAGCTTCTGTTCCAGAGTTTCACCTGTTTGATATCTGGACGCACAGTAAGTATGGCGTTGAGCTGCTCATAAGCCATTCCTCCAGTTCCTACTACCGCCATGACACGACTATCTTGCTTTGCTAAATATTTAGTCGCAATCCCCGACAGTGCAGCCGTGCGTACTTGAGTAATATATATCCCATCTAAAAAGGCCAGCATCTCCCCTGTCGCATTGTCGGATACGGTAATCGTTGCCATCGTCGTTGGCTTATCACGCTTGGGATTGTCTGGACAGATACTAACTAATTTGACCACGGTATATTCGTTGTCACCATCAAAAACCACCGACGGCATGGATAGATGTGAGCCATTGGCATGGTTATTACTTTGCTCAAAAGTAGGAATCAATAAGCGCTCAGGTGTCTTAACCCACTTTGGATGATCACTTTGCACTTTAAGCAGCGCTTCAATAGCATTGATTGCCATCGACATCGTCAGTTGTTCTTTTACCGTATCGATATCTAAAACGTACATAGTAACTCCTAAAACATTCTGTGAGGGTACTATCCCCAGTCTATAAGGCTACAAAAACAAACTGCATGATTTATCCATATTTAGAGCAAGATAATGACAAATATAAAAACGACTGATTACATCCGCTTTTTTATCACATATCAAAAATCTTCCCGCGATTCATGATATTGTTTGGATCAAATACTTTCTTGACCTCACGCAAGTAATCGATCTCAGTCTCGCTACGGCTGTATTGCAGATACGGCTTCTTCGTCATACCCACCCCATGCTCAGCAGACACCGAACCGCCATACTTCTGCACTGTCTCAAACACATGCTTATTCACTACCTGACACTCGGCAAAGAAATCATCTTTACTCATGTTTTCAGGCTTCAAGATATTAAGATGTAAATTACCGTCACCGATATGACCGAACCAGCACACCTCAAAGTCAGGATAGTTGCTGCTGACGATGTCATCAATCTCTTTAATAAACTCAGGCACATGACTGATGAGCACAGATACATCGTTCTTATAAGGGGTAAACACCGAGATGGTCTCTGAGATATACTCGCGTAGCTTCCACAGCTCAGCCGCTTGCGATAGGCTCTGGCTCATCACCCCATCAACAACCCAGCCCTCTTCCATACACTGCTCAAAGATAGCCATGGCTTTTTCCATGATGGGTTCATAAGGCGCTTCAAACTCTAATAAGGTATAAAACTTGGTACGAGACTCAAACGGCTCTTGTACTTGACCATGGGCCATCAGCTTATCAATCGCCACCTCATCAAAGAATTCAAAGGCGGTCAAATCAATCTGGGCTTGAAAGGCAGAGAGCACATTCATGACGTCACTGAAGTTGTCCATACCCAGCACCATGACATTTAAGTCTTGTGGCTGACGCTCAAGTTTGATTTGCGCATGAGTGACAAGACCAAGGGTACCTTCAGCACCGATAAAGAGTTGACGCAAGTCGTAGCCGGTGGCGTTTTTAACCATACCGCGGTTGAGATGCAAGATATCACCTTTACCAGTAACGACCGTCAGTCCCATGATCCATTGACGGGTCATGCCATAGCGGATGACTTTGATGCCGCCAGCATTGGTGCCGATGTTACCACCCATTTGACTAGAGCCTGCAGAAGCAAAGTCGACAGGATAGTACAGGTCTTTTGATTCGGCGAACTGTTGCAGTTGTTCGGTAATGACGCCTGCTTCAATCTCAATGATGCGATCGGCAGGATAAAACTGGCCAATCTGGTTCATTTTATCCATGCTGACGACAATCTCACCATTAGCAGCAACCGCACCTGCTGAGAGTCCGGTACGGCCACCGCTAGGGGTTAGGACAACGTTATGCTCATTAGCAAGTAGGACAATCGCTTGAACTTGTTCGGTGGTCTTTGGAAAGACGATGGCAGAGGCAGCGGGGGCGAAGTGCTTGGTCCAGTCTTTGCCCCAGTGCTCTAAGCTCTCAGTGTCGGTTCTGATTTGGCTGGGGTCGAAATTATGATTGTCTTGTAGCGCAGAGACAATAGTATCGATTATAGCTGCTGAGGCACTAATAAGATCACTCATTAAATAGGTTCCTTCATTTAATAAAAGATAAGCTGCACCATGAGCAGATAGTACCTTATTGGCGTGTCTATCAACCACCATGGAGCGACTATAATTGAGAGGGAAAGCTCATTATCTGATAATTTTGAGACATTGACCCGCGTGATACAACGTCAACCCCAGCTCAGTCAATCCAGATCTGAGTCCGCTAAAAGCGATTTTTTCTTCTTCTAAGCGTTTAAAGGGTAAAGGGATACTGTCGCTGTTACCTGTTAAGATATAATCTGCAAAACACTTACCCATGAGCGTCCCTGTGGTAATGCCGCGACCATTATACGCCGTCGCCGTCATGATGCCTTCGGCAGGCTCAAGTACACGAAAGATATGATCCTGTGTAAAACCAAAACTACCACTCCATTCATATTGCCAGTTAAATGCAGGCAAATCTGGGTAATAGCTTTTTTGAATGGTATTGGCCCATGACTGGTAAAAGGATTTTGGCTTGAGCTGCATACCGCCAACTGTGCCCAGTAATAGACGATCATCCTTATCACGGCGAAAACTAGAAAGCGCCAAGCGGGTATCCCACGCCCCTGTCTTATATGGCAAAATACGATCTGCAACAGGTCCGCTCAGTGGCTCGGAGGCAACTTGATAGTAGTCAACCAAATAAAACGTCTTTGCAAGTTCTGTCCACTCCCCTTCAGTATAAGCATTGGTGGCAATAATCACCCGCTCGGATTTTACATACGCTTGCGGGGTTTTGGTATACCAATGACCATCTGCTTTTTCTATCGCTGCAACGGCTGAGTGCTCATAAATCGTGACGCCCAGACTGGTGGCAACTTTGGCCAACCCTCTGACATAAGCCAATGGGTTTAATGTACCTGCTCGATGATCGAGCAATGCTTTATTGATACTCGTCGTGCCACAATACTCATGGCACTTACTACCAGTCAACACTTCAACATTCGCGCCGCGGCGAGTCAACTGCTCATAGCGGACATCAACATCGGCCTCGCCTTTGGCGTTATGCGCCATATGAATGTTACCCGCATTAATCGCCTGCGCATCGATGTTATAACGCTTAATCAGATCAAACACCAAACTGGGCGCTTGTCCGAGCGCTTCGGTCAAGCGCTCTCCTGCGGTGTCACCTAGCGCAATGTTTAAGTCCTCAGGGCGCGACCAAGTGCCTGCATTGACCAGTCCCACACTTTTCCCTGAGCCACCACTACCAATGGTGTGACCCTCTAGCAAGACGACCTCAACCCCTTTTTCTGCTAAGTGAATGGCCGCTGACAACCCTGTATAACCGCCACCGATAATGCAGACGGTGGTTTGCATATCACTACTGATCTGGCGATACGCATCAATCGTAGGCGCGGTCACATCCCATAAACACTGCTCTTGCAACATAACATCCTCCTTTGGTATCACACTTCATTGAGTGAAGCGATGGTGTCGAGCTTATTTGTGCTAGGCTCTTCACGTGGTATAAATTTATTCAAAAATGCCCATAGCAAGCCAAACAAAGGAGACAACCAGCAGGCAAAGGCGAAAGGGGCGTAGGTCAGGGTGGCGATGCCTAGAGTTGCCGCGACAAAGCTACCACCCATATTCCATGGGATGAGCGGTGATAACAACGTACCGCTGTCCTCAATAGAGCGTGTCAAAGTTGTGCGCTTGTAGCCCATCTCTTGATATTTGTCTTTTAATAGACGGCCTGGTAGTACCAAAGTGGTATATACGTCACCGATAATCGTACCCACGCCCAAGACACTGGCATACGTGGTGAGAATCAAGCCGATACGCGACTTCACCGCCTGATCGATTTTTGCCATGATGGCTTTTAGCGTGCCGTAATGCTCAAGGGAGCCGACAAAACCGAGCGCAAATATGGTTAAGGTAATGACCCACGTCATTGACATAACGCCGCCTTTTGATAGCAGTTTATCCACCACGTCAAAACCTGTCTCACTAACATAACCATTTTGTAAAACATTAAAGATCTCACTGACCGCAACGCCTTGCATAAAAAACGCAATCAATGAGGCCACCACCACACCGCCCAATACCGTTGGTATGGCTGGCATTTTCATCACCGCGGCTGCCACGACCACAAGCGCAGGCAATAGAGTAATTACGCCCAGATTGTAGTTGTCCGCTAGATTGGTCTGTAACGCTTGAATAGAAGACAGATCGATACTGTCATCGCCATATCCCATCCCGATCCACGCATAGATAGCCAAAGCGGTCACCATGGCTGGCACTGTCGTTGGCAACATACCTTTAATATGATCCCACAGCTCAACACCAGCAGCGGCAGGCGTCAGGTTCGTGGTATCTGATAATGGCGACATTTTGTCCCCAAAGAATGCACCAGACACAATGGCGCCGCCTGTGAAATGTGCTGGAATACCCAATCCCATACCGATACCCATCATTGCAAGACCAACGGTACCAACCGTACCCCACGACGTGCCTGTCGCAACAGAAATAATGGCGCAAATAATACAGACAGAAAATAAAAACGAGGAAGGCGAAAAAATACTAAAGCCATAATAAAGAATGGTCGGCACGGTCCCTGCAATAATCCATGAACCAATGAGCATGCCCACGCCCATGAGAATAATCATGGCTGGCAGACCAATTTTGATCACTCTTAAAAATCGATCTTCCATACCCTGCCAGTCGCGACCACGCAGCTTCATAAACAAGCCAGTAATCAAAATACCGCAAGCTAAAGGGATGTGAGGGGTAAAGTCTTTGAATATAAAAAACTGCACCATCAGAATAATGGCAGTCAATACGAGGGGGGCAATATCAAGTAAAAAATTAGAAGATGGACCATAGCCATCAAAATCAGGGTTATGCGGTTTGTCATCAATCATGATAGTGCTACCTTCCTTAGTAGTAATTGATAATAATGGCAACCTCGTCCGTCGTTGCTCAAGCCTTTAAAAAATTGCTGCTTACAAAAAATTCTCGCTCAAAAGACACAGATGTGTTGTAGGTTGCTGGTCAAATATGCCCAGCAACCGGTTTAATAATGAATAGTCAAAAAGGATAAAAGAAAGTAAGCGTGTTGTTATTAGCCGAAACTAATGCCTTGTGCTAATGGCAGCTCTTTTGAATAGTTAATGGTGTTGGTCTGACGACGCATATAGGCTTTCCAAGCATCAGAACCCGATTCACGGCCACCACCTGTTTCTTTTTCACCGCCAAATGATCCGCCGATCTCAGCGCCACTGGTACCGATGTTGACATTGGCAATACCGCAATCACTGCCACGATCGCTCAAGAAAATCTCCGCTTCACGCAAGTCATTGGTAAAGATACAAGAGGATAGACCTTGAGGGACGTCATTTTGCATCTCGATGGCGTCATCGAAATCTTGGTAGGTCATGATATATAAGATAGGCGCAAACGTCTCACTTCTGGCAACGTCATTTTGCTCATCAAACTCTACAATGGCAGGTTTAACATAGTAGGCATCAGGGTATTTGTCAGCCAAAACACGCTCGCCGCCTGTTACCGTACCGCCCGCCGCGCGCGCTTTTTCCAAGGCATTTTGCATGTTGTTAAAGCTGTCTTCATCAATCAGTGGACCAACCAAGTTGCCCTCTAGTGGATGACCGATAGTGACGGTTTCATAAGCAGATTTAACCCGCGGTAAGATGTCATCTTTGATAGACTCATGGACAAACAAGCGGCGTAATGTAGTGCAGCGTTGACCTGCAGTACCGACCGCTGAGAAGAGAATACCGCGTAGCGCCAGATCCAAATCTGCACTTGGGGTCAAGATCATGGCGTTGTTACCACCAAGCTCAAGTAAGGATTTTCCAAAACGATTGGCTACCTTTGGCCCCACTTCACGGCCCATACGTGTACTACCAGTGGCACTGACTAACGCCACATCTTTGTGCTCAACCAAGGCATTACCCACCTCTGTTTTGCCAAGCAGCAATTGCGACAAGTGCGCGGGTGCATCACCAAACTTGGCAAGCGCTTTTTCAAACATGGCCTGACAGGCTAAGGCCACCAATGGGGTTTTCTCTGATGGCTTCCAGATCACAGGATTACCACAAGCAATGGCAAGTGCTGTGTTCCAAGACCATACCGCGACAGGGAAGTTAAAGGCTGAGATCACGCCAATCACGCCAAGTGGATGCCACGTCTCACGCATATGGTGACCTGGACGCTCTGAGGCGATGGTTAGGCCATATAACTGACGCGATACGCCAACGGCGAAATCACAGATGTCGATCATTTCTTGTACTTCGCCCAGACCTTCTTGTTTGATCTTGCCAGCCTCAAATGACACCAGCATACCTAGGTCTTCTTTGTGCTCGCGTAATACCTCACCAAGTAAGCGAATCAGCTCGCCACGTCTTGGCGCAGGTACGGTGCGCCATGCTTTGAATGCTGCTTTGGCATTAGCTACTTTGGTATCGACGTCATCAACGCTATCTAACGTGATTTTGCCAATAACTGCGCCATCAATAGGACTATTAACCTCAAAATCGCCATCTTGATATTGTGCTTCCGTGACACCCATGGCAGACATATATTGCTTGATCATACTCAATCCTCTTATAGTGATTTATGCTTCCTTGAAACACTTATTAAATTAACTGCTGACAAGATAAGTTGCAAAATAATTAATTTCTTACTACCATTCCTTTTTGGAATGGTGTGTCGATATCATGCTGATACCTTGTCTCATCAGGCATTCAGCGCTAAGCCTTACTATCTAAAGCCAGCAAACAGCGCTCTAAACTCTGAGATTGTAGGCGTTGATAAAGTGCCAACTCATCATAAACAGCAGCCTCTAACGCCTGCTCAAACTCCTGCTGATTAGACGGGCCTTGATAATCGCTTTGCTTCTCATCATGCAGATTGGACTGAAAAATGCCCGCCGCACTGACTGGCAAAAAATCCTCATAAACGATAGGATCAATCCGAATCGCCCCTTGCTCGATCAAGTCGGCAATAACTTGCTTTGCTGTCTCTGTTTGCAGCGCACTGGTATCTAGATCAGAGATAGCAGCGCTCATATCGACGCCATCATCGACCGTCCGATAATAAAAGTAAGCCAACTCCTCATCATGCAGCGTTTGATAATCATCTGGGAACGCCTCGAATGCGCTGTCTAACAGTTGATAATATTTTGGAGCATTGTGCTCATTCGGTGTCCCGCCAAGCTGCTCGCGTGCTTGATTAAGCAGTTTGTCGTACAACGCCCGACCTTTGGGCGTCAAAGCCACGCCGCGCTGCTCGATCTCACCAAAGCGCGCGCTATGGTGACCGGTGTCGTAGCCGCCCTCTGCGTTTTGAAAACTAACGGCCTCTTCTAGCGCTTTAAAGCTTGTTTGTCGTAACAAGATCGGACAATCACGCTTAGGTGGTCCTTCTATGATGGCTTTTGGTGCAATGCCTTTGCCCTGCATGCGGGCTTGTACGGTATCGATGTCCAGCGTTCTGGGCGTCAAATGGTTGATGTGTGGCCCCTTAAAACCGACCACATCCGCTATAAGACCATGCTGTGCTAGTAAGCTTTGATACAGCGTTTTTGACACGGGTGTGTTGTCATGCCAACGAAACGTCTCTAACGCTTCTTTGACAAACTGCTGACTCTCATCCTCGGTGAGTCCGCCCTGCTGCTCACATCGCTCAATCAAATCGATGACGTTATCGGTGAATATTTGGCGCCGGTCTAATGCCGCTCTTGCCTCTTGTCTGAGCTGCTCATCAGCAATCAAATCCAAGCGCAGCAAAGAAGTAAAGACGCGAAATGGACTCTTATTCAATGACTGCGTTTCAATCGCTCGAAAGGCCGTCGAGTGCACAGGCACCCCCGCTGGTGCCAAATCATAGTAGCCGACAGGATACATACCCATCACTGCAAATAGTCGACGCATCATACTCAGCTCAGCCGCTGTGCCCAGTCTGATCGCCCCATGACGCTCCATATTAAGTCGAGTAAGCTCGCCGCTGTGCTCAAGCTGTTGTCTGATTTCAGGATGCTGCGCCAACGTCTTTGTATTGACGTCGCTTACTAGGTCAATTAAGTCGCCATACAACGGCACTTCTTTTTGGTACATCTTAGACATCGCAATAGCAAAATCGTGGCGAATATCATCGCTGTTTATCAAGGTAGGTTTCACAAGTCATTATCCTTCTTAAAAAGTTATGGCAGTTTTGGGTCATAAAGTATGTCGATACAGCACCGTAACGATGTATGCCGTATCAAGGTCAGCGCTAAAAATCACATTGAGATCGTGTGGAAAGTGGTTATTTTTCTAGTACCGCTTTAGGTTTCTGGTAGCGCATCAGGCAAGGCCATAAGCACCTCTTTTAAGATATCGAGTCCAGCGGTTAATGTCTCAGGCTCTATGGTGAGCGGTGGCAACAGGCGAATAATATGTCGGTATTTACCGCTAGGCATCAATAGCAACCCATGCTCTCGGGCGTGTTTTAACACATGGGTCATGATGATAGGATGCGTGCCATGCATCGGATGACGCAGCTCGATACCGCGCATGGCACCCACGCCTGTGAGTCCGTGCAACCACGGAGAGATGTTTTCTTGCTGCCACGCGGTAACCGTCTCTTCGATGGTCTTGGCATAGTGCTTGGCAGACTGCCATACCTCCTCTTTTTGCATAATGTCTAAAGTAGCATTTGCCGCCGCGCAAGCGACAGGATTGCCCGAGTACGTACCGCCCAAGCTACCCTTGGGACGTCCATTCATCACGCTCGCCTTACCGACCACCGCGCCCAGCGGTAAGCCCCCAGCGATACTCTTACCAAGCAGTACCATGTCGGGTTCAATGTCTAGGTGGGTAAAGGCAAAAGGCGTGCCCGTACGTCCATAACCTGACTGGATCTCATCCATAATAAGCAAAATTCCATGCTCGTCACAGAAGTCTCGTAGATAGCGAGCAAACGCCTTTGACATTATCTGAAACCCACCTTCACCCTGCACAGGTTCTGCGATGATGGCACCGATATTGTTGATGTCAGTTTCGACCGTAAAGAGCCTATCTAACGCATCAATTGCCTGCTGATCGCTAATGTCATTGTCTGGACTGGGAAAAGGAATGTGGTAGACGCCGCCTGCCAATGGTCCAAGTCCTCGCTTATAAGGAGCAACTTTACCATTCAAATTGACAGCAGCAAGCGTGCGCCCATGAAACCCGCCATCAAAAGCGATAACCCCTGTGCGGCCTGTGGTCATACGAGCGATTTTGATGGCGTTTTCAGTGGCTTCTGCGCCGCAGTTGGTGAGCATGCCAGCAAGCACACCTTCAATAGGCACTAGCTGGCACAGTCTGGGCATAAAAGTCTGATACGGGGCATGAGCCGCTGCATTGTAAGCGTAGTGGATAAGTGACTGTGCTTGCGAGACAATGGCACTCACGATATGAGGATGGCAATGGCCAAAATTTAGGACGCCAATACCCCCAACAAAATCGATATAACTTCGATCATTGTCATCCCATACCGTTGCATTTATGCCTTTGGTGAGTGTTATTGGATGTACCATCGTAAAGGCATCGGTAACGTTGTGTAGCTGATCCATATCAATCTCTCGTCTTCCTTGAGTTAGATACTCATTTCAGCAAAACCCTGCATTATCAGCAAACGAAGAATAGTTGTGACACCATTCCTTTTTGTCATTGCCAAAAAAAACCGGCATAAAGCCGGTTTACTGGTGTCAGTTATAGACTTTTCGGTAGCGTCCCTTTTAATCGCTACTATTCATGGATATGTCGTCGTTTGTTTTTTTACGACACAATAATTTGCCAGTTAATAATAGCTAAATTACACGATAGCATTTAAGGCTTGCTCATTTGACTTGGCAAGATACGCAGATACCCATTCTAAAATAACCTTTACCTTGTGCGAATTACCAAGCGATAAAGGATAAGACATATAGTATGCCCCTCTGCCCTTAGCTGCATAATCCCATACCGTTATCAGAGCCCCTGATTGCAGCTCTGGCGCAACTAAGCGTATAGGCACTAACGCGATGCCATAGCCAAGTAAGGCGGCGGAAATGATGGCGTTAAACGTATCAAAACGCGGGCCGACAAAGGTGCCATCGATACTGATGTCTTGCTGCCTAAAATACTCATACCATGCGCTTGGACGTGAGCTAAGTTGCAACAAGGCGTACTGATCGATATGGTTTATACAGGGCGGCTTATCCGTCAGATACTTAGGGTGACAGACCGCCACCGTATGCTCATCAAATAGCTTTATTGACTCCATACCACCCCAAACGCCATCACCATACATAAAGGCAACGTCGACATTTTGATCTTCGGCAAAAAAAGGTACTGCAAGTTCTTTGATATTTAAATTAAGCAGTGGATGTGCCTGGCTGAATCCCTCCAGTGCTGGTATCAGCCAACGAGCACAAAAAGTGGGATGGGTGACAATTTTAAGTACCTCTGAGTTGTCGCTGTTTGACATCAGACTAGTCGTCGCCGCCTCGATATGTTTGAGAATATTCAACACTTCAAGATAATACGTTTTGCCTGCAGGCGTGAGTGAGATGCGATGCGGTGTCCGATAAAACAGTGACAGATTGAGCATCTCCTCTAGCTGCGCCACCTGCTTACTGATCGCACTCTGCGTCATATGCATCTCTTGCGCAGCATTGGTAAAACTCAAATGCCGTGCTGCTGTTTCAAAACACTGCATAGCCGTGGTTGAAGGATACCTTCTAAAAGCAAGTGGGGTTTGAGTTTCAGTTTTCATAATTTGTTGATTCTTTTATATCATATAGATTAGAGTGTAAAAATAAATTCCGTTTACTCGTGCTGGTCTCTATTGTCAATTTCATAAACATTAACTTAGATAATCCTAAAGACGCTGGACGACTCATAAATTGCCAATGGTGAGGAGCAATAATTTCACATTCTATTTTTAAGAATTCAGCCAATAGCTCATGTTGAGACTATTTAATACCAAACCTTAAGTACGATCTAAAGGTGATATGCTTTTGCTTATAGATACTGACAAACTGGTGTAATCTATCAGGATTATGTACTGACATCTAATATATTTTATCTAATGACAAAGCCAATCAACGCTTCATATCTAGCATTAATAAAAATAGAATAAGCACTCGCCTCTTCTGCGCTATTATTCTACTCTATAAACGGATTGTCTATATTAGGCGCCGTGAATAAAAGAAAATGATAATCTATATAAAACAAATCATTTAATCTCATATATTTATACTCAATACCTAATTATAAAAAATAGTTCAGAATCATTGCTTAAGTTTACACAATATATTAACAGCCCAAAATCAGAACCGTGCATTCCAACTAATGATAGATTAAGCCATTCATTAATTTCATAGACGTTGCGCCCACCCCACGCTAGTTGCGCGATATTTATATCGTTAGTATCATGTCGGTTTTAAAGCGGCTCAATGACAGCTACTATATTAGACGGACAGTCTGTAAATAATAAGGCAATGAGTTATCAACATTTTTAAAATGCAAAATGTAATTATGATCAGATGTCTATAACTATACAGAATGCGCATCAATAACTAGGAAAAATATTATGGCAAAATTAGAATCAAATATCGAATTAGAAGCGGCGGCATTTCGTCGCTTACTGGCTCATTTAGACGAGCGTAAAGATGTACAAAATATCGAGCTGATGAACCTTGCTGACTTTTGTCGTAACTGTTTGTCTAAATGGTACAAAGCTGCTGGTGAAGAGCGTGGTATTGAAATCGACTACGAAGATGCGCGCGAGCTTGTTTATGGTATGCCTTATGCTGAGTGGAAAGAAAAGTATCAGCAAAAAGCAACACCAGAACAGTTGGCACGTTTTAATGAAATTGAAGCTGCCAAGAACAAAACAAATTAAAACCAACTAGTAGTGGCTCAAATAAAAGAGCCACCATTATATAATTATATCGAAGAAGACAATATTGCCACTAGATTAGCGGCTTTCTATAGATTTGAGTATACTACTAAATCCTATGGTTCCTTGTTTCTGCATTTGACGATCAAATAGGCGACCGATTAATGGCAATGGTACAATCAATCGACCCTCGGATATCCAAGTCACGTGTGTGGTGCCATCGCCCAAGTCTTTTAAATCAATGACGCCTTTATCATGTCGCATTTTGACAGGTTTAGCTTTTTCGATTTGGTATTGCATATGAGTAGGACGTTCAAACGCTGTAATCCGCTCCCAAAACTTAACAGGTCCCGCTTGAATGCTACGTAAAGCGCCAACACCATTACGCTCCTCATTACCTTCAGCGACTAACTTAGCAACTCCCACCGCTTTAAATGAGCCATAACTGGCATGGTCGCTCAGTGCTTCAAATACCTCATCAATCGGTTTTTTGACAATGCGTTCTACTTTTATTTTAAACATACTATGATCTCGTTAGGATTAAAGTTATTTCGCTTAGTGCCATTTTAGAAACAAATAAAGCCGTCACACTTCAAAAACTTATGATCGTGAAGAACCTCGTCCTTTTAAAAGACGCTTACCATTAATACTATTCAACATCATCCAATAGCTTATTAAGCTCATCAACCATTGCGTCATCTATGATGCTGCCTTCCACATAACTTACGATCTCATCTACAGTCGTTAGATCCATGGCCGCAACGCCCAAGTTGGCTAGCTGCTCATTGATTGAGTCCAAGCTATCATTATCTTTGGAGTCGTCTAACAACTCTTCTTCAAACCTGCCTCTGACGAACCAATACATTTTTTCTAGCACGGTTTCTTTTTTGGTCAAAGTAGAATAGCCATCGCCATAAATGAACAGATTAAAATGATACGGTATTTCTACATCATTGATGAAAAAAGTACGCTGACACTCTAGTGTATAGGCCTGAATCTCTTCGCCTTCAGTGCTATCGTCACTTTGAGTATCCTCATCATACTCAATCGCCTCCTCTACCAATCCGCCTAGCAACTGATAGCCGCCCACTTTGATTTTGTGATTATAAATAATACTTGAATCTGCAATGGCATCAAAAATAACGGCGCTGACATCTAAAGTATGATTATCAATATCATAAAATGCTTTTAGGGCAGGCAAAAACCCTGTCAGCTCCTCTTCAGGTACTTGAATGAGAAACTGCTGCTCATATATTTTAATCATATCTTCAGGCGCATAGGTATTGGCAGTGTCGGTTTCATTTCTACCAGTAGGCTGCAAAGGTAAAAAGTTATACGGGTTATGTTTGGTCATTCAAAACGGCCTTTTTGCTTGAGTTAAATTTATTAAATGTCTGTGTGGCTCAATCTTTAAGAGCCTTTGGGCGTGCTACTTTTTTCAATAACACGTTACTTTAGATTCTATGCGCATATTGTCTCTTATTCAGGCAATTTTAGATAGACAGTTATAAATATACAAGTTCAATCACTGTAGTTTAAACAAGCAGTCCAAATAACACAGACTAAAAAGACGATATTAGCTAGCAGCGGATTGGTATCGTCTTCAAGGGCTAATCCAATTTTCACTTTTCTCTAAGACTACTTACATACTAATTATTAATTCACTTGCTGCCACCCTGACGTCGCATGATGTTCATCTTGATTTGCAAACAAAGGGTGAGCCTTGGCTTCCTGCAAACTTAGCACAGGAGTCACACAGACATCCGTTGCCGCAAATACACGTTGCCAATGCTCAAGCGTTTGACTGGCAAATTTTTCCGCTATGGTTTTAGTCGCTGTTTGACTCTCAGGCCTATTGGGCATGATACCAAGCTGCCAATGTACGTCTTTAAGCGCTGGCAACTCCAATACCTCACATAGACCTTGCCAAAATTTCAACTCTAACGAACCAACCGCCATATGGCGCTGATCAGCGGTTTGGTACAATCGATAGCATGGCAATGCACCACCCAAAAAATCATGCTGCGGCATGGGAGCTGTACTTGAAGTATTATTTGAAACGCTATCTGAATTGTCACCTGAAAAACGACTGATTAGCTTACCCGTCACCTTTGGCATAATCATATGATTGTAAAGGCTATGTGTCATGCTAATCACAATATGTCGTCCCCTGCCGGTACGCTGCGCGGCAAATACAGCAGCCAACAGTGCTATCACTGCTGTATCACTACCACCTGCCAAATCCGCAAATTGGATATTGGGCATGGCCTGCTCACCCTGAGCTGTTTTTAACTGATCAAGCACACCACTCAGGGCCATGAAATTGATATCGTGACCGGCCTTATCAGACCAGTCATGACTCACTTGAGAGCTATTTTTTGACTCAGCACTTTCTAAGTAGACACCTTCTTTTGCGTCATTGTCTGCTACGCCATAGCCAGTAATAGACACCATCACCAACTTTGGGTTGATGGTATGCAAGGTTTTAGCATCTAGTCCCATTTCTGCCAAGACACCTGGGCGAAAGCTATCTAGCATCACATCAGCTTCTTTAAGATGTGCTTTTATAGCTTCAATCGCTTTGGGATCATGAAAATCATATTTTTCAGTCGTCTTACCGTGGTTCAAGGCAGCGAATAATTCACCAAATACTCGAGCAGGGTCACCCTGTTTGGGTTCGATTTTAAGGACGTCTGCGCCCAAGTCCGTAAGCAAGCGCGTGGCAAAAGGTCCCGGTAGATTACGAGTCAGATCGACCACTCGTAACCCTTGTAAACAGTCTGCCATTTGATCATGATTTGATACATGCTCATCAATCATCGGAGAACGCCTCGCCTTTGGCTGCCATGTCTAGCAATATCTGAGCAGGCTCAAACCGTTCGCCGTATGTTGCCGCGAGCTCGCGACTACGTTTGATGAATTCATTGACGCCCATTGCATTGATAAACTGTAGCGTGCCCCCGTGCTGCGGAGCAAATCCCCAACCAAAGATAGACCCTATATTGGTATCGGCAACTGAGCGCACGACATTTTCCTCATAGCATTTGGCAGATTCATTGGCTTGAATAAACATTAGCCGATCAACCAAATCTTGCTGCGACGGTTGCTCTGATTTTGGCGGATATAAACTTATCAGCTCAGGCCATAGATCCTTATCACCCTCTGTTGGATAGTCATAGAAGCCCTTGCCGTTTTTCTTACCTTCGCGCCCATGGTCATTGACCAGCGTTTTTAGTATGTCATAAGAAGGACGCACTACGATTGGCTTGCCTTCAGCTGCCATATCAAGTTGCTGCTGCTCGCTGACATGTAATGCTAGGCTCAATGACACTTCATCTTGCAATGCTAGCGGCGGCATCGGCATACCTGTTTTTAGTCCGGCAACTTCGATGCTACGCGGATGCACACCCTCTCCTAGCATCGCAATGCCTTCTGATACATAGGTACCAAATACTCTGGAAGTATAAAAACCATGACTATCATTGACGACGATAGGCGTTTTGCCTATTTGCACAACATAGTCGAAAGCTTTGGCCAATGTCGCATCGTCGGTTTGCTCGCCCATGATAATCTCAACGAGCGGCATCCTATCTACTGGCGAGAAAAAATGCAGACCGATAAATTGGTTTGGGCGCGTGCTGGCTTTTGCCAGCCCAGTAATCGGTAGTGTTGAGGTATTAGACGCATAGACGGCCTTGTTTGAAATCACTGCTTCACTCTGCTGGGTACATTTGGCTTTGATTTCTCGATTTTCGAACACCGCTTCGATGATGAGATCACAATCAGCTAAATCATCGTAAGAGACGGTTGGCGTGATACGTTTTAGGAGGGCTTGTTTTTTCTCTTCGGTAGCGCGCTTTCGGCTGATGGCTTTATCCAAAATATTGGTAGAGTACGCTTTGCCTTTTTCAGCATTGGCAATCTCTGTGTCCAATAAAACGACATCTATCCCTGCCTTGGCAGTGACATAAGCGATGCCTGCGCCCATCATACCAGCACCTAAAATACCGACTTTTTTGGTCTGCATACGCTCAAAGCCTTGAGGCCGGGACTGACCTTTTTTGATGCTATTTAGCTGAGTCCATAAGGTGTTAATCATGTTTTTAGATTCAGTAGACAATACGCAAGCGGCAAAATAACGCGACTCGATCTCAAGCCCTGTATCGATGTCTACGAGGCACCCTTCAAATACACAAGACATGATATGAGTGATCGCTGGATAGTTGCCATGTGACTTTTGATTGGCCATCGCTGGGGCGATAGAGAATATAGGAACCACCTTTGGATGCTTACTATCGCCGCCAGGAATTTTGAAACCTTTCTTATCCCACGGCTGCTGAGCACTTGGATTGTTTTGAATCCAGTCTTTTGCTTGCTTCAGCATGTCTGCTTGATCAGTAGCCATTGCATCAATAAGTCCAATATCTTTTGCCGATGCTGGTCGTAATTCTTTGCCTTGCGTCATCAGCTCCAACGCCACCTGAATACCCACCAGTCGAGGCAAACGCTGCGTACCACCGCCGCCAGGTAGCAAGCCCAGTTTCACCTCAGGCAAACCAAGCTTGGTCTTGGGCGTGTCAATGGCAATACGATAATGACAGGCAAGTGCCAACTCTAAACCGCCACCCAGTGCGGTTCCTGTCATATCAGCGACGACAGGTTTACCTGATGTTTCAAGCTTGCGCAAACTACCTTTTAATTCTTCGGTCAGTGAAAATGCTTGCTCGGCTGTCTTTATCTGGTTCAATTGATCGATATCTGCGCCAACCACGAAGGTGTCTTTGGCCGATGTGAGAATTAAGCCTTTAGCTGTGTCATCATTGATGAAACTATCAACTATCGTGGCGAACGACTCTGTAAAGCCATTACCAATGACATTCATTTTGCGTTTGCTTTGGTCAATTGTGACGGTGACGATACCATCGTCATCACGCTGAGCAGAGAAGTTTTCTAGTACATTAATGGCTGTTACGCTATCTACTGTCTGGTTATTTGTCATCATTTTTATCCCTTAAATGATTCTTTGTATATTGCGTTTTAATCTAATTGGTTTTTAGTCTATTTTATAAAAAGTTAAACACGCTCGATAATGGTAGCAATTCCCATACCACCGCCCACACATAGCGTAATCATAGCGGTCTTTAGGTCGCGTCGTTCTAACTCATCAAGGACAGTCGTCATTAGCATCGCGCCCGTTGCCCCAAGCGGATGACCCATAGCGATTGCGCCACCGTTGACATTGACGATATCAAGCGAGATGCCAAAATCATCAGCGGTATTCATCGGCACAGCAGCGAATGCTTCGTTGATTTCCCAAAGGTCTATGTCAGAGGCTTGCATGCCCGCTTTATCGAGGGCTTTTTGGCAAGCTGGCGTTGGACCTGTCAGCATGATGGCAGGCTCTGAACCAATGACTGAGGCCATCGTGATTTTCGCACGTGGTTTTAGCCCTGCTTTTTGACCAGCCGCCGCGCTACCGACCAAACAAATCGCCGCTCCATCAACGATGCCAGAGGAGTTACCCGCATGATGCACATGATTCACGGTTTCAATCGTGGTGTATCTGTCTAAGATAACGCTATCAAAGCCCATTTTTCCCGGCATAATAAAAGACGGTTTAAGACCCGCTAAAGTCTCGACATTGGTATTAGGACGGATGGTTTCATCTTTATCTAACAGCATCATACCGTTGATGTCGGTGACAGGGACAACAGATTTGTCGTAGTAGCCATTCTCCCAAGCATTTGCAGCGCGGCGATGCGACTCAGTGGCAAAGGCATCGACATCACTACGACTAAAGCCTTTAAGCGTTGCGATGGTATCTGCACCCACCCCTTGCGGTACGAAATGCGTGGCTTCATTGACCCGTGGATCCATGTACCAAGCACCGCCATCCGAACCCATCGGTACGCGGCTCATTGACTCAACGCCGCCCGCCACCACCATGTCTTCCATACCTGACATAATCTTGGCCGCTGCCAGATTGATAGATTCTAGACCAGAGGCACAAAAACGAGACAAGGTAAGACCTGCCACACTTTGTGCCCAGCCAGCATCAATTACGGCGATACGTGCAATATCAGAGCCCTGCTCGCCGACTGGCGTCACGCAGCCAAGCACCACATCGTCGACCAAACTGGTATCCAAGTTGTGGCGCTGCTGCATCTCTTTTAACAAAGTACGCGTCAGCCAAATTGGTGATGCCTGATATAAGGAGCCGTCCTTTTTTCCTTTGCCACGTGGCGTACGGATCGCATCATAAATATAAGCAGTCTCAGTCATAAAAAATCCTTTTTTTATTTTTTAAACAAACAATAAGTATCGTAGTCTTATCATATAAGCGTCTACATAAAGCGTGATGCCAGCTCTTTCATAATCTCATTGGTACCGCCATAGATTTTTTGCACGCGCGCATCGGCATATAGACGGGCGATAGGATACTCTGTCATATAGCCATAGCCACCAAACAGCTGCACGCATTCATCGATGACTTCGCACTGTTTTTCGGTGACCCAGTATTTGATCAATGAGGCATGCGGTACAGACAGTTTGCCATCTAACATTGCATCGACTGCCGCATCACACATGGTGCTGGCAGCAAGATAATCGGCATAGCATTCCGCCATCTTAAAGCGGGTATTTTGAAATTTCCAAATAGGTTTGCCAAAGGCTTCACGGCCTTTTACGTAGTCTAGCGTTAGATTAATAGCAAGCTTCATCGAGCCAACCCCAGATAACGCAATAATTAAACGCTCACGCGGCAACTCCTGCATCATTTGGATAAACCCCAAACCTTCTACCGTGCCCAATAGGTTGGTTTGCGGCACACGTACATTGCTAAAAAACAACTCTGAAGTATCCTGCGATGTCAGACCAATCTTATCGAGATTGCGTCCACGCTCAAACCCTTCTACTTTATCCGTTTCTATAATGATAAGTGAGACGCCTTGTGCGCCTTTTTCACGGTCTGTTTTGCATGCTAATAGGATAAGATTGGCGTGCTGACCATTGGTGATAAAAGTCTTAGAACCATTGATAATGTAATCATCACCGTCTTTTACTGCATAGGTTTTGATGTTTTGTAGGTCAGAGCCAGTACCAGGCTCGGTCATGGCGATAGCGCCGATATATTCGCCCGTTGCCATTTTGGGTAGCCACGCTTGTTTTTGTTCTTCAGTACCATGGGCTAAAATATAAGGCGCGACAATACCTGAATGTACCATACCGCCAAATCCTGACTGATTGGCCTCAGTCTGTGCGTAGATAAGCGCCGCCTCGTGACCGAAATCGCCGCCGCCGCCGCCATATTCGCTTGGTATTGCCGCACACAAGAACCCCATCTCGCCTGCCTCTTCCCACGCAGCGCGATCGATCATGCCGTTTTTGCGCCACTGCTCATCTTTAGGATCCCAAGATTGAAACATTTTTAAGGCGCTGTCGTGCACCATTTGATGCTCTTCGGTCATCCAGTTTGGGGTAAATTTTTCGATACTCATGATGTCTATCCTTGACAAGGTGGAGTGAATAACAACTATATAGTCAAGTCTATATAAATTCGCTACATCGTTATCCTCGCTAAGCATACTGATGTATAACTTGCACTCGGTTTCCTTGTATCGAAATTATATTGAATTGACTACAGCTAAGTCGCTTTAAACAATTTACGGTAATTTATATTACCGTTATAGATATACTCTAAATTCTTTGTATTTGTTAATATACGAATCTTATACTAGGCTACGAAAAACCACTTCGCAATCAATTAAATAAAAATGGTAATTTACATTACTTGTTGATTTAATCACGTTAAATTATCGAGCAAATCATTTAACTGGTAGGACGTATCAAATAGCCAATACTTTAAGAAGCGATAAATATGAAAACCTTTACTCAGTCAGATAACCTCACACAAACTCGATCTCTAGCGCCCCTATCCGATATGCGGCCCGCAACTTTGGATAAAATTGAACAGGCCGTTCGTAAAGTCTTTGCAGGATTTGACGCTAACGAGGTGACGATGGCGCAGATTGCAAAGTCTGCAAACGTCTCTTTGCAAACGCTCTACAAGTACTTCGGGGACAAGCAAACGCTGTTTTATACCATTATGGATATTGTGCTCGGCAGATTAGCCGCTCGCATCATGGATCATCTGCAAGGGATTGATAGCGTACAAGATCGTCTACGTAAGACGTTGTGGGTCTGCTTTGATTTTGTAGACTCGCATCCAGATGCGGTGATGGTGCTGTCTTCTGTGTCGGCCTCGCGGATACGCAATATCGCAATCTATGAAAACAAAGAGTTAATTGGCGCGTTTTTAGCGGTACTAGAAGATGGAAAAAATCGTGGCGTGCTCAACGACACCGTTCCTTTGCACATACTCTTCGATGTGTTTATGGGTTTCATCAGTCGACTTGGTCTAATGCATACCATTCGCCAAACGGAAACACCGTTAAATGCAGAATTTGATGCGCTGTTTGTGATTTTATGGCGCGCCATCTCTAAACCTGAAGTTTAAAATGAATTTTATAAAACTGATATTTAGCAATATCTGATTCTTAAAATAAAGTACTAATCTGAAAACCAAAAAGCCCCACAATAAAGTGAGGCTTTTTTATACTGAGTCTTCTAATTTATACTAAGGCTTCTTAGTCGATGAGCTTAGATTATTACACTCTTCACATACTCACAGCATTTTAGATACTGCTAGATTTTGGTAAGCCATAATCTGCATGATCAACCACATGGTTGTTTTGTTCAATAGTCAATCGATAACCTTTGATAACACCATCGTATGGCAAACTGCCCTCATACTGCTGATAATGCTCGCAGATGCTGTCTTGAATCACTGATTCGCGCGTAGCATCGTCTAGTTTGGCAAAACCGCTAGGCAAGTATACTTGCGCAAAACGTGAAGCCGCGCCACGAGACATCCAATTGTCAGCACTCGTAAATGTGAAATCCACTTCCGCTCGTAAGCTATATCTGGGTAGCGTATTAGAATGATTCGCCAAGTCATTTTTAATCTGAGCAATATCTTCTGCGAATGGCTGATACGGTATCTCAAGCACGGCAAATAGCTTTACTAAAAACTCATCAGCGGTAAAGTATTTGTCCATATAGCTGCTATCAAGTCCAAGATATCTATGCGACAGTACATGGCGCAGGCGATCACAGGCAGGAATGGTATGCTTGATAGGATAACCCATGGCGCTGACAATATCTTGCGAACGTAGCTCAAGTGTGGCTATCTGATTGATTGCATATTGTGCTAAAAGATGGCGTGGGTGATAACGACGGGTATATTGAGATTGGTTGGCAATGTGGCTCATGATATTGAACACCTTAGACTCCTATAACTCCGACGAAAAAGGTTGATATACGCCCAAACAGGCAAAAAATCAGGCACAAATGAGGTTGTCGGAGTACAGGCTCATGCGCTTTACCAAGGTTATTTTATATCGTGCTGGAAGTTGCAAGGTTTGCCACGCTGCCATGAGACGGTCGTCACGGACGGCGATAACAAAACTGTTAAACCCACGATAGTTCGTTCAACGATGATAGCACAACAGATAGTAGAAAATAAATACCGATATGTTTACTTATTTTTCAATGGTGAATGGTTGGTTTTTTAAATTAAAAGCACCTTATATTGAATTTTAATTCCCTTTATTTATCCCGTATTTTTTATTAACTCTCTTTTCCTAAGCCTTTCATGCTGAGCTTTGAGTTAACAATCCTTATCAAAAAACATCTTTTACAATCGACTTTGGCTTGCTATCTTGCCTCGCGACGCTTGTATTCCAAGAATACCTGCCCCACTTTGACTTATCACCCGCTGTATTAGGGCGTGTCCCTATTTTAAAAATGGTGATAAAAATGATATAAATCGCAAGCAAACAAGGAAATAGCTGGTTAATATCGAGATATTTACTAGCTATTTGACGCCGTTTGTCAAAGATTTAGCCATTTTTAGCCCATTTAGTGATAAACGTTTGAATTAGGGACACGCCCTAGCACCTGCTTTGTATTGGATTTTATGAAAAATAACATTGAGACGAGCGCAAACGCTCGCCGAACTCAGTATTTTCAAGTATTTTTGATGGGCGTTAGTGCCTTTATTATGAACACCACAGAATTTGTCCCTGTGGCACTATTGAGCGATATCGCCCAAGATTTCTCTATCACCACAGCAGAAACGGGCTGGATGTTGACGCTCTATGCTTGGATTGTGGCAGCGATGTCATTGCCGCTGATGCTATTGACCAGTCGATTTGAGCGCAAACGATTGCTATTGGGGCTGTTTGCCGTCTTTATTGCCAGTCATGTACTATCTGTATTTGCATGGAATTTTGACGTACTGCTCATTAGCCGAGTTGGGATTGCGCTGTCGCATGCGATATTTTGGTCCATCACAGCAGCAATCGCCATACGTGTGGCACCCGAAGGCAAGAAAGCGATGGCGCTGAGTGTGCTCGCGACTGGGACGTCGCTTGCGATGGTATTGGGTGTGCCGTTAGGACGCTTGGTTGGTCAGTGGTTTGGTTGGCGCGCGACATTTGGTGGCATTGGTGTCATTGCATTAGTGGTATTCATACTCCAAGCAAGACTGTTGCCCACGCTACCCAGCATGTTTGAGGGATCTTTTAGAAAGATTCCAGAATTACTCAAAAACCCACTATTGGTCTGCCTATATTTGCTTATCTTGCTCGTCTTCACCGCGCACTATACGGCCTACTCTTATATAGAACCCTTTATGCGTCAGGTCGGTAATATCAGCGAAAACGCGGCTACTTTTGTATTACTTCTGTTTGGGGCGGCAGGAATTGTGGGCAGTGTGATATTCAGTCGTTGGGGTGATAGATATAACACTCAATTGATGCTGATATCTACGATACTAATACTCGTCTCTATGCTGACATTGCTGTTTGTCGTGACGTCTGTATGGGCGCTTAGTATTAGTGCACTGCTTTGGGGCGCGGCACTCATGCTGCTGATTATCTCGATGCAGGCAAAAGTCATCATGGTCGATGTCAATGCACAAGATATGCTGATGTCGATGTTCTCAGGTATTATCAATTTAGGTATTGGTACAGGTGCGCTATTTGGTGGATATGCAGTGACGCATATCTCGATATCAAGCGTGGGTTATGTCGGCGCGGCTATTGCGAGTATCGCTCTGCTCCTAATGTTATTTATGATAAAACGCTTCCCTGAGTTGAGTCGGCGACTTGGCTAAGTGTAATCCATCTATTGAGACCGATACTTTGTGAATGATTAAAAGTAGTGATGTATGTAATAAAATGGTTAGGTAATAGTACAGCCTTGCAAGGCTTGCTAGATTTCTTTTAGGGATACAAAAGTTGTAAAAATAAGACAATATTCTTTTGATGTTGTAATCAAAATGATTGCTAGCCTTCTAAAAAATAGTTACACTCGATTGACAATCTATTACATTAATGACAAGGAAGTCGCTATGCCTCGTAATACCGCTCGCTCCATAGTTGGTCATACTAATCTCAAAACTTTCACTAAAAGCATGCTTGCCATTAGCCTATCTGTAGCTGCTATTTCTCACGCAAATGCTTATGACAGTGTCACCTTTTTTGGCGACAGTTTAACGGATGGCGGATATTTTAGCCCCCTCACTCAAGGTACGTTTGGGCTTGAAGAGTCAGGTCAATTTACTACTAACCCTGATAATACATGGGCAACATCATTCGCTGAACAACTAGGTACTACTGCTGTCGCCAATACTTATGATGGTAGTCAGACGGGTAATAATTATGCAATTGGTGGTGCAAGAGCAGGCGTAGATGTCACTGCTTTTGGTATTCCAGTGGCTTCTGCCAATAGCCAGGTTAATAATTATATTGATAATAATCAAGTAGATCCTAATGGACTTTATGTCGTGTGGGCAGGTGCAAATGACTTGCTTGCGGCGGCTGAAAATCCTGCTAATGCCCAAGCTACGATACTTGGCGCAGTAGCGAGCCAAGCCGAAACAATTAATACATTGAAAGAAAACGGCGCAAACTACATTTTAGTACCTAATATTCCTGATATCGGTCTAACCCCTAGAGCTATTGATCAAGGGCCTATAGCACAAGCGCAAAGTACTGGCGCTACTAGTCTATATAATCAATTTATGCTTAGTGCTGCAGCAAATACTGGGGCAAATATCATACCGCTAGATATGTTTAGCTTAACACAAGAAATCATTGCGTCTCCTGCTCAGTATGGTTTCACTAATGTCACCGATGAAGCTTGTGGTGACAACAATAGCTCTCTAACTTGTGGACGCAACACTCTTGTAGAAACAGATGCCAACGAAAACTACTTTTTCGCTGATAGTATTCATCCAACAGGTGCTACCCACCAACTGATCGCCGACTATGCAAATGCTGTTGTCACTGCCCCCAGCCTAATCGGTGTACTACCTCATATTGCAACGACAACCGGACTTGCAACCAATGAGCGCTTACAGTCACACGTCAACCAAATCCAAAGCAGTGAGCAAAAACCTGCTCGTACACTATGGGCTGTTGGTGAAGTCGCCAATCAAGACATTGCAGGGTTTGATGGTGATAATAATACCCAAGTATTACTTGGTGTAGATTTTGCTCATCCTAATTCAGCCAATGCAGTGACAGGCTTATACGGTAACATCACTCAAAAAGACTTTGAAAACTCAGATGTTGGCACAGGTTTAAGTGATATTGATCTGGGAGAAGTTGGTTTTGGTGTCTATCATAGCAACAAGTTTGGTGGTTTACAGATAAATGGTGCTGCAGGATTTGGCAACATGGATGTCGATGTCACACGTGCTGTCACACTTGGTAGCAACCAACAACAGTTCAAGTCAAATGCTGATGGTAAACGTTATTATGCTAACCTGCAGGCAGGCTACCCATTGCAGGTAAGTAATATTGCCGTCACACCTTATATCGGTGCAACAGCGAGCCGCGTAAAAATTGACGGTCTCAAAGAAAAAGAGATGTCTGGCGTTGCCATGCAGTTCGATGAGCAGAAGTACTCTACGACATACGGCAAGATTGGTCTCAAAGCCAATCATACCTTGATGGAGAACCTCAACTTATTTGGTGATATTTATTATCAAAAGCAGCTGAGTGACAATCGCGAAGCGGTAACAGCAAGTTTGAATACGCTATCTAACATTAGTTTTGAGACACCTATGATCGAAACTGATGACGATAACGTTGCCATGACACTTGGAGTGTCTAGAAGCTTTGGTCTATTGAACGCAAATGCTGGTGTCACACATTCACAAGGTGATGACGACGACTCAACCAGCCTGTTTATTGGACTTAATGGCGCATTCTAAATAACTATTTAATCTAGCATGATGGTATAGGTGGTAATTTCTCGCCTATACCACTATAAATTCAAAAACCGCCATAACCTACGATGGCTTTTGCTCTATAGCTGTTCTGTCGCAAAACCTCTCAATGACAAAAGCTAGTATCACAAACTCTCTAAAAATCCACTTTACCGCGTAAAGCTTTGGTTTTGCCGCGCTGGGTTTTTTGGTCGACGCGTTTACGTTTGGCATTCCGACTGGGTTTGGTAGGCCGTCTGGTTTTGTTGACATAAGTGGATTTTGTAATAAAGCTTTGTAGCCTTTCAAACGCATCTATTTTATTGCGCTCTTGCGTACGAAACTGCTGTGCTTTAATGATAAGCACGCCTTCTTTGGTTATGCGGCTGTCTTTACTGTCTAGCAATCGTTGTTTGTACTCATCGCTTAGGCTTGAGGTGTGAATATTAAAGCGTAGATGGATGGCAGAAGAGACTTTATTGACATTCTGCCCGCCTGCGCCTTGTGCGCGCATGGCGCTGATCTCTACCTCATTATCATCGAGGCTAATATGGTTGTTGATAAAAATCATAGTGTACTTTTATATACGAGTAGATATGGCTCATGATAAAGCATTATAGACGTACCTGCTACTTTGCTGATAACCGCTGCTTCTCCAAAAGTTGACGACTGCGCTCAATCACTGGCGCATCGACCATCTCGCCATCTATTTTGAACACCGCTTGTCCGCTTTTCTCATACTCTTCTATCACCCGCGTTGCAAACGCAAGTTCACGGTCTGTTGGCTGCAAGTGTTGCTGCACAGTGGCAACTTGCTTAGGATGAATACATAACATCCCTGCCATACCCATTTGTGACCACAAATTTACTCGATTACTTAACCCTGACTCATCTTTAAAATCAGGATAAATCGTATCAATCGGTGGTGATAACTGGTGTACTTTTGAGGTCAAAATAAGCTGATAGCGAATCTGATTGGCAACTATCTCCGCTGATGGCGTCCCTACTTGTACTTGCAGATCATTACACAGATCCAAAAATCCATAGCTAAACGCGACCAAGCCTACTGCTTTTGCCATGCTATCGATTTGGTATAGCCCGATGGCACTCTCTATCAAAGCGATTACAGGTAGACCTGTCAGCTGATGTACGCTGTCGATATCTTCGGCGCGCTCAGCCTTAGCCAATAACACGCCAGCCAAGTTAGGCATTCTCTGACAGAGTACGATGTCTTTGAAAAACTCCTCACTACCCGCTTGATTGATGCGTAACCAAATGGGCTCATAAGTTTGCTTCGCATTTTGATCATCATAGTAGTTTTTTAACGCATCTCGAGCCTCCGCTTTGTCTTTTTTGGCAACGGCATCTTCTAAATCCACAATCACGGCATCTGCACTACTGGCAAAGGCTTTGTCTATCCTGTCGATGCGAGTCGCTGGCACAAATAGCCATGTTTTATTTTGAGAAATAGTATTTATTTTATGATTAGTCAATGAGTCCATATTTGACTCCTTTTAATTATTTGAAGGTATTATGCCACGGTGTTGCCTATTTTTGCTTCGCACTAACAGTCCATTCAATGGCAAAGTACTCAGAATAGCTATGCAATTCATTAAAAATGAAATCAAAAAAACCGCACGAAATTTACTCTCATGCGGTTTTCAATAGTAACGCTCATCTTAGCTTGTATTCTATAGCTTGCTAATTAAGCCAGCATACCACCGTCGACAACGATAGTCGCACCTGTGGTATAGCTTGATGCATCCGACACGAGATACAATACGGTGCCAGCCATTTCATCAGGTTCTGCCACGCGCCCTAGCGGGATCGAATGTAGTGCCATTTTTAAGACTTTATCATTGGTGGTCAAAGCAGAGGCAAACTTGGTATCTGTCAGACCTGGTAATAACGCATTCACACGGATATTGAGTGGGCCACATTCTTTGGCAAAGGCTTTAGTCATGCTAATAACCGCCGCTTTGGTGATTGAGTAAATGCCTTGCTTGTCACCTGCCACCAATCCATTGACCGACGCAGTATTTAGAATCACACCGCCGCCTTGTTCTTTCATCATCTTGCCAGCGGCTGTCGACATAAAGAAGTAACCACGGATGTTTACTTCAACAGTCTTATCAAAGGCGGCTAAGTCTGTATCTAAAATATGACCGTAATACGGATTGGCTGCTGCATTATTGACCAAGATATCAATTTGACCAAACTCACTTTTAATGTGTTCAAAAACCGCGTCAATTTGCTCCATGTCTCCCACATGACAAGCAAAGGCACTGGCTTTATGACCGTCCGCTTTGATGCTATCTGCTACTGCTTGGCAAGCATCAATTTTGCGGCTAGAGACAATCACATGAGCACCTCTTGAGGCTAGCAAACGGGCGATAGACTCACCAATACCGCGACTGGCACCCGTCACTAGGGCAACCTTACCAGTTAAATCAAATAAATCCTTCATATTATTTCCTTGTATATTTTAAATACTTTAGCAAAACTCTATCACAAATACGGCTGATATTATGCCAACATACCACCATCAAGCGTAAAGGCATGACCATTCATAAAGCTGCTCTCGTCGCTAGCTAGCCATGCAATCGCGGCAGAAACCTCGTCCACCTCGCCCAAACGGCGCAGTGGACTGGCCTTAACGGTTGCTTGCTGCGCGCGTTCGTTCATCGTTGCCATCGTATTGCGTACCATTGGCGTATCAATAAAACTTGGACATACCGCATTAAAACGAATATTGGCACGTGCGTACTCGTGGGCCGCAGATTTGGTCAACCCCATTACGCCATGCTTGGCGGCACTGTAAGCCGATAACATGGGCGCAGAACGTAGACCGGCAATAGATGCCACGTTAATCACATGACCACCGCCATTCGGTATCATACAATTGACAGCGGCACGCATGCAGTGCCAGACCCCTTTTAGGTTCACAGCGATATTACGGTCAAAGTCATCATCACTTAGCTCATGCATAGGCGAAGGTTTATGGTCGATGCCAGCGTTATTGACCACCACATCTAGGCCACCTAATGTCTCCATCGCGAAGTCAAACAATGCACGCACTTCATCGCCACTAGTTACATCTACTTTTCTAAAAGTGATGCTGTTGCCCGCATCTCGGCCTTGCTGGGCAACAGACTCACCCATTTCTTCTGCCATATCACCGATCACGACTTTAGCGCCGCGACTGGCCAATAGTAATGCGCTTGCAGCACCAATACCTGATGCGCCACCAGTGATCAAAATACGTTTACCTGTTACATCTGATGCAATTCCGTTTGTATTCAGTGTCATGATTTATCCCTCTACCTTAAGTACTAGTTTGCCGAAGTTTTCACCTTTAAAGAGCATCATAAGCGTCTCAGGGAACGTTTCGATACCTTCAACGATATGATCTTTTACTTTGATATCACCTGACTGGATCCAGCCAGCAATCTCTTTCATCGCGATTGGATATTCTTTTATATTATCGAATACCACGATGCCTTCCATACGAGCCCGATTGACCAATAGTGATAAATAGTTCGATGGGCCTTTGACTGCTGTGGTATTGTTATACTGACTAATAGCACCGCAAATCACGATACGAGCTCGTAGATTAATTTGAGTAAGCACATCATTTAAGATGTCACCGCCAACGTTATCGAAATAGACATCGACGCCATTTGGACAGGTTTTCTTCAGTGCTTTTTTCACATCTTCGTTTTTATAATCGATCGTCGCATCAAACCCAAGCTCATCGACTAAGAATTTGCATTTCTCGCTACCGCCTGCGATACCAACGACGCGGCAGCCTTTGATTTTGGCAATTTGACCGACCAAGCTACCAACAGCACCCGCAGCACCTGATACCACGACGGTCTCGCCTGCTTTTGGTTGACCTGTTTTGAGTAAACCAAAATACCCTGTCATGCCCGGCATTCCTAAGACGCCTAAATAATAAGGTAGCGGTGCAAGATTTGGATCAACTTTATGCAATCCTGTTCCATCACTGACCGCATATGACTGCACGCCATCGTGACCTGCAACATAGTCACCAACGGCAAATTTCTCATGCTTGCTTTCGATCACTTCGCCCACAGTACCGGCGCGCATGACGTCACCAATTTGTACTGGTGTGATATAAGACTTGGCATCGTTTAGCCAGCCGCGCATCGCAGGATCAATAGAGATATAATCAATTCTAATCAGTAATTGACCATCGGTAATAGTCGGTAATTCTGTCTCGGTATAATCCCAAGTTTCAGCACTTGGTTCGCCGACTGGTCTTGTTTTTAGTCGCCACTGTTTATTTATCGTTGTCATTACTCTTTCCTTAGAGTTGTTCTTAAAACCAGTCCGCTTGCATGTCAGTGCAAACAGAATTGGTGTTGTTTAAAATTGCTATATCACGACTGATTAATGGTAGTTCCCAATCGATGAAATATTTCGCCGCTTGTATCTTGCCTTTGTAGAAATTTTGCTGTTCCACATCTTGCGTTGTATTTAGTAGTTGTTCGGCTTTACTTGCTTGACGAATCCAAATCCAGCTCAGCACAATTGAGGCAAAAATATTCATCAGCGCCTGCGCATTGCCCGTTAGCGTGATAGCTTCTTCTTTCTGCAACGCTTTGCTCAAATGCACCAACACTTCATGCAAATGACCCATATAAGGTGTTAGCTTACCCGCTAGCTTGGCACTCTCAGGCGTGCTGATATTTTCTAGATCTTGCGTGATTTCACGTTTTAAAATCTGAATGCCAAGACCACCTTTTTGCCATAACTTGCGGAATGACAAATCTAACGCCTGTACGCCATTTGTGCCTTCATGGATAGGATTAAGACGATTGTCGCGCCAAAACTGCTCGGCATGATATTCACGCGTATAACCAGCACCGCCCAATACTTGAATCCCCAAATCATTGGCTTTTGGTCCATATTCAGACGGCCATGCTTTTAATACTGGTGTCAGAAGGTCTAGTAGTTCTGTCAGCTCATTTTTTAGGGTGTCGTCTTCACAAGTATTGATACGGTCGATTAGGTTTGAGCCGTATAAGCACAATGAGATACCGCCCTCAGAATAGGCTTTTTGTGCAAGCAGCATGCGCTTGACATCACCATGCTGGATAATGGCAGTGGCATCGTCCTCAGGCTTGTTATTGGGTGCGATTCGACCTTGTGTACGGTCTTTGGCGTAATCGAGCGAATACTGATAACCGCGATAGCCAATCATCGCCGCGCCAAATCCAACCGCAATGCGTGCCTCATTCATCATTTTGAACATATAACGCAGACCAAAATGCTCGTCACCGATCAGATAACCATAGCAGTCACCGTCATCACCAAAGCTCAGTGCCGTTGAGGTCGCGCCTCTATAACCAAGTTTGTGAATCAGTCCCGTCAGATGCACATCATTACGCTCACCAATCGATGAATCGTCGTTGAGTCGATACTTGGGCACGGCAAACAAAGAAATTCCTTTAACGCCACCAGGACCGCCCGGAATTTTGGCCAATACTAGATGGACAATATTGTCAGACAGCTCATGGTCACCTGCTGATATATAAATCTTGCTGCCTTTGACACGATAGGAACCATCGTCTTGTTTGACCGCGGTGGTTTTGATGTCGGCAAGTGACGAGCCTGCATGTGGCTCCGTTAGTGCCATGGTGCCGGTGAACTCACCTGTCAGCATACGCGGCATAAAGGCGGTTTTAATATCCTCACTCGCAAAATGTGAGATGACATTAATTGCTGCTGTCGTCAAAAATGGATAGGCCGTTGTTGATGGGTTGGCTGCCATAAAATAGCCTGCCACAGCTGTCATCACCGTTTCGGGCAGTTGCATGCCGCCATCTTCAAAACTATAACGGCCAGCGATAAAGCCCGACTCGCGAAACGCATCAAAAGCGACTTTGACATCGCTGATCATGCTGACTTTTTTGCCATCGAACTGCGGTTCGTTCTTGTCTGCCAAGTGATTGTGCGGCAAAAATAAATCCGTCGCGATCTTATTTGCCGTATCTAATACCGCATCAAAGGTCTCACGGCTGTGCTCTGAAAATTTTGAGTGCTCGGTGAGGGTTTGTGTTCCCAATACATCGTACAGCTGGAACGGTAATTCAAAGTCGTTGATAAGGGTGTCTGCTGCCATAGTCGTCTCTTTTAGTAAAGTTCAAATAGCGTCAATCATGAAAATCCGTTTATCTTACTGCCATCTGTAATGGCTTTATCTCTTCTATTTACTGCATTATTGAGTAAGGAAAAACAAAGGTCATAAATGCTTATCAATTGATATTAAGCTAATTTAGCGCTTTGCCGTATTGTCATTTATGACATAATCATGGTCAAATGAGACAAATTTTTAAGAAAAATTCATTAAAAACACCCTGTTTTTAACAAGGGCACCTAAAGACACGAGAGACTTATGCCTTATTTCAAACCGTTTAAAGTAATCATTCTTGGCTTCGATGGTGTACTTGGGAGCGTGCTCGCTGGTGCCTTAGATCTATTTTCGTTTACAGGGGTCAGCTGGCAGCGATTTTTAGATGAGGACGTAGAGCCTAGATTTAAGGTACAGATCGCAAGCTTGGGTGGCGGTGCTATCAGATGTAGTAATCGCCTGATGGTTCATGCCCATTGCGATATCCAAGATGTCACGGAGTGCGACTTGTTACTGGTGCCAACCATCGGCGATTCTATTGATAAGGTATTGAAGCAAAACAGCGAGCTACTCCCGCATCTCAAACGACTGGCGAATACCAACGCGGATATTGCGAGTAACTGTAGCGGGGCTTTTTTCTTGGCGGAGGCAGGGTTGTTAGATCATAAAGTCGCCACAACCCATTGGGGCTATGCCAACAAATTTAAGACAGATTTTCCACTGGTGGACTTACAAGAGAACCAGTTTGTTACTCATTCAAGTAATGAGTCTGGCAATATATTTTGTGCAGCAGGTGGCAGTGCTTTTTATGACTTAGGATTGTTATTAATAGAGCGCTACTGCGGGCGGGAGATCTCGACACAAGTGGCAAAAACTCAGATTATTGACAGCAAGCGAGGCAATCAAAACAGCTATACCAACGTGACTTTGCACAAGCCGCATTCCGATCAGTTGGTCAAACAAGTCCAAGAATTTATCGAACAAAACTTCCAACGGCCAATACAAGTCAGTAGTTTGGCTGCCATGGTAAATATCACCCCGCGCACCTTAAACAGACGCTTTCAAGCTAGCGTGGCGATGCGACCCGTTGAATATATTCAGGCTGTCAGAATTGAGCAAGCCAAGCGCTTGCTCGAGTTAGGCGATGTGACTATCAAATCCCTTGCCGATCGAGTAGGTTATGATGATATCTCTTCGTTCACCCGCTTGTTCAAACGTGCGACAGAATTAACACCCAAAGAGTATCAAGATAAATTTTCACGGCTGGCGATTTAAGATTGGTCATGTCTAATGTTTATAGATACTTAGTGTTTAAACCGTCTGCCATAACCCTTCGACATGAATCGTATCGGCTTCAATCGTGGGATAATCGGTGAATGCCAACTGATAGCCGCCCACTGTATTAGGAGTCAGCTGACAAGTCGCCCCAAGCGGAAAGCTATGTTTTTTGCCAATATGACCGAAACGCATCCCACTATAGATCGGTAATCCGGTCAGCTTATGCAATTGACGAATGACGGTGGCGACATCATAGCGTTTGTCATAGCTGTCCTCACCTGAACCAGACAATGCGCCAAACACAATCGCCTGTTGCCCCTTAAACACACCCGCTAAATACAAATCATACAACATACGCTCAATGCGATACGCCTGCTCGCCCACATCCTCTAAAAACACAATACCGCCCTCAATGCGCGGCAAATACTCACTGCCAGCCAGCGCTGAGACCACACTCAAGTTGCCACCCCAAATCGTGCCCGTGAGCAATCTAGGCTCGCTAGCGGACAGTATGGTCGGCAGCTGCTGACTGGTTAAAGACGCATCTTGTATGGTGATCGTGAGATTGGGATTGGTTAAGGCCTCAGCGAACTGGCGACAGGTCACTTGATCAGGTGCTGTTTTGCCAAACTCGCTATAGAGCATCGGTGCCGCAAGCGAACTCATCGCCCCTTTTGCCAATAGCGCACACTGAATCGCGGTCACATCACTGAAGCCTGCGAGTATCGTGCCGCGCTCTTTCATGATACGCCCAAGCGTTACCCAGTCCACCATGGGTAATATACGCATCGCCCCGTAACCGCCACGCACACCCAGCAACAGCTTTGGCGCTGCTATCGCTCCGGTCGCAAGGTTTTGAAAATCACTGGCACGCTGCGAGTCCGTACCTGCAAAGCGCAAATACTGACGATTGGTAATATCAGGATTACTTATTTTAAACCCCGCACAAGCCATACGATCCAATGCCAACTGATTGCGCTCATCACTACCGCCCACATTGGAGCTGGCAAACAGTCGGGTTTCAATCGTAGCCGCAATACAGTTTGTGATTAGGGACGTTTGTGCTGAGCGCTCATCCAACAACGCAGTCGGCAGATCGTCTTTGGTCAGCTGCGAGCTATTATTAGACTCAATGGGACTAGCAGCCAACACGTGAGAAATACTTTGAGTCGCCAATGCCGCAGCACCTGCGCCAACACCTATTCGGCGCAAAAACTGTCGACGGTTTAGGCCAACATTAAGCTCATCAGCTAAGTTTGATTGTAGGTTTTTATCTTTTATTGACTGCTGGATGGACGGTGTTTTTGAACCCATACGTTGTTACTACCTATACATTTTTGTTTTTATGATTTATGCATTGTCATCTTTTTGCAGCAGCGCACATCACAAATGACGCTGTCATACTCAAGCATTGTAACGCATCTTGCCAGCAGTCAAGTTACCCAAGCCTTTACCTATATTTACTTTTTCGCTACCGAGACACACAACTTGGGGCGAGTATCTTTGTTACTGTAGATACAAATTCATCGCAAATAAACAAAGGCAACAATTATGTTTACCAAGAAAAATGATAAAGAAAAAACACTTGTTTCTAATTTGAAATACTTGATTGGAAAAGAAGACAAACTTAAAGAAAAGCTAGAGGACAATAGCTATCTTGAACCTTTTAGCGATGACTTGATGCTATTTATGGGTCTAATCAAAGACTACTATAAAGGTGACTATCGTAAGATTCCTTTTAGAACCATTTCAGCTGGTGTGATTGGGGCAATCTATACCTTAAACCCTATTGACCTTATCCCAGACTCTATTCCTTTTATCGGATATATCGATGACGCACTTGTGCTCAAATTTTGTTTAAAACAAGCCCAAAAGGATTTGCAAAAATATAAAGTATGGAAACAAGAGCAAGCGGATGCCGAAAGTAAGCCAGTAGATGAAAAAGACACTGACAACATCAGTAACGATAAGACCAGCACTGATGAAGAAGATGATAATAAAACCAGTACTGATCTCAAAAAGGCTTCGTAACTAGTTATGTCTTAACTGCTAATTATCGGTTAACTGCTAACTCCTTAACAGCTCAAGAATTGCAGTTTAAAAAAAGCTACATCCATTCACATTGGTTGTGGCTTTTTGTTGCTTTAATCAATCTGACGCTGAAATGCTAAACCTCCAAACATCAGATTTTAATTCGGCACATCATAGCTTGCTTTTTCTGGATTGAGTCCGAACGAATACACAAAGGTTGCCACGAGGCTGTTAACAATAATAAATGGTAAATCGATCGCAGCATGACCAAGCGCATAACGACCAATCAACCACGAAACAATCAGCATAACGATAAAAAACCCACCCAAGTACGCCAAAATAGCAGGATGCTTGAGATTATAAGGCTGGTCAGTCTTAGGCTGTTTTTCTAATATATACGTTCTTATCGCCCAACCCGCTGCATAAGAAAACCCACCTAACACAACATAACTAAAAAAATTCATATAGCTTGACTCTACTGATTTAACGGCTTGTAGCAAGGTCGTTTTGGACAAATACGATTGATCATCAATGATATCTATGAGCAATACTTATCTAATTGCTCTCATTCACATTATCGATAATGATGTTGGCGTGTGGATTGGCCAATATATCGGTATTGACGTCGTCACACTCTACTCGATAGATGGTGTTAGCACCTCGATAAATATAAGACAGATACTCACTGTCTAATAGTGGGTCGATATTGGCATAAGCAGGCTTGACATGCGCCAGCACTAGTACTCGATCAGGACGCCCGATGACCGCATCGACATTGTCTGGATCAATAGAGAAAAATTGCGGTATATCACTATTTTTAATCACTTCTAACGCTTCAGGCTCATCCCAAACACGCTTAGCACTTGCAGGCTCTTTCATCTGCATCACCCAAGCGCCTTCTTGTTGGCTAACCTTTATTTGCGCAGGCTCATCTTGACTCACCGTATAACAACCGGCAAAGACAGATAAATCTGCTGCAACTTCGGTATCTGCTTGAGTGCTGCTGTTATCACTACAGCCACTCAAAAGAAGCGCTGTACTGGCCGTAGCACTGAGCATCAGATACGTCAGTCTCTTATAAAAAACATCTGAGCATAAAGACATAATAAAGCTATCCTGCGGTCATGTATGGGAGACTTGCATTGAGCGCGTTATCATAAAAAAACTATCAAATAGCTACCTAAAAATATTTTCTGTGGATACTATTGTGACAAATGTGATAAAGACAGCGCGCTGGTATTGGCTTCTTTAAAAGCATTTTTGCTAAAAAATAAACGTTTTTTAGCGAACCAAGCTATTTTAACAGAAAACAATCAGGTTACTATTGTGTTATGCGTTGCCATCGCTGGTTTTGCGATTTTGTGCGTCACGACCACCCATATTTACGATAGATTTGTTATACTCACAGCGGCATTAGCATCGTTCAATTAGCATGAGCGCGATGCTCTAATACCACTTTTATGCTTACTATTTATTAGGTTTATACATTTCTATGTCAGACAACCGTAACGCAATGCCACACTCTAATACAAGCGACGCAACTGATCCGTTAGCCGCCAAGAAAAATACAACGGTAGCGTATACTGACGGTGCCTGCAAAGGCAATCCCGGCGCTGGCGGTTGGGGTGCGCACCTCATATTTAGCGATGGTAGCACGCAGGATTTATATGGCGGTGATACAGAAACCACCAATAATCGCATGGAGCTCATGGGTGCGATACAGGCCCTAACACATAGCTCACATGAGCAAAAACTTGAGATTTGGACAGACTCCAGCTACGTCCAAAAAGGCATCACTGAATGGATTGAAGGCTGGAAGAAAAAAGGCTGGAAAACAGCTAGTAAAAAGCCAGTCGCCAATCAAGACCTTTGGCAACAATTGGATAAGCTATGTCAACAGCGTGATGTTGATTGGCATTGGGTCAAAGGACATGCTGGACATGCCGGTAATGAAAAAGCAGATGAACTGGCAAACTTAGGGGTTACGTCAAACAGTGGTCACGACTCTGTAACACAAAAACCTGTAATAAACGAATCAGACGCACCTAAAAAAAAAGACCGCATAGCGACTGATAAAAAACCTGTCACCAATGATGATTGGCTAAAGTTCGACCCATTGGGTCTAGATATGGTAGATGACGAGTTTGACGAGTTTGACGAAGATGTGTCAGAAAATGAGTTACTAATCAATGACAGTCACCATAGCCATGAAAAACGTATGATGAATGATGATGTCATGGTAGAGACTGCCCACTATCAAGACAACGCACCCAAAACGATGAGTAACAAAGCCATGCCAGAAGCCCAAACACCCATGAGTGATACCGTCATAACTAGTGATATGCCACCTATAGATACTGCTGCACCCAAGTTTGATGGGGATACTAGCCGTGCCAATCCTCATTTTAAACCACTATTGCCAAAGCCGATACATCGCCATGAAGCAAATCGTCAGCTCATCATGGATACAGAGACCACAGGACTTGACGCATTAAAGGGCGACCGTGTCATCGAAGTCGGTATTGTTGAGATGGTTGGGCGTAAATTTACTGGTGAAAAACTACACGTTTATATCAATCCGCAGCGCGGCATGGATGAGGAAGTCATTCGTATTCACGGTATCTCTGAGGCATTTTTGGCCGACAAGCCTACCTTTGATCAAGTTGCCCAATCATTGTACGACTTTATGGATGGTGCTGAGATTATCGCTCACAACGCCACCTTTGATATGAACTTTCTCAACATGGAGTTTGCTAAGGTCGGTCTAAATGACTTTGCTGAGCGCGTACAAGTGACCGATTCACTGGTCATGGCAAAGCAGCAGTACCCTGGACAAAAGAACACATTGGACGCCCTCGTACGTCGTCTAGACGTTGGTAAGCAAGACCGTACCTTTCACGGGGCATTACTGGATTCGGAGATTTTAGCCGAAGTTTATCTGGCAATGACGGGTGGACAAGTCACGCTTGCTATTGAAGAGGACACACAATCAGATGGTGGGCAGACTGCCCATGCCAGCTTTGCTAATTTGGCCAATTTATTGCTAGCATCGACGTCAGATGAGACTACCAATCAAAGCTGGTACGCTTCTCTTGCAGAGGACTACCCTGAGCTAAAAGCCAATATGTAGCTGCTATATCAATCCTGCATTACACTGACATTTGTACAATATAATCTTGATTATTGTCATATAAAGCGTTAAAACATCACTAACACCTATTTTTTGATATCCTACTTACACCATTGCTATTCTCATCAGTACATTATGGAAAAATACTTATGGACCAGTCTGCGCAAATGAAGTTAACCGCCCCAACGCTTAGTGTTACTGATTTTAACCTGCCATCACTTCACTTATTACATGATGAGGTTATCGCAACGCTCAAAGATACTGAGATTCATCTGAGCGAGTTCAATGATGATAGTAGCCAAGCGCCTTTATTAGCAGATTCTATTGACGTCCTAAAGCAACTGTCTTGTATTTTTAAACTGATTTCTCTTGTCGGTGCAGAAGTGTTAAACAATGCGATCGTCGATGGTTTGCAGCGCCTTTATGATAGTGGCGATAATCATGATACCGCGCTGATCATGGATTTATCAGAAGCCATCATGACTCTAGATCGCTATGTCGAGTTTGTCTTATTGACTGAGTCGGTAGAGCCGACTTTGTTATTGCCAGTGGTTAACAAGCTCAATGCTCATGTGCAAAAAGCGCCCATCACCGTAGAGTCTTTTTCTACTTTTGGCAGCAGTAGTGTCATCATTGCCAACCCTGAAAAAAACTTCGAACCCCTAAGCGCACTTAACCTAGACACAGAGCTGTTAACTTACGCCTATCGTAGTGGTCTTGGCGTTGTTCTACTCAATAAAGACGGCAACATCAACTCAAACGATCAGCAAAAACTCGATGCCATGAATGCTGCCTGTGCGCTGATCGCAGCAAATACCAACAGTCTGTTTTGGCAGGCAGCGACTACTGCCGTGACCGATATCGCAGCAGTCTTGCCATTGAACTTGAGTCAAAAGCACACACTAATTTACTTAGAGCAGCAATTTCAAAGCTACTTACCAGTGATAGACACGCGTTTTGCAGACTTGGTCAATTTTGCCTGTCAGCGTGACACTATTGAGGCGCAGCAGCTTCGTGAGCAGTATGCAAGCAATCATCTAGAAGGTGCTCAGCTCGAGGAGATGAAGCGTTTCTTGTTTGGTCCCAATCGCGCGCTGACCGATACGCTGAACGACATCATTCAATCTCAAATTAATACCATCAAAGAAAACGTGGATAGCTACGCCCGCGGCGACTCCATAAACCCTGTTGATATGCAAACTGCCCAGATTATCGAAGAGTTGACTGAACTGAGCTCAGCCTTACGCTTGTTAGGACTGTCCAATGCATCTGACAGTCTTAGCACAGCAGCAAGCGCGGTCAGCCGTTGGCAGGCGCCTTCTCCGGATGATTTTGATCATTTGCTACTGGCATTGATGCATGCAGAGAACGCCACCATTGCCATGGCGGAAATGCATACTCCTGGGGCGATTTATTTACCGCTGAATAACCAACATATCTCATTGCATCAGCTAAATACAGCAAACGATACTCTTATACAAGAAAGCCGTACCGCCATTGCCAGTGCCGAACAAGCCATCAATGACTATTTGGCAGAGCCTGAGCGCGATATGCTTAATATCCAAAATATCCCGGGAATGATGCGCCAAGTGGCAGGCGCATTGCGCTTTTTACAATTACCAACACCCGCCAGTATGCTTGGTCAATTAGCCATTTATATCGAAAAACGCATAGAGAGTGGACGACGTATCGAAGACGATACACTGGCTTATATTGCTGATGTTATTATGGCGGTCGATCATCATCTGGATGGTTTTGAGAACAATCGCCCTGTCAGCAAACAAGCGCTTGACGTTGGCCAGCAAAGCTTAAGTCATCTACTTGCGGCTTAGTACTGCTTGAACAGGTTTGATCGTCGCCATTTTGTCATTTTGCGGCGATAAAATTTAATCAGAATACTTCATGTTAAATAAGTCTGTATCTAAGTCGATACGGACTTGGTTCAAACTGTTTGGAATTTTTTATGGCCCATGCTTTTATATTGAGTGATGACACCGTTTTATGCCGTCAAATGCCAGATGGTTGGTGGCCATTACAAATCCAACTACCACAGAGTAGTACTGACTCAAACAAGCAAGCTTATCAAGTCGGTCACGTGACGCTACATGAGAGTCTATCGCCAAATCACTGGCAATCTGATGATAATAATATTAGTAGCCTTTCAGCTGATTTGATCAGTCATAACACTAACCAAACTTTCACTGCGCCGTCCACCACTGCTATGACTTATGATTATGCAGTCGCTCATAACGTGACGCTGCCTATCATCGCCGAAAGCAGTACTGATACGTTTGTTCCTTATCGACAGCTGATGCCCCACCTGCCTGTCGCCCTATCAGATCAGATTAGCCAAGCGATACAGTTACTAAGGTGGCAAGCGGATACGCAGTTCTGTAGTCGCTGTGCCAGTCCTACCGTACATGCTGACCAAGGCGAGCGCGCCATGGTTTGTCCAGTATGCCAGCTGCGCCAGTATCCTCGCGTGCAGCCATGCGTGATTACAGCGATTACTCGCCCAAACCCAGTGTCAGGTGAGCTGCAAATCTTACTCGCGCACCATCATCGACATGGACAGCAAAAACTGCCGCCCATGTATGGTTTGATCGCAGGGTTTGTTGAGGTCGGTGAAAACCTAGAGCATGCAGTGGTACGTGAAGTGGCAGAAGAGGTCAATATCAGCGTGGCAGATATTCGCTATGTGAGCAGTCAGCCTTGGCCATTTCCTTCCAATTTGATGCTTGGGTTCCGTGCCTCTTATGCCAGTGGCGATATTATTATTCAAGAAGATGAGCTGGCGCATGCTGACTTTTTTGATCTCTCTAACCTACCCAAGATTCCGCCAAAGGGCAGTATCGCTCGAGAATTGATCGATCAGATTGCCAAAGAACAAGGCATCTTGTTGTAAAATTCAATAGCACTGACACTAGCAGCTCGTTTTAGCTGCTAATGTCAGTGCCTACTGCGTCTCACTTAGACATTATGGACGGTCAGACGCTGATGTTGCCATTTGACCAGTCTGGGTATCAATAGCCCTGCAATCACAATCGCCATACCTAATAATTGCAGTCCGGTCACTTGCTGACCGTAAGCAAAGGCCGTAAGCGCAGCAAACACTGGCACAAAATTAAAGAATAATGACGCATTAGCAGCGCCCAACTGCTTAACGCCTGAGATCCACAATAGATAACCGCCAACTGTGCCAAAGACACCAATAAATATCAGGTCACCAAAGACACTGCCACTGATGGCTAAGCTTTCTTGCAATGGATGTACCTCTGCACTAAATAACACCATAAGCGAGATCACCCCAAGACCGGACAGCATACCGACCAAGGTATAAGGAATCATCGGCATCCAGCGGCTGATTCCTTGGGTCAGATAGGTATAGAGACTCCAGCACAGCATACCTAAAAAGATCATTTGGTCACCGTGGTTAAATTCAAACCCTAGCAGTTTGGCAAATGCGCCATCGGTCAGTACCAGCAGTACGCCAGAGAGACAAACCACCAAACTAAACAGCGCGCCTTTGGTAGGAAACTGGCGCTGCGCTATAGAGCCAATCAAAGAGGTCACCAGCGGGCTAAGCGCCATAATCAACGCGCCATTGTTAGCATTGGTCTGTTCAAGCCCAGTAAACAGCCCCAAATTTAAGCCACCGACACCAATGATGGATACACCAATCGCCCACGCCCATTGTTTGGGTGTGAGATTAGGGATTGGCATGTGCTTATATTTTGTATAAAGATACAAACACACCGAGGCAATGCTAAAGCGCCACATGACTAAGGTTAAAGCGTTAACTTCACTCAAGGCATGCTTGCCAACAGGAAAGGATGCGCCCCAGAGAAACGTACACAGTAATAAATATAGGACGGCGGTGGTGTTCGCTGAACGGCTCATATTACATCCAAAAAACTTGCGAAAAGATAACCACCAGTGTATATATTTTAAATGCGGTATAAACAAGCAATAACGAGAGCATAGATTCCGAATATGAAATTTAACTACTCCCTCGATGACATGCGCAGTTTTTGCGCGGTTGTCCGCTACGGCAGCTTTCGCCAAGCCTCTATAATGCTTGACATGCCATTATCGACATTGAGTCGCCGCGTTGCCAAACTAGAAGCAGATCTAGCACTTAGGTTGCTCAACCGAGATGCGCATCGTGTACAATTGACCCATGCAGGGCAACAATATTATAAGAGCAGCGCCCATCTGTTTGATGAATTAGAAAACGTCGCGTTTTGCTTACTACAAGATAAAAATGAGGCCAAAGGCACAATCAGAATCAGCGCTCCTGTCAATTTTGGTAGTGATATTTTAGCGCCGCATTTCAATGCTTTTTTAAAGCAATATCCAGATATCCATTTAGATTTGCGTCTGTCCAACCAAACCATTGATATTGACGCACAAGCTATTGATATCGCTTTTCGTATTGGCGAATACAGTGCCGATCATTGGATTGGACGGCAGCTGACCAATATTCGCTTTATGATTTGTGCAGCCAGCGATATCGATGTCTCTGGTATTCGAGCACCTGTTGATTTGATAGGATATCCGACCGTACTGTGTACGCCCATGTCTACTTGGCATCTACAGCATCGTACAACGGGCGAGGTACAGACGCATCAGCCAACGCAAAATATCCGTCTAAAAGTTGATAATATTAGTTTACTAACGGGGGCTATTGCAGATGGTATCGGTCTAGGTTTCATCCCCGATTATGATGCACAGCCTTTGATTACATCAGGCGGTTTGCAACAAGTATTGCCCGATTCGAACAACCAACCTAGAGGCTGCCAGATGCTCTATCGTGACCGTGATAACATGCCGCATCGCATGCATCTATTGATTGATTTTATCCTCAAGCGTTTTGGCAAGTAGACATAAGTAGACATTCCGCAAACGCTCACCGTTTTCAGAATAAATGCATCACGATATCATTGCTCTTATACTTATACTTTAACGTTTCAACTAGGTTTTTGACCCTGATGTTTTACAGCTTTAAATGTGTTAATCTTCGCAGCGCAACAGCGCTCAACACGGCTGGGTCATTGACTATTTGACATAGAACGTCAGTACAAAGATCCATAATTTGCCTATAAAATATGCAATCAATAGTCATTTATCTACCCATCCATTGACAGGCATAAGTGACAATCGCTAATGATGACCGATACTAAGGCCAGTAATACCATGCCCCAGACCGACACCCATCCTCAAAGTACTGAACAGACACGCTTAGCAGACTTGCCGATCTTGTTTAAGTCGCTGCACATTGACACTCTACCAAATGATGTACAAGAAAAAATTGCACACGTTGATGCTTGTCTGCCGCAAACGCAATGCGGACTTTGTGAGCATCCAGATGGCTGCCTGCCATATGCAGCTGCTATCGTATTAGAGGGTGAGCCATACAATAAATGTGTGCCTGGTGGTCAACCCGTGACTGATGCGATTGCTCAGACAATTGGGGTAGATACTCATCTGATAGCCGCACCCTCACAATGGCCGATAGACATGACATCAGGACGTCCAACAGAGGTTCGTGCTGTGATTCGTGAAGACGACTGTATCGGCTGCACCAAATGTATTCCAGCTTGCCCAGTGGATGCTATCGTCGGTACTGGCAAGCATATGCATACGATTTTTACCGATTTGTGCACAGGCTGTGAGCTATGTATCGCACCCTGCCCTGTTGACTGTATCGACTTGGTCGTTGTCGAACGCAAGCTTTCTCCCCTTGAGAGAGTAGCCGAACAAGAAGATTTAAGACAGCGCTACCACACGCATCTCAAACGCGTGACAGAACAACTGGCTGATACCAGCAATAGCAAACCTGTGGTCAGCATGGTAGAGGCCAAGCTCAACAATGCAGCAAGCCAATCGCTAAATATCAGCGAAGCACAAGCAAAGAATACCATTGCAGCGGCTAAGCTACGTACCAAAATCAAAAAACTAGAAAAGCAGCTCAGTGTGCGTGCCAATGATAAAAAACAAATAGAGCTTGAAGGCTTGCAAGCAGAGCTCGAATCATTACAAGTAACGCTTTGATTACGTGATTGATACTTTAATAACTCATATAAATGCCATCGCTAGCATATAATTTTGCAACACCACTCACTAAAATAATAGTTAAAACACCATGAGTAAAACGGTCAAACACAAAACAGCCGATACACCGCCCTCTAGAAGAATGCCCAATCGCGATGTACGTCCATTCTTTGAAAAGCTAGCGGCGACGATTGACGAGCCTGTCACCGAGCTAAATTACGGCAGTAATTTCGAGCTGCTTATCGCCGTTATTTTATCTGCACAAGCGACTGATGTGAGTGTCAATATTGCCACTCAGCAGTTGTACCCCGTGGCGAATACGCCTGAAGCCATACTGGCACTGGGCGAAGACGGTCTAAAAGCTTATATCAAAAATATTGGCTTATATAATGCCAAAGCCAAAAACGTCATCAAAACCTGCCGTGATTTAATTGAGAAGTTTGATAGCACCGTCCCTGACAACCGCAAAGATTTAGAATCACTGGCTGGCGTCGGTCGTAAAACTGCCAATGTCGTGCTAAATACTGCCTTTGGTCAGCCAACCATGGCGGTCGACACCCATATCTTTCGCTTGGGCAATCGTACTGGGCTTGCCACTGGCAAAACGGTGCTCATCGTCGAAAACAAACTGGTCGAGCGTATTCCAGATGACTTTATCGTTGATGCGCATCATTATCTTATTTTGCATGGGCGTTATACCTGCCAAGCACGTACCCCCAAATGCGGCGCTTGCCCTGTCTATGAAGAGTGCATGTTCAAAGATAAAGCAGCATTTTTAGAATTATGACGTAGTGACAATCCTGTCTCAAAGACAAGCTTATGTAGCCATGAACTGGCAAGTACCTACGTTTTACTACAGTGAATCACTTGTTGAGCATTTCTTATAGTATAGCAAGTGCTGCTCACTAGAGTTTTATAACGTTTCAGGGTAGAATAACCCTATTTTGCGTTAAGAGATTTTGGTAATTACACCGCTTCTAATAAGGCAATCTGCACACTGACAGTAGCCTATTGGAGCAAATGTTGACTTAACTCTCTACTACCATAGCCATAAAAGCTTATTATCGTTGCTCCATATATGAATTGGTTGAATGATAGTAGGTCTAGATTTTAGCCAAATTGATAACAAAAACTTTGTTCAACACCGATTTTTAGTATTAAGAAACACCGATTATCTGCCGCGTAAATGCGTGGTCAACATTAATTAGAGCAGCACCTAGAGCGTTGCTTTTCCTACCTTTATTGATTCAATTAAGCGATCCCATTATGCGTGAATACAACTTATTTACCTCCGAATCTGTGAGCGAAGGCCATCCTGATAAAATGGCTGATCAAATATCAGACGCCATCCTTGATGCTATCTTACGTGAAGACTTACACGCACGTGTGGCCTGCGAAACCTTGGTAAAAACAGGCGCGGTGATACTTGCCGGCGAAATCACCACAACTGCCAATATCGATTTAGAGCGTCTGGTGCGTGACACAGTCAACGGCATTGGTTATCACCATTCAGACCTAGGTTTTGATGGCGAGACCTGTGCGGTTATCAATATGCTGGGTAAGCAGTCTCCTGAAATCGCGCAAGGTGTTGATCGTAGCGATCCTGAGGAGCAAGGCGCAGGCGATCAAGGTTTGATGTTTGGTTACGCCAGCAATGAAACTGATGTATTGATGCCAGCCCCTATTGAATATGCCCATCGTTTGATGGAGCGTCAATCTGAGCTACGCCGCGCAGGCGAGCTACCATGGTTACGTCCCGATGCCAAAGCACAGGTTACCTTAAAATATGATGGCAACCGTCCTGTCGCTATCGATGCTGTTGTATTATCCACACAGCATGATCCAAGTATTGCGCAGTCTGATCTACAAGAAGCGGTGATGGAGTCTATCATTAAGCAAGTACTCCCAGCTGACCTATTACATGCTGGTACACGCTACCATATCAATCCAACAGGTAAGTTCGTCATTGGCGGTCCAGTTGGTGATGCAGGTTTGACGGGTCGTAAAATCATCGTTGATACTTACGGCGGTATGGCGCGTCATGGTGGCGGCGCATTCAGTGGTAAAGATCCTTCAAAAGTAGATCGCAGTGCTGCTTATGCCGTACGTTATGTGGCCAAAAACATCGTCGCAGCAGGTCTTGCTGATCGCTGTGAAGTACAAGTGAGTTACGCGATTGGGGTTGCTGAGCCAACGTCTATCTCTGTCAACACCTTTGGTACGAGCAAAATTAGTAACGATGAGATCATTCGCCTGATTCGTACTCACTTTGACCTACGTCCTTATGGCATCACTCGTATGTTAAACCTGTTACAACCAATGTATCAGCAGACGGCTACCTTTGGACATTTTGGTCGTCAAGGCTCAGAAACTGCCTTTACTTGGGAAAAAACAGACAAAGCTGATATTTTAAAAGCAGACGCTGGTTTATAAGAGTCATTACGTTGAATCATTTACAAACCGTCTTTATATACTAAAATTATCGACACTTATTATTAGGAGCAGCTTATGTCTCAAGACAGCAACACTCAAGACAACAATGTGGATGCAAGCATTGAAATCACCCCTGAAATGCAGGCGTTTTATCAACGTGCTGATGCCATCATCGGTGTCGCCAATAGTCAGCTAGGCCCTGATGCCCATTCAGGACAGGTCGGTGCTTCTTTGTTGTATGCTGCCGCACGCTACAGCGCTTCCGTTGCCTCGATTGGATTTGTGAAAGGCGATGATTTTGCTAAAGAAAAAGATGATATCGTCGAGTTTTATGTCAAACAGTATCGCCAGATGCTAAGCGACAACTTGACAGATTATGCACAGAACTTTGATAAATACGTGCAGCTAAACCAAGACGACAAACCAGCTGAATAAGTAAATCTTGTCCGTTTAAATGCTCTTTTATTGAGAAAGTAGCAAATAAAGTACACAAAAAACCCGAGCTAAATTAAGCTTGGGTTTTTTGTGCAAAATGATTGAGTAGACAGCCATCGATTAAATATTATAATGTTTTAAGCGCTTTACCAATCTCACAATAACGCTCACAAACGATAGCAGGACGCTATCGAACGCCATTAATAAGGAAATGTAATCATGCAAAACAGCTTATCCAAACGACTCTCGGTACTGAAACCATCATCACTTATATTATCTTTAGCAATAGCATTAACAGCCTGTAGCTCTACACTTAATACAACTACGCCCACTACTGTGCCTGCTCAATCAAGCAACAATAATAGCCAAATGCTTGAAAATACGCTGACCCAATGTCCAACCTCTCACTCTGAGAGCACCATGTGTACCATGCAATATGACCCTGTCTGTGTGAAAACGAAAGTTGGCTCAGTGATAAGCTACCGTACTGCTGGTAATGCCTGCTCAGCCTGTAATATTCCTGAAGCCATCGGTTATACAAAAGGCGAATGTAGTTAATTCATAAAAATACTTCATTCCAAAAAAGATATTTGAGTAGTCACAAAAAAGCCCCAATTGAATAAATTGGGGCTTCTCTGAACAACCTGGATAACGACTTTACTGCTTAGTCACCTTTTACGATCTTGGGTGGACCTTTGAGTAAATGCTCATCGACGAACTCATCTGCAGAGTTATGATCTGCTGACTCATCTGTGATAAAGCTTTGCTGCGCTCGATATAGAATCAAACGGTCACGGCTAAGCCCTCGCAACAACGCATACATTATGACAAAAACCACTAAAGCAAATGGCAATCCTGCTACGATGGCAGCTGCCTGCAAAGCAGACAATCCACCAGCCGCCAATAATATGGCAGCGATAATGCCTTCTGTGGTTGCCCAAAACAGACGCTGAATCTTTGGTGGATTGGTATCACCACCAGCAGTCAGCATGTCGATAACAAAACTGGCCGAATCTGATGAAGTCACAAACCAAAGCATAATCATGACGACAATCATTAACGTAATCGGCTTTGCCAATGGGTAGTACTCAACCAGCTTAAAGATTGCGCTACCCGTATCTGCTTGTACTGCTTCAACCAATCCTGGGCTAATACCTGTCACAGCAGAGGCCAGCTCCATGTGAATGGCCACGCCACCAAAAGTTGTGAACCAGAAGAACAAGATAAGCATAGGGATTAACAGCACCCCAAACGTAAACTCACGGATGGTACGACCACGAGAGATGCGGGCAATAAAGATACCAACGAATGGTGCCCAGCTCACCCACCATGCCCAATAAAATATCGTCCAAGCACTTTGCCAGTCTGTCCCACTATAAGATTCACCCCACGTACCCAAAGGCACGATCACGGTCAGATAGTTGCCGATATTTTCGATAAAGCTATCAAAGATAAAGAGCGTCGGCCCTAGGGCCACCATAAATACCAATAGGATGATTGTAAAACCGATATTGATATCACTCAGGCGCTTAATACCTTTATCCAGACCCATCATAACGGAAGCGGCTGCAAGCGCTGTAATGAAAGCTATCAAACCGAACTGTACAGTGAGACTATTCGGCGTGCCAAATAGTTTCTCAAGTCCCGCATTGATCTGCATCACTCCAAGCCCGAGTGAGGTGACCACACCAAACATCGTACCGAACACGGCCAAGATATCGACCGTATGCCCCCAGCGACCATAGATTCTTTTGCCGAGTAAAGGATACAAGGTTGAGCGAATCGATAAAGGCAAACCGCGACGAAAATGAAAATACGCTAACGACAGTGCCACAATCGTATAGATGCCCCAAGCGTGTAGACCCCAATGCATAAATGAGATATTCATCGCTTGCTTTGCGGCTTCAACCGTTTCGGCCTCGCCCATTGGTGGTGCCATAAAGTGATACAACGGCTCCGCTGTACCCCAATAGACGAGACCAATACCAATACCCGCAGAGAACAACATACCAATCCAAGAAAACAGATTGTACTGCGGTCGCTCCGTTTGATTGCCTAGACGAATATCACCATAGCGACTCATTCCTAAGTAAATGCAAAGCCCGAGCGCTGTATTCACTAAGATAATAAATAACCAACCGAACTTATCGGTAATAAAATTCTGTAAAAAACTAAAAACTGCCCCTGCTGTTTCAGTGAAAAGCGCACCGAAAATAATAAATCCAACGATCAACAGTGACGATGTAATAAACACAGGTTTACTCACCCGTGGAAAAGGTCCTAATCTGCCTACTTTTACTTCTTCCATGTGCAAGTCTCAAAATTTAAGGAATATTACCTTAACAAAATAGGCTTTAACTATCAATCAATTACAAAATAAAACTTGATAAAACCTTTAACTTATTCTAATAAGATTGATAGTTTTTTTAAAATGTCTACATAAATACAGATCTAAAAGCAACTTTATCATGATGTTATTTAGGCAATAATCTGAGTAATCGTCCACCATCACCATCTTCCAATGCCCACACTTGTCCATCAACTGCCAGCACGCTACGAACACGCTCACCCATGTCATAACGATAGCGTTCAGTAGCACCATCATCTTCATCGACACTTACGACAATAAGCGCTTTTGATGATAAACCACTGATTAAAAAATTGCCTTGTAATGCTGGAAAATCATTATGGCTACCAGCCGTATATAGACTCAGTGATGACGGTGAAATAACGGGTGTCCATGTGATTTTAGGCCTTTCAAACTCAGGGCGAGTGTCGTGATCTGGGATTGGTGTGCCTGAATAATTACGACCATTTGATACAATCGGCCAGCCGTAGTTTTTGCCTTTTTCAATCAGATTAAATTCATCACCGCCCTTTGGCCCCATCTCGTTCGCCCAAAGCCTGCCGCTTTCATCAAATCTTATGCCAAGCACATTGCGATTACCCATTGTCCAAAACTGAGAGGCAATGTCATTGCTATCATTGACAAATGGATTGTCTTTTGGCACCGAGCCATCAGCATACAATCTAATAATCTTACCTAGATTCATACTCATATCTTGTGCGGGCTCTTTTTTCTGGCGTTCTCCTGAGCTGATATATAGATACTGTCCATCAGGTGAAAACAATAAGCGATGGCTGTAGTGACCTTGCCCCGTGACTTTTGGAGATTGTTCCCAAATAGGTGTGATGGCCTGTAGTGTGGGCGCATTCGTACCTAATCCTGCCAGTGTCGCTTTGATTACTTTTGCCCCAAACTTATTACTATCACCCCCCTTTCCTGCTTCCGCATAGCTGATATATACAGCATTAGAAGTCGCAAAATCTGGTGCTACTATCACATCTCCCAAACCACCTTGACCACCGTAGCCCACTTTAGGGATGCCTGCGACTTGTGTTTTGCTACCCGTCGCCGTATCTACAATGAACAGCTCCCCTGTTTTTTGCGTCACCAGTAGTTTGGGCGCTTTGCCATCTGTACTGGGTAGTGCTGTCATGGCCCAAGGCTCATCAAAGGTTGCGACCGCTTTGGTTGTAAACTCAGGCTTGTCTGCGCTAACTTGAGCATCACTTGTCTGCATATCTGCTTTAGATGTTTGGCTCTCTTTCTGTTCTGGTACGTTGTTGCTGGTATTGACGGTTGCAGGGTTAGAGCAAGCTGATGTGCTGAACAATAAAGCCGCAATGAGTAACGGCGAGGTTAAGGGCAGACTTACACGTTCAATAGGGGTTGTCATGGTTTTATCCTTTCTATCCGATTGGCATTTTTGGTCATCCATTTATTTATAGCATAGTCTTGATATTTAAATGGTAAAAAAACAGTAACGCAAAATACCACCGTAAACGAAAAACCCCTTACCTACGATTGTAGATAAGGGGTTTGTTTTAAACGTACAGTTAGGTCATAAAGACCTTAAGGCTAGAGTGATTAGCTCATTCTAAGCTTATCAAAAGTTAGCTTGTCGTCGGCACCAACATCAACTTTGATGATATCACCTGCCACAAAGTCGCCCGCCAAGAGCTTTAATGACAATGGGTTTTCGATCTCTTGCTGAATGGCACGTTTGAGTGGACGCGCACCATACACAGGGTCATAACCCACGGCAACCAGTTTATTCATCGCATCGGCTGATAGCTCAATATCCATCTCACGCTCTTGGATACGCTGACGTAAGCGATTCAATTGAATATCAGCAATACCTGCCATCTGCGACATACCAAGCGGATGGAAGACCACGATTTCGTCAATACGGTTGACGAACTCTGGACGGAAATGCTGCCCAACCGAATCCATCACTTCCGCTTTGATATCCTCATAGCTCTCGCCAACCATTTCTTGAATCTTATGCGAACCTAAGTTACTGGTCATGATAATGACGGTATTTTTGAAATCTACCACTCGACCTTGCGAGTCGGTTAAGCGACCATCGTCCAATACTTGTAGCAAGATGTTGAACACATCAGGATGCGCTTTTTCTACTTCATCGAACAATATGACACTATATGGCTTACGGCGTACCGCTTCCGTTAATGTACCGCCTTCTTCATAACCGACATAACCTGGAGGCGCACCCACTAAGCGGCTGACACTGTGTTTTTCCATATACTCACTCATATCGATACGTACGATCGCATCTTCAGAGTCAAACAAGAAGTTCGCTAGTGATTTGGTCAGCTCTGTCTTACCAACGCCAGTAGGTCCTAAGAATAAGAACGAGCCTGAAGGACGATTGGGATCAGACAAGCCTGCACGGCTACGACGTACCGCATTGGCCACCGATTCGACTGCTTCATTTTGACCGATGACGCGCTCATGGAGCTTTTCTTCCATTGCGATCATCTTGTCACGCTCGCCTTGCATCATTTTACTAACTGGAATACCAGTTGCGGCCGCAACGACTTCTGCAATTTCATTATCGGTGACTTTGTTCCGTAGCAGTTTGACACCGTTACCTTCACCTATCTGCTCTTTTTGCTCAGCCAAATCAGACTCATGAATACGTCGTTCTAACTGCGGAATGGTTTCGTATTGCAGTTTACTCATGGTCTCGTAGTCGCCTTCACGGCTGGCTTTGTCATAGGCGATACGAGCTTTATCTAGCTCGTCTTTTAGCTGTTGACTGCCTTTGACCAGTGCTTTCTCTGCTTGCCACACTTCATTGAGATCAGCATACTCTTTTTCTAACTCTGCTATTTGCGCATCCAGCACTTTACGCTCGGCTTGCGCGCCAGCATCCTCTTCATTTTTGAGAACTTCACGCTGCATTTTTAGCTGAATGAGGCGACTATCGAGCTTACCTAGTGATTCAGGCTTGCTGTCCATCTCCATGCGCAAACGGCTAGCTGCTTCATCAATTAAATCAATCGCCTTATCTGGTAGTTTACGGTCAGTGATATAGCGATGGCTCATGCGCGCAGCAGCAATGATTGCGCTATCTTGAATATCGACGCCATGGTGCAGCTCGTAACGCTCTTTTAAACCGCGTAATATGGCGATGGTATCTTCGACCGTTGGCTCATCGACCAAAACCTTTTGAAAACGACGCTCAAGTGCTGCATCTTTTTCGATGTACTTACGGTATTCGTCCAGCGTTGTCGCACCAACACAATGTAGCTCACCACGTGCCAATGCAGGTTTTAGCATATTACCTGCATCCATCGCACCTTCAGACTTACCTGCACCAACCATCGTATGCAACTCATCGATAAATAAGATGACATTACCTTCTTGCTTTGCCAAGTCGCTCAATACGCTTTTGAGGCGCTCTTCAAACTCACCGCGGAATTTTGCCCCAGCGATTAGCGCTCCTAAATCTAACGACAGCACTTCTTTACGGCGTAGACCTTCTGGTACATCACCATTGATGATTTTTTGTGCCAAGCCTTCGACGATGGCTGTTTTACCAACGCCCGGCTCACCGATAAGTACCGGGTTATTTTTGGTACGGCGTGATAGTACTTGAATAGTACGGCGGATCTCTTCGTCACGGCCAATGACAGGATCTAGCTTGCCAAGCTCTGCTTGTTCAGTCAGGTTGATCGTGTACTTATTAAGTGCATCACGCTGTTCTTCTGCGTTTTGGTTATTCACTGTATCGTCACCGCGCAGCTGCTCAATGACCTCTCTGAGCTTGCTTGCTGTCACGCCTGCACTTTCAAATATTTTTTTGGTTTCGCCTTGTTCGGCGAGTGCCAACATGACCCATTCAGTCGCAATAAAATCATCGCCTTCTTTTTGCGCCTGACGATCTGCCAAGTTCAATATTTTGACCGAGTTTGGGTTTAAATTGACGTCACCTGTTGGCTCGGAAATCGTCGCTTGGTTATCTAGTGCTTTTGCCACGCCATTTTTTAGCGCTGGAATAGAAGCGCCTGCTTGTTGGCAGATAGATAAATTAGACTCATCTTGTAGCAACACTGCAAGCAAATGCACAGGATCAATGCCCGTATGATCACGACCTAACGCTAGGCTCTGAGCTTCTTGAATGGCGGATTGCAGTTTTTGCGTAAACTTCTCAAATCTCATGTTTATATCCTTTTATAATTAGTATTTTCAGTGGGACTTCTAGGGACTCTCCTAGTCTAGTGCCCACTGTTATCTGTCACTTATATAAGGTATATATACACCTATTTCAAGACGATTACCAAATAAAACCTTACTTAAAACAATGATATTCATTATTAATAATATTTAAACGGGTTATTAATGATAGTTAAATACAGTTAGGAGGTAGGAAACGCCATTTTATTAATATAAATTAAAGAGAAATCTCCGTTGAATACGGTAATAAGCAATGCACTTATTGAGCATAGACCCAATCATAATACGACTATTCTACTCCACGATTTCAATAGGAGTACCAAGTGTCACCGCTGCCATAATCTCATCCATCTCGTCATTGGTGACAGCGATACAACCATCGGTCCAATCTCGCCTTTGATTCAACCAGCCCAAATGTCCAAAGCCATTCATTTGCCCATGAATCATGATATCGCCACCCGGATTGACCCCTAATGAATTCGCTCGTGCCTTGTCTTCATCATTTGGATAGCTAATATGGATAGAACGATGCGCAATAGATTTCTCATTTTTATAATCTAAGGTATAAATTCCAACGGGCGTACGCTGATCGCCTTCTTGTTGCTTATGTCCTGATGGACTACCCCCTAGCGCAATACGATACGACCTAATGATTTTACCATCGCTCATCAGTTTTAAAATACGATCTGATTTGTCGACGAAGACTCGATCAATGACTGCCGACGCAGGAATGGGGTTTTTGGATGTTGAGGTGGTTTTGGCATAAGCAATGGCGCTGGTGCTGACAATAGCAGCAAGACTAAGACCAATGATAATGGGCAACCAAGGCGTACGCTGCTCATTAGATGGGTGAAATTTTTTATAAAAAAATGACATAGGCTTTGATCCTCATAATGAATTTTTCGTCATTAATCATATGTATCAAAACACTATGCCAGATTCTGTAGATAAATTTTGTGCAAAAGTGATGAATCACCCACTAGACTGTTACACCATACGAATCGCACCATCTAAGCGGATGACTTCACCATTTAGATAAGCATTATCGATGATATGAGTCACCAGTTTGGCAAACTCATTGGGAGCACCCAAACGTTTAGGATAAGGCACGCCTGCTTCTAGCTGCTCTCGTGCTTTCTCAGGAATACTCTCCATCATCGGCGTAGCAAAGACACCTGGTGCAATAGTCATCACGCGAATACCATGACGTGCCAGCTCACGAGCAAGTGGTAAGGTTAGACCGACCACGCCTGCCTTGGACGAAGAATAGCTGGCTTGACCTACTTGTCCGTCAAAGGCTGCGATAGAGGCTGTATTAATAATAATACCTTGATCTACATTCTTTTGTACATGCTCGCCTGCATTGCTATCATTCGCTATGCGTTTGGCGATGCTAGCCGCGACCAAACGGGCAACGTTAAATGAACCGACCAGATTGACATTGACCCCGCGGCTAAATGCCTCAAGGTCTGCTGGATTGTTATCACGATCCAGTAGCTTTTGTACCACTACGATACCAGCACAGTTGATTGAGCCTTGTAAGCCGCCGAAAGCTGACTCTGCCATTTCAACCGCTGATTGTACTTCATCGCCATTAGTGATGTCACAGCGTACAAAGCGCGTACTATCACCCAGCTCAGCGACCAGTGCTTGACCTGCTGATTCGTTTAGATCAGCGATGACGACGTTGCCGCCTTGATAGACAATCGCCCGAACCACTGACTCACCCAAACCAGAGGCACCACCTGTGACCAAAAAGCTGTTTTCTTTAATTTGCATGTTTATTCCTTTAAATCTTCATTTTTTATTAGCTGTTTTCTATGAATTATCTATAAACACTCTATTGGGTAGTTACGCGGCAGATAAACTACGTAGCAAAAAGCGTTGAATCTTGCCACTTGGTGTTTTTGGTAACTCGGTCACAAACTCGACCTCACGTGGATAGGCATGAGTGGATAGACGTTTGCGTACCAGCTCTTGGATTTCTTTGGCAATCTTATCGCTACCTTCGATACCCTCTTTTAACACCACGTAAGACTTGATGGTATGTCCACGCACTTCGTCTGGTACTCCCACAGCCGCTGACTCTGCCACGGCTTCGTGTTCTAATACGGTGTTTTCGACATCAGTGGGCCCTACGCGGTAACCTGCGGTAATAATGATGTCATCATCACGCCCTGAGAACCAATAACTGGCGTCACTATGACGCTCGACCACGTCGCCTGTCAGATAATAATCATCTACAAAGGCTTGTTTTTCATTCCAGCTATAACCGCGGAAATAAAACGCAGGTGACTGACTGACGACGACTGCTAGCTGACCCTGTTCACCATCTGGCAGTACATTCATGTCATCATCTAGTACCACTAGCGTATGACCTGGTAGCGCCATACCCATTGACCCAACTGGAGACTCGTGCGTCAACGCATGATGCGCACAGCAAGTCATACCGGTTTCTGTTTGCCCGTACTGATCTTTCACTTGGCAGTTCAGATAGGTCTCGACCCAGTTGACCACTTCGGTGTTCAAGGTTTCACCTGCCGAGTTGGCACAGCGCAGAGCGAGTTTAGAATTATGGTCTTCATTAACACTATCAAACACACCACTGGATTTCATCATGCGAAATGCCGTTGGTGACGAAGCCAAATTGGTAATCTGATGACGTACCATAAAGTCGCGCGTATTGGTCGCGTCAAATCCTGCTTCATTAAAATAAGTCGTGATACCCAATAGCAGCGGCCCCGTGATGGCATAATATAATCCATATGCCCAGCCGGGATCGGCCATGTTCCAATATCGATCGTCTTCGCGTAGGTCGATGGCATAACGCATATAGAGATAAAATGCAGGTAATGCGGCTAGCGGGACGCTCACGCCTTTTGACTTACCGACTGTACCTGAGGTAAACATTTGCAAGAACGGCGCGTCCGTATCGAGCGTAATGGGTTCCATCGTTTGCGCCTGCGCTGCCATGGATTGACCATAATGATCGTCACCCCACGTCTGAGCGTCCTCAGTACTGCCGACCAATACCATTTTGGTTTGTGTGGCCAAATCATCAAACTTGTTGCGGTTTTCTACATTGGTAAAAACGACTTTGGTATCCGCTTTATCCATGCGATATTTGATTGAATCATAGCCAAAAGCGGTAAATAATGGCTGATATACCGCGCCGATGCGCCATGTTGCCAATACGACCGTTAATAGCTCAGGTGTACGCGGTAGCATGGTTGCGACTTTGTCCCCCGCTTTTACACCGTACGACTGTAGTAGGTTAGCGACTTGAGCGCTTGCTTTATCGAGCTCACCAAAGCTCATGCGTGTGACATTGCCTGTCGTATCTTCGTGTACTAACGCATCATTATCAGCGCGGCCATCACGTACGTGACGACCACAGCAAGCCATATAAGCATTTAGTCGATCATCGACATGCTCGCCAAAAATTTCTGACAGCAATGTATCCATATCAAAATTATTATAATAATCGGTATAGTTTTTTGGTGTCGCTAACGCATCTGTATGATTGATGGTAGGAGTTTGAGAGGCGGTGTTCATAAGCTAATCCTTTAGCAATAACAGATAAAATGATATTCATATTGTAAAACGGTCACATCCTATAGACCGTTTAGTATCTTCGTATTTAACATGCTCTATTAGTAACGTATTTTTATACTTATTTCAATACATAACGTATCATTTTTATTTTATATGAATAACCATGACCTATAACTATTTATCATCAAATGGTCATTAGTAAATTTAAAAAACTTTTACAATCATGTATTTAGGTTTTTTTGAAGTACTTCCTCAAGCAGCGATATTTAACGATCAGCACTTAGGAAACCTAGTAAGGCTTTTTCTTCACAGCTTTGGTATTTTTTGGTACGACCGCGGCGTGCTTGTTTATAGTCATCATAAAACTGCCCTGCCAAAAAGCGCTCAATAATGATGGGGTGAATATACGACGCGCGGCATACGGTTGGCGTATTGCCCAGCTCTGCTGCCACGCTCTTTACCATATCGGTGACCAGCTGCTGACGCTCAGCGCTTTCTGGTGCGCTGGCAAGTATGCTAGTGCCTGCCGTCGTTTGCAGCTCGTCGTATAGATAGCTTGCCGCGAGCACGCTTGCCATCCATGTACGAAAATCTTTTGCACTATATAATTTGCTTTCGCAGTCCATCCCGCACGTATGCATCCGCAAATAATCATTGATATCGCTGCTATCGACGACTTGTTTGTGTCCATTGTCATCTAAGTATTTGAATATTTGATAGCCCGGCAGCTCAGAGCACGCCTGCACGATGTCAATCAAACGCTCATCTTGCAGTTCAATATGATGTTCTTTAGCGCTTTTTCCGACAAAATCAAACGCAAGTCCATTGTCGGTTTCACTGACATGTTTGCTGCGTAACGTACTCAGACCGTAACTTTTGTTTTGCTTGGCATAGCGGCTGTTACCGATACGAATCAGTGTCGTCTCAAGTAACTTGACCACAGCAGCGAGTACATTGGTGCGTGACAATGATTCTGCTTCCAAATCTATCTCGACCTGCGCGCGTAAATTGGGTAGTGCCTCTGCAAAGCCTATCATCGCATCAAACTTGGCTTGGTCACGAATATTATTCCAAGAGGGATGATACAAGTACTGCTTACGAGATTTTTCGTCGCGGCCTGTCGATTGCAAATGGCCTTGTTCGTCTTGGCAGATCCACACCTCCGACCACATTGGCGGTATCACCAGTGCATCAAAACGCTGACGTAGTGCTTTGTCTTTGACTGTTTTGCCCGTGGCATCACGATAGGTAAATCCCCGACCCCAACGTCTACGCTCATAACCTGGTTCATCGTCACTCACATAACGCAGATTGGCACGGCGTGCGAGACGCTCATAATCATGACGCACATCCTGCGTTGTCGACTGCTCGTTTGTTTTGCCCATAGAAACACTCATCCAATAATTTTATGGTTTTATCATAATAAACTGCGATTATTTTTGCTGTTTGTTTGCCACGGACAAAGTGTAATCCTGTGTAAAATAAAGCAGTGATAAAAATAGATACAAGGGTTCTAAGTGCTGCGTTTTTGAGGCATAATTTAGCACTATTCACGACTTAAGTTTATAAAAGATGAACCATTCACCTGTGAAAATAAAGCCATTCGCTCTCGCCGATCACGACCTTTGGGCGCACTTATGGCAAAACTATCTGACATTTTATGAGACCAGTTTGCCATCAAGCACGACGGAGACGACGTGGCGCAATCTGCTTGATGATGACATCCCTATTTATGGATTTGGGGCGTGGAAAGAGGATGTTTTGGTAGGCATTACCCATGTCATACTGCATCCCAATACGTGGAATACTAACGAGTGCTGTTACTTAGAAGATTTATATGTTGCGGATAATGTCCGTGGTCAAGGCATAGGACGCGCATTGATTGAACATGTATACTCCTTTGCTAAGGACAAAGACTGTAACCGCGTCTACTGGACGACACAAGAAGGCAACGCCGCCGCTCGTAAACTCTATGATGCCATTGCCACTCAGACAGATATGGTGCAATACCGTAAAAATCTATAAATAGTTTGCTTATAAAATGCCCACAAAAAAAGCCAAGCATAAAATACTTGGCTTTTTTTGTTTTTATACGATTTTAATATAAAAGTAATTATTTACCGTACAGGCATAAATAAGCCGTTTCTACGTCAACTTTAACATTGAATTTTTTGTTAGCTTCAACCGTAAATTGCTCGCCAGCATTAAACGTTTGCCACTCATCACTCTCTGGTAGCTTAACCGTCAATGCACCGCTCACCACACTCATGGTCTCAAACTCACTGGTGCCAAATTCATACTCACCGCTTTCCATAACACCCACAGTCGCAGGCTTAGTGGCCGTTTGAAAAGCAATGGATGTCACTTTGTCATCAAAATAATTATTTACACTTGGCATAATCTTCCTTAATTGCATGTTAGTTGATATTTGAATTGTATTTTATAGACCTGCTTTTAGACTGGCTTCGATAAACTGATCGAGGTCGCCATCTAGTACCGCGCCGGTGTTAAAGGTTTCAACACCGGTACGTAGATCCTTGATACGAGAGTCATCGAGCACGTACGAGCGAATTTGGCTGCCCCAACCGACGTCAGACTTGTTGTCTTCAACCGCTTGTTGTTTTTCCATGCGTTTTTGCATCTCAAGCTCATAGAGCTTGGCACGTAGCATCTTCATTGCCGTGGCTTTGTTGCCATGCTGACTACGCTCATTCTGACAGGTCACTACTACGCCTGACGGCTCATGAGTGATACGTACCGCAGAATCAGTCGTGTTGACGTGCTGACCACCCGCGCCAGATGAACGATAGGTATCAATACGCAAGTCAGCAGGATTGATGTCAATCTCAACATTATCATCAATCTCAGGCGAGACAAACACCGCCGCAAACGAGGTATGACGACCATTGTTGCTATCAAATGGTGACTTACGTACCAAACGATGCACGCCAATCTCAGTACGCAACCAACCAAACGCGTAGTCGCCTTTGATCTCAATCGTGGCCGACTTGATACCCGCGACACTGCCAGCAGACACCTCAATCACGTCTACCTTAAAACCATGTGCTTCCGCCCAGCGTGTATACATACGCAGTAGCATTTCAGCCCAATCTTGCGCTTCGGTACCACCACTGCCTGATTGGATATCTAGGTAGCAGTTGTTTGGATCCATCTCGCCGCTAAACATACGGCGGAATTCCAAATCGGCTACGCGCTGCTCAGCGCTATCTAGCTCGCTTTGCACGTCGGCAAGCAACGACTCATCCTCTGCTTCGACTGCCAACTCTAGCATGGCAGACGCATCTTCTAGCGTGGTTTCAAGAGACACCACTACATCGATGACACCATCAAGGTGGCTTTTTTCTTTATTAATTTTGGTGGCACGCTCTGGATCATTCCACAGCTCAGGATTTTCTAGCTCTAAATTGACTTCCTCTAAGCGTTCTTGCTTACCATCGAAGTCAAAGATACCTCCGCAAATCCTGCCCGCGCTCTGATAGATCTTTAATTTGTTCTTGATACGGATTGATTTCCATAAATATTCCTGTTTTTCTAATAAAAATAAATAATGAATACGGCGCTATTTTAAATGAGATTGATCATAAATGGTTGGCTAATTATTCTTGTTCCTACTATTACTAGATTAAGCAATCTAGATTGACCAGTCTTCTACTGCCCAACGATGCGCCAAGGCATGAGCATGTAGCGCCTCATCAGGTGACACACAGATTGCCACATCCGCCCATTGTAGCAATGGGATATCGTTTTTGGAGTCTGAATAGGCATAGGTTTTTTCAAAGGTGATGCCAGAAGCTTGCTGCTTATTGAGCCACTTATCTAAATGATAGATTTTGCCCGCTTGAAAGTTTGGTTTATCAGTCAGCTTACCTGTATAGCGATTGTCTTTGATCTCAAGCGGCGTGGCCAATACATTGGCTGATTCAACGCCAAAACGCTTGGCAATGGCAGACACCACAAAATCATTGGTCGCAGAAATAATCACCACGTCGTGCCCTTGCTCAATATGCTGGCACAACGCTTCCATCGCTTTTGGGCGGATATGCGGCTCGATTTCACTTTTGATGTAGTCTTCTCTGAGCTCATCAAGTCTATCAAGCGGCAGACTGCTTAAAAACTGCGCGACAAACTCATTGTACTCTGTTGCGTCTAACGTCCCTTCGATATAGTCATTATAAAATTTCTGATTGGCCGTACGGTACTGCGCCTCATCAACAAGGTCATGCTTGACGATATACTCGCCCCAAAGATAATCGCTATCGACATCCAGTAAGGTATGATCTAAATCAAATAATGCCAGTTGTTTTTGTTGTGTGTGTGCTTGATTTGCCTGCATGGTGAGACCTTATCGTTGATTGCTAAGAAATATGGAGTGTTGAATAAAAGGGTATAAAACGTAGGAGACAAGTCTATCTGTCTTTAGTCAGGCATAGTTATTTCTGTTAAACCAGTTTTGAATTTTTGGCAACGCTCAGCATAATGCAGCGCTGACATTTTTAGCATCGCTGCTTGCTCATCGGTTAGTGTCTTAACGACTTTGGCAGGTGCGCCCATCACTAACGAGTTATCAGGAATAACCTGACCTTCAGTAATTAAGGCTTTTGCCCCTATCAGGCAGTTTTTACCGATCTTGACATTATTGAGTACCACAGCACCGATACCAATCAAGCTGTTATCACCGATCTCGCAACCATGTAGCATCGCCAGATGACCGATAGTCACGTAATTACCGATAGTCACTTTGATACCTGCATCAGTGTGAATCACACTGTTTTCTTGTACATTACTATAATCACCGATATGGATACGATCGTTGTCACCGCGTATCACCGCACCGAACCAAACACTGGCCTGATGACCTAGATACACATCGCCCATCACTTGCGCCGAATCAGCAACCCAACCGTTGAACGGTACGGCAAACTCAGGGGTTTTATCTAAATATTTAAATATCATCATCTTTCCTTGATAAGGACAGTTAGTTTTTGGCGTACACTATGGTTTGTGTCACACCATGATTATATTTCACGCGTTATATCTCAAAAAACTGTCTGGCTTTTGACACTTGTAATCAGAAACATATTTTATAGCAACGCCGTTCCATTTAACATCTTATCGCGTACCCACTTTATAGTACAATCAGTTAAAGCACCTGCCTTCTGATACTTATTGAGAGCTATGGCAAAGTGACAGACACTTATTGTCAAAATCATGCCAAGGAATCAAACAATGCAGCACAAAAAGTACGTTCCAGCCCTATTGTTGGCAAGTAGCTTGGTCATCGCTGCACCCAGTTATGCGGCAGACAACTCAAGCTTAGAGAGAGCAGGTGATATTGTGGCTCTAACCCTACCTGCCATTGCCTACGGTAGCACTTATTACATGAATGACAGCGAGGGTCGTCAGCAATTTTATCAATCATTTGCTACCAATCTTGCAGTCACTTACGCCGTAAAGTCAACTATTAATAAAGACCGCCCTGACGGTAGCGACAATGACTCCTTCCCCTCAGGACATACTTCTTTGGCATTTCAAGGTGCAAGCTTCATTCATAAACGCTATGGACTAGAATATAGTATTCCTGCTTATGTTGGCGCAACTTTTGTGGGTTATAGCCGTGTTAAAGCCGACAAACATGATGTGGCTGATGTACTTGCGGGTGCAGCACTAGGGGTTGCCAGCAGCATGTATTTGACCAAAAGCTATAACGATCAACTTCTCATCACAACCAATCTTGCCCCTGACTATTACGGGCTGACTGTCCACTACCAATTTTAATCACTCAGTTTGCCCTTGATACTAGCCATAGCAATGTATTTTGTATATAATACGCAAAATCTGTGCCTAAGCGAGCGGACATGATGCAAGTTACCTATTCACTATCTAGTGGGTTTTGTAGTTTTCATCAATAATGTCTTCTCGCTTTTTTGTGGAAAATTTTTGTGTATCGTCCTTTTATTACTTCTATATGACAACAGTCAGATACCGTAAATAGAGAGATACAGAGAAATACTAATCCCGCGAAACATGATGGCACTCACCAATAATAGCGGAGGCAATCCTTGAATTCATCGGTAGAAACACAAGCAATTTTGGCACTAGCAGACGGTACAATTTTTCGCGGTGTCAGTATCGGCAGCCTAGGTCATCGTGTTGGTGAAGTGGTATTTAATACCGCCATGACAGGGTATCAAGAAATTCTAACCGATCCAAGTTATGCGCGACAGCTGGTCACCCTAACTTATCCGCATATCGGTAATACAGGCACCAATGCCGAGGATACCGAGTCTGGTAACGGTCACAAAGTATGGGCAGACGGTCTGATCATCCGTGACGCCACTATGGCCACTTCTAACTTCCGTAACTCAGAATCACTAAGCGACTATCTACAACGTAACAATACCGTCGCTATCGCTGAAATTGATACCCGTCAATTGACCCGCCTATTACGTGATAAAGGGGCTCAGAACGGCTGTATCATGACCGCATCAAATGGCGAGACGATCAGCGTTGAAGATGAGCAAAAAGCGATTGAGCTGGCACAAGGATTTGCAGGCCTAAAGGGCATGGACTTGGCAAAAGAATGCTGCACGACAGAAAGCTTTGAATGGACAGCAGGCACATGGGATCTGTCAGACACCCTACTCAACCGTGACGTGGCAGGTAGCCATGATAGCGGTACTGGCGGCTTCTTTAAGCAACTCGGCACTCATATCGATGCCAAATTCAATGTCGTCGCTTATGACTTCGGTAGCAAAACCAATATCCTACGTATGCTAGTCGACCGCGGCTGTCACGTGACGGTTGTCCCAGCACAAACGCCTATTGCTGATGTGCTCGCGATGAATCCAGATGGTATTTTCTTATCAAACGGCCCTGGTGACCCTGCAGCTTGTGATTATGCCATCGATGCCGTGCGTCACATCATTGAAGAAACAGATGTACCAACCTTTGGTATTTGCTTAGGCCATCAGCTAATCGGTCTTGCCAGCGGCGCCAATACGATCAAAATGAAAACGGGCCACCATGGTGCCAACCATCCGGTGCAAGATCTAGCGACTGGCACAGTGATGATCACCAGTCAAAACCATGGCTTTGCGGTTGATGAAGACACGCTACCAGAAAACGTTAAGTCAACGCACCGTTCATTATTCGATGGCACCAACCAAGGTATCGAGCTGACCAATAAGCCTGTCTTTAGCTTTCAAGGTCATCCAGAAGCTAGCCCTGGCCCACATGACTGCGCGCCGCTTTTTGATAAGTTTGCTGAGATGATGGAAGCAGCAAAAGCATGATTAAATTTGTCAAAAATAGCTTTTTGATTGGACTATTAACGATTGGTTTAGTGTCGGGTACTATGGCTAAACTACCTTTCAATAACTCCACTCTATCGATAAACCAAGAATTAAGCTATGAAGAAAAGATAAAGCTGTTAACTGAAAAGATGAAACTAGCCGACTTTTCTTTTAGAGCAATAGATGATCCAAAATTTATCAAAGCTTTGACCTCTGAAGTTGTTAGAACATCAAAAGATGAAAAATGTGTTTTTGAGCGTATCAATAGAGAAAAATTTAATAGAGATTTTGACGAAGGTGTCGAAGTTGTAGTAAAAGAAAATCCTCAGTATGTTGACTTATATCTGAGTAAACTCGATTTACTAATTTCAATTTCAAATACATTCTACAATCATCCAACTGCAATTGAATTTGATAAAGAGGATTTATCAAATTCGCCTGCATTGTCCATCCTTTCAAAGGAAGATTCTGTAGAATTTCAAAGTATCATACTAGATGAACGTTACCACGACTTGATGTATAGAATTGGTCAACCTGCAAAAGTTGACGATGTCATTTTTGATTTCTCTGTTATAAAATTTTTCATACTTGGTGCATTTATATATGAATCTGAAAGACAGTGTAATCTTAGAGATTAAAAGCTACTAACCTGCAAAATATTCTATAAAAGTAGCGATTTCAATTAAGACAACAATCTTTCACGTTGAAATTTTCTAATTTAAAAATTCAAATCCGCCAAAATAGGACTTAAAAATATTATGCCAAAACGTACCGACATAAAAAGCATTCTTATCATTGGCGCAGGCCCCATCGTCATCGGCCAAGCGTGTGAGTTTGACTATTCAGGCGCACAGGCGTGTAAAGCACTAAAAGAAGAAGGCTACCGTGTCATCTTGGTCAACTCAAACCCTGCGACCATCATGACCGATCCTGTCATGGCAGATGCCACCTATATCGAGCCAATCACGTGGCAGACGGTTGAGCAAATCATTGCCAAAGAACGTCCTGATGCGATCTTGCCAACCATGGGCGGACAGACCGCGCTAAACTGTGCATTAGACTTAGATAAACATGGCGTATTGACCAAGTATGACTGCGAGCTGATTGGCGCGACCAAAGACTCGATCGAGATGGCAGAAGATCGCGACTTGTTTGACAAAGCGATGAAACGTATCGGCCTTGAGTGCCCACGCGCTGAAACCGCTGAGACCATGGAAGAAGCTTTTGCTACTCAAGAAAAGATGGGCTATCCGTGTATCATTCGTCCGTCATTCACCATGGGCGGCTCGGGCGGCGGTATCGCGTATAATCGCGATGAGTTTATCGAGATTTGTGAGCGCGGTTTTGATCTGTCACCAAACCATCAGCTACTCATCGATGAGTCACTCATCGGTTGGAAAGAGTACGAGATGGAAGTGGTTCGTGACAAAAACGACAACTGCATCATCATCTGTGCCATCGAAAACTTTGACCCAATGGGCGTACATACAGGCGACTCAATCACTGTCGCACCAGCGCAGACATTGACTGATAAAGAATACCAAATCATGCGTAACGCATCGCTCGCGGTACTGCGTGAGATCGGTGTTGAAACAGGTGGCTCAAACGTACAGTTCGGTATCAACCCTGATACGGGCCGCATGGTCGTTATCGAGATGAACCCACGTGTATCGCGCTCGTCTGCCCTAGCCTCAAAAGCGACTGGTTTCCCGATTGCCAAAATCGCAGCAAAACTGGCAATCGGTTATACGTTAGATGAATTGCAAAACGACATCACGGGTGGCAAGACGCCAGCGAGCTTCGAGCCTGCGCTTGATTATGTCGTCACTAAGATCCCTCGTTTTAACTTTGAAAAATTCCCACAAGCAGACAATATCCTATCGACTCAGATGAAATCGGTCGGTGAAGTCATGGCGATCGGTCGTAACTTCCAAGAGTCTATGCAAAAAGCACTACGCGGTATGGAAACAGGCGCGGACGGTTTTGATGAGCAAATTGACTTATCAAAAGTCAGTGCTGAGAAGGCTCGTAGCGAGATTATCAATCGCCTAACGATTCCAACCCCTGATCGCATCTACTATATCGCTGATGCCTTCCGCGTTGGTATGAGTGTCGATGAAGTGTTTAACTTCACCAAGATTGACCCATGGTTCTTGGTGCAGATCGAAGACATCGTGAAAACCGAAACAACCGTAAAATCACTCGGCTTTGGCGGTTTGACCGAGAAAAATCTACGTAGCTTCAAACGTAAAGGTTTGTCAGATTTGCGTTTGGCTAAACTACTTGGTATCTCACAAAAGCAACTACGCAAAAAGCGTTGGGATCTAAACGTCTATCCAGTCTATAAGCGTGTTGACACCTGTGCCGCAGAGTTTGCGACTAGCACCGCTTATATGTACTCAACCTACGATAGCGAATGTGAAGCCAACCCAACGAACAACAAAAAAATCATGGTCATCGGTGGCGGTCCTAACCGTATTGGCCAAGGCATTGAGTTTGATTACTGCTGTGTACACGCAGCGCTCGCCATGCGTGAAGATGGTTACGAGACCATCATGGTTAACTGTAACCCTGAAACGGTTTCAACCGATTATGACACTTCTGACCGTCTATACTTTGAGCCAATCACGTTAGAAGACGTGCTAGAGATCGTTCGTATCGAAAATCCAGATGGCGTGATTGTACAGTTCGGTGGTCAAACGCCATTGAAGCTTGCTCGTGCACTAGAGTCAGCAGGCGTTAAAATCATCGGTACTAGCCCAGATGCAATTGACCGTGCCGAAGATCGTGAACGCTTCCAGCACATGATTCAGCAGCTAAATCTAGTACAGCCATCAAACGCACTAGCAACCAGCTTAGAAGACGGCTTGGTTAAAGCCAAAGACGTAGGCTATCCATTGGTTGTACGTCCATCTTATGTATTAGGTGGCCGCGCGATGGAAATCGTCTATAACGAAGACGAGCTAAGACACTACCTACGTACTGCGGTACAAGCATCGAACGAAGCGCCTGTCCTATTAGATCGTTTCTTAGATGATGCTATCGAAGTCGATGTGGATTGTGTATGCGATGGTACTGATGTTGTCATCGGCGGTATCATGCAGCACATCGAACAGGCAGGTGTCCACTCAGGTGACTCAGCATGTTCATTGCCACCATACTCGCTATCTAAAGAGTTATGTGACGTGATGCGCGCGCAAACGGTCGCCATGGCAAAAGAGCTTGGCGTTGTCGGTCTGATGAACGTACAGTTCGCGGTCAAAGGCGAAACGGTATATATTTTGGAGGTGAACCCACGTGCTGCACGTACCGTACCCTTTGTCTCTAAGTGTATCGGTACCTCACTAGCACAGGTTGCGGCTCGCTGTATGGCTGGCACCTCGCTCAAAGACCAAGGCTTTACCACTGAGATTGTTCCAGCATTCTATGCGGTAAAAGAAGCAGTATTCCCATTTGCTAAGTTCCCAGGTGTTGACCCAATCTTGAGTCCTGAGATGAAATCAACAGGCGAAGTCATGGGCGTGGGCAAAACCTTTGGCGAAGCATTTTACAAAGCCATCATCGGTAGTAACGAGCGTCTGCCAGGCTTGCCAACTGAAGGCGAGACCAAAACTGTCTTTATCTCAGTTCGTGACAGTGACAAAGCGCAAATCGCCCCGATCGCCCGTCAGCTTGTAGACTTTGGCTTCAAAATCGTCTCAACGACTGGCACGCAAAAAGTACTAAGCGACGCTGGTATCGAAAGTCAGCAAATCAACAAGGTCACTGAAGGTCGTCCGCATATCGTTGATGCCTTGAAAAACGGCAAAATTGACCTTATCATCAATACGACTGAAGGCAAGCAAGCACAAGAGGATTCATTCTCTATTCGCCGTAGTGCGCTACAAGGCAAAGTGTTCTATGTCACAACGCTAGGCGCGGCAGATGCCGTCTGTAAATCTTATGCCATTGACTTACCGTTTGATGTCTATAAGTTACAAGATTTGCATGAGCAAGCAAAGTCTATTGACGCGGCTAAATAATTTCAGTAGATTAAGCATAACTGTTAGGCTTGCTTAAACACTCATTCAAGCATGGCTGGTTGTTTTCTTTATAATCAACCAGCAACCTTTGATGAGTGACACCTTTATCGTGACAGACCTAAAAAGCATAGTGGCTAAATTGCGACTATGCTTTTTATTACGTAAGCTTAAGTACGCCTATTCTTGAATTGAGGTGAGACACACTCATAAATGACAGCCGACTTATTTATTACGGCGTCTTAATTATCACTCTTTTTATATTTTATACCCATTGCAACAACACTGACACCATCTCACTATGAGGTGGTGTGGTGTTATTGGTTTAAGGAAAAAACATGCAACGTTACCCAATGACTCCGCAAGGACACGCGGCTTTAGAAGCCGAATTAAAACAGCTAAAAAGTGTCGATCGTCCACGCATCACCGCATCAATTGCTGAAGCACGCGAACACGGCGATTTGAAAGAAAACGCTGAATACCACGCTGCCCGCGAGCAACAAGGGTTTTGTGAAGCACGTATCCGTGATATCGAAGCCAAACTTGGCGGCGCACAAGTCATCGACCCTTCAACATTGCCAAAAGAAGGTCGTATCGTGTTTGGCGTCAGCGTCATAATCGAAAACATGGACACTGAAGAAGAAAAACAGTACAAAATCGTCGGCGATGATGAAGCCGATTTCAAGGCTGGCAAAATCTCAGTTAACTCACCGATCGCTCGTGGCCTCATCGGTAAGTTTGAAGGCGATGAAGTACGTATCGAAACGCCAAAGGGCGTGGTTGAATACGAAGTGATGAAAGTTATCTACGACTAATAAGACTCACTATTTCTGGTCATCCGTAGGCTTGATACTTTCAATGCTGGATGAGAAGCTCTTTGAATAATAGCTCTTTAAATACTAGTGCTCTCAAATAGTAAATATGTTTGACAGTGACAGATACGGCTGGCTACTCGCTACCAAATAACATGGATATAAGCAACATTACGTATTGATAGCATTTATACCGTTTCGGTTACACAATGCAGCTTTTATACACGATTTGTTTTGGCGCATAATTATTTGAGTTTTTAGTGCATCGTAATTTCTATATTAGGTGATATTACCCCGTAATATCGATGTAAATTTATACTGAAGTGCTTTTACTCAAAATAATGATGGTCTGATTATAGACACCGACTATCGTCAGTACTAACACCCTCGTTATTTGGCATACTTTTTAGTGTCATTTAGCGGGGGTTTTGCTTGTTTAGACGTTAATTTTTGCTGTTTTACTTATCGCTGCTTTTTTATTGATACTGTTAAGGAGTCTATTATGACCATGAAATCTTATGCACCATCAGCACTAACCACCACGGTATCTGCAATACTCGCAGGTATGGTTCTTGCATCCTCAGCCCATGCTGCTCCTGAGATTGCGATTAGCTCATCTGCTGGTGGTAGCACGACGGTAGTTGAACAATATTCTAATGGCCAAACAGCCACTATTACTGCGACACCAAACGGTATCACCATGCAAGATGGCATGCCTTATGCCGTGACACAAGTGACGACTATGCCGCGCTATGTCGTTCGCCAGTCTCCTGTGATTCAAGGAAGCGCAACCGTCACTAGCGTACCGGTCACCAATCGAATGACCAATAGCGTCACCAAGGTAGACGTCGTCACGGCTCCAGTTAGCACCGTAACACAAGTCCTGCCTGTTGCCACTGCTACTCAGTTGCCTGTTATGAATGCGCCAGCGACAACTGTCATCACTAACCAGCCTGTCACCAATCAAATCACGACGACCACGTTAGATACTTTGCAGTTGACCCCGACTTTTAGCACGCCGGGTGTCGTCAATGCAAACACTAAGGTCATGAAAATCATGAAGAATAGTGCTGGACGTGAAGTTGCGGTGCCTGCCAACCATATCGCCCCTGGTGATGTCATTGAATATCACACCACCTACACCAACACTACGGCACAGCCAGTTAATGACATCAATGCTACGGTTTCATTGCCAAGCGGCGTCCAGCTGGTATCGTTAAATAGCCCATTACCAACGTTTGCCACTACGGGTGGCGACACTTATCAAACCATTCAGCAAGTTGGCAATACCGTTGTTGTGCAAGAAAACTACTCTGGCCTGAAGTGGAACTTAGCAAATCTTAATGCCAATGGTAATCAAACCGTGGTGATAAGAGCTAGAGTGCAGTAAATAACTCACTAATGACAGCACACGTGTCTTTAACAGTATCACTTTGCAAAAGGTCTTGAGTGTTCAGGGCCTTCACAAACTCTTGACGCGTACGACACTATTTGTCGTGTTATTTTTCAAATTTTCTTATAAATACAATGGCTTAATACATATTTTGGTAAAATAGTTACTCATTAATTAATTGGTAATAACCGACTTATGGCAAACATCAATTATGAAAGATTACAGGGCAAACTCAATATCTTGGCCGACGCTGCCAAATATGATGTTTCTTGCTCATCCTCCGCTGGTACACGTAAGAACCAAGGCGGCGGACTGGGCGATGCCTCAAAAAGTGGTATCTGTCACAGCTATACCGAAGATGGTCGCTGCGTCAGTTTGCTAAAGATCCTTTTGACCAATCATTGCATCTATGACTGCGCGTATTGCACCTCACGCAAAAGCAATGACACGCCGCGCGCCGCGTTTAGTGTCGAAGAAGTCGTCGATTTAACCATGCAGTTTTACCGCCGTAATTATATCGAAGGTCTCTTTCTCAGCTCTGGTATCTTCAAAAGCGGCGATTATACGATGGAGCGATTGGTTGAAGTTGCCAAGATACTGCGTACTCGCGAGCGTTTTAATGGGTATATTCATCTAAAAACCATTCCCGGTGCGTCAAAAGAGCTGTTGCTAGAGGCGGGACTGTACGCCGATCGTCTAAGCGTGAATATCGAAATCCCGACCAAATCAGGACTGGCTTTACTTGCACCAGAAAAATCACACGAGCAGTTAAAAGCACCAATGGAGACGGTAAAAGAAGAGATTATCACCATTCGTGAGAGCCGCAAAACTCATAAAAAAGCGCCTAAATTTACGCCCGCGGGTCAGACCAGTCAAATGATCGTCGGTGCCAGTAACGAGACTGACTTGCAGGTGATTCAGTTATCGAGTCATTTTTATAAGACCTATGATCTCAAGCGTGTCTACTATTCTGGTTACGTACCCATGCTCTCTGATAATCGCTTGCCGGCGATTGGGACTCCTGTGCCAATGGTACGAGAAAACCGTCTATATCAAGCAGATTGGTTAATGCGCTTTTATGGGTTTGGCGCGCACGAGATTGTCGAGCCAGAGTCGCCATTTTTGGACCTAGATTGTGACCCAAAACTGGCGTGGGCAATACGCCATCGTGAACATTTTCCCGTCAATATTCAGACAGCGACTTATGAGATGATCGTACGGATACCCGGTATTGGTACTAAGACTGCCAAAAAAATCGTCAAAGCACGCAAATTCAATCAGTTGACGCTCTATCATCTAAAAAAGATGGGCGCTGCGGTCAACCGTGCTAAGTACTTTATCGCCACCACTGGCAAAAACGAGCATCTCGCTCATTTGACACGCGATAACTTTCGTCAATATGTACTGGCACAAACTCAGACCAAGTTTAAAGATCAGCGCAGTGGTCAGTTGGCGTTGTTTTAAATTTGGCATTGTCGTAAATATAAATCAATCTAAAATCGATAAAATAAAAAGGTAGCGCTACTGGTGATATTTTTTGCAGCCTCTGTCACGCGATGCGAACAGCACGCAATAAAAATATCCACCAGTAGCATTTGACAATAATTACATAGATTTTATGACGAGCCAAAATATATTTCACATCGTTTCAGGATAAACCATGTCAGCACTTGTGCAAAACGACACTTACGCTATCGGTCAGTTAACGCCCAGCATTGTGCTGTATGAGCCAAGCTTTGAAGGCTGGCTCAGCGCGGTGTTTTATGTTTATGCCAATCGATTGCAAGAAGACGCCTCACTCAAGCTCACCGCTCAAGACTGTTATGTACCCTCCTTGATTGCGCAAGCGACTAGCGTCACCACAGATGCAGACAATGCAGAGCGCGTATTGGTTAAGCTGAATAGCTTGCTTGGTCGCTCAGGTATGCGCAATATCTTGTGGGGGTTTTTGTCAGAAAAGGACGACATCGGCACGACTTTATTTCGTGTCGTCAAATATGCCATCGACTACCCTCGCCGAAATATCATGCAAGACCTTGGTCATTTAGATGTGCTTGAACTAGTACAAACGGTCAAATCCGTTGGTCGCGAAAAACATCGCATGGAGGCGTTCGTGCGTTTTGAACACACCACTGATGATATTTATTTTGCACGGGTCGAGCCTGATTTTAATGTATTGCCACTGATTGGAGAGCACTTTCGTCAGCGTTATCAAGATCAACATTGGGCGATCTACGATCTGACTCGTGGTTATGGCATTTATTATGATAAAAGTAATAGCACGCCTACTCGTCCTGCACCCCTGCAAACCATTACCGACCTCGATGATGCGGTGCTGCGCAATCCTGCCAGTATTCATAGCCCTGATGAGCAGCGTTATCAAAAGTTTTGGCAAGGTTACTTTACCAATGTCAATATCAAAGAGCGTAAAAACCCCAAGCTGCATAGGCAGTATCTACCACAGCGCTACTGGAAATACTTAAGCGAAAAACAAGTACTGCCCAATGCTGAGCATCTACAAAAACGCCGCTAAATACGTTTGGGCAGTTTTTAGCCGAGAAAATCATGCTCATGTCTTTTGGAAAACCAGATATCTGACGCTATCTTTTTATCTTGATGGTTGAGTTTTAAGCGCTTTTAACTGACAATAGCAGCTTGATATTACTAACCGGTGACCCACGCTATTATGAAAGTTATGCGCTTACTATCGTCTTTGAAGCATGATGAATCCGAGCGCGGTATTTTTCATCTTGGGCGCGCACTGGTCAAAAACGAGCACACCTCCATCATTGTCGCTAGTGCCAGTGAAAACAATGACTTGGTCAGACGCCTCAAGCGTGACGGCAACATATATCATCAGCTATACATGAACAAAAAATCCTGGCTATCCTTATTACAAGTCTCAGCACTGCGGCATTTGATTGAGAAGTATGAGCCTGATGTCATTCATGTACACTCGCGCACGCCTGCATGGATATTGCATTTAGCACTGCGCCGTGCGCGCGTCAAACGTTTCCCAAAGCTGGTCTCAACCATGTATGGGTTTTATCCCATCAATAAATACTCTCAAGCATTGCTCAATGTCGATACGATTATCACTGTATCTGATAGCGTCACCCAGTACCTCAAAAAAGGCCTGCGCCGTGAAGAAGTCGATCCGAAAGTCATTACGCGTATCTACCGCGGCATCGATACTCGGCGCTATCCTTATCGGCACAATCCGTCAGTCTATTGGTTGCGTCATACCTTTGCGGAATATCCTGAGCTTGAGCATAAGAAGTGGCTCGTATTTCCAACGGTCATTGGCAATGAGTATGGTCAAGAGTGGCTGATTGATATCTTGGGCAATCTGCAAGAGCAGTTCCCCAATATTCATGTCATCATTATGGACGATGATTATAAAGATGGTGATGTCGCTCATGAAGACTTTCGTCAACGTACCAACAGTTTGGGGTTGGCTGAGCGCATTACTTATGTGGGTAGCAAACGCAATGACATGCGTGAATGGCTCTCAGCAGCCAATATCGTTATGGCACTTGCCAATGAGCCAGAATCAATCGGTATTAATGCCCTGCAAGCGATTCATTTGGGCACCCCTGTCATTGGCTGGGATCAGGCAGCTTTTAGCGAAATCCTACAACCACTCTATCCGCAAGGACTGGTCAAAAAACACAATGCCAACTCGTTGTGTAAAGCAGTGCGCAATCAATTAGAAAGCGTGACGCGACCTGAGATGACCAACAAATTCACTATGCGTGAGATGATCGAAAAGACCCTCGCGGTATACCAAGGATTGTACGATACTGCGCTGGCAGAAGAACAAGCTGAGGCCGATGCGCTCGCCGTACGAAGAATCAAAAGAAGTCTCAAAAAAACCTCTAAACCTGCCTTTGGTGCGGCGGTCAAACATGTTGAACCCCTCCCCAAGCGCCCAAAAGTCAAATTGATAAAAGAAAAAGCAAACAAAGCGGAATCGCCAGAAATAGAAGATGAAGCAAAAATAGAAGAAACAACAAAAGCAGATATCAAATCAGAAGTATCTGACGCTGATCAAAAGTCATAAGCTGACTGCCTACCTCTATCTGTGCAGACGCCAATCTCGGTTATGATGAGATGTATTAAGCAAAAAAATGCCACTTCCAACAATGGAAGTGGCATTATCAAGCTGTATTTAGACTAAAGATCTAAGCGCGAGCCTAATAAGTCATTGGTGTATGTGCACTGACAATGCGAGACACACCATCCGTAGGATTAATAAAAGTATGCGGTTGATTGGTATCAATCACATAGCTATCCCCTTCATTTAACAAATACGTGGTCTCATTGATACGAATAATGATTTTGCCTTCGATGACCGTACCAATCTCCTCACCTTCATGAGCAATTCTTTCTTCTGTTGAGCTGTTTGGCTGATACGTTTCGATCAAAAATCCTAAGTTTCTGGTCGCGCTACAGTTATAGACTTGCTTTAACGATACTCTGCTACTGGGCTCACTAAGCTCTAGCAAATCCTTTGGCGTTACAATCACTCTCGCCTTTGGCTCCTTCCACTCATCGCTAAAAAACGTGGTCAAATCAGAACCTAACACTGCCAAAATCGCCTTCAAGGTATTTACGGCGGGACTCACCTTATTACGCTCAATAGAGCTAATAGAAGTGTTTGTCAGTCCTGATAATTTCGCCAATTTACGCTGTGAGTAGCCTTTTGCAAGGCGCAGCTGATTGATCTTTTTACCAATGTCTTCTTCTATCGATTCGTCAGTGTCACTAGATGTGTCTGTTTCAGAATCTGTCAACTCATCTTCGTCATCACTACTGATGTCATCATCTTCCTCGATATCAACATCTTTATCACTGGCAACATCAGCGTCAGTGCTGTTGCCAATCTCGCTATCGACACTTTTATCTATATCAGTGTTAGCGCTGTCAATGTCTACCGGATCTTTAGTGGTGCTACTCGCTTTGGGGTGTGCTGGCATAGTGAATGAATTCCGTGAATAGAAATTTGGACAAGTTATCTTGTGCATAATTTAACTCAGGATGCCATTGTACACCAATCATAAAGGGATGTTGTAACAAGCTAATGGCTTCTACCAAGCCATCAGGGGCTAGGGCTTCGACAAATAAACGTTCACCTACTTTATTGATGGCTTGCTTATGTAAGGAGTTGACGTGCCATTTTTCACCGAACGCCGCAAGTCTGCCATCAGGCTGGATAATGACATCATGTACGGGCTGATATTGCACCTCAAGTGGTTGCGTGCTGTCCTCTAAGTGCGGCTCGTAAAAACCTTCTACCTCGCGCCAATCAGGATGTAGCGTCCCTTCAAAATAAACATTCATCTCTTGCAGACCTCGGCAAACGGCCAATAGCGGCGTACCCGTTCTGTCTGCATAAGCCAATAATTTAAAGCTTAACTCATCACGGCCCAAATCTTGTTTTGCTTCGATGTGCGTTGCGCCGTAACGCGCTGGCGCCACATTGCTGTAGCTGCCCGTCAATAAAATACCATCTGCAATCGCCAATAGCGCATCGAAATTTTCGTCATCAGCGGCTGTACTTGGTAGCAATATAGGGTTGCCGCCATAAAAATTCACCGCATCGATATATTTTTGATATACCGCTTGAGAAGGCTGACCATCGACCATCTTGTGACAAGCAACAATCGCGATGATAGGTCTAGAATTTTTCATGTCGTTTTCCCTATTGATAACAATGAGGCCTAGCAGGCGATATTGTTTGATTCCTTGTTTAGCTAAAATCTACCATAGCATTCGATTAAATGTAAACTATAAACTTCAATATTAGTAGATTTTTTATATAAATTGGTCTTATTTATATGAATTAGAGAAAAATGGGTGATTTAACGATAATTTTAAATAAAAATTGACAACTATAGTTTTCATACCTATATTAGATTGATAAGTACCTCTTAATGAATATAAACAGTAAATAATCACTTTCTTATAAATTACTTTTTTATCAAATATTTATCGCCATTTTCAACACAGATTCATACGTACTTAGATGCAATAACCGTCTTAACCACAATCCCAATAGCTCTAAAATTCATAGGAAGAATAGATATGATGACAACCAATGGAATGGTCGAATCTGCAAATAACACAGAATATGTCTATGTTGCAGCAGGTGATATTAATGGCTTACTTCGTGGTAAGCGCATCCCCTTCGATCAAATGGAAAAAGCAGAAAAAGGCGCGATACGACTACCGATGTCGATTTTAGGGGTCGATATTTGGGGCGCTGATGTTATTGAATCTTCTCAGTGTAATGGCGATATAGACGCCATTGCCAAACCGACTGGCCGCGCCGCTTATCCCCTTCTTAACACCAGCGCGCCTTCATCGTTACTGCCCGTTTGGCTCTATACCGAAGACAATGAGCCTTACTACGGTGATGCTCGTCATGTATTAGATTACATCAGCAAAAAATTCCAAGCGCTTGGTCTCACTCCTGTGATGGCAACGGAGCTGGAATTTTATCTGGTTGACTATACCGAAGGGGAAACGCCAAGACCGCCTATCCGTCCTAAAAGTGGACTGAGACTGAATAAGACCTCGATTTTGAGTATCAATGATTTATTGCAGTTCGATGAGTTTTTAGATGAGGTCTATGCGCAGTGCGAAAAGCTTGATATTCCTGTTGATGCCGCTTTGGCTGAAAATGGTTGTGGTCAGTTTGAGATTAATTTATTACACGTCAACGATCCGCTCAAAGCGGCGGACGATGCAATTTTATTCAAGCAGGTCGTCAAAGCAGTAGCTGCTCGCCGTAAGCTCACCGCCACTTTTATGGCAAAACCTTTTGGTCTACAATCTGGCAACGGTTTTCATGTGCATTGCAGCTTGTTAGATAAAGACGGCAACAACGTCTTTGATAACGGGACAGATGAGGGTTCAGAGATTTTGCGCCATGCGGTTGCGGGCCTTCTAAAAACCATGTCGGACTGTACATTATTGTTTGCACCGCACGTTAACTCTTATCGCCGTTTCACACCCGGTACACTGGCACCGAACAATGTGTCATGGGGTTATGAGAATCGCACAGCGGCCGTACGTATCCCTGGTGGCGATACCAAAGCACGTCGTATCGAGCACCGTGTCTCTGGCGCTGATGCCAACCCTTACTTGGTTTGTAGTGCCGTGTTAGCAGGCATGCTATATGGCATCGAAAACAAGTTAGAGGCGCCAGAACCGGTGAATAGCATTACTTATAACGAAGCGGAACTGAAGACCTTGCCGTTAGATTGGCTCTCGGCCATTCGTAAATTTGAAAGCAGCGATATCATTGATTCGTTATTCCCAAGCGAGATGATTGAGCTGTTGATTGCCGTCAAAAAGCAAGAAGCCAAACGCTTTGCCCAGCAAGTCACCAACCTTGAATACCTCACCTATTTACAGGATGTTTAATATGTCTAACAACACGCGCAATATCCCGCACTATTCAGACAAAGGTCAATATCCTGACAGCTATTACGCTGCCAGTCGTAACCCTAAGCCTGATAGACCGACACTTGCAAATGACATCCAAGTAGAAATCTGTGTGGTCGGTGGCGGTTTTAGCGGCCTATCCACTGCCCTGCATCTGATTGAAACCGATCACGAAGTCGTGGTGCTTGAAGGCGCACAGATTGGTTGGGGTGCATCAGGTCGCAACGGTGGTCAGATCGTCAACGGCCTAAACGCGAGCCTACAAAAAATCAAAAAATCTTACGGCCAACAAAACGCAGACTTCGTCGGTCAACTGGTGACTCGTGGTGGCAAAATCATTCGCCGTTTTGTCAAAGACTACGATATCAGTTGTGATCTCAAAGAAAAAAACATCTTTGCCGCATTAAACAACGGGCAGCTAAAAGACTTACAAGAAACGCATGCGCTATGGGAAAGCCACGGTATGCATGATAGAGAGATGCTGGATAAAAATGGTATTCAAGAACATATCAAATCAGATGCCTATGTGGGCGGCGTCATTGACCACTCAGGCGGACATATTCACCCACTAAATCTTGCACTGGGTGAAGCGGCGGCTATCGAACAAGGTGGCGGTACTATTTATGAAAACACTTTGGTGGTGGATATTGAGTATGCCGCTGATGCTATCAAAGTCATCACTGAGTTTGGCTCTGTCACTTGTAAGCAAGCGGTTCTGTGCGGTAACGCTTATCTTAATAAAGTGATTCCTAAGTTGACTGACCGCGTCATGCCCGTATCAACACAAATTATCGCAACCGAGCCACTCGGTGATTTAGCCGATCAGCTGCTACCCACCGATGTCTGTGTCGAAGATGTACGCTATATTTTAGATTACTATCGTCTCTCTGCAGACAAGCGCATGCTGTTTGGCGGTGGCACCGTCTATGGTGGTCAAGACCCCGCTGATATCACCGCTAAGATCAGACCCAACATGAACAAAATTTTCCCAGAGCTGCGTGATGTCAAAATCGACTACGCATGGAGTGGTAATTTTGCTTTGTCGTTCTCGCGCGTACCGCAAATGGGCAAACTGCACGATCGGGTATTTTTCGCCCATGGGTATAGTGGTCATGGCGTGACAGGCTCGCATCTGTTTGGACAAATCCTAGCCGATGCCATTAATGGTAAAACCAAAGAATTTGATACTTTTGCTCAAATCCCATGGATTCCGTTCCCGGGTGGTCGAGCACTGCGCGTGCCCTATTCAGTGATGGGCTCATGGTGGTATGCACTAAAAGATACGACTGGCCTATAAACCCACTAACACTGAGCCTTAAATACTGAGCACTGAACAAATACAACGCTCTTAATGACTGTTATTAGATTGACTTGTCATGGCAATGGAGTGCTGTGGCAGGGTTAGATAGAAGGCCAATTCGCTACTTTCTACCTGACATCAACTACAACGTAGAATTTGTCCTAAAAATAGAGTTTTACAGGGAGCGTAAGTATGAACATGAAACTCAATGATGCTGTCGAGGGGCAGTATCACAATAAGCGAGTATTTCTCACCGTATTAGGCGCACTCGCTATCTACTTAGCGTTTGCGTGGCTATCAACGACTCGTGGCCCAGACGAATCGTGGGGGGCACTGTCTTTATTACCAACCTTGTTGGTGCTCGTCACTGCCATTATCTCTAGACGACCATTCGAATCTATGATGGCAGGCTGTGTCGCTGGTCTTGTGATGCTTAATCCTTTTGATCTGGTCTCCCCTTTTGCAGACAATATGTCGATGGTCTTGGGCAATGAAACCATTATCTGGATTGTGCTCGTCTGTGGTCTGATGGGCGGACTCATCCAATTGCTTGAGATCAGTGGCTGCCTTGACGGCTTTAGTGAATGGCTACAAAAAATTATTAAATCGCGCCGTCAGTCACTACTCGCAACGTTCGCCTTGGGTATCGTGGTCTTTATTGATGATTATTTAAACTGCCTTGCTGTCTCCACCTCTGTCAAAAAACTTACTGATGTGTATGGCGTCTCTCGCGAAAAACTCGCCTATATCGTCGACTCCACCGCAGCACCCATGTGTGTGATCGTGCCTATCTCTACATGGGCGGTGTATTTTGCAGGTCTATTAGAAGAAAATGGCGTGGCTGCAGACGGTGCTGGTCTTGGCCTTTATATCAGCGCCATTCCTTATATGGCGTATGCGTGGTTCGCTCTCCTAATCGTATTTTTGGTCGCGTACGGCATATTGGGTGATTGGGGACCGATGAAAAAAGCTGAAAAACGTGCCAAATCAGGCCACCCTGTCCCTGAAGCCTTTATCGAAGAGCAGCTGGTCTCAAATGTCCAAGCCAAACGCAAATTATCGTTCAAAGCCAATATCGCAAACTTCGCCTTCCCAATGATCTTACTTATTGTCTCAACCATTTACTTCGAAGTTGATCTGTTGCGCGGTGCGTTGCTCACCTGTTTTGTCACCGTCATTATCTATTGGATGCAAGGTATTTTGAGCTTTGAGACGCAAGTAGAGTCTATCTTTAAAGGCTTCAAAGTCATGCTGTATCCACTCTCAACGGTTATTGGCGGCTTTTTCTTAAAAGCAATCAATGATGATCTTGGCATGACCACCTATGTGATCGAAGCCATCACCCCTTATATGACGATTATTATCTTCCCTGCGGTCATCTTTGCGGTCATGGCATTCTTAACCTTCGCCACATCATCAAGTTGGGGCCTGTATGTGTTGGCAATGCCGATTGTCTTCCCGATATCGCTTGCTCTTGGTGTGAGTACGCCGCTTATGATTGGAGCGTTGTTGTCAGCGTCTTCATTTGGTAGTCATGCCTGCTTCTTTAGTGACTCATCATTACTTGCCGCGCAAGGTGCTGGCTGCTCACCCATGCAGCATGCCTTTACCCAGTTCCCCTATGCCATGCTAGGAGCTGCTCTATCCGTCGCAGCCTTCTTAGGATTGGGTTACATGATGGCTTAAGTCTATATAAATTTGACCAATATGGACTTAATTATTGTCGATATACACTGACTAATGATGAAAAATTGTTCGTTAGTAAATACGAATCATCATTTACATATAGTATTACTTATCTATTATTAAAAGGATTTACATCATGCGAAACGTTACCGTTGCCACCACACAAATGGCCTGTGGTTGGGATATCCAACAAAACATCGCCACTGCCACTGATTTGGTCACCAAAGCGGCCAAAGCGGGTGCCAACATCATCTTACTGCAAGAGTTATTTGAGACGCCGTACTTCTGCCAAGTTCATGAATTTGACTATTTTAAGCTGGCAACGACCGTTGCTGATAATGTCGCTATCAATCATTTCAAACAGTTGGCTAAAGAGTTAGAAGTGGTATTACCGATAAGCTTTTATGAAAAATCGGGCAATACCTTTTTCAATAGCGTGACTGTGATTGATGCCGATGGCGAAATACTCGGCACCTATCGCAAGACCCATATCCCAGATGGTATCCCTTATGCCGAAAAGTTTTACTTTACCCCTGGTGATACAGGATTTAAGGTTTGGGATACCAAATATGCCAAGATTGGCGTGGGTATCTGCTGGGATCAGTGGTTTCCTGAATGTGCCCGTAGCATAGCATTGATGGGTGCAGAGCTATTGTTTTATCCGACTGCGATTGGTGATGAACCAACACTCGGTATCAACTCAAAAGGTCATTGGCAGCGCTGTATGCAAGGCCATGCCGCCGCCAACCTCATGCCTGTTATCGCATCCAACCGTATCGGCACGGAGACTATCAGCCAAAATGGTCAAGACAGCACGATGCAGTTTTACGGTGGCTCATTTATTACTGATGGTCGCGGCGACATCATACAAGAAGCATCAGCGGATACTAGCGAAGTGATTAGTATGACCTTTGATTTAGACAAGCTTGCTATCGAACGTCGCCAATGGGGCGTGTTCCGTGATCGTCGTCCCTCTATGTATGGCACGCTGCTGACTCATGGATAATTGATTCCCTATTTTCAATTATCTCTTACTACTTTTATCGTCGCATGAATGCGATAAGGTGATTTTATGTCTAGATTACTGACTGATACGACACCACAGCAAGACAGCTTTTACATGCCAGCAGAATTTGAGCCGATAGAAAAAGTATGGATGGTATGGCCTCATCGCGCAGATAACTGGCGACAACAAGCCATTCCTGCTAAGAGGGCTTATACTGACGTCGCATTGGCAATTAACAAGTTTTGTGAAGTTGGTGTACTGGTTAATCCTAATGACTATGAGCAGTGCCGCGATAGCTTGCCTGCCGATATCGACGTGATTTCCATGCCGAGTGATGACGCGTGGGCACGTGATACCGTTCCGACATTTTTAGTCAATAATGCAGGCGAGATACGCGCTTGTGATTGGACATTCAATGCATGGGGCGGCGACTATGATGGCCTCTACTCGCCTTGGGATGATGACGATAAACTCGCAGAACGACTGTGTGAGCAGCTAGATATTAGCCGCTACCGTACAGATGACTTTGTGATGGAAGGTGGCGCGTTTCATGTCGATGGTGAGGGCACGGTTCTGACCACACGTATGTGCCTGCTAAGCCCGGGGCGCAACCCACATCTGACTGAAGCACAAATTGAAGACAAACTAAAAGCCTATCTCAATGTACAAAAAGTGCTGTGGATTGATGATGGGATCGATCCTGACGAGACCACAGGACATGTCGATGATATTGCCTGTTTTGCGCGGCCTGGTGAAGTGGTGTGTTTATACACTGACGACCCTGAGCATCCATTTTATGAAGCCACGCAAAAAGCCTATGAGCAGCTCTCAAATATGATCGATGCAAAAGGCAGACGCTTAACAGTTCACAAACTTTGCTGCACCCAGCAGCCAGTGACCTTGCCTGATGATTATGACATTGTCCAATCTGATGATGCCAAACCGCGCTTGACAGGTGATGTTTGTATTGCCTCTTATGCCAATTTTCTCATTTGTAATGATGCGGTCATCGTACCGCAATATGATGATATAAATGATGCTTTAGCCATCGCACAGCTTGAAAAAGTCTTTCCGCAGCATCAAGTAGTGGGAGTACGCACAAAAGAGATTGTCTATGGCGGCGGTAATATTCATTGTATTACCCAGCAGCAGCCAAAGCCATTAGTCAAAAGCACCCGCATAAAAATATAGACCCAAATGGATTTTGAACCCAAGAATATTTTAAACTAAAGGACATAACTATGAGTGATTATCAAATCAACAACCCAGCCACTGGCGAACTAGAAGCCACTTACCCTACCGCCACTGAACAAGACATCCAGCAAGTCATCGAGCAGGCTGACAACGCTTATCAAGACTGGCGTCAAGTCTCATTAAATGAGCGCAGTGCACTACTGCATAAAATTGCCGATAGCTATCTTGAGCGTCAAGATGAGCTGGCTCGCATCGTGGCGGGTGAGATGGGTAAACCCGTTGCACAAGCCAAGGGTGAAATCGGTCTAGTCGCTGAAATCTATCGTTACTATGCAGACAATGCTGAGCAACTACTCGCGCCGAATACCATTGACGTTGACTCAGGATCAGCTTCGGTAGAAAAACGCCCTGTTGGCGTCCTACTCGGTATCATGCCGTGGAATTATCCGCATTATCAAGTGGCACGTTTTGTCGCGCCAAACTTTATGGCGGGTAATACTATTATCTTAAAGCATGCGCCTCAATGCCCTAAGACTGCAGAAGTTATCGCTGATATGTTCAAAGAAGTTGGCGTACCTGAAGGCGTTTATAACAATATTTTTGCCACCAACGATCAGGCAGCGATTATTATTCATGACAAGCGTGTACAAGGCATCTCACTCACTGGCTCTGAACGCGCTGGACAAGCCGTTGCCAAAGAAGCAGGCGGCGCACTCAAAAAAGTCGTGTTAGAACTGGGCGGCTCCGATGCCTTTATCGTTGCAGCAGATGCCGATATCAAACAAGCGATAAAAGGCGCGATCTCTGGTCGTTTTGGTAATGCCGGCCAAGCCTGTAACGCCGCCAAACGCCTAATCGTTCTTGAGTCTGTCTATGACAAGTTCGTTGAGGGCTTTACTGATGCTGTACGTGGTATGACATTGGCTGATCCTCTTGATGAGAAAACCTTTATCGGCCCGATGTCTTCAAAGGCTGCGGCGGTCAACCTGCAAGCGCAGTTAGATAGTGCCGTTGAAGCAGGCGCGACGGTTCTAGTAGAAGGCGGACTGGTTAAAGACAAGCCTGGTGCATGGTTCAAACCTGCGGTACTAACAGACGTCACTGAATCAATGGATGTCTACCGTGAGGAGCTGTTTGGTCCTGTCGCAGTCGTGTACAAGGCGAATGATATCGATCACGCTATCAAGATCGCCAATGACGTACCTTTCGGTCTTGGTGCCTCTATCCAAACGCAAGATGCTGCCCTAGCTGCTGATATTGCTGACAAATTGGAAGTGGGCATGGTCACTATCAACGCACCTTCTGGTACGGAAGCAAACACACCGTTTGGCGGCGTTAAACGCTCAGGATTTGGTCGCGAGCTTGGTACGCTTGGTATCACTGAGTTCTTAAACTATAAGCTGATTCGCGATAAATCTTAATCGTATAAGCGATTTATTGAGCAAACTAAAAAAGCCTAACGTTTGGCGTTAGGCTTTTTTATGAAATTTACTGACGATATCGGGTAGCAGTGATACTTTAATCAATCGCTTGATACTTAAATCTGCTGATAAAGTCACTAAAGTACGGCTGCCCAAGTAACTGCCGAAAATGATAGATATGTTGTAGATGGCTATTGGTTCAGAAAACTTACTGGTTCAGGAAACTTGCGGAATAACCTTAACTCTGTAAGCCTCGAACAAATGACCAATCAATTTATTGATGACCATATAATAAATAGTGCTCCATATCTTCATCTGAATCTCAAACGCACACTTAAGTTTTAAAGATTTCTTAAAAAAATCTAATATTGGCGTTTTAATAAAGCGAAAAAAGCATCATTTACTAGATGGTCTTCTGCATTAAAGCGAACATATATCCCTTCGCTATCTTTTGTTGCATACCAATGCTCGTCATTCGCACCAACATTTATTTGGAAAAATTTATCGCTTATGATATTACCTACAGTGTAAACCGAGCCTTCTACAAAAAAATCATTGCCGCAGGTACATTTGAGTTTATCTCCACTTTTAATCATATCCTTATCGTCCACGAAATTAAAAAAGCAAACAAGAGTACGTAATTTTACTTTTTTATTTGCAAATGTCAATAAATGAATATAGTGCTTTCTCGTCAATTACAAAAAAACACATGAATAAATATTTGTACAGAAGAATATAGAAGTACTGGACATCTTTTAAGCGTTTAAAAACAATATTTTTATAAAATCTAACCATTCATCGTTCAATGACAGTAAAAATAGATATAGCTCTACTTAAAATCTCAAATGCTCCTATATGGGAAAACTAGATTGCCATTACCCCTTTAAATAAAGAATCAGCACGTCACTTCAAGCTCTATTCTGACGTTCCAAACGTATCGACTCATTTTCAAGCAGCATAAAAGCCATAAAAAAAGCCTAACGTTTGACGTTAGGCTTTTTTATGATAGTTAACTGATTAAAAGGAGACTATTTTTTATATGGGTTTTCTTTTAACCATTGCTGATTAACGATTTTTAGCTCATGCAGCTCATGATCCATGATTTCTTTACTCTTACCAGGATTTTTCATCGTAGCATAACCATACAATGCGCCGCCAAGAACTGTCCAACCAAGGAAGATCCACCACTCGATAGGAACAAGTGCTGATGGCATACCCGGTAGATAGAGCGCCAACATGCCAAGACTTAAGATAATAGTGATGATACCAACCAATTTACCTGCTGGTACTCTAAATGGACGTACCATATCAGGCTCACGGTAGCGTAGCACTAAGAATGACAATGCAACACAAGTATAAGCGATAACAATACCAAAGCCGCCCGCATCTACAATCCACACAAGCATTTTGCGACCAAATAATGGCGCTAGTGTGGCAAGGCCACCGATCAGCAAGATCGCATTGACTGGTGTGTTGTACTTAGGATGTAGCTTACACAAAAACTGTGGCAACATGTGCGTTTTACCCATGGCGTACAATAAGCGACTGCCACCGATAAGAAACGCGTTCCAGCTTGATAAAATACCCAATACACCGCCAATAACAAGCAACGTACCCGCCCATTTACCATTCCAAGCATTGGTCATCGCATCAGCGGTCGCCAATGTTGAGTCTTGCGCTTGTAATAGTGGTAATGTTTTACCCACACTCCAAGCGACAGCCACATACCAAAGTACAGCGATAATAATAGAGACAATCAAAAATTTGCCGATATTTGGACGCGTAAGATTGATTTCTTCTGCGGCTTGCGGAATCACATCGAAGCCCACGAACAAAAACGGTACCATCACCATCACCGTCATGATGCCGCCCATACCACCGATAAAGTTTGGTGCTTGTACTGAGTTGGATGTTTCAGGATTGAACAACAACGCCCCAACGAACAGTAAGATACCAACGCAGAAAATACCGACAACTGCCAGCTTTTGGAACCACGCACTGACTTCCATACCGCGTATATTGAGCCATGTGACAATGATTGAGCCGAGCATACCGACAGCTACCCACGTGGCATAAACATCCCAACCAGCGATATTCCAAAGATAACCTTGGCTATAATTGGGAATAACATATTCGACAACAGTAGGCAATGCCACCGCCTCAAAAGCGACGACGGAAAAATAACCAAACAAAATACTCCATGAGCAGATAAAGGAGACATTTACCCCCAGTGCACGGTGTGTATACGTGTGCTCGCCCCCTGTAATGGGCATAGATGCCGCCAATTCAGCATACGTCACCCCAATCAAAACCACTACGAGACCGCCAATTAAGAATGCACTGATTGCGCCCCAGATACCTGCCGAGATAATCCAACCACCCGCCAGTACAACCCAGCCCCAACCAACCATCGCACCGAATGCCAGCGCAATGATATCGAACACACCTAACGTTTTCTTTAATTCAGACATAACCTACTCCTTGTCTGTGTGTCATCCGTGTGAACCTTTTATGGTTACACTATTTCTGTTTAATGAGATATCACTCATCATATTTACTATATATCGTTTCCGCCAAAGAAAGCCGATTGCTAGTTATTTGATATTCACATAGCAAAAACGGCGCCTTGACTTGCAAGGCGCCGTTTAAAATCACACTCCATGTGAGTGTCATAAGGGCAGCCTTGCCGTTATCTTAACTATAACTTTTCAATCAAAATCAATGTTTGATTGAAAGCGATCCATCGCTAAAGTAAATGACACTCGATAACTATTAAGCCGCTAGGATACCTTTAATGATATCAAGACCTTCTTGTAGCACTTCGTCTTCGACCGTTAATGGCACCATCACACGAATAGCATTGCCATACATACCACAAGACGCTAGTAGCAAGCCTTGCTCAAATGCTTTTGCTTTTAAATTGGCTGCTGCTGCTGCATCAGGTTTGCCTTCGCTATCGATTAGCTCAAACGCTAGCATCGCGCCTTTATGACGGATATGACCGATGCTGCTTAGGTTTAAGCCTTTTAGGAATGAAGCGATGGTATCGCCAATCTCGATACTACGCTCCAGTAAGTTTTCTTCTTCGATCACTTCCATAACGGCAAGTGCAGCCACACAAGCCAGTGGGTTACCAGAGTAAGTACCGCCTAAGCCGCCAACTTGCGGGGCATCCATGATATCAGCACGGCCAATAACCGCAGAGATAGGATAACCACCCGCCAAGCTTTTGGCAGCGGTCATCAAATCAGGCTCAACGCCTAGCTGTTCAGTGGCGAACAACGTACCTGTACGCGCAAAACCACACTGTACTTCGTCAAAAATAAGCACGATGCCATGCTCATCACAGATTTCGCGTAGTGCTTTGGCAAATGATGGCGTTACCTGATGGAAACCGCCCTCGCCTTGGACTGGCTCAACAATCATCGCCGCCACTTCACTCGGATCGATATCTGCTTGGAAGATCATATCAAGGCTATGTAGCGCTTGTTCTTCGGTCACATTCAACTCTTCTGCAGGGAACAATGCATGGAACACAGGTCCTGGCATTGGGCCAAAGTTCTTTTTGTATGGCAGTACTTTGCCTGTCAGGCTCATGCACATCATGGTGCGACCATGCCAACCACCAACAAAAGAGATCACGCCTGGACGACGGGTTTTAGCACGCGCAATCTTGATGCAGTTTTCGACCGCTTCTGCGCCAGTTGTCAAAAAGAACGCCTTGGTATCGCCGCTGATGGGTGCTTTTTCACACAGCTTTTCTGCCAAGTCTACATAGCACTCATAGTTGATCATTTGCGCCGCAGTGTGCGTAAATTTGTCGAGCTGCTCATGCACACGCTGGGTGATTTTTGGATGACTGTGACCGGTGTTTAATACTGAGATACCACCGACAAAATCGATATAACGCTTGCCTTCGACGTCCCAAATTTCTGAGTTCTTTGCTCTTTCTGCAAAGATAGGAAAGGCAACCCCAAGTCCTGTTGGTAAAACAGCTTTGCGGCGCTCAAGTAATGATTGATTGGTAGTCATGGGAATGTCCTTTTCTGTGTTCGTAACATAAATGCCATCTCGTGAATGGCGGTTCAGTTGATACCTTTTAGATATCGAGGGATGTTCGTTTAAGATAAAACACCATTCGACATCTAAAATGTTTTGTTAAATTTTTTGTTAAACGAATGTTCTGCTAAATGCTAGCCGAGCCATTTATTAGCTGATGTCAGAACACCAGTATTTGGTCGTAATATAGTCTTCGATACCGTATTTTGAGCCTTCACGGCCAAAGCCAGACTGCTTCACGCCGCCAAATGGGGCAACCTCTGTAGAGATGAGGCCTGTATTGTGACCGATGATGCCGTACTCTAGCCCTTCGGTGACGCGCCATGAGCGAGCATAGTCGCCACTATAGAAGTAAGCAGCCAAGCCATAAATGGTATCGTTGGCAGCACGAATCACTTCTGCTTCGTCTTCAAAGGTAAATATGGTCGCAATCGGGCCAAAGATTTCTTCAGAAGCGATGTCCATATCACTGCTAATATCAGTGATAACAGTTGGGTTATACGTCAGCTCTGAGGCATCATTGACACTACCGCCCGTGACCAATTTGGCACCTTTATCCAAGGCATCTTTTAGCAGGGCTTGTACTTTATCTAACGCTTTTTTGTTGATCAGCGGGCCAATATCCACGCCTTCTTCTAAGCCGTTACCGACTTTTAGTTCAGCGACTTTCTTGACAAAGACATCTAAGAACTTATCTTTGATGCTGTCTTGCACGTACACACGGTTGGCACACACACAGGTCTGACCTGCATTGCGGTACTTAGAGGCGATAAGGCCTGCAGCGGCTTTCTCAAGATCGGCATCATCAAAAACGATAAATGGCGCATTGCCACCCAGCTCTAACGATAGCTTTTTAATAGTCGGCGCGCATTGTGCCATTAGCGTACGACCGACTTCTGTAGAGCCCGTGAACGACAGCTTATGAATACGTGCATCACCCGTTAGGATTTCCCCGATGGTTGATGATTTACCCGTTACAATTTGGAGCACGCCTGCAGGAATACCCGCTTGCTCTGCTAAGGCACCCAGTGCCAGTGCTGAGAATGGTGTTTCGGTGGCTGGTTTGACGATAATCGTACAACCTGCTGCCATCGCCGGTGCGACTTTGCGCGTGATCATCGCGGCTGGGAAATTCCAAGGGGTAATAGCGGCACAAACACCGACTGGCTGCTTAAGCACGACGTGACGTAATTGCGTACTGTTAGCAGGAATCACATCGCCATAAACGCGCTTGCCTTCTTCGGCGAACCAACGAATAAAGCTATTGGCATAACCGATTTCGCCGCGTGACTCAGTAAGAGGCTTGCCTTGCTCAGCGGTCATGATAATCGCAAGATCTTCTTTATTGGCATCAATGAGATCCGCCCACTTTTGCAACAGCTCTGCACGCTCTTTGGCCGTTTTTGCCGCCCAAGCAACTTGCGCTTCATGAGCGAAGGAAACCGCTTCATTGACATCTTCTGTCGTAAGGCTTGGTACAGTACCAATGAGCTCGCCGTTAAAAGGATTGTCCACATCGAGGGTTTCATTGTGGCTGGAGACATGCCAACCGTCTTTAACGAAGCAAGATTGTTTGAGTAGGTCTGGATTTGATAACTGTAGCGTATTTGACATGTTGACGCTCCTTGTCATATAGGGATATGTGTATGAGAATGGATATAGCCTGAGCCATTAAATAATTATTGATAATTGTTTTTTTGTTCAATATACTGAACGTGTATTCTATATACGAGACATCATTATAAGAACGATATGACGCGATTTGCAACCCTTAATCGCATTATTTTGATAATTATCTTGTACTTTTTCATTTTATTTCACTTTTATAGGTTACTTATGAGCTCGACTGCCGTGCCTGCGCTAGACAAAACCTTTCAGATTTTGGACTTAATTACCGATAGCGCACAGCCGCTAACCGCCGCTCATATTGCCAAAGAATTGGGGCTTCCTCGCAGCTCTACGCATAATATTTTGCAGAGCTTACTGACCAAGCACGTCATTTATAAAGATCCTGAAAGCCGTTTTTATTTGGGCTCATATCTAATGTATTGGGCGGGGAAGTACGAGCAGCAGCAAGGCGTTGTACGGTTATTTAAAGATTTGATTGTGCAATATCCAGTACTACTTCAACATACCGTGACGTTGTCAAAACTGGATTTGGGAGAAGTGGTGTTTTTGGCCTGCCATGAGTCGCCTGCCCCGCTTGGTTTTACCTTTCGTGCAGGGGTGCGCGTGCCTGCGGTGTTTTCGGCGACAGGCAAAGCCATGCTATCCACATTGTCGATGGACAGCATAAAATTATTGTATAAAGAGAAGTTCCCAACGCCTATGACCCAACATGGCGTCAAAAACTTTGCGGATTTATCCACCGAGCTTGCAGCGACTCAAGAAAGTCGATTGTCACTCGATGATGGGCAGTTGCGTGATGGGATGTACTGCTTGGGTACTTATATTCGTAATGCGTCAGGTACGGCGGTCGCTGGCATGGCGGTGAGTTTTTTGCAAGGAGAGTATGAGTCTAAACGGGCTGAAGTCAGTGCGGTATTGATTGAGTTGGCCGAACAGATTGAGCGGCATTTAGGTTTTATAGCTGAATCATAATTGATTGCTTATGTGACGTAGTTGCAGGATTCATTGAAATTATATCCTGCAACTGATTTACTTTCATTTTGCTTCTCTTTAACGACAAAGCGGCTAAGATTGCAGTTAAGATTTTAGCTGCTTTGATGGTTTCTATCATTCTAATTACTACTGCTATCACCTGCCATAAGTCCTGATAAAAAGGCTTGCAGATTGTCATTGAGCCTTGGCAAGTAATAACCGCCTTCAACCAAAACGATCAGCGGCTTGTTTAAGGCGATCATCTTTTGTGCCAATATCTCCAAGCCCTTTGTACTGACCGCACATCTCGCTTCTGGATCAGCCTCATAGACATCAAAACCTAAGACATGAACGATAATGTCTGGGTCAAATAGCGTCACCGCGTCAATGGATTTATCAACATACTCAAAAAACCCAGCTTCATCGGTGCCATGTGGCATCGGGAAATTGATGTTGTAACCTTCACCCTCACCCACGCCTTTTTCAAACGCATGCCCTGTCACTGCTGGATAAAAATTAACAGGGTCACCATGTACCGAGGTATAGAGCACATCACTGCGGTCATAAAATATCTCTTGGATGCCTTGTCCGTGATGCATATCAGTGTCTATGATAGCGATTTTTGTATACTTTTGGCGTAAATGTTCGGCGATGATGGCGGCGTTATTAAGATAGCAAAATCCACCCGCAGCACTCTTACGAGCGTGATGACCCGGCGGACGCGAAAAGCAAAGCTGTATGCGATTTTGGGCGCGCTCAGTACTTGATACTTTATTGTCTAATAAAGCTTCGGCAGCATTGAGTGCGGTCTGCGCCGACCAATAGATAGACGTCCAAGAATGCTCACTGATAGGGGCACTATCATCTGCCTGATATTTAGCAGCTTTTGCCATGATGCCAATGCCCAGATTATCATACGGCACAAAAATTCCAGTCTGCACCTGCGCGCCTAAATTTTCCTCGACCGCCATCCATTCATCATAGCCATGCTTGAGAAACTCCACATAACCAAAATCATGAACGGCCAATATGGGCGCAATGCCGATATCGGTGGCAGTGGTCACTTCTAAACCCAACGCTACTGGCGCTTTCAATAATTCCACCATACGCTCTGGTATCTCTAACGGCTCATGCATCTTGCCATAAGAAAAATAGGGTAACGGTCTATGCAAACTTAGATTTTCATGGCTGTATATCTTCATACTCAACATTCCTTGTTTGACACTACTTGGTTTTAGATTGTTTTGTTTAAAAAGTTCCATTTTCTAGCTTTTATATTTAGCATTTATCACTGTAAAGATACTGTGGCAAGCACTGCACTAAACAATGCCATCGTCTTTGAGCTTAGCGATCATCTCGCTGTCATACCCTAAATCAGCAAGCGTACTATCGGTATGCTCGCTCAACTGCGGTGGCGGTGTGCGATAGCTGACAGGTGATGCCGATAATTTGATGGGATTGCCAAGCGCGCGGACAGGGCTGCCTTGTGCCGCGAAATTGACGATCATCTCGCGCGCTGAGACTTGTGGCATTGCCAAAGCTTCGGCGACATTATGGATCGCACCGCAAGGTACGCCCACCTGATCCAAAGCTGCAAGCCAGTAAGCCCGAGGCTGCTTAGCAAATATTTTAGTCAATTCAGCACAAAGCAGCTCACGATTGGCAACGCGATTAGGATTGGTCGCAAAACGTGCATCAGTATGCCAGTCAGTTGCTAATACGTCGCACAGTTTGGCAAACTGATGGTCATTGCCGCAAGCTAAAATAAAGTGCTGCTCGCCCTCGCCAGCAAAAACTTGATAAGGCACGATATTAGGATGCTGATTGCCCAGTCTTGGTGGAATCTTGTCTGAAGCTAGATGATTCATGCCGACATTGGCCAGCATAGACAGCGCACTATCTAAGAGTGCCACGTCCACGTGTTGACCAACGCCAGTGTGTTGACGCGCCAATAGCGCCGCTTGGATACCAATGGTCAGTTGTAAGCCCGCGAATAAATCAACCACTGCGACACCAACTTTGTGCGGTTCGCCATCACTAGGGCCCGTAATACTCATCAGCCCTGACAACCCTTGGATAATATAATCATAACCGGGACGTTTGGCATCTGGCCCTGTCTGCCCAAACCCTGTCAATGACGCATAAATTAAGCGCGGATTGTCTTGTTTTAGGCTGTCGTAATCTAAGCCGTATTTTTTGAGACCGCCGACTTTGAAATTCTCAACCAAGATATCACTGTCAGCAATGAGCTGTTTGATAATGGTCTGCCCTGCTGGCGTGGTGATGTCTACCGTGAGCGATTTTTTGTTGCGATTGATGGTAGCGTAATAAGCGGAGGTGTCATCGCTGAATGTTGGCGGTGCCCAGTGGCGCGTTTCATCACCGATATGAGGGCGCTCAACTTTGATGACGTCTGCGCCCAGATCAGCGAGCACTTGCGTACAAGAAGGACCTGCCAACACTCTTGATAAATCGAGCACCTTAACACCCTGCAATGCACCCCTTGGTATATCGGCCATATCTGTCATGAGATTCCCTTACTCTTTGGCGTATTCTTCGATTTTCTGATTAGAAAATTGCTATTCATCATTTAGTTTTTCGTGTTTTTCAATGACACACTGATAAATAAATAGTGAATAACAACTGAAAAACGTACGCCACTGTCGATACTCTTTTTGATAAAAAGCCAAGCAGCAACGTACGTCATAAAATACAGTTGTACCAAAAACTGTTTAAAAGAACGCTTGAATACCCGTCTGTGCACGGCCTAAGATCAGCGCGTGAATATCATGAGTACCCTCGTAAGTATTGACCGCCTCAAGGTTAAGCACATGACGGATGATGTGGAACTCATCAGAGATGCCATTACCACCATGCATATCGCGGGCGATACGAGCGATATCGAGCGCTTTACCACAGTTATTACGCTTGATGAGCGAAATCATCTCTGGTGCAGCGTTGTCTTCATCCATCAAACGACCGACACGTAGCGCGGCTTGTAGACCTAGACTGATTTCGGTTTGCATATTGGCAAGCTTTAATTGCACCAGTTGGGTGGCTGCAAGCGGACGACCAAACTGCTTACGATCTAGCGTGTACTGACGCGCCGCTTTCCAGCAGAACTCTGCTGCGCCCATACTGCCCCAAGCGATACCATAGCGCGCTTTATTCAAGCAGCCAAACGGCCCTTTTAGACCACGAATATCGGGGAAAGCATTGGCTTCAGGAACGAATACTTTGTCCATGACGATCTCACCGGTGACCGAAGCACGTAGTGAGAACTTACCTTCAATCTTCGGTGCAGATAGCCCTTTCATACCTTTGTCTAAAACAAAACCACGAATATCACCCGCATCATCTTTTGCCCAGACCACAAACACATCCGCGATAGGACTGTTGGTGATCCACATTTTATTACCCGTCAGCTCGTAACCACCATCGACGGCGCGTGCACGCGTTGACATCGATGCAGGATCAGAACCCGAATCTGGTTCAGTCAGACCGAAGCAGCCTACATACTCACCTGTGGCAAGCTTTGGCAGATACTTTTCTCTTTGCTCTTCTGTGCCATACGCCCAAATCGGATGCATCACGAGGCTGGACTGCACGCTCATCGCTGAGCGGTAGCCCGAATCAACCGCTTCCACTTCCTTAGCAATCAGACCATAAGCAACGCTGGACAAACCAGCACAGCCATAACCTTCAATTGTGACGCCAAGCAGACCCATCTCACCCATTTGACGCATGATATTACGATCAAAATGCTCATTGCGATTGGCCTGAACGATACCGGGCATGAGCTCTTTTTGAAAAAACTGACGGGCGCTGTCGGTGACCATACGTTCTTCTTCAGTGAGCTGGTCACGTAGTAAAAAAGGATCTTCCCAATCAAAGCGCGGGCTAGTAGATGTTGCCATGTGGATCTCCTTGATATCAGTCATCCTGACTGACGAGTAGTGATGAATAAATCATTTGGTTTAACAAGTCATTGACTTTATTATTCCGCTGTGCGAAACTTAGTTTCATAATATAAAACTATTTAAGCAAACTTTCGCCGCCCTGTAAACCTTTATTAAAAAATAGGCATCAAAAGAGATAATCATTAAGAGAAATGGAAATAAAATGACAACATCTACATCAACAGCTAATTCACTACTCGAACGAATGGATCACCTGATGGGTCAAAGCAAGGAAGAGAACGATCGACAGTTTGTGACGGCACTAGGTCGTGGATTGGTCATATTGGCTGCCTTTGAACACCATGAGCGGCTCACCCATCAGCAACTATGTCAGATGGCCAAACTGCCAAAAGCGACCATTACTCGCCTGATTCATACCTTGACCACGCTGGGATTTTTGCGTGTCACTGAGCATGGACAATATCAATTGGGCAGTAGTGCGGTACGTCTCAGTGCGACTGCGTGGAGTCGTCATGACATGGTGGCAGCGGCTGAACCATTATTAAGGCAGTTCGCCAGTGAGAATGAAGTATCGGTGAATTTAGCAACCGAAGTCGAAGGAGAGATGCGCTATCATGCTTGCTGTCGTAGTCCTGCACGCCTATCGGTCAACTTACAAGTTGGCTCAGCGGTGCCGGTCGCACGTACTGCTATTGGACGGGCATTTTATGCGGCAAGCTCACCGACGAGACAAGCGGTAATCAGTAGTAATCTGAAAGAGACTTTATCTGATGAAGATTACATTCACGCACAGACTGCGCTCACTCAGGCAGCCCAGCACTATGAACAGTACGGCTATACCGTCTCTGATGGGGAGTTCTCTACTGACATACTGGCAGTCGCGGTTGGGGTCTATGATGTCGCAACGGGGCAATACGCGTATTCGCTCAATGCCAGTGTACCAAGCGCTAATTGGGAAGCGGATGAGTATGCGGCAATCATAGTGCCAAAATTGCAGGCATTGGCTGAGCGGATTGGGAGTGGGGTTTAGCGGTAGCTGTATGGAAGGATGCTTGTTTGCTACTTCTATAAAAATGCGGACATTGCCTTATTTAATTTCAGGTTTTTTATTTCGTGTTTTTATTATCGTACTCTCTTGAAACATTGAGACGTAAACCACCACTGGGCAATTCGTAGTGATTTACATACTATGAGATAAAATCTGGTTTAGGAACGTTAGGCATATTTTCATAACACTTAAGAAGCGTCTGTTCTGGCGTTAAATTTTTATCGTTATGCCAATATACTATTTTTAACCACATAGCCGCTGTAGAGTACTGACCATAGCCTAGCCATGGGTGATCTTCCAAATTAGCCATCAACATCTTCTTACCTAACTCAATCATAGTTGTATCGTCATGAACTGAGTTTAGTTTGTTTTGACAAACTATATATCCATAATCTCTAGGTGTTATCACTTTTGTTTTTAATGAAAATTTTTTCTGCCCGTGATATTTTTCAAACTCATTAATCCCAGCTTGATAACTTTCTGCTTGAATACATAAGGCTAAATAGTCATCTAAAGCATCGGTTCTAAACTTTCTTTTTTCATACCAATCTCCAGACACATAGTTGTCAGCGAAAATGACTCTGGCATATTGCCAATCCACTTGGCTATCTACTCCTGTATAGAGCCATTTTGCAAGTGCTAGATGTTTATATAAATTATATTTATGGAAAAACGCATCGTCTCCATAGCTATTTTTTAACCTTTCATCTGAGTCGATAGCAAGTTGCATCCACTTAATACGACTAAGTAGAATAGCCTCAGTTTCTGATTTTAAGCCAACTATCCAATCACCAATAAGCATGTTTATATCGCTTAAAGCAACATTACCCATCGGACTTTCCGAATCATATTCAGTATTGACTAAAAAATCGATCATTGCAGTTTCTCTGCGTCTTACTGGATCAAACAACATAACAACAGCTCCTATTTATTTAATAACACTGTTTTTACCTGCACCTGCGATAAACCTCTAAAAATTACTCCTTATCTTACTCATTAATAATGAAGTCAAAATTCCTCTATCCTAACCCATCAAACCTCAGCCCAAACTTTAGCAGATATTTACGCAGTCGGTCGCTGTCGTTATTGCTTTTCAGCTGATTTCTGGAGTTGGCATACAGGTAGCGCCCAGCCGCCGCTTGGCTGCTGTGCTGATAGCAAACCTCAATCACATACGCCAGCTGCACCGCGTCAAAGGGGTCGAGCGCGTCTTTGTCGTCGCTTGATAGATGACGACTTAGCACCGTGTCCGCGTGCGTTTGCTGCTCGGTTAGACTGGGCACATACGCCTTGTCCGCTTGATGCTGCGCGCTATTGGGCAATGCCCACAGGTGCTTGAGGCGGGTGATTTCTGCCTTAACATCGGGCATACGAATCACTTTACCCTCGCACAATGTCGTTAAGCGCGTCATGCTGGCGCTTAAATCGCGAAAGTTTCCCTGCCACGTCGCCGCGTGACTCATGGCAAAGGCTTCAAAGTACGCCCGCGCCTCAGGCTCAAAACGGTACTGGTACTGCTGCTCGCTGCCCAGACGCGCCAGCTCGTAATCAATATTGGCGGGCAAGTCCTCGATACGGTCTTTTAACGACGGTAAAAAAAACGTCCACGTGTTCAGCCGCGCAAACAAGTCGGCGCGAAACTCCCCATCCGCGACCGCTTGGCGCAAATCCTTATTCGTCCCCGCCATCAGCTGAAATGACACATCCATCGGCGTATCGCTACCGAGCGGATAAAAGCGCTGCGCCTCAAGCGCGGTCAAGAGCATTGCTTGCTCGTCCAGTCCCAGCTCACCGATTTCATCCAAAAACAACAAGCCGCCGTCCGCTGATTTCAGCAGACCCTCACGGCTCGATGCCGCACCTGTAAACGCGCCTTTGACATGACCAAATAGCACACTCATTGCCGTATCGCCGCGCAAGGTGGCGCAGTTGACCTCGACGAACGCACCGAGTGCCTGTTTGTTTTTGGCTTTGTTTTTCTTGAGCGCATAGATTTGCGTCGCCAGTTGCGACTTGCCTGCCCCTGTCGCGCCCATCAATAAAATCGGGGCGTTGGAGCGTGTGGCGACCTTTTCAATATCAGCTATCAGCTGTTGATACGCGGCGTTTTGGGTGACGAGATTGGCTTGTAGCGTTTGCCAATGCTGGGCTTTTTCTGCCTCAAAACGCGCGCGCAAGCTGTCATAACGCGACACGTCCAGATCAATGATTTGGTAACGCCCTTGTGGGTCGGTTTGGTCAGGCTTGGGACACGGCGAGGTCTGAATCAAATCGGCAGGCAAAAACCCCGCCTCGACCAGCAAAAACCAGCAAATCTGCGCCACATGCGTGCCTGTGGTCAGATGCAGTAGATAGTCGGTGTCCTCACGAAAGGCGAACCCTGTGACAAAGTCATACAGCTCGGCATAAACATCGGCAAAATCCCACGGACTCGCCAGCGTCACCCGATGCCCAATGACTTTGGTATCGGCGCTGACCTTTGCCACATCATCAACGATGACGTTAAACAGTCGCTTATCGCGCTTGCTATAGAGGATATGCAGCTCATCGACCAGCAGGTCATCATGCAGGCACAGGCTGACGCTCGGACGCCAGCGCTGCCAACGCTTGTCATTAAAGCCGTTGTCCAAGGTCGTTCCGAGAAAGCCGATAACGGCGGTTTTATGACTTTCAATCATGTTGCTTTTACTCATAATGATGCGCTTGGCTTGTTGGTTGTTGTTCTACTTTTTAATTATCCATGACTTGGTACTGTCAATAGACAGCGGTTCGTCCGCCATAATCTGCTGCGCAAGGTGACGATTCAACGGATACAGCACGCTAAAGTGGTCGTGCCGTGCAATAAACGCACAGTGCAGCATGGGGTTTTTGTTCTTATCACACATCGGCTTTAGGTCGCGATAGTTACCGTCACGCTTGCCCTCAATAATCCATGTCGGCATACGAATATCATTCGTCCAGTTTGCAGGCGCACGCAAATCCATTTCGCGTTGCTCATCGCCAGCAAAGTCAACGTCTTGCAAAAACATCGTCTCTTGCGTAGCGCCAAAGCTAATCACCTCTTTAAACAACTCAGGCTGCGTGCCGCTCGTCACCTCACTGACCAGTAGCGCGAGCGTGCCACCCGTACTGTGCCCACCTAGATAGATACGGCTGCTATCGACATACGGCAGGGTCGCCAAATATTCTGCCGCTGCGATGACATCATCGACCTCACCATAATTCACTTCGATATTACCCGCATTGTCATTGCCGCCGCGCAAGGTGGGAAACATCATTATCACGCCCGCATCACGATATGAGCTGGCGGTTTGGTCGTTTTGCTTTGAACCTTTGCGCCAAAAGTCCGCTAGCGTGTTGGACTCACCACCCGTTATCCAAACGATAGCAGGATGCTTGTCGCCATCGTTTGGGTCGGGCGTGACAAAGGCGGCGAGCGACATGCCGTCACTGTCATAGCGTACGCTATCAAATAGCGCTGCGGGCGGCTTGGGCAATGGCATTTGCATGGTGGGCGCGACTTGTACCGAGGTCTGATAATTGCCGCGTAGCGATGCCAAAGACGGCGCAGCAAAACAACTGCTGATGCTCATGCCTAATAAAATCGCCGTGCTTAATAGCCGTTTGTTAGAGACGACTTTATACCTTGTTTTATATTTAACCTTCACCATCATGCACAATCATTTTATAGAATAAAAGCTATATTTATAGAATAAATTATAGCTTTATTTGCTTGATTAAAGTCCATTATTTTATTAAAAAATAATTTAAAATATTTTTTATTATTCAATATCAAATACTTATAAAAATAAAAATTATCTTTGCCAAAAACTGGCACACCTTTAGCATCCTATAAAGTACAGACAACCGCACTACTACCAACAACGTAGCGAGAGTCAAAGGTATTTTTCGAAACCTCTGTCGGCGTAGGCACAGCATGCAAGAAAAATACCTTTGAATCGAGCGTTTCTGTGTGACAGATTGTTTATTCATATACAGCTAAGGAGACACTATGCAGCCTATCAATCACAACGTCATTCAAGACGGTGGCACCCCTATCCGCCTATGGACTAAAGGCGTACCTGTCGACCCAAAAGCCCACGACCAGCTGATTAAAGCCTCAAAGATGCCCTTTATTTACAAATGGCTCGCGGTGATGCCTGATGTGCATGTCGGTATCGGCGCAACCATCGGCACGGTGCTGCCGACCAAAGAGGCGATTATCCCAGCAGCGGTCGGCGTGGATATCGGCTGCGGCATGATGGCGGTGCAAACCACGCTGACCGCCAATGATTTGCCCGACAACCTGCACGGACTGCGCACAGAGCTAGAAAAAGCCATCCCGCATGGACGTAGTAAGATACGCGGTCGCGGCTCGCGCCGTGATGTGGGTGCGTGGGCAAACCCTGATGACACCGTCATGAATGGCTGGGGTGCACTGGTCGATGATTTTAATTATCTGACCCAAAAGCATCCCAAACTTAAAAACACCAATAACCTAACCCACTTGGGGACGCTGGGTACTGGCAATCACTTTGTTGAGGTGTGCCTTGATGAGACCAATCAAGTGTGGATTATGCTGCATTCAGGCTCGCGCGGCGTGGGCAATGCCATCGGGCGCTACTTTATTGAGCTGGCGCGTGAGGACATGCGCAAATGGTTTATTAACCTGCCTGATAAAGACTTGGCGTACTTTGCCGAGGGCACTGAGCATTTTGACGATTATTGGTTTGCGGTTGGCTGGGCGCAGCGTTTCGCCTTTAAAAACCGCGAAATCATGATGGAAAAAGCCATCCAAGCGCTACGCACCATCGTGCCCAAGCCTTTTGATGCTGCGGTCAAAGCAGTCAACTGTCACCACAACTATGTGGCAAAAGAAGAGCACTACGGCGAGGAAGTCTTTGTCACACGTAAAGGCGCGGTACGTGCGCGCGTCGGCGAATACGGCATCATCCCAGGCTCCATGGGCGCAAAATCCTTTATCGTCAAAGGTAAAGGCAATGAGGAGTCGTTTTGCTCTTGCTCGCATGGCGCAGGTCGCGTGATGTCACGCACTGAGGCGAAAAAAGTCTTTACTATTGATGACCAAATCGCCCAAACCAAAGGCGTAGAATGTCGTAAAGATGCCGACGTGATTGACGAAATCCCAGCGGCGTACAAAAACATTGAAGACGTGATGAACGCCCAAAACGACTTGGTGGAAGTGGTACATACCTTGCGGCAGGTTGTTTGTGTAAAGGGTTAAATTTTTAAAAGGAGATTATTATGAAACAAACTATTAATCTATATGATTTGATCCACCAAATTCATGTTGGAAAAAAAGAGGTGGTTTGGCACGCGCATCCTTTCAATACAGGAGAGGAGTCTACGATAGAAGGTTATTATAGAAGCCTCTGTGAAGAGATAAAAAGTCATACTCAAACTCTATTTCAACTAGAAGTAGATCATTATGGCTCAGGCTATTCCTCTTATTGTGATGCATGGTTTTATCAACAGACTTCTGACTTTGCTATTGATCCTCTCGAAAGTCTTGAGAACTATGAAGGTCTTGTCGTTCTCTTCCATCGAATGCTGCCTTACTATGTATTCATGCAAGGTTCAAAATCATGGCCTATTCATGACTCTTTAATGTGTTCTCATTATCTACCAAGCCGTAAAATGCTAGATAACTTGGCCAATAACGCGGTAAAGAATCTTGCTCAGAAAGTAGAAAAATTTTTAACTCATAGAGGCTTAATTCGTTTGAATACACTTGCACTGACTACACCATTGGAGATAGCTGAAAGAATACCTTCAATACTGATCGATAATTATATTTCTTATTATGATGGACTTTTTTATTGGGAAGATTAAAAGGTTGGTAATAAGTGCCTCATTTAATTATTTTGAAATCAGCTTTTAAAATTGGAAGCAAACACTATGAAACATGCACAAAAAAAAGAGGTCATCCGAAAGCTTAAAGAAAAGAAAGTCAAGTTTGAGCATGGATTATCTGATCAAGAGATTCAAGAAATTGAGCTAAAATTTGATATACAATTTCCACCTGATTTGCGAGATTTTTTACAGACAGAACTTCCTATCTCAGACAACTTTGTGAACTGGCGTCTTGGTTTAAACTCCAAAGATGAGGAAATCTATATTAGACAAAGAATTGATTGGCCATTTAGTGGCATAGTGTTTGATATAGAGCATAATGTATTCTGGATGGAAGAATGGGGTGAGAAGTCTAACGATCTTAATAAAAATATTATGATCGCCGAAATTTATTATGATACTTATCCTAAATTGATACCAATTTACTCGCACCGATACATTCCTAGTGAACCGCATAAAACTGGTAATCCTGTCTTTTCTATTTATCAGACAGATATCATTTACTATGGATACGATTTAGCACACTACTTTGCTCATGAATTTCGTTTTGAATTGTCAGATAAGTTTCCAATAATCGATGCACCAAATCATATTGATTTTTGGGGCGATATTGAATCCTAATTATAATAAGAGAGAACAAAATGAAACTCGCAGAAGCCCTACTCATCCGTAGCGATATGCAAAAAAAATTGGCGCAAATAAAAGGACGCATTCGCAATAATGTCAAAGTCCAAGACGGCGATAAACCAAGCGAAGACCCCAATCAGCTATTGATGGATGCTAGCCAGCTGATTACTGAGCTGTCCGCGCTTATTGCCCGCATTCAGCGCACCAACGCGGTGGCGATGACGGACAACAATCAGTCGATGCTGGCGCTGCTCGTTGAGCGCGACACCCTTGAGATGCGGCACAAGCTGTTGACCGAGTCGATAGCCGCGACCGAAACCGAGGTCGATCGCTATAGCCCGCGCGAGATTAAATGGCAAGTGACGGTCTCGGTCGGCGCATTGCAAAAGCAAGCGGACGATATCGCCATGAAGCTGCGTCAGCTTAACATTGTCATTCAAGCCAACAACTGGCAAATTGACCTTGTAGACTAGCTTTGTAAACGTTCTTTTAGCTTTGTCTGTCTGATAATGGACAGACCACCCTTTTGAAATCGACTGGGCGAGTGTCAGACCCCGCGTATCCACAGCAGGGGGTTGAAAACATACTGTCGTGGCTGCTATGCGTTGCGGGCAAACGCTTTTTTCACAACTTATGCCCCGTACTCGTCACTTGGCACAACGTACCATTTAGACCTTACTACCAGACACTGACAGTCGGTTTCAATCTTATTTTAAATGCAACCCGAAAAGTATTGGGAAACATTTTATTATGCCCATTAAAAACATCATCAATCAGTAGTCATACAAACTATAAAGACATTTATCATGCCAGCATCAACACATAAAACCCTAAAAATCGACGGCAGCACAGGCGAAGGCGGCGGGCAAATTATCCGTACTGCCCTCACTTTATCGATGCTCACTGGCACACCGATTGAGATCACCAATATTCGTGCTGGACGCGCCAAGCCCGGATTGATGCGCCAGCATTTGATGTGCGTGCAAGCGTCACAACAGATATCGAACGCTAGCGTATCGGGCGCGCATTTGGGCAGTATGGCCTTTACTTTTACGCCTAGCACCGTACAAGCGGGCGATTATACCTTTGATATCGGCTCGGCAGGCAGTACCAGCCTTGTACTGCAAACACTGCTACCTGCCCTACTCTTTGCCAATGCTGACTCAAGCAACAAGTCCACCGTTACCATCACAGGTGGCACGCACAATCCGTTAGCACCGACGACGGATTTTTTACAACACGCCTTTGTACCTATACTTGCTAAATTAGGAATGCAAGTGGATATTGAATGCTTGCAAGAGGGCTTTGCCCCTATCGGCGGCGGCGCGACTAAAGCAACTATTGCGCCATTCGTGCGCCGTGCTAATGCTTCACTATTAGACCTCACGGAACGCGGTAAGCTTGTCAGCATAGAGCTGGTCGCAAGCGTGCTCAATCTAGAATACGATATTTGCAAACGCGAGCTTGCCAGTGCCAAGGCCGCGTTGATTGAAGCGGGTACTGATGAGGCGCTTATTACAACACGCGGTAATAAATTATACGGCATTGGTGAAGGCAATACCTGCTATGCAAAAGTCACTCATGAGACTAGTGACATGCAAAATCATAAAGCATATCACTCTGAAATATTTACGTTACTAGGAGAAAAACGCAGCTCAGCAGAAAAGATAGGTGGTCGTTTGTCAGGCTTAGTAAAGCGCTATTTATTTACAACACAAGCACTCGTTGATGAATATCTAACCGATCAGCTGCTACTACCATTAGCCTTATCAGGCGGCGGTGCGTTTAGCGCGCGGGTTATTAGCGAGCATAGCAAAACCCAAGCGTGGCTCATTGAGCAGTTTTTACCCGTTGCGATCACGTTTGATGCTATAGAGCATGAGCAAATATTAGTAAGAATTACCTGCTAAAATTTGCCAGCATTAGTATACTGTTACCCAATGATACCGACGTGGCGATAGCATCAGTGTATGATATACGCGACAAATTTGAGCGTCTTATCTATATTTACAATAACTATTGAGCCTTGCTATGCCTGAATCTCGTACTAATCTACACCCTGAACCCAAAACCAGCTCGCCGTATTTTGTTGGGTTGCTGCTGCGCTATAGCACGCTGGGTGCAGCCATTTGTCTATTATTAGCAGGATTGCTACTGATGCACGGGTGGCTAATTGTGATTGGAGGTTTTGGCGTAGGACTCGGTATTTATGATCTGATTCAGTCCAAGCATTCAGTGCTAAAAAACTATCCGATAGCAGGACATATTCGCTATGTGTTGGAAGATTTTCGTCCTGAGATTCGTCAGTATTTGCTTGAAGATGACAAAGAGCAGGTGCCATTTTCACGCCAGCAGCGCGCGCTAGTGTATCAGCGTGCAAAGAACGTCAGCGATACCAATGCGTTTGGTACGCTAGACAATCTTTACACTCATGGCAAAGAATGGTTTTTGCAATCCGCCATTAGCCAGCCGTTAGAAAACAAAGACTTTCGCATCATGGTCGGCGGCGAGCGTTGCCAGCAGCCACATGACATGTCGGTATTCAATATCTCGGCGATGAGTTTTGGCAGTCTATCAGCAAACGCCATTATGGCGCTCAATCAAGGTGCCAAGATTGGCGGCTTTACCCACGATACTGGTGAGGGCGCGATCAGCCCTTATCATCGCAAGTTCGGTGGCGATTTGATTTGGGAGTTGGGTACAGGGTATTTTGGTTGCCGTGATGCCGAAGGCAATTTTGACCCACAGTCTTTCGCCGAAAAAGCCGTCGATCCACAAGTCAAAATGATTGAGATCAAACTGTCGCAAGGTGCCAAACCGGGTAAAGGCGGCGTGTTGCCATCGAGCAAAATCACTCAAGAGATTGCCGATACTCGTCAAGTGCCGACGGGTCAAGACTGTATTTCGCCCGCTTCGCACACCGCGTTTAGTACACCACGTGAGCTTGTCGCCTTTTGGCAACAGCTACGTGAGCTATCTGGTGGCAAGCCTGTTGGCTTTAAGCTATGCGTGGGTCAGCCTTGGCAGTTTATGGCGATTGTCAAAGCCATGATAGAGACGGACAACTATCCTGACTTTATTGTTATTGATGGTGCCGAAGGCGGTACAGGTGCGGCGCCTGTTGAGTTTATGGACAATGTCGGCATGCCGATGGTCGAAGGGTTTTTGCTCGTTCACAATACTTTGGTTGGTGCAGGCATTCGTGACAAGATAAGACTTGGCGTCAGTGGTAAGATTGTCTCAGGGTTTGATATTGCACGTATGATTGCGCTAGGTGCCGATTGGTGTAACTCGGCGCGTGGCTTTATGTTTGCGGTTGGCTGTATTCAGTCTCGCTCTTGTCACACCAATACTTGCCCGACAGGCGTGGCTACCCAAGACCCTTACCGTCAAAAGGCGCTCGATGTCCCTAGTAAAGCAGAGCGCGTAGCAAGTTTTCACAAAAACACGCTCAAATCACTGGCTAGCATTGTCGGCGCGGTGGGCTTACAGCATCCGAGTCAGCTGCAACCTTATCATATCGCCCGCCGTCTAGATGACGGGCAGATTAAGCTGCTATCTAAGTTTTTTTACTTTACGGATAAGGGCGCACTACTTGATAATAGCGCGCGTGCGGATATTTTCAATCAGATGTGGGTGATGGCCAATCCTGATAGTTTCTTAGCCAATAACGATGCGCTCATTGCTTATAATAAAGACTCCCGTGATAGAGGCAAAGAGACCAGCGCACCCACTGGACACCGCTCTATGTATGATACTGACCACTCGATCATGACCGATGGTGGACAACTCATCGGCAATGTGAATAATACTTTCCGTGACTATCCGCCTAGTAGCGACTAAAAGGTAGTACGCAAGCGTTATTCATGAAGCAGTAGCAAACCACAAATACCCCTATGTTAAAAGACGTGTGATTGATGCCAACCTCCATTTTTACCTTATCGTTATCATTGATAGTGCTGGCGCTAGGCCTTAGCGCTTGCCAGCAGACAGACACTGACACGACTAACCTCAATACAGACAGTTGGTCGTGTCAGACAAAAGACTCGCCATTTACATATAGCGTCTGCCGTGTGGATGCAAGTGAATTAACAAGCGATCGTTATTCACTGCAGCTGTTTTGGCAAGCCTCTAATGACCAACCACTACTGACCTTTGATACATTGTTGTCCACTTTACCAAAGACTGAAACCTTAAACTTTGCCATGAATGCAGGAATGTACAACGAAAACTATGCACCGATTGGCTATACCGTCATCAAAGGCAAAGAGGTCAAATCGCTCAATCTAAAAGAAGGTGGTGGCAATTTTCATCTATTGCCAAATGGCGTTATGTGGTGGGACAAAGCTGGTCACGTACAAATCACCGAAAGTCATGCCTTAGATGAGCAGATAACTACTGGCGACGTACAGCCTTGGTATGCGACGCAATCTGGCCCTATGCTGGTTATCAATGACGAGATACATACGCAGTTCAATCCCGATAGCACATCCATCAAACTGCGTAATGGTGCAGGCATTTGCCGCGATGGCAGCATACAATTCGTCAATACAAATGAGCCTGTGACGTTTTATCAGTTTGCTACTCTATTCAAAGACGAGCTAGGTTGTTCAAACGCGCTGTTTTTGGATGGCGGCATTGCTTCAGCACTGTATGCACCCAGTATCAATAAGCAAGACAAAAAAGAGATGGGCGTTATGATTGGACTGGTTGAAAACAAAAGCTAGCATCCGTCTTTACCATAGCATTTGTCACCAATATCCCTCCTTAAAATTGGCACTACTTAACATAAAAGAGCACTTAAAACGATAACGTCGCTTTAAGTGCTTTTTTCATATTACTCGTTAAAAGGTAGACTAATATTACCGCGCCATATATTGAGTCATTTCCTCAACACCGTGTAGCGTCATCGGATACATCTTATTTTCAAATAGCTTTTTGATCTCAACGATGGTTTGTGTGTATTGCCAATAGCTTGGAGTTTCAGGATTGAGCCACGCCACTTTATCAAAATGATCTAGCACACGCTTTAGCCATACAATACCGGCTTCATTGTTCATATACTCGACGCTACCGCCCACGGTCATCAGCTCATACGGCGACATCGATGCGTCACCGACGAAGATGACACGATACTCGCGACCATATTTATTGAGCAGCTCAAACGTTGGCATCGGTGCACTATGGCGACGATTATTGTCCTTCCACACATAGTCATACAAGCAGTTATGAAAATAGAAAAACTCTAATGTTTTAAATTCGTTCTTTGCCGCAGAGAACAGTTTCTCAAGTGCTTCGACATGGATATCCATACTACCGCCCACGTCAAATAGCATTAATACTTTGACACGGTTGCGGCGCTCCGCTTGCATATGTATATCAAGCACACCCTTTTTGGCGGTGCGTTTAATCGTTTCATGAATATCAAGCTCATCCGCGCTACCTGTGCGCGCGAACTGACGTAGATTGCGTAGTGCCATTTGGATTTGGCGAGTACCAAGTTGATTATCATCATCAAGATTACGATATTTACGCTGCTCCCAAACTTTTGCGGCGCTACGTTTACGCGATTCACCGCCGACGCGTACCCCTTCTGGATGGTCGCCATAAGCACCAAATGGCGAGGTGCCGCCCGTCCCTACCCATTTACTACCACCTTGGTGACGCGCTTTTTGCTCTTTTAACCGTTCTTCTAACGCTTTCATCAGCTCCTCTAATGAGCCGTATTTTTTTAGCAGACGTCTTTGCTCTTCGGTCAAGTTCTTTGGGTCGAGCTTTAGATCGAGCCATTCTTTAGGCACGTCCGTCAGCTTAGCCAATAGCGCATCCATATCAAGGCTATCAACCCCTTCAAAATAGTCTGCCATTGCACGATCAAATTTATCAAAATGGCGTTCGTCTTTAACCATACACAGCCGAATCAACCGATACATGTCCTCACGGCTCGCAAAAGTCGCCAGTGCTGGATCTTCAGGATGCGGCTGCATCATCAAACCCTTGTCTAACGCAGCATTGAGATCAAGCAGCTCACGCGTACTGACTGGTACGCCATAAGTCCGCAAGGTATAGAATAGTTTTATGAACATAAGAGACGCACCACTGATTGACGTAAAACAAAAAAAGCACTGAACACCTAGATACGCTTAACGACGCATCATATTGGCAAAACGCTGCAATAAATTCACATCCGCTTCGTTTTTCAGCAACGCACCATATAATGGTGGGATGGATTTTTCACCGCGTAAATTTTCTTCTAGCTCATCCTGCGCCATGTCATCAGCGAGCAATAACGTCAACCAATCGACCAATTCAGACGTTGATGGTGGTTTTTTAAGGCCTTGAATATTGCGCAGTTTGTAAAAGACATCCAACGCGTCGTTGACTAATTTTTCTTGAATATCGGGGAAATGCACCTCTATGATTTGGCGCATGGTTTGCTCTTCTGGAAAGTCGATGTAATGGAAGAAACAACGACGCAAAAACGCATCTGGCAGCTCCTTTTCATTGTTTGAGGTGATAATCACCACAGGACGCTGTTCCGCTGTAATGGTCTCGCCCGTCTCATACACATAAAACGACATCTTATCCAGCTCATGCAGCAAGTCATTAGGGAACTCGATATCTGCTTTATCGATCTCATCGATCAGTAGTACGCTGCGCTCAGTGCTAGTGAAGGCATCCCACAGCTTGCCCGGCTTGATATAATTGCCAATCTCATAAACCTTGTCATCACCCAACTGCGAATCACGCAGACGCGATACCGCATCGTACTCATATAAACCCTGCTCAGCTTTAGTCGTCGACTTGATGTGCCACGTAATCAGTGGCATTCCTAGACTTTCAGCAACTTCTTCTGCAAGCAATGTCTTACCCGTACCAGGTTCACCCTTGATAAGGAGCGGCTTTTGTAATGTCATGGCCGCATTCACTGCCAGTTGTAAATCGTCTGTTGCGATATAATTTTGAGTGCCGGTAAAGGTTTGCTTGCTCATAATCAGGTCTCGATTGTTGTTATAGATGAATTGTTATGAATGTATGGTGATAAATAAATAGGACTAAAAATTTGATAATGAATAAAAGATAAATTAGATTAGCACAGCCTGACGTATTGCCAAAATACTCATGCGTTCGCCTTTATGAACCATGGTTATATACCTCTAACCATTCATATAATTGGTAAACACTCTGGCATAAAAAAAGACACGCATTGGTGTCTTTTCATTCAGGTATGCAGTCATTTTTTAAGACAATAACTTTATGTTAATGCTGAGTCTACTTTCATCATTTATCGGACATATCGCTATTGGCTTTCTTATTTAATGTACTGTCTTTTTCTAGGTTTACATTAGTATCGGACTGTTCGGTGACGGTAGCACCTTCTGCCAAATAACTGCCAGTCGTCAGTTGCATCGTCGCTTGCGTATCCTCTGCCGTACGACTACGAGCTTTATCCAAGCTCGATGCAAATGCGCCGCGTATCAGCTGCCACATAAAACCGATAAACAAACCGATGACCAGTACCACCAATATTGGCAACATATTGGCAATCGCCCCTGCAAAGTCCTTCATCATAACAGCGTAGACGACGCTGATACTGGCTGGTGCAATCTCACTAGAATCACCAAGCGCTGTGCCTGGCGCCAATAACACTGCAAACAGTATCATCCAGCTCATACCACCTAATGGTTTGGGCAATATGCGAGCGACTAGCAACCATAATACCAATACCAAAATGGAACCGCCAAGATACGCATACATTGGCAAATCGGCGGGCGGTACGTTTTTTACCATTTGACCCCACCAAATGGCAATCTCACCGAGAATGTCACTGATAGATTCTAATGGTAAGCTATGTAAGATGTTTTTTAACCAGTCCATGCGTGTTTCATTACCTGCGTTTATCACCGGTGACACATTGTGTGTCTAGCAGTGTATGGTGCGTTCTGTCGTACCAAAGTAAGATCAAATACAGTATCGATGCACACATCATGTGCGTTTCTATCTGTATTTTTTTATGTAGATGTCATGGGATGTCAGTTTATCACGACTTTCTACCCAAATGCATGTGACCAAATGTGTCATGAGTGTTTTGTCCATGGCATTGTAGAGATCATTCTCTCAATCACCTTGCCAAAACCGTCTTACCAATAAGCATACCAATCGTCAATGCTATCTAGTCGTGAAACGTATCTAGTCGTAGATATTGTCTTGCGCTTCACGAGCGCGCAGCTCTGCTTGGCGGCGCATGACATCTTGTGGTGGCATCTGCACAAAATAACCTTGGGACTCTAGCTTTGCCAGTACTTCTTCTTTATCAACACGCGCCAGAGTGGGCGTCGTCGCCAAATCAAGATGCATGACAAACTTGCTGCGGCCTAAACCTGCACGGAAATCCTTTGGCAGTACGCCAAGCCAATCTTTGATCTCATCGGTATCATCAGGATAATCAGGACGCGCAATATACACATACATGTCATCATGTTTGGGAAATTTATAAATATCGCAATGCATAAAAACCACCTATCAGTAACTATGGGCGTAGGTTAGCATATTTCAGGCAAATACCAGTAGTCGCTTTGCGTTTTGCTATCGTAATTTTTGCTGTCCTATGCTGTTTTGAGCAGTCTAAAAACTGCTGGGAGAAGTGTAGAACCTCCTCTTACTACTCGCCTCTCTTCAACAAACTATCGTAGTAAAACATCATTTTTGCCAAATTTATTTACTTTAATGGCGTTGATGACTTGTAAAAGCGCTTTGAACCTTTCATAATAAAAGCGTTTTTCAGGAGAGAGTCTGTCGGCACAGATTTTGTATCAAACCGCATTGGTGATACAAACTGCCATATGACCACCGAAGGCGCATCCACCCTGCCAATCGCTCAGGTAAAAGGACTGAAAAACGTATGTCACTATTGTTTACGTTGATGCCATCAATCACGCATCGCGAACAAACAAAAGGCATAACAAATCTGGAGAGTGGTAAGAACGGACGACGTCTTACCCACCGAAGGGGAGAAAATACGCTATCATCGACGATAGGGCTCATATAACTGCTCAAAAATGATGATTCGTATTGAAAATCTCAGGTCACAGGACAGATAGGGCTTTAGCTCAAACTGACGTTCAGCGTCTGTTTGGCTTATGTCTTTATTTTTGATTTCTGTGTCACCCTTTGATGTGATATTTGCCCCTCGCAATATTGCTTCTCGCTACTTTTACGTTGCACATCACTCCTTACTCTGCCGAGTACGACTGATGTACACATAAGGATTTGTTATGACTGATACCCATTCTCAAGACTCTAGCAGCACCCAAACCCCAAAGCGCACCCCTTTTTACCAGTCTCATATTGATAGTGAGGGCAAACTGGTCGATTTTTCTGGTTGGGAATTGCCCATTCATTACGGTTCACAAATCGAAGAGCACGAAGCGGTACGGACAGATGCAGGTATGTTTGATGTCTCACATATGGTTGTCACAGATATCAAAGGCGCTGATACCAAAGCATGGCTCCAAAAACTACTCGCAAACGATGTAAACAAACTCACTACCGCTGGTAAAGCGCTGTACTCTGGCATGCTCAATGAGCAAGGCGGCGTCATTGATGATTTGATCGTCTACCTGATGAATGCAGAAGAAACTGAGTACCGTATCGTCTCTAACGCGGCCACTCGTGACAAGGACTTAGCACAATTTAATAAAGTCGCTGAAGGCTTTGATATTGAGATTACCGAGCGACCTGAGCTTGCGATGCTCGCCGTGCAAGGTCCAAATGCTATTGAGAAACTGGCTCAAGCCAAACCAAATTGGGCAGATACCTTAGCAGCACTAAAACCTTTCGTTGGTGCTGACTTGACCAATATCGAAGGCACCGATTGGTTTGTGGCTCGTACTGGCTATACTGGTGAAGATGGCGTCGAAGTCATTATGCATGCCGATGATGCCCCTGCTTTCTTTGAGCAGCTAAAAGCAAACGGCATCAAACCTGCCGGTCTTGGCGCACGCGATACCTTGCGTATGGAAGCGGGTATGAACCTTTATGGTCATGACATGGACGAGACCATTAGCCCTTACGAGTGCAACATGGGCTGGACGCTTGCACTAAAAGACGACCGCGCCTTTGTCGGCCGCGAAGCATTGGTCAGCAAACGTAAGCAGTCAAAAGAAGACAACACTGCTATGAAGCAAGTGGGTCTACTATTGACCACGCGTGGCGTATTGCGTGAAGGCATGACGGTGACTATCAATCAGGGCACTGACAATGAGCAAACTGGCATTATCACCAGCGGCACATTCTCCCCTAGCCTAAAAAACTCCATCGCGATTGCTCGTGTGCCTGCCAGCTTATCGGAAGATGATAACGTACAGGTCGATCTACGCGGCAAAGGTAAGTTCGTCGATGTACGCGTATTGAAGCTGCCTTTTGTCCGTAATGGCAAGCAGCAGTTTGACTCTTAGGTCTTATAAATCTTATTATTAGAGCGCGTTGTCGTTTTAGACATAATTATAAAAACGATGACGCGCCCAGCCTCCATTATTTTTGTTAATTAACCTCTATCACTTAGGAGAGAGACCATGAGCAACATCCCAGCAGAGCTAAAATATATTGCGAGTCACGAGTGGCTACGCCTAGAAGACGACGGTACGATCACTGTTGGTATCACTGACCATGCTCAAGATCTATTGGGTGATGTGGTGTTCGTTGAACTACCAGATGTAGGCGATATCATTGCTGTTGATGACGAAGTTTCAGTCGTTGAATCAGTAAAAGCCGCTTCTGACGTTTATGCCCCTATTTCAGGTGAAGTTATCGCTATCAATGAAGCACTAGAAGATGATCCTGAAATCATCAACTCTGACCCATATGGCGAAGGTTGGTTCTTCAGAATGAAGCCTGACAACATCGCTGACTACGAAGCACTAATGACTGCTGACGAGTACGAAAGCGACTTATAAGCTAAGCACGTAAGCTAAACATACTCTCGCAAGACATTAGCACTTGCAAGACTTTAGCTTATACAAAGCACTAGCCCCGACTAAACGTCATAGATACTGGCAACAGCTGGTATCTATACTCTCTATTTAAACGATTTGAACAACCTTTCTCATAAAAAGTATTGGCTCATTAACCATGCTTGTTATTTGAAAGTAGCTTTATATGTAGATCTCCAACAATCATTATCGTCCGATGTTATTGCTCTCAAGCGTTATCTCATTGACTCGTATTGATCACCTATTCGAATCCCAATGAATACGTGCTATCAATAACGACTCAAACTGATAACCCAATTCTCAGCATGGATCCTAATATGAATGCCAACACCGATAATAAAGACCCCATTGCCACACCAAACCATACGCCGCAGCTACAAGCATTTCGCGATATCGTAGAATCACGCCGTTCCGTGCGCCGTTTTACTGACACACCTATCCCTGACGATGTATTGGCAGACTGTCTGCGTTTGGCCATGCTAGCGCCAAACTCTAGCAACCTACAGCCGTGGGAATTTTATGTTATCGATGATGCTGACAATCGTAAACGTGCCATCAAAAACTGCATGAATCAAAACGCAGCAAAAACATCAGCCCGTTTGATTGCCATCGTTGCTCGTACTGATGTTTGGCACGATCACGCTCAGCAAGTATTGCGCGAATACCCTGATCAGCCAGTGCCAAAGAAAGTGAAAGACTACTACAACAAAGTCGTTACGATGGACTTTTTGCGCGGCCCAGCCAACATGGTTTCGGCTGCGAAATGGGGTGCAACGCAAGTGGTCAGACGCGTAAAAGGCCCAATTAAATCGCCTTACTATACGTTTGAAGATACCAAAAACTGGGCAACCAATAACACTGCACTTGCCGCCGAAAACCTCATGCTAGCATTACGTGCTTATGGGTTTGATAGCTGTCCTATGGGCGGCTTTGATGAGCCTGCCATGAAAGCGTTGCTCAATCTTAGCGACGACCATCATATCGTTATGATGCTTGGCGCAGGCGAGCGCGCTGACAATGGTGTTTACAACACCCAGTTCCGCTTTGATCAAAAACAGTTTGTGCATTACGTATAACGTACCGCTCACACTATTTCCTTAATTGCTATTTTGTTTATTACTCCCTTAACCAAGGATTGTCATGACTATCTCTCAAAACCCATCGTTTGATACCTTTCAAGGATTGTTCAACGAAGCTGAATTTGTCTATCGCCACTTAGGTTCGAACGAAACCAAGCAAGCTGACCTACTCAGCGCTGTTGGTTATAAAGATATGCAAAGCTTTATCAATGACACTGTGCCTGAGCCAGTACGTTTGCACAAAGAATTGGATTTGCCAGTGGCGATGAGTGAGCACGCGGCACTTGCCAAACTACGCACGATGGCAGACGACATCACTGTTAATAAAAGCTATATCGGTCAAGGCTACTCTCCGGTTCGTATGCCTGCCGTCATTCAGCGTAATGTGCTTGAAAATCCAGGCTGGTATACTGCTTATACACCTTACCAAGCGGAAATCGCTCAAGGTCGTCTAGAAGCATTGCTAAACTTCCAACAAGTATGTATCGATTTGACTGGTCTTGAGCTAGCTGGTGCGTCATTGCTTGATGAAGCAACAGCAGCGGCAGAAGCAATGGCGATGTCAAAGCGTGTGAGCAAAAGCAAATCAATCCAGTATTTCGTCGATGAGCGTGTCTATCCACAAACGCTAGATGTTATCAATACTCGCGCGAAATACTTTGGTTGGGAAGTGGTCGTTGGTGATTTTGAGACGGCTAAATCTGGCGACTATTTCGGTGCTCTATTTCAGTATGTCGGTGCTGAAGGCGACGTGAAAGACTTAACAGACGTCATCGCGGCCGTAAAAGAAAACAAGACTTACGTCAGTGTCGTCAGTGACATCATGAGCTTAGTGCTATTAAAATCACCAGCTGATATGGGTGCCGACGTAGCGCTAGGTAGTACGCAGCGTTTCGGTATTCCAATGGGCTTTGGTGGTCCACATGCCGCTTATTTTGCGTTCTCTGACAAAGCCAAGCGTTCAGCACCTGGTCGTATCATTGGCGTATCAAAAGATGCACAAGGCAATACAGCTCTGCGTATGGCTCTACAAACGCGTGAGCAGCATATCCGCCGCGAAAAAGCCAACTCAAACATCTGTACCTCACAAGTATTGCTAGCTAACCTCGCTGGTATGTACGCGGTATACCATGGTCCAGGTGGCGTGAAGCGTATTGCCACTCGTATTCATGCATTTGCCACTGCGTTTGCTGATGCCATCACAGCAGCGAATGACAGCAGCTTGAACGTGGTACATGATCAATTCTTCGATACAGTCGTGGTTGATTGTGGTTCAGAGAAATTGGCTACTCAAATCTTTAAAAATGCAGACAACGTTGGCTACAACTTATGGCGTTTAAGCGACACCAAATTAAGCGTTGCCTTTAGTGAAACCAGCGATCAGCAAGATTTCAACATCTTGACTCAGTTGTTCGTCAACAAGTCACATGATCTACCTGAAACCGCTCGCATCTCACTTGACAGCGCGCATCTACGTACCGATGACATCTTGACCCATCCAGTATTCAACTCGCATCATACCGAGCACGAAATGCTACGCTACCTAAAGTCGCTTGAAGACAAAGATTTGGCGATGAATCGCAGCATGATTTCACTGGGTAGCTGTACCATGAAGCTAAACGCCACCAGTGAGATGCTACCGATTACGTGGCCTGAGTTTGCCAACGTGCATCCTTTTGCACCGCGTGACCAAGTCACAGGCTATATTGCGATGATTGATAGCTTGCAAGATCAATTAAAAGCCATTACTGGTTTTGATGATGTCTCTATGCAGCCAAACTCTGGTGCTTCTGGTGAATATGCTGGCCTGCTCGCGATTCGCCGTTATCATGAGTCATTGGGCGAAACCAATCGCGATGTGTGCTTGATTCCTCAGTCAGCGCACGGTACCAACCCTGCTACCGCCATGATGATGGGTATGAAAGTGGTTGTGGTCAAAACCGATGAAAACGGCAACGTTGATATCGATGATTTAACCGCCAAGTGTGAAGAGCACAGCGAGCGTTTGGGCGCTTTAATGATTACGTACCCATCGACTCATGGCGTGTTTGAAGAAGGTATCCGCCATATCTGTGATTTGACTCACAAGCATGGTGGTCAGGTCTATATGGATGGCGCTAATATGAATGCTCAGGTAGGCATGATGCAGCCTGCAGACGTAGGCGCTGATGTACTACATATGAACTTGCACAAAACCTTCTGTATTCCGCATGGCGGCGGCGGTCCAGGTATGGGTCCTATCGGTATGAAGGCGCATTTGGCACCCTTCATGGCCAACCATACGCTAAGCCCTGTGCATAACGCGCAAAAAGACTGCTCAGCGGTATCGGCTGCGCCTTATGGTTCAGCGAGCATCTTGCCTATCTCATGGATGTACATTGCCATGATGGGCCGTGACGGTCTACTAAAAGCGACCGAGCTTGCCCTGCTAAACGCTAACTACGTAGCAGCTGAGCTAAAAGGTCACTACCCTGTCCTGTATGCAGGCAAAAACGGCCGCGTGGCGCACGAATGTATCATCGATATTCGTCCGTTGAAAGAAGAGACTGGTATCACTGAAAGCGATATCGCTAAGCGCTTGATGGACTATGGTTTCCACTCACCAACGATGAGCTTCCCAGTTGCAGGCACGCTGATGATTGAGCCCACAGAGTCTGAGTCAAAAGAAGAGTTAGATCGTTTTATCAGTGCGCTGAAGTCTATCAAAGCTGAAGCGATGAAAGCCAAAGCGGGTGAAGACAACTGGACGCTAGAAGACAACCCATTGGTCAATGCACCGCATACGGCTGCTATGATTACTGGTGAAGAATGGACGCATCCATACAGCCGTGAGACTGCTGCGTTCCCACTACCTTATATCCGTGCAAACAAGTTCTGGCCAAGTGTGGCACGCGTCGATGATGCGTACGGTGACAAGAACCTTATGTGCTCTTGCCCAAGTATCGAAAACTATATGTAATCGAAATTTTCGATAACTGCTCGTTGATTTTATAAAAAACCGCCAAATCAGCGACTGATTTGGCGGTTTTGTTTTATGCGTGCATTGTTAAATTTTTACACTATTAATAAGACTTAACCGCCCAACCAACCTTTATTCAAGCCACATTCTATCCAGTTTATTTTTACTTTGATATTTGGGTTAGGGTAGAAAAATGCTCCGCCACCAAGATAAAGCTCATCACCAATCTTATAAGGCTTTCCTTCAAATAGCAGTACTTCCTGAGCGTCATCCCATGAAAAAGACGTATCCGCTAATACTAGCAGAAGACTATTATCTTTTGTCGGCACCTCGTCACTATCCCTAGTTAAAGCAAGGCAGTTATTGATAACTGTCAAATATCCCGCTGTCATCGCTGTCAATCGACCATTATATTTAGTTGGTGACCAAGTAGCAATTTGCAGAGGTGTCTTAGCTCGCATAGGTTCGTTTACTACTATCATTTCTGCCATCTCTACCTGAACAACTGGTGGTCTCTCCGCTCTATAAGTGGTACAACCTGACAGCGTAACAATGGCTAACATTGAGATTAAAAAACTCAGATAATTTGACAACCCTTACCCCTAAAGCGCTAATATAAGATGTCTGTCTATCCGCTCATTTTGATAAACAAGCGTCGATAAAAATTCTTATAATGTTACTCATTTGGATATTATTATGCAACAAAAAGACATGGAACAAAAAGCGCCTACACGAAAAAACCTTGTGATTTTGATACATGGTCTACATCAAACGACTTGGATGATGCGCCCCTTAGCGAAGCGTTTACAAGCGCAAGGCTTTGCCACCCATCAATACAGCTATCACAGCATGCGCGACAGTATCAAAACCAACAGCCTGCGATTACATGAATGGCTAAGTGCCAACCACAACCCCGATCAACCGATAGATTTGGTCGGTCATAGCTTGGGTGGATTGATTATTCGTGATTTCTTGGCCAATTATCCCAAATGGCAAATTGGACGCTGCGTTACGCTGGGTACGCCGCATGTGGGGAGTGTTTGCGCCGATTATGTGTGGCGTCTGAGTCCTTTGATTGTAGGACGATCTTATATCGATGCCCTCGATGGTACAGCGACGTCCTGTCCTGAACATATTCATCTGGGCGTGATTGCAGGCGATAAACCTCGCGGCTTGGGACAGCCTTTTTTGCAATATCATAATCGCAAACTGAATAAAGAAGGCGAATCAGCAGTGGCAGAAAACTGTGCTCATGATGGCACTGTCTACGTCAGCGAAACACGACTAGAGTGCGCCAATGACCATATCGTCCTTCCCGTTACCCATACAGGCATGCTGGTCAATAAAGAAGTGGCTCGGCAAGTCATTTTGTTTTTGGAAAACGGTGAGTTTGAACACTAGGGCATATTTTTAACACGTAAAATGCCCTAGATGACAGCGAATAATGGAATAGATAGGACTGAGTAAAAGTATAAGCAAGATTGTCAAAACGGCCATTTATCAATAGAGAAAAAATTGATACTGCCATTGATTGATTTAAAAAATAAGCAATGTGAAATTAGGCATCAATTTGTTGATTTAGCTGTATTTGCTATCTAATACCCATCCCTTGCTGCAATTCAGTTTTATGCTTGCTGATCACTGGAATCAACGTCTGGACGACCCAGTCATTGCGCCAGCCTTTTAACCCTTGTGGTAATTCGCTGAGATCTTTATCAAGGGCAATGACCTCATATAGCTGTCCTAGCCATTTTTTGCGCATTAAAACGCTGCTAGGCACGCCGATAGCCTTAGCGTGATCATCAATCGCTTGCTGCACTGCTTTTGACAGGATTTTGTTTTTTGAGCGATATGGCGGTACTAGACAAGCTGGATGCTCAGCAGGTGCTAGGTTTTTGGCTTCTCTTATTATCTTAAGCAACTCTTCACCGTATAAGCGCAGCATGCTACGATGCATCGTCGTTTTGTGCGACAGCTCACGCATGCTGTTTGGTTTTTCAGTGACGATCTCGCGTACCGCTTGCTTTTTGATAATAAACGTACGTGGCTGATTGGTCGCACGTGCCAGCTCTTCTCGCCACGTCGCAATCCCTTTGAGTATCGCCATTTGCTGTGAGTTATAGCGATAATCAGCCATTGTCAGATACATCGCTTCATCTTCGACGTGCTGCAAGTCATACAAATCACTGGCATAGAGCTGACAGTCAGCCCAGACATAATCATATAACCCTTGTGCCTTAAGCGCATGCTCGATACTGAGATACAGTGCTGGCAAATAACGCACATCATCGATGGCATACTGCTCCTGCTCGTCTGTCAACGGGCGCTGGAGCCAATCAGACTGACTGTGCTCTTTATCGATATGCATATCTAGCTGATCCGCTAACGCCTGCTGATAGCCCATTTGTAATTGACCGGTTAAATAAGACAACGCAATTTGCGTATCAAAAATATTGGTCAATGGCGGACAACCAGATAGCAGATAAAAAATGCCTAAATCTTCGCCGCAGGCATGCCAGATAGCCACATCGACTTTACGTAGTGCGTCCCACAGCTCAGATAATTGCAACTCAGGCGCATCTAGTAAATATACATGATTACCCGTATTTAACTGTACGAGTGCCAGACGCGGATAGTAAGTGTCGCGCTTAATAAATTCAGTATCTAAGGCTACGCGTCCACAAGTTGCCAAGGCACTGATGACCTCAGTCAGTTGGTGCTGCTCACGCACCCATGTGACATCGACAGCATCAGCGATATCCAACAGTGCATCGATATCAATTGCCTCAACATCCAGTGCAACGTCATTTGATTCCGAAGGTGTCGCCACTGATGTCATCTCAGTATTAGCTGCTTTTTGTGATGAGTTGTCAGTAATCTCGGAAGGATTTGATTTGACTGAAGCGTTCGAAACGTTGTTGGACACGGGCAGATACCTGCATAAATAGGAGAAGATAAAACGCGATACTGCGTCTTAATAAAATTAGAAAAGAGAACAATAATAAAGCAATTATAACAATTTCATAGAATGAAAGGGGTAAGACTTTGATGCAATCAAAACCTTATAAAAAAGAGCGGTTTTGCATGGCTTGACCCAGCGTCATACTATCTAGATACTCAAGCTCGCCGCCCATCGGTACCCCTTGTGCCAAACGTGTGACTTTATTGACATGACGACTGACCGCCTCGCTAATAAAATGTGCGGTGGTCTGCCCTTCAACCGTCGTACCTGTTGCCAGTATAATCTCTTCAACAGGCTCTTGTTTGACTCGCCATACCAGCTGATCAATATTTAAGTCATCCGCACTGATTCCATCAATCGGGGATAAATGTCCGCCAAGCACAAAATAGCGGCCACGATATCCTGCCGTTTGCTCGATTGCCATCACATCTGCCGCTGTCTCGACCACACACAGCAGCCCATCATCACGCCTAGGGTCTTGGCATAGAGGACACACCGCTTCATCACTAAAGCTATGACAGCGCTGACATTCAACGATATCGCGCATGGCTTCATCTAGTGCTTGGGCAAGCGCCATACCTTGCGGACGTTTTTTACTAAGCAAATGTAGCGCCATTCGTTGGGCGCTTTTTTGACCGACGCCTGGCAATATACGCAGCTGTTTGACCAGCTGATCAAATTTGGCTGTAAGCAAAGTAGCTTCCTTTAGTTGACTTTATTTAACTGAATTTATAAATCGTAGCTATAAAAATGGGGTCGTATCGTGCCGATAACAACCCCATTTTTGTGTTCAGTCTAAAGTATTTAATGCTTAGAACATGCCTTGCATACCTGGTGGCAGACCCATACCTGAGGTCGCGCCAGCCATGGTTTCTTCGTATAGCTCATCCGCTTGACGCACCGCATCATTGATAGCGGCAGCGATAAGATCTTCGATCATATCTGGCTCATCTTTTAGCAAGCTTGGATCGATGGTTAAACGCTTGACCACATGGCGACCCGTCATGGTGACTTTAACCAGACCACTGCCCGCTTCTGCTTGCACTTCTTTGTTCGCAAGCTCTTTCTTAGCGTTTTCAACGTTTGCTTCTACTTTCTTTTGCATCGTTTGTGCTTGTTGCATCAATGCTTGAATGTTCATAGTTGCCTCTTTGTCTTATAATAATAAATGGGATCATTTAAAGTTTAAAATAAAATACTGACGGCATTATACCGCTATCTTTACAAACTGTCTAAACCACGCGCCAAATCTTTGATAATATCTTCGACATCTTCCAAACCGACTGATAGACGAATCAGACCGTCTTTCACGCCAGCTTCAGCACGAGCCTCAGCAGTTAAACGGAAGTGCGTGGTGGTTGCAGGATGGGTAATCGTGGTTTTAGCATCACCCAAATTATTGGTGATAGAGACCATTTGTGTTGAATCAATCACATGCCAAGCCGCTTCTTTGGTATTACGACTGTCAGATGCCTTGACTTCAAAGCCCATGATAGCACCGTAACCGTCTTTCATATGATGCTGGCGGGTGGCCAGCTCATGTGCAGGATGATCACTCAAACCTGAAAAATGCACCGTACTAACGTTAGGGTGGTTGACCAAAAATTCTGCGACTTGATTGGCGTTGTTACAATGCGCTTGCATTCGGAGTTTCAGCGTTTCAAGCCCCTTGGTAAATACCCAAGCATTAAACGGACTCATGCTGATACCGCCTGAGCGCACCACTGTAAAAGCTTCTTGCATCAGTTTGTCACTACCAACCAACGCCCCGCCTAATACGCGACCCTGACCATCCAAATATTTGGTTGCAGAGTGAATAACGACATCGGCACCCAAATCTAGAGGGCGCTGCAATGCTGGCGTGGCAAAGCAGTTATCGACGACCAGTAGTATGTCATTGGCTTTGCACAGTTCGCTCAAATAACCGATATCGCAAATCTGCGCCAGTGGATTACTTGGACTTTCGCAATAAATCACTTTGGTATTTGGTTGAACGGCATTCGCCCATGCCTCATTGTCAAAGCAATCAACATAGCTAACTTCAACGCCAAATTTGGCCATATAGTTGTTAAACAGACCGATAGACGAGCCGAATAATTGATTGGCAGCGAGCAGATGGTCGCCCGCTTTTAGGTATGCCAAGCACATGGTCAGGATTGCACCCATACCAGAGGCCGTTGCAACCGCACGCTCGCCATTTTCTAGCGCGGCGAGACGACGCTCAAAAGTACGTACGCTTGGGTTGGTATGACGAGAGTAAACGTTTCCTGTCTTTGTACCATCGAAATGATCAGCAGCATCAGCGGCTGATTGATAAACATAAGAGCTAGTCGTAAAAATCGGCTCTGAATGCTCGCCCTCGTCGGTACGGTGTTGACCTGCCCGCACAGCAATCGTCTGCATACCGTAATCTAATCCTAAATCTAAGGCATCGTTACGCCAGTTTGGATCTAACCCATCGTTTGAGTTTTTTTGGTTCAAATTATTCTCATCTTTCGTTTGCGACTGACTCATAGACGTTCCGTTGCTTCGTTTTGGTTGGTATAAATGGACTGCTTATTTTTTTGATTATCAAGCAAATTCATCAGCGTTATCATAACATGCCGACTTATTCCACACATCTGCTTTCAGATAACATCTAATTATTAGTTTTGCCTATTAAAATAACTGGATGTTCAATATGACAGCCATTATGCAGATTTGACTGACAGTAAATCACGATAAAATCAATCGTCAAACCTAACAAAAATAACGTATTTATAATAGGCAGATATGCTAACAGCTGCTAAGCTTAGCGACGATTTGAATTTTGGCATTGGTGATATTTTTATAGACCGTCCAATCAATGCTATCATCCTTAAAAATAGATGAACAATTTCAGCAAATTACTTATCCATGCATTTTATTTATCAGTATATTTAGGCTCACTAAGGTAAATTCGTTATGTCGATGTTCAGTATAGAACCAAGCAGCTTATCGTTGAGTCTGACACTTGGGCTGACTTTAGGTCTAAGCGCTTGCCAGAGCCTACCCAAACAGCCGCATCTACCTGAGAGCCAAGCGCTATCAGCGCGAGTCAATGCTTTATATCAAAAAGAAGACAGACCAAAGATTGAACAAAAAACAGCCGCTGGAGTCAGCAACACCGACCTAGTCGCCGCTGTTAGTGCGCAGAATGAAATTCACCCTGATTTGTCAGGCTATCATCCGATCGTCACTGGGGCAAATGCGTTTGCCGCCCGTAGTATTTTAACGGGTATGGCCACGCGCAATATCGATGCACAGTACTATATTTGGCACAATGATCAGGCTGGCCAACTACTGCTGAAAGACTTGTGGGAAGCCGCTGAGCGCGGTGTGATCGTGCGTTTGTTGTTAGATGATTTTAATAACAGTGCAAAGTTTGATCAGCACTTGCTACGTTTTGCGAGCCACCCTAACATCGCGGTGCGTATCATCAACCCATTGATGCATCGTAAATTTTCAACATTGAACTACGTCACAGGTTTGCCGCGTATCAATCGCCGTATGCACAATAAAAGCATGACGTTTGATAAACAGATTACCATTATCGGCGGACGTAATATCGGTAATGAGTACCTGAGTAACGATCAAAGCAGCCAGTTTGCAGATTTGGATGTTTTACTGATTGGTAAAGTCGTCGCAGACATTGATAATAGCTTTGCCAGTTATTGGTCATCACCGCTGTCGTTTGACATCGAAACTTTAGCCAAATTCGATGATGATGTCACGCCTGATTTTTTGAAGGCCTTGGATAAGCTGGGTATAGATGAAGAAAATAACGAAGGCAGTAGCTTGACGGTCTATAAAGCCGCCATCAAAGACTCGACGATAGACACTGATCTGATCAACAAACGCGTGCCGTTTCGTTGGACAGACATGCAATTTTTGAGTGACGATGTCGGTAAGCTGTCCAAAAGCGTCTCATCTGAGACCAACTTGGTGCATCAACTGCGTACGTTACTCGGTAGCCCAACCAAAAAACTGACCATCATCTCGTCTTATTTTGTCCCGACCAAAGATGGGGTCGATACTTTGGTAAAGCTAGCCGAATCTGGCGTTGATATCAAAATATTGACTAACTCATTTGATGCGACCGACGTGACCGCTGTTCATTCTGGTTATAGTCAATGGCGCCCTAGCCTGCTTCGCTCAGGCGTAAAAATATATGAGCTAAAATCAACAGCAGCTGAAGAAAAACGCGACAATAAACTCTGGCGTGCGCGTAGTCAGTCATCAACGAGTTTGCATGCAAAAACGTTTGCGGTAGACGATTACCAAGTGTTTATCGGCTCCTACAACGTTGACCCTCGCTCTGCCAATATTAATACTGAAATGGGTGTAATCATCAATGATGATGAGTTGGCAAGACAGCTGCACGGGGCGCTGAGTGATGATTTGTTAAACCAAGCCTATGAAGTTAAGCTGCTAGACAACGGTAGCTTGGAGTGGCATACCATGGAAGATGGCAAAGAAGTTGTTTATGACTCAGAGCCACGCGTTGACATGAGTGACCATGTTTGGCTGACCATCATGTCATGGTTACCCATTGACTGGCTGCTATAACATGTGAAATGTCCTACGCATCAACGCTTAAAAATTCAGGATAAAAAGTCTAATTTCTGTTAGATCAACATCTTGTCATCTAAGTCTTTCGTATAAATCTCTAAGTTTATTTTTTCGGCAAATCATTATCTCTATGCATTGATTTGCCGGTTTTTATTGTGCACGGTTATCTAAACGATGATCGTCTTAATGACCACTTTACTCCGTGGATGCGTGATCTATTATGCCGACTCGTTCTAAATATGCCTTGATGTCTGCTAAAGACAAAAACGTCGTGATGTTTATCAGCTTTATCAGCGCTGTAGTCTTTTTTGATTTTTTGATTTATTTGTACATTGCAGACATTGTCTCGGCTGCCATCTTCCCTGCCAACAGCGATCCTACGGTTGCTAAGCTGCAAGGAATGGGATTGTTTGTTATCGGTTATTTAGCACGGCCAATCGGAGGTATTCTCTTTGGGCGTTATGGCGATATAAAAGGTCGAAAACCCGTCCTACTGATTGCGATAGTTGTCACTGCACTCAGTCTGCTGGCAATGGCATTTTTGCCTACTTATGCACAGTGGGGCGCGCTTGCTCCTGCTTTGTTTATTCTATTAAGAGTAATACAGGGAATGGCATACGGTCTCTATGTTCCCTTATCTTGGGTATTTGTGGCAGAGCATGTACCTCGGCAGTATCTGTCAGTAGCTTGTAGCTATGTTACTGCCAGCTTTTTAGTAGGCGTGCTATTTTCTAACGCGTTTTTTATGTGGCTTTCTAGCATTATGACGACGGATCAATTGACCGACTACGGCTGGCGTTTGCCTTTTTTGGTTGCCGCTGTATTAAGCTTTTTGCCGTTATTAGTGTGGCGACTCGTTGGAGAAACCCCCTTTTTTCTGGCGCTGGACAAGCACAAAATTGGCACTGACGTACGCAAACCGCTCACTATACTATTCAAACACTGCAAGCATTCCATATTTGTCGGTATGGTATTAGCGCTGGTGATCTCTAGTATTACCTCTGTTATTGTTCTACTACTACCTGACTTAATAGAGATAAACTTTATTTTAGACAGCGACTTATTTAGTTTCTCCCATAGCTTGGGCATTATCTTTATGATTTTTGGTTGTATATTTTACGGTCTGATTTCTAATCATGAGAACTTTGGCAAAATTCTAGTGATTGGTTCTATTTTGCTTATCGCTCAAATGCTGGCTTTCTTCTACCATTTGCAAGCAGGTGGCGACTACATTTTAATCATGTATGCGATTTTGGGCTTCTGTGCAGGCATTGTCGGTATGGTACCTGCCATCCTCATAGAGTTGTTTCCGACCAACGTACGTCTCACAGGCATCGCTTTTTGCCACAATATCACCTACGGTATCGTTGGTTCGCTGATACCTTTCGGGCTTGGTTATGCGACGACACTCATCAGCTTCTCGCCGGCGTTATACATTGCATTTATTGGTTTTATCGGTATCATTATGGGGCTATATTTTTACAATCTGCCCGAAATCAAAAAAATTGACCATGTAATCTTGTAATCAACTGATCAATATCCGCATAAAGATTAACAATTAAGGTGCAATGGGTTGTCTCGTCCATTGCACCTTATCCATTTATTTCAGACACAAATATTAAGGCTTAACAATCATGGTTGATATGACCAACAAACGCCTCTCAGTTGCGCCAATGATCGATTGGACAACGACAGATTACCGTTACTTCGCCCGACTATTTAACTCGCATACATACTTGTATACCGAGATGATTAGCACTGGTGCACTCATACACGGTAATCGAAAACGGCACCTGCGTTTTGATACGCTCGAGCATCCACTTGTACTGCAGCTTGGTGGGGCAGATATCAGTGAGATGACACAGTGCGCCGAATTTGCACAGCATTATGGTTATGATGAAGTCAATATCAATGTCGGTTGTCCCTCTGATCGTGTACAACATAACAAAATAGGCGCTTGCCTAATGGCAGAGCCTAAAACGGTGGCTGACTTGGTCAAACATATGCAAGCCGCAGTCGACATTCCAGTGACTGTCAAACACCGTATTGGTATTGATGATTTTGACAGTTACGAGTTTATGGTAGATTTTGTGCAGACCGTTGCGGCAGCTGGCTGTACGCGTTTTATCGTTCATGCACGTACTGCATGGCTACAAGGGCTGAGTCCCAAGCAAAACCGCGAGATACCACCGTTACGTTACGAAGATGTCTATCGTCTAAAACAAGACTTTCCTGAACTCGATATCGAGATCAATGGCGGTATCGATACCATTGAAGACATCAAAATGCACCTTCAACATATCGATGGCGTGATGATTGGTCGGGCGTTTTATCACAACCCGTATCTATTAGCAGAAGCCAATAGCTTATGGAACGAGGCAGCACCTGAAACGATACCTAAGCGCTCAGAGATTTTAGAGCAGCTCTACCCTTATCTACAAGAACAAATAGACAAAGGCGAAGCACTACCCACGATGACACGACATTATCTAGGATTGTTTCAAGGGTTGATGGGGGCACGCAAATGGCGGCAAGCACTAAGTGGCAAACCTCAGCTCACGCTTGATGATATTAAACGAGCGGCAGATGAGGTGTTATCGTTAAATCCTGACGCATAGCTAAATTTTGGTATAACTGGCTTGATAGAATTCACATGCTAGCCATTGTCGTGGCTAGCATGTTATCTACGCCGCTTGCGCGAGATACTGCCACATCGCTACACCATTATTAACGATATGCAGTACGATTGGCAGTAATAGCGACCCTGACTTGATACGTGCATAACAAAATATGAATGCCAACACCACAATGGTACTGATTTCATAAATACCATACTGCACATGGATAATGGCGAATATCAAACTGGTCACGATACTCGCAACTATCGCACCGCGGTGCGCTGGATACAACGGCGCCTTGAACTGCTCTGCGATGGCTGACCATAATATGCCACGAAAAACCACTTCTTCGTAAATAGGAGCAACGACGACCATTGCAAAGACCAGCAGCCACACTGAACTAACAGACTGGTACAACGGATCTACAAATACCAGCGGCGTCATGTCCAGCAGATAGGTCAGCGCCTGACTGACTATCATAAATATCAACAGCAATCCTAGCATGCCCATACCTACCGCAAATGAAAACGGCTTTAATGCTAAATACTGCCGCCATTCACCGCCTTTTATACGAATAATGAGAACGCTGGTTGTCATCAGCAGCACGCAGCCTATGAGTATTGATAAGCTCACAACTGTTCCATCGTTACTGCCAAAAAAGAAAATATCCCCCATCGAGGCATTTTTGGTCGCAGGTAATACCAGCTTGCCAGCAATATAGACGCCTACCAATTGACTGATGAAAAACGCAAGCACCATCCCTACCGTCAGCATAAATGTACCAACGCGTGAAAATAATGGCGGACGCTCAGGTGAGGTTGCGATATCCGGTGAAGCTGTCACGTTTTTTGGCATATATATGTCACTTAAAAAATACGCTGTCAGCTTGTATTAGACGCAAGCCTACATAACGATACGTTGCTTTTATTTTGATAGTTGCTGCTTAATCAGTTCAAGTACCTGCTGCGATACAGACTCTGGGTGCTCAAGTGGGAACATATGGCCACCCTCATGAGTCTCATAAGGGATGCCTAAGCGCGACTTTATCTGTTGGGGAAACCGGCGTTTTAAAAAGATACTGTCTTGACCGATAATCAAGGTAACAGGCACTTTGGGGCCGCGATTCGGTGCCAACCAATACCAAGAAGGATTGGTACGGAACACTTCTACTTCATTAGCCTTAGGAATGGCTAATGTGACCTTACCATCCGCGCGCTCATGCAAGCCATGATCGATATAGCCTTGAAAGCTGCGCTCATCAAAGTTTTTGAAAAACCCTTTATGTCGCATTTTTTCATACGCATCTGCTCGACTGTCCCACACATCCCGGCGATGTTTAGAGATACCCGCTGGCGACAATTTATCCATCAAACGCTTACTTGTGAGAGGCAATTTATCTACTGTCTTTGCCAAATGCCATAACAAGCTAACTTTGCCATAAATCCAAGGCGGATCCATGAGCACTGCTTGAGCAAACAGCTTAGGCTCACGGTACGCTGCTTGCAAGGTACACATGGCGCCAAGTGAATGACCCACGCCCACCACCTGAGTGATGCCATGCTTTTCGCAGGCAGTTTTTGCGCTATCGACCACCTGCTGTGTCAGACTGCGCCAATGATTATCCACTGGATAATCGGGCGTATCACCCAACATGGCAATATATTCAATTGTAAAAAATGCTGATAATCCTGCAAAAAACGGCTCATACACAGCACTTGGCATTCCATTGGCATGGGCAAAATGTAGTACAGGCTTTTTTGTTATCTTGGAGATAGGTAGCGCAGCAAAGGTCTGCAAATTGATTTCATCACTCATAACAGGCTCTCGTGGGATGGTTTATATATTATTTTTAATAATTCAACTGTATTTCATATTAAGGTAATTTTTAGCACTATATACAATTAAGGCTGAGCATAATTATATGCTCAGCCTCAACAATCATACACAGTATATCTAAAACATTAAACGCTTAACGCATTTTTGCATTACCTTCTTCTTGGGGCAAAAATCCATCAAGACTCATGCTAGAACCAATGCCTGCACCCAATTGTACCGCAAAACGATCCATAAACATTTGGAACGGATCGGTTGGGCTATAGCTGATGATCGTATCAAGATCTAATTGTTTACTGAGGCTTGTGATACTGCCTGTTTTGTCTGCCAGACCTAGCTCGATAGACTGCTCACCAGTCCAAAACAGTCCTGAAAACAGTTTGTTTTGCTCAGGGTTTTTCAGGCGATCACCGCGGCCTTCTTTGACGGCATTGATGAAATGCTTGTGCGTATTGGCAAGCACACCTTCAACATGTTTTTCTTCGTAGTCAGTCAATGGACGCGACAAGCTCAAGATGTCTTTGTACTCACCTGCTGTAATAGTACGATCTTCTACGCCGACCTTGTCCATTAGACCTTTGACATTGTAGCTTGGCATAATGACACCAATAGAACCAACCAAGCTCGATGGATTAACATAGATCTCATCAGCAGCAGAGGCGATATAATAAGCACCTGAAGCACCAATATCACCGATAACGGCATAAAGCTTTTTATCTGGATATTCTTTACGCAGATCCATCATGGTCTGCCAAATTTCATCAGACTGTACCGGTGAGCCACCAGGTGAGTTAATGTCTAACGCCACCGCTTTAGAGTTACTGTTTGCAAAAGCGTCTCTCAATGCTTCATTGACATCGTAAGCGTTGGCCACGTCATCATTACTGATCACACCTTGGAGCTCAACCACTGCCAAATGCGGCGAGCTAGTATCAACGGCATCCATTCCTGTTGGCGAACCACTACACCCGCGGCCTATGGTCAAAAATATCAATAAGATATAGCCAAAGGTCAACAGTTTAAAGAAAATACTCCAGCGACGAGCACGGCGCTGCTCAACCACACTAGCTAATAAGGTGTTTTCCAGTACTTTCCACTCTTGTCCGCTCGGCGCGTTTGGTTGCTGCATTGGCGTTGGCTGATTTGCCGAATTATCAGGACGTTTGTTTGGGTCTGGTGGCCAGTTGGGCATATAACTTCCTAAGTCAGAAACAATCTAAAACAATAAAAAGATGATATTGATTGGTAGATACGGCTAAAGATAAATATCTCCTCGCCATGTCAATCATCGGTATTAATAGGCTGCTAAGTATGGTGGTATTTCGATAATGGTTCAATAGTATAACTGTGAAATATCACCATATTGTAACACTGAGAATATAAGCGATATTTTTAAGGGCTCATCGCTTCTGCGTCGACACCGTTGTCCATTATATTCAGCGATAAAGACGCTTCCAAAGGTTTGTCATCGTAGGTGATAATATCATTGATGCTTTGACGACTTATGACGTCAGTTGTCAGCTGTGATGCACTATGACCAAGCCATGTGATATTTTTAAACCTCATACTGTCGTTATTCAAATCAGCTGAACATAGCAGTGACCACATCTGCCAAACGCGTGGATGCGTATGGGTGTCCAAAATAAGCCGTGATTGAGACAAGTTTTTGTGATCCGTATCTAACTGGTTATCTGCTATTTTCGTTTGAGAGTCTACAGATAATGACTTTAGCGGATCGGCTGCGTTATATCTTAGAACTTGTATAGGTACGCTGCTATCAATCGCAATTGTACAGTCCCAAACACTGGTATCACCTATCTCGCTCCAGCCTGTCATTGCTTGGATCGATAAATCACCACTAGCTACCTGCCATGTTTTGCCTTGCTCGCAACCTTGGGCACTGATATTCGTCTTACCTTTAGACTGGGCTACTGTGTTATGCGCTTGCTGAAATGCAGCCCAACGCTTGGAGCGCCCAGCTTGCCAATATTGACTGACAGGTAGCTGCTGATTCAACTGCGCAACTGTTAGCGGTAATAACTCAGAATTTTTGGCGCTAACGGCCATATTTTGCTCATTAGCATTCAATGTGTCAGTCAGTACGGTGCTACTGCTCTGCACTATGACGCCTTCTAGCTTATCGACTGACAAACTGCCCAGTTGCTGCTCTAGAGACGCAGATAGTTTATCCGCTGTGAGACTACTTGGCATGGTCCGTGTTGCGGTTGGTCTATGATCAGCCAAAAACAGCCAGCTGGTACTGTCTTTCGCAAGTGAGGAATCATCCTTATTTTTACTAATGCTTTGATCATTTAAAGGGAATTGTAGCAAGGCTGCACTGATATATGGATCAGCCGTTGGCAATATATATAACGTTGGCATTGTTATGATTGACTGCTGATTGGCATACACCATCATCATTAACAGCGTCAGAGGAGGCAGTGCCAACCAGCGACTGAGCAGCCCTCTTGGCAGAAGCCAAGGTATTATACTTAACAACACCATGAGCAATATCGCCATATTCACTGGTGTATAAAGCCATGCGTCTGTTAATGCTGGTAATGATGTCAGCCAACCAATCAACTGATGTAAATTGCCGACGATGGCACTGACTAAGGACCAAATGCTGTCGGCTATCGTGGGTGATAATAGGTAAAAAAGCCCTGCTAACAGATTGAGCGGTACAATCACCCACCCAAACAGCCCAATGGCAAATAAATTGACAACAAGTCCCCATAGCGACGCCTTTCCAAATAAGAGCAGCGTGATAGGCAATAAAGTCAAAAATAGCCAGAATTGTAGCTTGAATATACGCCGAGCAATTTGCAATGCACGATGGAATAAAATATTGCTTATATAAGCACGCCCGTTATCATTATTATCATTGTATGGTAGCGGCGCAGCGGCCGTATTGCGCTGATATGATGTGTCTTCATACTTGAGTAGTAGTGCTACTGCGATGAAAGATAGCCAATACCCTGCCTGCCACAAGACATACGGATCTTGCCATGCCATCAAGACAGCTAATGCTAACAACACACGCATGGTACTGATAGGTAGCAATGTCAATCTTACCAAGCCGATAGCCAGTAGCATCCAGGCCGTACGTGCTGCGGGCACATCAAAACCTGTAAATAGTGCATAGATAAAAGCAGCACCAATCATTACCCACCAGCGCACTTGCCAGCGTGGCATATAACGATAAACTACTGGGCACAGTCGATTGAATAGCAACACAACGGCGCCGCCCAATACAATGGCTAAAAACAGTACATGTGTCCCTGATATTGCAAGCAAATGCGAGATACCCGCCAGTTGATACAAATCCTTGGTGTCGCGATCAATCAAGCTACGGTCACCTGTTAGCAAGCTCAAAGTAACCGCTTTTGCCTGCTGCTCTGCTGTGGTCTTTGCTGACCAATCTCTATAAAAATGATCCCTTAATTGCCAACGTCCTATATCAATACGAGTACGGAGTCGCTGGAAATAAGAGTCAGACGTCGGCGCTTGGTGTAAAGCTTCATCGTTACTGCTGTTGCTGACAGTCAACGGACTAGCCGCCAGTATATTTGCCACACCATCAATGTGTCGACCACGCAACCAGCGATAACTATCAAAACCAGACAGGTTGCTTATTGCTTGCTTGGAGGTAGACAATGGCGCCAGTGCCAAGCTCATAAATAGCTCATCGCCTGGCTGCAAATCATTTAAATTTGAGAACGATTCATTATTTGATGTGTTTTTTGGATAAGCATTGAGCAATACTCGGTATTCGATATTATTATTGAGATTTTCTTCAAAATTGTTACTATATATTTTACTTAGGCTATTTTTTTCTTCCTCTGAATAATCACTTGTACTATCTGCCAAATCTTGGGGAGTCAACTCAGCGACTAATGGCATCAAATGTGTGAGCACTGCTACTTGTCGATAGCCGCTATCTGTACTGGCATCATATACGCTATCACTTATCCCTTCGATACGAACGAGCGCTTGTACACGTATAGAGTCAGTAATTTTGGTCGTTTCGGCTTGCTGATGTGCAACTAGCGCTTGTAGCGCGCTACCCACGACCAACGCAATGGCTAATAGACCAAATAAGAAGTAACTGCTAAAAAGTGACAACTTATCATCATTAGGTGAGCTGACAGGACGCGTTTTATTGGTGCTTTGAGTATTTACTGAAGGGGTGTTAAGTTGCGTAGCACTAAGCAGCATAATGGCAAATATGACAAGCAACCAAAGCAAACCGGAGGCGCTGACCATATCCAATAAAGGCATGTCGATCGGCATCGCCACATTATCTGCAACTGCCAACACACTCATCATAGCAATAATTACTAGGCTACCAACTAACCAATACACCAGCACTCCTTGCTTGATGAGCAAAATATTATAATGCACTAACGCCAGTTATTGACGATAATAAAGCACCAGAGCAGCCATTTTTATCGACATTTTAGAGGCGACTGAAACATCATATTTGTGAGGCAATAGCATTTATATTTATATTACCCTATACTGATGAGGCATATTAAAATGATGGCTTTCTACCATCACCACTCTATGTATTCTCATCGGTATTTTTTATCCATAATATTACTTTATACCAGCCCATCAATACAATTGAGCGGACTGTCGTTAACGATTAAAGGCGATACTGTGCCCCACAAACGTCTAAAAGACCTGCTTCCTACACCGGAAAAAATCCTAGAAAGTCGCACCCTAAAACTGTTCGCCCCGCATTTGGCAGATCCTCGGTTATGGCACTTCAACCGCCATAGCTTAAATAAAGCGGTCTATATTGGCGTGCTTAGCGCATTTTTTCCACTGCCAGGACAGATGTTGCTGGCTTTGATTGGCTCGCTTATTTTCCGAGCCAATGTACCTATGGCTCTCGGTCTGACGTGGATTACCAATCCAGTCACCAGCTTGCCTATCTTTTATGCTGGGTATTATATCGGTGCAAAAATCATTGATGCACCAGTAATCAGTTTGCGCTTTATCGGCAGAATGATTGCTGATTTTAGCTTATGGGCATTATCAGATGGCGCCAACCCTTTTATTACCTATCAGGGCACTGTGTCGCTTACAGCATTTTGTATAGGGCTAACGATTTTAGCGGTTATAACCAGTATCGTTTGTGGACTTGCTTTTAAAGCGATTTGGCGTTACAAGACGGTGGTGAGTTGGCAAAAACGTCAGCAGAAGCCTGATGATAAATCGCCTAAATATTAATACCGTTTAGCATCATTAAACGGTATTAATATTAGACAGTATCAACGTCAGCGTCTTAAGCAATAGCTATTACTCTTCTTTGGTTCTTTCTATGGCATCTATAAGCTTATCTGTAAAATCCTTATCCATAGAGACGATTTCAATAACCTCGTCGTTTTTACAGAGCGTATAACGCTTACCTGTCGCGCTGTCTTGAACCTTTAAATCATAGTCAACCCCAGCCAAAGTGATCGCATCAAACACGGGGGTGATAAGATCCTTTTGTTCTTGTCTATCGATGGTGTCAAACAAGGTTGGATCGATATAAGGCTTTAACGGCTCATCACCTTCTTCAGCACTGCCAAAAGCGGCGATTGGATTGTCATCTGTGTTCATTATTCGGAGTCCTATAAAATAGATATAACAGCTAGTTAATCAAGCTTTTATATCTTTTGCTATGAAATATTTACTTGATAATACAACAATATATTTCGTCAGAACAACCCTTATAAGTGCCAATTCATGACACTTATATTCATCTAAAAATCCCAACACATATAGACGTTAATACTGTTCCCAATGACCATTACGTAGCAATAATTGACGGTCAGCAAGTGCTGCTAAGTTGCGGTCATGCGTCACCATCAAAAGTGCTGTCTGCATGGTGCTTTGTAGCTCTGATAGCAATCCAAAGACACTTTGGGCATTATCATAATCCAAGTTACCAGTTGGCTCATCCGCCAAGATAAGCGAAGGCTTGGTAACTAGCGCACGCGCAATTGCTACACGCTGACGTTCACCACCTGATAGCTCACCTGGTCTATGCATCAATCGATGATCCAGACCGACGTTTTCGAGAATCTCAATCGCTTGCTTGCGAGCGTCAGTCGTTGATACTTCTGGACGCATCAGTAAAGGCATCGCAACGTTTTCAACTGCGGTAAACTCTGCTAGCAAATGGTGAAACTGATAAATAAAACCCAAATGCTTATTGCGCATCGCGCCGCGTTCGGTCTCATTCATGCTATTTAATAACTGACCATGTAACCAGACTTCACCACTTGTGGGCGTGTCTAGACCACCAAGCAAATGTAACAAGGTACTTTTTCCTGAACCACTGGTCCCGACAATAGCAATGCGCTCACCAGCATGAACCGTCAGATCAAGGCCAGTCAATACTTGCGTACTAACGGCTCCCTCATCGTATATTTTATTGATATTGGTCGCCTTTAAAATGGCAGACATAGCGCTTCCTTTATTTTATTTATGTCGATATCTATGCGATTGAATTACTCATAACGTAGTGTCTGGGCAGGCTGAATCTTAGCCGCTCGGCGTGCTGGATAGATCGTTGCCAAAAAGCTCAATATAAATGAGGCACCGGTAATGAGTACCACATCGAGTAAACGCAGCTCTGACGGCAAATAATTCACAAAATAAGCATCAAACAGATTCAGATTAAAGACTTGATTGATAAAGCCCAAAATATCACTGACGGTGAGTGCGAATATCACACCCAATATCGTACCAGCAACGGTACCGATCACACCGATGACCACGCCTTGCACCATAAAGACTTGGGTAATCAAACGAGGAGACGCGCCAAAGGTTTTTAGAATGGCAATATCTGCTTTTTTGTCAGTGACGAGCATCACGAGACTTGAAACAATGTTAAAAGCGGCAACTAAGATGATCAAAAACAATAGCAAACCAACCATGGCTTTTTCCATCTGAATTGCACCAAACAGATTGCCGTGCGTCTGCGTCCAATCATTAGGATATAATTGTTCAGGTGCGATGGCTGCCGCTTTTTGTGACGCGATCGGCGCAGTAAAGATATCATTGAGCTTCATACGCACACCTTGCGCCCCTTCTGGCAGACGCAGCAGTTTTGCTGCATCACCCATCGGGATGAACGCCATCAGACTGTCTACCTCTGGGCTGATGGTGAAAATACCTGTCAAAGTAAAGCGCTTAAATCGTGGTATCACACCGGCTGGCGATGGCGATGCTTCTGGTAGCACTAGAGTCACTTTGTCCCCTATCTGCAAGCCCAAAGACTGAACCATCTCTTCACCCAATACAATGCTAAAGTCACCACTTTGCAAGGTATCAATACTGCCTTCGACCATATGATCATTAATGATAGAGACGTTTTTTTCGTATTCAGGCTCAACGCCAGTCACCATAATCCCGGCGACCTGACCGTTTGATGTCAACATCCCTTGCAATTGGATAAAGGGTGCGACAGCTGATACTTCTGGATCTTCTTTAATCTTATCAGCGAGCTGCTCCCAATCACCAATAATCTCCGTTGAGACCACGGTGGCTTGCGGCACCATGCCTAAAATACGGGTTTTTAGTTCTCGATCAAAACCATTCATGACCGATAGCACCGTAATCAATACGGCAACCCCAAGCGTCAGACCAATCATTGAGATGAGTGATATAAAGGAGATAAAGCCATTACTGCGCTCTGCTCGGGTGTATCGTAAGCCGATAAATAACGCTAAAGGACGAAACATATTCAAACTCTTTATCTTATCTACGTGCGACTTTATATAGGCTACAAAACGAGCAGTGGCAAATGCATCATAAACTGACATTTGCCATACTCACATATAAATCGAACACAAAAACAGGGTTTCAGACGAGCCAAGGACAGCCGTCAAAAGGGAGCTAGTTTGACACAATTTAGCCAATATGTGCCAGTCATTAGCCGATACTGAGAGTATTTTTTACCAAAAAACTGGGTTTTGTTATTATTTTTTATAGAGGCCTTGCTATTAGATGTGTCAATACCTATATATTATATGCTAAAGACAATTGTCATTAACCCTCATTGTGGTTTGTTCACTCTTTGCTGGCAATGTCGCTGACATCATAAACCAGTTATTTGAAATACTGAATGGTACGTAAGTAACCGTCGTACCACAGTATTAGACACAAACCCCACGCTGACTTAATTTTGAGTATTTTCATGACCATAAATTATCAATATAAAAACATTCAAACTCCTACTAAGATCACACTGACCGATGAGCAGTCTGCAGGTCATGGCGATCATTGGCGTATTTTGACCGATGATATGAGCAATGATGTGCCAGAGTGGCTACAAAAAATGATCGAAGTGGCGGCAATGCCTAAAGGACTGAACAACAACGTCAGTGCAAAAGACAGCTGTTTGTTGTTATCAGAAGACAAGCCATGCCATATCAATCAAGTACTCGCGATGAAAGACGGTAAGCCTGAGCGATTCATCAACGCTTATCCTTGTGTTGATAGTCCTTATGGGCTTGACTGTAAAATCGAGCGCGTCATCGCCAATGACAACTCACATGATGCAGTGCTACGCTTGCGTACCGCTGACGGCAGCATTATTTATGCTTTTGATCAGCTCTATACGACCAATCGTCATTTGTATCAGCGCGATACGTCTTATTTCGTTAACTTTAGCGCATGGGCGCACGAGATCAAGCTTAGTGAGCAAAACGAAGTCATCATGGTAGAAGACCAAGAATCTATCCGCTATCATCGTGCGTTTAATGATATCGTCGCGGCTAATGACGGAAAAATTCCAGACGATCTGCAAGAGCAAATCAGTGAATGGAAACCTGAAACCAAAGAACAAATGGCGCCGGTCGAAATCAACTTAGGTCACATGTGTGCTTATTTATTTGGCGATACCTTGGGGCAAGAGGATGAGGCTTGGTGTCAAGGTCAAGTGCTTGGCAAACAAGAAACGATATTCAATGGTAAATCTGTCATTTTGTTTGATGTAGTGACATTGCGTGAGCAGGACGCAGATCCCTTTGTCGTACGTATTGGTGCCCTTAATACGCCAGAGACCGCCAGCATTAAAGTGCATGACTATGTACAGGCCAATGTCTGGTTGCAGGCAGCGATATATAAAGAAAATCAGACAAGTGCAGCACAGCAGTCAAAAGCCAGCTAGTTATTGAATATAACAGCCTATTGTATTACGTGTTGTGCCTAGTTTTTTACACAATAAAAAGCCCCTAATATGAATTAGGGGCTTTTTTACAACTTACTATTGCTTATGATCTACGAATATTCGATAAAAACGATTAAGCCATCGTCGTCATTGATTTGATACGCTTGTACAACTCTTTTTGCTCAGCGCTTGGACGAGCAGTCTGTACTGCCATCAATTGTGACATATCGCCTTCAACGCGAATTTTACCGCTCATGAAAGCACCCATGATTTGGTTGGTGTCAAAATCAGTGATGATAGACTGTAGAATGCTACGATCTAATAACAAAGTCGTCGTGCCGTTACTATTTAAACCACGATGTAATAAACCATCGGCAAAGTTGGCTTCGATGTCTTTCTCAGTATCAGATACTTTTAAGTTAACGATCATGTTAGCAAGCGCTGGTGGTAAGTTTAACTCACCTGCTTCGCTGCCCATTTTCTCCACTTGCTCAAACCATTCATCTGTCAAAAAAACTGCCATATTATTATCCTTAATGGGTGTTTTGTTGGGTTAACGCTGCTATTTGACGCATTAACCTGACTAGCAAATTATTAAAATGCTTGTTATTAATAGACCGTAAATATGAGGCCATTAGATATGTTCAGGCTCATTATAAGGGGCGACTTGATAAGAAGTAAAACCTATTTGTGCCGCTAGTGATGCGATTGTTACAAAATTCCTTTCGAAGCTCACGCTTGTATTTAGCAACGTTTGTCTTAGTTTGATGCAAACACGCATCTAGAATAGTGACAAAATTGTGTATAAAATAAGCAAGTAGCGCAATAATAATAAGTTGCTCGCTAACATTTATACCAAAGAGTTTGTATTTTGCCGCATAGTTCTGATGATATTTAATTAGGATTGCGTTACAATACCCTTAAACAGAGTCGGGAGTTTTAACCAAACATTACATAAACATGTTTTTTGTCAGCCGCCGCTAGCATACATCTATGGTCAGTGCGTTTTTATAGCCCTATAGATATGGGTATCTATCTTCATTAGTACAGAGTTTTTCGTAATAATTAAGATACATATTTAGCCTCATAGGATGTTTGATGTTCAAAAACGGCGCGTCTTTTTATTTATCTTGATGATCTATTAACAATCCTACTATCGATTGGCTGTAAGCAAGGTGCACGAAGCGCCTCATTTTATCCATCAGTATCAACTGATATAAAGTCAAAGCTTAAATTGATAGTTAATAAGATTATGGTGATAAAAGGGTCAAAAAACAGTATGTACCGTAGCTATTGTAGGTTTATAAATTTTTATAATACCTATAGTGCGGACTGTTAGTTAATTCTGTTGATAATTCGGGCTGTAAAGGAATCATCCAATGAGTTTACAAAACACAGCAGTCGCCCCAGTTGACCGTGAGTACGAAATTACTATCGTAAGATTTTTTACGATCATGGCTGTCGTTTGGGGCATCGTCGGCATGAGTCTTGGTGTGTTCATTGCTTCACAGTTAGCATGGCCAGCACTCAACTTTGACATTCCATGGCTGACCTTTAGTCATTTAAGACCACTGCATACCAATGCGGTGATTTTTGCGTTCGGTGGTTGTGCCTTGTTCGCAACGTCTTATTATATCGTTCAGCGTACCTGTAAAACGCGCTTATTTGCGCCATATTTGGCTTGGTTCACCTTTTGGGGTTGGCAGGCAGTAATTGTTTCTGCTGTTATTACTCTTCCTCTAGGTTTGACGTCAAGTAAAGAATACGCTGAGCTTGAGTGGCCTATCGATATCTTAATTGCTTTGGTGTGGATCTCTTATGCCATTGTATTTTTTGGTACACTCATCAAACGCAAAACCTCACATATTTATGTGGCTAACTGGTTCTTTGCCGCCTTCATTATTACGATTGCACTACTACATATCGTAAACAGCATGGCCATCCCTGTTAGTGCGTTCAAATCTTATTCGCTATTTGGCGGTGCAACTGATGCCATGGTGCAGTGGTGGTACGGGCATAACGCGGTAGGTTTTTACTTAACGGCAGCTTTCCTTGGAATGATGTATTACTTCGTTCCGGTACAGATTGGTCGTCCTATCTATTCTTATCGTTTGTCTATCGTTCACTTTTGGGCATTGATTGCTTCATATATGTGGGCTGGTGGTCACCATTTGCATTATTCAGCGCTTCCAGATTGGACGCAGTCACTAGCAATGGTATTCTCAATCATCCTATTTGCACCATCTTGGGGTGGTATGATTAACGGTGTACTCACGCTATCAGGTAGTTGGGATAAACTGCGTACCGATCCGATCATTCGCTTTATGATCGTGGCATTGTCGTTCTATGCGATGTCAACGTTCGAAGGCCCAATGATGTCGATCAAAACAGTGAATGCGCTATCGCATAACACGGATTGGACAATTGGTCATGTACACTCAGGTGCACTTGGCTGGGTTGGTATGATTACGATTGGTTCGCTATATGTGCTGTTACCACGTGTTTATAACAAACCAAAGATGTACTCTATCAGCTTAATCACCACGCATTTTTGGCTTGCGACTGCAGGGACGATTTTCTATATCGTGTCTATGTGGATCTCAGGTATTGGCCAAGGCATGATGTGGCTTGCTACTAACCCAGACGGTACTTTGGTATATAGCTTCGTTGATACTGTTGAATTCTCGCATTTCCCATATATCGGTCGTGCGTTTGGTGGCTTCTTATATGTATCGGGTATGTTTGTTATGGCTTATAACTGCTATAAAACACTCAAGATGCCAGAAGGTAAGCCTGTAGATGTCGCTGATCCAACGGATCATGAACCTAGTGTCGAAAAACCTTCGACAGCTAACGTATAAGGAGCGATCATGGCTGGTACACCGCATGAAATTATTGAAAAAAATACAGGCTTGTTAGTCATTGGTATCGTTATTGCCATTAGTTTTGCAACGCTAGTTGAAATCGTGCCTTTGATTTATAACAACGATAGTCCTGAAGAAGGCGGTTTGAACAAACCCCTTCCCGCTATGGAGCCTTGGACTGCGCTTGAATTTGAAGGTCGTGATATTTATATCCGTGAAGGATGTCACGTTTGTCATACGCAAATGGTTCGCCCACTACGTGCAGAAGTTGAACGTTATGGACCATACTCACGTGCCGCTGAGTCGACGTGGGATCACCCGTTCTTATGGGGATCGAAACGTACTGGACCAGATTTAGCACGTGTCGGTGGCCGTTATTCTGAAGATTGGCAAAAGCAGCATCTAATCAATCCACGTTCGCTAGTGCCTGAGTCAGTTATGCCTGGCTTCCCTTGGTTGGCCGAGAACGAAGTTGATGGTGAGAACATTCAAGCTAAAATGCGTCTATTCCGTGATCGCTTCGGTGTGCCTTATACTGAAGAAGATATCGAAGGTGCTCCAGATGCCGTACTTGGCGCCACTGAGCTTGATGCTCTGGTTGCCTATCTACAGCAGTTAGGTACCGCAATGGAAGGACAGCGCTAATGGGTATTGGTGAATTACAAACAATTGCGACCGTTTCTGCCTTTATTGCCTTCGTAGGCGTTGCATGGTGGGCGTATTCGCCAAAAAACAAAAAACGCTTCGAAGAAGATGCACAACTTGCGCTTGATGACGAAGATATTAGATCTCTGTCTGAAGAACAGCGCAATAAGGATAAACGATGACATTTTTTTGGAGTTCTTGGATTACGCTAATCAGTTTTGGTTGTTGGGCGTTCATTCTTGGCGTTCTGCTGTTTGTATTAAAATACAAGCCAGAGGTTGAAGAAGACGGTACGACTGGTCATGAATACGATGGTATCCGAGAATACGACAAAGCACTCCCTAAATGGTGGTTGGTGATATTTTTTGGCTCAATCGTCTGGGGCGTGGCTTACTGGGTATTTTTCCCAGCTATGTTTCCGGGAAACTGGAACGGGCTTGCAACCGTAAAAGTCGATGGTGAAGATGTGCCATGGACTTCTAAAAACGAGCTGTTCAGTGAGCTTGAAAGCAATAACAAAGTATTTACAGATAACTTTGAAAAAAGTATCTTGGTCAAAGCGAATGCAGCGGGTGCGACCTCGACACTTGGTACGCTAAACGAATTACAAGCAACCATGCGTCGTAGTGAAAATCCACCAGCAGATTTGCAGACTCAAATCGACGAAAAAGTTGCAGAACTTGCCCCTTACGTCGAAAAACTGTCTGAAAATCCAAATGCTTTGAAAGTTGGTAGCCGTTTGTTCTTACAGAACTGTGCGGTATGTCACGGCTCTAACGCTAAAGGTGCGACAGGCTACCCTAACCTAACTGATAATGATTGGTTGTATGGTGGTGAAGCCAGTAATATCTTGACTACGTTGCATAACGGTCGTGTTGGTGGTATGCCAGCATGGCGTGATCAGATCGGTGAAGATGGCGTACGTGCAGCATCAGAATATGTGCTGTCACTATCTAGCGATCATGGCAGCAAGAGCAATGGTAAGCTTGACCAGACGTTGGTTAACCAAGGTGAGGCTATCTTCAAGCAGCAATGCGTGTTGTGCCATGGACCAGATGCTAAAGGTATGATTTCAGCGGGTGCACCAAACTTGACTGATAATATCTGGTTGTATGGTGGTGAGCGTGAAACTGTACGTAACACTCTACGTTATGGCCGTGCAGGCGTAATGCCTCAGTGGGAAACGAAGCTAGGTAATGAGCGTATCATGCTGCTTGCGGCTTATATCTACTCATTGTCAGATAAGACTGGCAAATCGCCTGAAGTAGCAATGGCTTCTGCTACTCAGCCTGCTGCGACTGAAGAAGCAACTGCTAACTAAAACGCTGTTACTGTATTTTATATGGACGAGATTTAATAAAGGGAGAACTGTCATTGCAGTTCTCCCTTTTTCATATGTTTTTACAGATTTGTACTCAACGGTTGCTATTAAAAGCGAATATAAGCGCTAGAAATCATTGAGACATATCGATTGCTTTTCATGATTATTACCCCATTATTAGTAGGGAGAATGTTAGAATAGCTGTTTTCAAAATAGCTCACGAGTCACGACGTTATAACGTCCTAGCTCGATCTAATAAGCTATTTACAATCGATTATTTAGTAGGTGGATTAGAGTGTTTTTTGTTCAATTCTTTATCCACTATTTACTGACATTGATAACATCGTACACTCATATACCTCAACACGAGAGGTGTTTGTTCATCATGCCAGCAGACTGATTCTTTTTTTAAAGAGGCACGTTTATGTCAGCACAACAACAATCTAATAAAATCCCCGTACAGCAGGTCGATCTTGATGCGACCAAGCAACGCGTCCATCCAAGGTTTGTCACGGGCTTTTATCAAAATATTCGTGTTATCACGATGTATGCTCTTTTGGCCGCTTTTTTAATTTTGCCATGGCTGCGCTATAATGATAGACAAGCAATATGGTTTGATGTGCCTTCACAGCATTACTATATTTTTGGCATGACTTTTTTAACCCAAGATTTTTATTTTATTGCAGCATTTGCCATTATTGCAGCGTTTACCTTATTTATGGTGACCGTGTATGCTGGTCGGGTGTGGTGCGGGTATGCCTGCCCACAGACGATTTGGACCCATTTATACCAATATGTTGAAAAGTGGGTCATCGGTGATCGCAATAAGCGTATGAAGTTTGATAAATCGCCGATGAGTGCGAGTAAAGTCTTCAAACGTACGGTTGTCTATGCGATTTGGTTTTTGCTTTCAGTGATTACAGCGGCAACCTTTGTCAGTTATGTCGCAGGCACAGATTCCCTATATCATAGCTGGCAGACCATAGGATTGATTCCTATCCCTGATTGGCCAACATGGGTATGGGTATCGATGTTCATCTTTACTTTTGCCACTTATGCCAATGCAGGTTACATGCGTGAGCAAATGTGTGTACAAATTTGCCCTTATGGCCGTTTTCAGAGCGTAATGTTTGACAAAGACACCTTGATTGTCTCTTATGATTACGAGCGTGGTGAGCCGCGCGGCGCGCGCAAAAAAGGCACACATCCTGAAGAGCTGGGTGACTGTATTGAATGTACGATGTGCGTGCAGGTCTGCCCTACTGGTATCGATATTCGTGATGGCTTGCAAGTCGGCTGTATTCAGTGTGCCGCCTGTATTGATGCCTGCAATGAGATTATGGATAAAGTCGGCTATCAGCGTGGTCTGATTCGTTATACAACCGAACGTCAGCTGGTCGAAAAAGAACCAAGCCGTGTGCTGCGTCCACGACTATTTGCTTATTTAGCTTTATTAGCGGTGCTATGTGGCGGGGTTATCTATGCGTTGACAGACCGCGTGCCGCTAGAGATTGATATACGTCGTGATCGCAATCAATTATCATCTATTAATACCCAAGGCATGATTGAGAACAGCTATATCGTCAAGCTGACCAACAAAACCCAAGAGCCCCACAATTATAAAATAACGCTCGCACCGCAAGAGGGTTTGAGTTTAGAACTGCGCTTCAACGATGTACCCCTAGAAGCAGGCGAAAGCTTCGATATGCCTGTCAGTATTTATGGTGATCCTGATGTGATTGAGTTTGGTCAAACGCCAGTGACGTTAAATGTGACCAGTGAAGACGGTAAGTACAAAGTCAGTAAGCAAAACGTCTTTACGACTCAAGGTCAGTAATTCATCACTGAACTGATTATTTAGTTTCCTTTATGTCATTCGGTAGCCAGCGACTTTGAGAGTCAAAGGCTATCGGGTGAATGATTTATGATTAAACTGGCAGCACTTAGCCGTCAAATTGTCCGTTGATACCATTTGTCGATATCTGATAAGCAGATCTTTGATAAATAAGTATCTGATGAATAGGTATTTTATGTCTAATCCAGCACCGAATTTTAAACATCAAGATACTCAGCCATGGTACAAGAATTACATGGTTATGATCTTTGTGATTGGCATGCCAGCTGCGGTCGTGATCGCTTGTATCTGGTTTGTCTACTACTCTTACCAGATCCGCGACAGCGTGGTACGTGACGACTGGTATATGGATGGCAAGACGCTCTATCACGACGTATCACGTGACAAGCTTGCTTATGATTTGGACTTGCATGGCAAAATGCAATTTGCGGATAATGGCGATGTTGTGTTTTATCTCAATTATCCTGAGCAAAGTGTGCAGTCAGGCAAGCTATTGAACGGCCAGCCACTTACTTATCCCGATACGCTTGACCTTTCAATCTCGCATGCCACCGATATCAAAAAAGACCGTGACGTCGTGCTAAAGCATGTTGAGGGCAATAAATACAGCGCCCAAGTGGATCTTGATTCGGTAAAAGCCAAATATTACCTGCAAGTGAATAACGATGGTAAAGACGATTGGCGTATGCAAGATGTCGCCAAGCTTCCGCGCTCAGAGGTTAGCTTTAAACCCTTACCTGTCTTTGCTAAAAGTTAATATTATTAAGCTATGCCCTAATATCTACATTTAAAAAAACCAGCCTTTTCTTTATGAATGGCTGGTTTTTTATGGGTTACTCGATCAGTATTCGCTCATGAGATGCTAAATAAATGGGTTAATTGTTGGGATTTTCTGCGGTATAGTTTTACTTGTTACATCATTGTCTGACTCTGTTGCATACGGCTTATCGCTAGCAAACTTAGGATTGAACGTTTGCGTCTTTGGTGATACCGGCAAACCAATCTCAGCCAGACTATCGGTCTGCCCTGATTGAATGTTATCCCCTTCAAATAAACGCTCGTCGTTATCACGATCAAGACTGAGTGTCTCAAAATCAAACAACTCACGATCCGCTAACTGTGATGGCGCTACGTTTTGCATTGCCTTAAAGATAGACGCCAAACGCTGCGGATGAGCGTCATCCCATTCACGTAACATGTCATTGATAATGGCACGTTGTAGATTGGTCTGACTGCCACATAGATTACAAGGAATAATCGGAAATTCTTTTAACTTGGCGTATTCGATGATGTCTTTTTCTTCGACATACGCCAATGGACGAATCAGCAGGTTTTGCTTGTCATCACTCAGCAGTTTAGGCGGCATTGATTTGAGCGCGCCGCCATGAAATAAATTCAAAAAGAACGTTGCAAGCATGTCATCGCGATGATGACCCAAGGCGATTTTGGTCGCGCCAATCTGCTTAGCAAAACCATACAACGAACCACGGCGCAGACGTGAGCACGCTGAGCAATAGGTCTTGCCTTCTGGCACCACACTTTTGACAATACTGTACGTGTCTTTTTCCAAGATATAATGGGCAATGCCTTGCTCATTAAGATAGGCAGGCAAAATATCTTCAGGGTAACCGGGCTGCTTTTGGTCAAGATTGACCGCGACGATATCGAAATGAATGGGGGCAATACGTTTTAGTAGGAGCAAAATATCCAGCAAGGTATAGCTGTCTTTACCGCCCGAGACACAGACCATCACCACATCGCCGTCTTCGATCATATTAAAATCACGAATGGCCCAAGAGACTTGGCGACGAAGCTTTTTTTGTAGCTTACGAAAAGCCGCAGATTCAGTAGGTGACTGTGAGTCAGTAGATTGCTCAGCAACGATATCCTCATTGCTGCCCTCTTCAGCATCGGCCTCTAAAAAATAACGATTAAAGTCCGCTTCATTAGATATATCGTCAGAGTGAGAAGGGATGTTTGGCGTAAATAAGGTTGCTGCGGTCATAAGTTACTCAATATCTTTACAAGGATGATTTTACTATAAAGCGGTTTGCGATAAAGCACGATCAATGAGGTAGGGTTATCGATGCTTTAAAAGCGGCAATTATAACAAATATTGCTAACAGATTGAAAAGATGACAGTAATACGCACTTTATTTTTATTGCAATGCTGCTTAGCATGGCTTTATCACCTTATTGACGCGCGATTGGTCGCTTCGTGGTTCTGTAATAGCCGTATTTTTGCTAAAATAGCCGTTTTCGTAAACCAATAATAGACACCACTATGACTAACGTTACTTTACAGAATGACTCGGCCAACCAAGCGTCCGATACTGAATTAGATACTCTCAATAAAAATCAAAACGCCGTTGTACTTTTATCAGGTGGCCTCGATTCGGTGACGTGTTTGTATTGGGCAAAAGCGCGCTATGCCTCTGTGACAGCCGTCAGCTTCAATTATGGTCAGCGTCATAACAGTGAGCTTGTCGCAGCAAAGACCATCGCTGAGACAGCAGGCGTCAATCATAGAATCATTGATATTGATATCGCTCAGCTTGGTGGCTCTTCATTGACAGACCACAGCATGATTGTACCAGACGGCGATTCGGACAAATTCCCTAGTAAGAAGCGTGATGAGATCGACAACGATGCCATTCCAAATACTTATGTGCCTGCGCGCAATACGATATTTTTGTCTTATGCGCTAGCCGTTGCAGAAGTGGCCGATGCCAATCATATCGTCATCGGGGTCAGCTCAGTTGACTACTCTGGCTATCCTGATTGCCGTCCAGAATATATAGCAGCATTTGAGCACATGGCCAACCTTGCCACAAAAGCGGGCGTTACCGGCCACCGCCTATCAATCCAAACGCCATTGCAACAGCTGTCTAAAGCACAGACTATTAAGCTTGGCCTGTCATTAGGCGTGGACTATGGACAGACGATTTCTTGTTATCGTGCAGATGCAAACGGTCTCGCTTGCGGTGTTTGTGATAGCTGTGCATTACGTCGTCAGGGCTTTTCTCAAGCTGGCGTTACCGACCCTACTCATTACCAAGCTGGATAGACATACCGACTCTTTATCAAACAGCGGCATCAATCAACATTAGCGAAACATTCGCTTGCATTAACACAGCACGTCGACATTGTATTTTAATCAATATACTTGCTATGGTATGGACAATTATCTCTGCCACCAGATATATTTTTCATTAGATATCAATAATCGTAACAGTCACCTATATATTAATAAGCTGACTGTGCATTGGTTACAAGATCTACAAAATTGACACTACCTGTAAGAGGAAATTTATGAAGTTATTGCCATTATTACCCCTAGCCTTAGCGGCCGTATTTGCAATGCCACAAGCGAATGCTACTGATATTAAACAAAGTAATATCAACTCATGTGTCAATGGCGCAGTCAAATATAAAGTTGCTGACAAGGGCGACGCTACCAAATTATGTAATTGTACCATTGGTGTCCGTAGCAATATGACGATTGGTCAGATGTGGGAAATCGAAAGCTACGCGAAAGACAAAAAAGACCCTTCAAGCTTACCATACGTCAAGACCATGCAAAAAGACCTGCAGCAGTGTACAGTCGGCTTAGACTTGAAGCAGCCGCAAAAACCTGCTTAACCTACTATTCGTGTGATATACAAAAGACTGGCCATTGCCAGTCTTTTTTGTTGCCAATGAATGAGCAAAGTGTAAAACTGATTATTTATTGCTACCAATCTGCCTATAATAAGAAGACGATAAATAGAACCCTATCTACACCATCAAAAAACCAATATACATAACCAAAATTAATAAGGATTTTATAATGGCAAAGCCAACGACAGAAACGATCAACCTACCCGACTTTCCAGTAATCATCGTGCGCAAACTTGCTGGAAACTTTATCCATGATGAAATCAGTCTCAAAGAAATGGTCGCCAATACCGACAAAGGTCTTATTCTCTATTTTTATCCCAAGGACAACACACCAGGCTGCACCACGCAAGCGACGGAGTTTACAGCGCATATCCACGACTTTGACGACTTAGGCTATGACATCGTTGGTGTCTCTCGTGATAGCGTTGAATCCCACGAAAAATTCATCGATAAATATGACTTGCAGATTCCACTTGTCAGTGATGCCGATGAAAAGCTATGCCAGTATTTTGAAGTCATTAAAGAGAAAAACATGTACGGCAACATTACTTTGGGGCTAGTACGCTCGGCATTTGTGTTTGATAAAGAGGGCGAGCTGACTCACGCACAGCGTAACCTACGTGCCAAAGATTACACTAGTCGCTTACTCACCATATTGGCACCATAATCCGAACAATAGACTAGGTCGAGCACTCGCCATAAAAATGCTAAAAGAGCGCATACACAAGTCTGAGCTGATAACTGGAAATATCACTATCACCCTTCCTTACTAGAGAATAATATGAATAAACAGTCTGGTACTACTGCTGATAATACGCCACATGAAGTCACACGCAAAGTATCTGTTGCCATTATTGGCGCAGGTACTGCAGGTCAGAATGCCTTTCGCCAAGCAAGTAAAATCAAAGACGATGTCGTCATTATCAACGAAGGGTTTTGGACAACAACCTGTATCGCTGTCGGTTGTATGCCTAGCAAACTACTGATTGCAGCGGCAGATCGTGCACATGATGCCAATCATTCGGCTGAGTTTGGTATTCATGCAACTGCGCAAATAGATGGCAAACAGGTGATGCAGCGTGTACGTGATGAGCGCAGTCATTTTGCTAGCTACATCAAAAAACAAGTAGATAGCTGGCCCGATCACAAAAAAATCGATGGGCGTGCTCATATTAACGAGCAAGGGTTAATCGAAGTCAATGATGAGCGAATCGCGGCGGAACAAATTATTGTAGCAACAGGTAGCTCACCGTCTATACCGGATGGTTGGGCGGATAAGCTTGGTGACACCCTACTCACCTCTGATAGTGTGTTTGAGCTTACAGATTTACCCAACTCTATGGCGGTGGTAGGCGCTGGAGCCATTGGACTAGAACTTGCGCAAGCATTTACGCGTTTGGGCGTAGAGGTGACGCTATTTAACCGAGTCAAACGAGTGGCTGGCCTAAAAGATGATGACATCAATGGCAAAGCAATCGACTGCTTAAGTAATGAGCTAACCATGCATTTGGGCAGTAAAATTACTGATGTCGGCATAAAGGCTGATGCAGGTAGCGATAGTGCGTTTATTGAATACGAAGATAGTGCTGGTGCATCGCAGCAGTGGCAAGGTGAGTGTGTGTTAGTCGCTACTGGCCGCCGCAATAATATCAAACAGCTTGGCATCGAAAATCTAGGCGTTGAACTCGACGACAAGAACCGTCCGAAAAACTTGAGTAAAAAGACGGGGCAAATTGGTGATTCAGATATCTATATCGTTGGTGATGCCAATGCTCACATTCCTCTGCTGCACGTAGCGAGTGATGAGGGCTATAGTGCTGGTAACATGGTCTGTGAAAATACAGAAGATGCCTATATCCGTCCGCCGGCTACTCCTTTTTCTATCGTATTTTGCTCGCCGCAAATCGTCAATGTTGGTATGTCTCTGCCTGAGATCCAAGAAGATCCTGAGTTAGAGTTTGTGATTGGTAGCGTAAGTTTTGACAACCAAGGGCGTAGCCGTGTGATGGGCGTGAATTGTGGCCTGCTACATATCTATGGCTGCAAAAAAACCGATAGAATCTTAGGCGCGAGCATGGTGGGCCCTGATGCCGAATACATCGGTCATATATTGGCCACAGCGATTACCAATGACTTGAGTATTAAAGACATGCTCGATACGCCTTTTTATCACCCTACGATATTAGAAGGACTGCGTACGGCATTACGTGATGTGCAAGACAAAATGGAAATACCCTATCAATCTCAGGACGCTCAGGAAGACAATTTTTAATTTACAGTTAAGCCTTGCTCTAAAAAATAGAGTTAGGCTTAGTCATCACTCATGCTATATTTGATTGACTAGACAATTTGAGGTGACGTGTGACCGGACACCTCATTTATCAAACCTTGTATAAACACACCCTGCATGGACGAAAAAATGCCAATCGCTAGTGTTACCGACTTTTTTAAAGAAATCATTCGTGACCTGCATACTAGCCTATACCTTGCGCTTGGCGGATCTATAGACGAAGAGTCGCTCAATTGGTCTTCTCAAGCAGTAGAGCTTGCCAGCACTGGCATAAAGATCCTGATACTGCTTGCGGTATTGGGATTTTTTTATTGGTTGGCCAATTATATTCTCAAGCAAAGCAGAGCCAAAATTCGTTTAAATGATCGCCGTACCAAGATTGCCCGCTCAACGCTACGTTACGTTTGGATTGTCGCCAGTCTGATAGCGATCATGAGTCAGATAAATTTTGAACCAGAAACCATCAAGGCGACAGCAAAAGCAAGTACGTGGGCTGGTATCTACTACGTACTGTGGGCGTCGTCTGGTCAGATTATTCATAAAGTCCTACAGCATTATGGACTCAACGCCTCGATAGAGCAGCTACTCAAAAATATCTTGTCGGTACTCCTATTGGTACTTGGGCTTGCCAGCGTGATGGCACAATTTGGTTTTGATATCGTATCGTTAGTAGCAGGTTTAGGTATTGTCGGCTTAGCTGTCGGTTTCGCTGCTCAATCGACGCTTGCCAACTTTATCGCCGGTATCACTATTTTGCTAGAGCAGTCGTTTCAGGTTGGGGACTGGATTCATATCAACGACAATGAGGGGCGCGTGGTGCTTATTGCTTTACGCACTACCCATATCCTAACTCGAGACAACATTACTGTTATTATTCCAAACTCTAACGTTGCCTCCTCAGAAGTGATTAACTTAACCTCCAAAAACTTTATACGTTTCGATATTCGTGTGCGCATTGCCTTTGAAGATGACATCGAGCTGGCACGCAAAGAGATTTTGCAAGTACTTAGTAATACTGATGCAGTACTCAATCGTCCTGAGACCTCAGCGACCGTGGCAGAAATTGGGGAGTATGGCGTATTTTTTATCGTGCGTTTTTGGGTCAAGCCAGCAGCCGTGGCACGTATACCCAAAATCAAAGAAGTGCTACAAGAAGAGATAAAAATTGCTTTTGATGCGGCCAATATCTCGACGCCCTATCCACATATGCGCCTGCTCATGCCAAAAGACGTCGACTATCCTATCGCTACTAAACCTTTTGCAACCACCACTCAAGTTGTATCAGGAGAATAATCATTGGCAAAAGGTGAGTAGCTGACTTATTTTCATGTATTTAGCTATCGCACCCTAAACCTATCGCACCTTAAACATCGCCACTTTGAACCATCCTACCGTGAATTATGGTAAAATTAGCGGTTAAAACATTTATTTTATTGTTTGCCTCTTTTGTCAATTTAGCCCACAGGTACCCGTATGACCGAACAAACCGCAGCTGCACCCTCTTCTACATTGTCGCTTGACCTTATCATTACTTGTGCCGATGGGCTTGAGGCACCGCTGCAGACTGAGCTGACAAGTTTCGGTATTGATAGCGAAATCAAAAGCACTGGTCGTCTTGCCGTCACGGGTGATTTACGCGACCTGTATACCATCTGCCTTTGGTCACGTGTGGCTTCGCGGGTATTGATGCTCATCAAACGCAAAAACATCAATGCAGAATACGATGTTGCAGAGCAGCTATATGGTTTGGCAAAATCCGTCAACTGGACTGAGCAGTTTAGCTTAGAGCAAACCTTTGCTATTCGTCTATCTGTTGATAAGCGTGTCGCTGTCAGTCAGCAGTTTGCCATGCTACGTGTCAAAGACGCCATTGCGGATACCTTCAATGAAGTGTACGACAGCCGTCCGAATGTCGATAGCAAAAACCCAGATTTTTCTATCTTTGCGACCGTCAATGACAAACAGGCCGAGCTGTATTTAGATTTATCAGGGACCAGTTTGCATCGCCGTGGTTATCGCGTCGCTATGACAGAAGCCCCATTAAAAGAAAACTTGGCAGCTGCCCTACTCTATAGCGCTGGTTGGCATAAGAGAAACGACGCAGGCGATGCGCCTTTCTATAATGCGTTAATAGACCCAATGTGTGGCTCTGGTACCTTTCTTATCGAAGCGCTACTCATGCACTGTGATTATGCTGTAGGTATCGATAAAGCTGCCAATCAATTTGGCTTCTATGAGTGGCAGCATCACGATGAGACGCTATGGCAGGAGATGATTGAGGATGCACAGACACGTTTCCTCGAAGCATTAGAAATTGCCAATGAGCAACCAGATACGCTGCCGCTGATACTGGGTTTTGATGCTGATAATGGCGCGATTATCGCAACCGAAAAAAACCTCATTGCGGCAGGACTTCAAGATTTACTCCCGCTACTCGACATCGAACAGCGTGCGCTTGATCAACTCGGTAGCGCCCTAAAACCGCTCGTGGATGATGGTCGATTGAGCAATCCTTTAATCATTACCAACCCGCCTTATGGTGAGCGTCTGGGTGATGAAGAAATGATTAAGCCACTGTATCAAGCCATTGGCCTGATTGTGCAAGACAGCTTTGCTGGCAGCGGTATCGATCCAATGCTTGGCATATTGGCTGCTCGTGTCGAGCAAGTAGATATCCTACCGATTAAAGAACCAAAAACGTTACGCTGTCATAATGGCGCTATCACTGTGTACTTCCGCTACGGAACGCTTATCGCTGGACAGACAGGCAATCTTGTCAGCCGTTTTGAAAAGCGTGAGATCGAAGTAGAAGACGGACAAGACTTTATCAATCGTCTGCAAAAAAACCTGACCAAGCTTAAGAAACTGGCGAAAAAAGACAATGTCAGCAACATTCGCGTCTACGATGCTGACTTGCCTGACTTCAAGGTTGCTATCGATTTATACGGCGATTATGCCCACGTGCAAGAGTATGCACCGCCTAAAACCATTCCACCTGAAACAGCCAAAAAACGCTTTAATCTAGCACTGATGGGTATCCGTGAAGTGTTTGATATTAATCGTGAACAGATTTTTATCAAAACGCGTGCACGCCAGTCTGGTAATGATCAGTATAGTAAACAGAACACCACAGAAAAACGCGGCAAGTTTCATGTCGCCCGCGAAGATGGTGCTTATTTCTATGTTAACTTTACCGACTATCTAGATACGGGTTTGTTCATTGATCACCGTAATATGCGTGCTCGTATTAAGGACAACAGCCGCGGCAAATCTGTACTAAATCTGTTTGCTTATACTTGTACCGCGAGTGTGCATGCGGCGCTTGCTGGTGCCAAAAAAGTCACGAGCGTTGATTTGTCACAGAACTATTTAGATTGGGGCAAACAAAACTTTGTGCTTAATGGTCTAGACGTCAGCCGCAATAAATATCAATTCGTTGCTGCCGATATTTTTGAGTGGATAAAAGACAACACCGAGCAGTTTGATATTATCTTTATTGATCCACCGACATTCTCAAACTCGAAGAAGTTTCAAGGAACCTTTGATGTGCAGCGAGATCATGCTGCCCTCATCAATCGTGCGATGAATCGCTTAACATCCGATGGTGTTTTGTACTTCTCTAATAACTTCACGCGCTTTGAGCTAGATGAGCAGTTAGTTGAGCGCTACGATATTGTTAATATCACGCAAAAAACAATTGGTTTTGATTTTAATATCAAAAAGCCAATTCATCAAAGCTTTGAGATTCGTCATCGCTAAAGTTTATAAGTTATTATTTATAAATAGAGTAATTCATCGCGGCAGTATAACTACCTGAAACTTAGGTTTTTTGCCCAATGTATATGAAATATAACCATGACCCAATCGGCTTTGATTGGGTCATTTTTTGTTGTTATGATAGAGCATTACTAGGCGATGGATTTGCGCAGTTATAGCGTAAGCATCGCCTTTTATGTCATTAAATCTCTAACGTCTAATAACAAGGATAACACCATGGCTTTATCACTCAACAAAGGCGGTAATTTATCGCTAACAAAAACTGATCCAAATTTGACCAAGCTATTAATCGGTCTAGGCTGGGATGAGCGCGCCACCTCTGGCGCTGAGTTCGATCTTGATGCCAGTGTATTTTTGCTAAATGGTGCAGGTAAAGTGCGCGGCGACCATGACTTTATTTTTTACAATCAGCTGAAATCTGATAATGGCGCGGTCGAGCACACGGGTGACAACCGTACTGGCGAAGGCGATGGTGATGATGAAGTGATCAAAGTAAATTTAACCCAAGTACCTGCTGACGTTGATAAAGTAGTCGTGACGGTGACTATCCATGACGCTGCTACTCGCAACCAAAACTTTGGTCAGGTAGCCAATGCCTTTATCCGCGTTGTCAATGAAGAGACCGGCACTGAAGTGGTACGTTTTGACCTAGCAGAAGACTACTCTGTTGAGACAGCCATGGTATTCGGTGAAGTATATCGCCATAACGGTGAATGGAAATTCCGCGCGGTAGGTCAAGGTTATTCAGGTGGCTTACAGGCGATGTGTCATCAGTACGGCGTTGATATCTAGAGCCTTATTTTTATTGGCATTTGGGCTATCAGCCATTCCGATTATCACGTCCAAAATATCAAGCGACCATCGTTGCAAATAGTCACAATTTTTAATGCCCCAATGACTAGTAATGCTTTACGTTTCGTTTAAAATTATGCATAAAAAGTGGTTAGCAATAACCACTTTTTTGCGGCTTGTGTCTATACTAGACCAGCTTTACGCAACCAGACAGGATGTGTCATGAGACATTTTTATTTAGACATTATCTTCACAATCATTGCCTTAGCAATAGCGGCATGGTGGGGATATTCACATGGCGGTATGGGTGGTTTAATCACTACACTATCTATTACTGCTATTTTGGCCGTCATGGAGATTTCGCTATCTTTTGACAACGCGGTGGTCAACGCTTCAGTCCTTAAGGGCTGGGACGAATTTTGGAAGAAGATATTTTTAACCGTGGGTATTTTAATCGCGGTATTCGGTATGCGCTTGGTCTTCCCTATTGTCATCGTTGCGGTTACCGCTGACCTTGGTATGATGCAAGTGATCGATTTGGCATTGAACAATCCTCAAGAATACTCAGCCAGATTGATGGCACATCATGCTGAAATCTCAGCATTTGGTGGTATTTTCTTACTATTGGTTTTCTTGAACTTTATTTTTGATGACAAAGATGTCCATTGGTTTGAATGGCTTGAGAGCCGTTTGGTCAAGCTAGGCAAAGTCGATGCGATGAGCGTATTTGTTGCGCTTATCGTCTTAATGATTGCCGTATCATGGGCCAGTGCAGAGCAGTCAAGTGCTGTGCTAATTGCTGGCGTTTGGGGCATTCTAGTATACCTTGGTGTACAGGTCGTATCTGGTATGCTGGAAGGTGATCTCGAAGAAGACTTAGAGAACGAAGGAAGTGGCGCCGCCGCGACCAGCGCTATCATGAAAGGCGGTATCATCGGTTTCTTATACTTAGAAGTCCTCGATGCTTCATTCAGTTTCGATGGTGTGATTGGCGCATTTGCCATTACCAATGATGTCATCGTTATCATGCTTGGTCTTGCCATTGGTGCGATGTTCGTACGTTCGATGACTATCTTCTTGGTAGATAAGGGTACGCTTGATGAGTTTATTTATCTTGAGCATGGCGCACATTACGCCATCGGTGCCTTGGCCATCATTATGCTGTTGTCTGTGAAGTTCCATGTACCAGAAATCATTACTGGTCTTATCGGTATTGCCTTTATTGGTTTTGCATTATGGGCGTCACTGAAACATCGTAAAGCGGAAGCGGCAAGGCTCAATTAGTACCTGTTGTCCGCATGATGCTGTATAGCTTTGAGCAGGTCGTATCATCAGATATGGCCTGCTTTTTTGCGTTATAATGGCAGGCATTAGTCACACGGCGAATCCTTACCTATCGCCAAAATAGGTGCATATTTTGCCTCAAATACAATTTTTTCATCACTACCATGCGTTATTCGGTTAGAATCCTCGTCCTTTAATCACTCACCAAAAATGAGACCCTTCAACCACTATGCAACAGATTCTTGATGATATTGCCGCACAGATGGCACTTGAAACCGATCGTGGAAAAGTAGCGGACTATATCCCGCAACTGGCCCATATAGATCCAAACCAGTTTGGTATTGCAGTAGCGACACCTGACGGAAATATGTATACAGCAGGCAATGCGAGCACTCTGTTTTCGATCCAAAGTATCTCTAAGATCTTCACCCTAACCATCGCACTTGGCAAATTGGGCGATGGGCTTTGGACACACGTTGGTCGTGAACCCTCAGGTGACCCTTTCAACTCGATCGTCATGCTAGAACATGAAACTGGTCGACCGCGCAATCCATTTATCAATGCTGGTGCCATTGCGGTGGTAGATGCGATCATGATGGGTCACGAACCTAGAGAAATATTAGCTGAGATTCTACAGTTTGTGCATTTTATTACGGACGATGAGTCCATCCGTTTTGACCACAAAGTGGCAGCGTCTGAGATGGAGCACAAAGACCGCAACGCCTCGCTTGCGCACTTTATGAAATCCTTTGGTCGTCTCAAGCACGATGTGGATAAGGTGTTGGGTACTTACTTTCATCAATGCTCGATTGAGATGAATTGCCAGCAATTAGCCAGCGCCGGTCTGTATTTGGTCTCTAACGGGGTTGATAAACACTCAGGGGTACGTGTAATCAACGAGCACCGCGCAAGAAGGATTAACTCGCTAATGATGATGTGCGGTCATTACGATGGGTCTGGTGAGTTTGCCTATCGCGTCGGTTTGCCCGGTAAAAGTGGGGTTGGTGGCGGTATTTTGACCATAGCCCCCGGCAAAGGCTCTATCGCTGTCTGGTCGCCAGGGCTGGATCATATCGGAAACTCCAAGCTTGGGTTAAAAGCATTAGAGCTGTTTGTACAAGAAACGGGCTGGTCGGTTTTTGCCGAATAAAAGCTTTATCTAAATATTTTTATCGATGGATTATTCAGCACAATATTACGTCTAAATTCTATTGAGTTTTTAGGCTCACAGCGGGTCGTACCAACATATCTGGTACGACCCGCTTTTTTTGGTTATGCCTTTGCAACTAACGTATGTTTCTCTTCATTCTATTGCTTAATCCAAAGAAAACAGCCATTAAATAATTTACCTTTGCATAACAATACGTTAACCACTATTGCTAAGATGATTAAAAAGTATCAAAAATGCAGGGTTATTATGTCGCTTAGTAAGCATATAGTAAGCGCACAAAATACGCCTTGCTTAGTGAGCAAACGCTTAGTATAGTAAAACGTAATGATATGCAGGACGTGGTTTACAGCTAGGTTCTTTACTAGTTGTCCTTTCATATCAGTCACTGCACAACTTTTAGTTTATTTTTTAAACCCAATCCACTTAATTATTAATCCAAAGGATATTTGTATGGCTATTAGCTTAACAAAAGGCGGCAACGTAAACTTATCAAAAGAAGCACCAGGTTTAACCAACATTACAGTTGGTCTAGGCTGGGATCCACGCGCAACTGACGGTCAAGAGTTTGACTTGGATGCTATTGGCTTCTTAATCAACGAAGCAGGCAAAGTTCGTAACGACCAAGATTTTATCTTTTTTAATAACCTAAAGTCAGACAATGGCGCCGTTGAGCACACTGGTGACAACCGCACTGGCGAAGGCGATGGCGATGACGAAAAAATCAAAATCAATCTTGCGAGCATCCCAGCTGACGTGAGCAAAGTTGCCATTTGTGCGATTATCTATGAAGGCCAAGCACGTAACCAAAACTTCGGTCAAGTTGGCGATGCTTATATCCGTGTTGTAAACGATAATGGCGCAGCTGAAATTGCCCGTTACGACCTATCAGAAGATGGCAGCACTGAAACAGCTATGATCTTTGGTGAGCTATATCGTCATAACGGCGACTGGAAATTCCGTGCCGTCGGTCAAGGTTTCAGCGGTGGTCTTGGACCATTAGCAGCGTCTTATGGCGTGAATGTGTAACGTTAAATCGACGTAAATATCTAACGAGCCAAGCGTTGCTATCAGTTTATTGATAGCAACGCCCATAAGCCATCAAGTGTGCCCTTTTAACGCATTTGATGGCTTTAAATTTGATAGGCTCATCAATATAAAAACGCTAAAACATATAGGTCTATACCCGCACATTAAGAGCACCTATCAAAGATATTAGAATAAGGATTTGCACCCCATGGCCGCAACATTCAGTTTAATCGGTACTATTGAGCCTTTTTTGCATTGTAATCTCAAAAAAGGTGATTCAATTTATTGTGAAGCCAATGCAATGGTGATGATGGAGTCTAACCTTGAGCTAAAAGGTAAGCTACAAGGTGGCTTGATGCAATCGCTCATGCGCCGTTTTGCCAATGATGAGTCGTTGTTTCAACAGCAAATTGAAGCGGTCAATGGTGAAGGTGATTGCTTGCTTGCCCCCACACTAGATGGCGATATGCAAATCATCGATGTAGGGTCACAGCAATATACATTGAGTGATGGTGCTTTTGTCGCGGCGCAAACAGGCGTTGATATCAGAGCCAATATTCAGCGTAATCTGGGCGGCGCGGTATTCGGTGATACTGGTGGCTTTATGGTCATGCAGACGCAAGGAAAAGGTCAGGTTGTAGTATCTGGTTTTGGCTCATTGTTTGAGATTGAGGTCACACCAGACAAAGATGTCATCATTGATAATGGTCATGTGGTTTGCTGGGATTCGAACCTCGATTATAAACTGTCCGTCTCGACCAGTAAGAAAAAAGGCATCATGAGCAATATCATCAATTCCGTCACCAGTGGCGAGGGTATGGTTTTGAACTTTTCGGGCAGTGGCAAGGTCATTATTTGCTCACGCAATCGTGACAGTTATCAAGGATGGCTGCAAAGTGTCTTAGGAACGAGCTCAGGTGGACGCGGCGGCAACGGTGGTTTTTTAGATAATATCTTATAGCGTCTTTTAGAACTATGTTTAAGCAGTTTTACTCACAATTACCATAAGGATACTCACATGGCAGTTAGTCTACAAAAAGGGCAGAAAATCTCCCTAAGCAAAGAAGCAGGCGGCGAGCTGACTCAAGTTAAATTGGGTCTAGGTTGGGATGTCGCTCAAGGTCCACAAGACAAAAAAGGTGGCTTTTTAGGTAAATTATTCGGCGGCGGTAGCGGCGGCGATTCTATCGATTTAGATGCTTCGTGCATCATGTTTGACGCAAACAAACAAGCGGTCGATGCGATTTGGTTCAGTCAGCTTAAATCAAAAGATGGCAGTATCGTTCATACGGGCGACAACCGTACTGGCGACGGCGATGGTGATGATGAAGTCATCAATGTTGATCTCTCAAAAGTCCCTGCCAACGTGACCTCACTAGTATTTACAGTCAATAGCTTTACCGGTCAGACGTTTGAGACGGTAGAAAATGCGTTTTGCCGTATCGTTAATGCCAATAACAACAGTGAAGTAGCTCGCTACAACTTATCGGCACAAGGTGGACACACTGCTATGGTGATGGCAAAAGTCTATCGTCATAACAATGAATGGAAAATGCACGCTATTGGCGAGACTGCGTCTGGTCGCACTTTTCATGACTTAATGCCTGCAATCACACCGCATGCGTAGTTATTAAACTATTTATAATTAAGGAAGTGCGCTGCTGTATAGCTCAACAGCGTATTTCCCCAAAGTAACTTAGTTTTCACTCATGATAGAACTGAGCGACTACCCCATCTACCAAATCATCAAATGTCATGATCTCAAAATCTTTATGATCAGCAACTATCTCTCTCCACTCTTCCCCATCAAAATTTACTCTACGTCCTATTATCAAAATACGACGAGGCTTATAAATATCTATACCATGAGTTTCTTTAACCCAAGATCTATTCTGTGAGTCATCAAAGTAATTGGCATATGTCCTAGTCTGTGAAACATAAGAGCTTAGCTGAGCACAAAAAGATTCTCTATTTTCTCTACCTACAATAGAGCTACCCTTCATAGTAGGGAGTTTAAACTCTACAATGTCAACTCTATGAGGTCGTTTAATAAAAAAGTCAGGTCTGATAGGTTTTTTGTCTTGTGTCTGCCAAACACATTCTTTTTCAGCATATATATCGGTAGCACCAAATGCCATTTTTAAGATAAAACTATTTTCCTCTAAGAATTTAGTTATCTGTGGCTCTGATGTTTCTTCATCACCCCAAAGCTCAATAAATCTATTAATTTTTGGCAAGTGAATATTTTTATACTCTTCAGGCAAGGGATAAACAGTATACGCATTCTCAGTAGCTATTTTTCTTATAAGTCCCTCATTAATCTTAAATGTATCATGCCTGCTATCGGCATCATCATAAATAATAGGAATGAAATTCATCCATTTTATGTGTCTAGTTTTCAGTCCCTTTTCATTAGCATCGAAGAAGAAAGAGTTTATTAAACTACAGGTGCTATTTGAAGTTACTGTTGGTACAGAGGAACCCATAATCAACATCATATCTTGAGCAAGATAGTTCCATCTTAATTTTCTAAGCTTATCGTAACCATTGTCAGTCGCCCATACTAAATCAAATACATTACCGAGAATTGGAGGAGATAATCTATTACTATAGCTTTTCTCAAAGCCTAAAATATTTTCTAAAAGAGTTCCGTCATTTAGTGAAAAGTCAAAAAATCTTACTTCGAAACCATAACGCTTTTTAAAGTCTTTTCTCAAAACTTCTGAGCCAGAAAACTCTATTGCAATATGCTCTTTACCCATATATATCGTAACAACATCCGGATTTACTATAAGCCCAGCAACCGTATTTTCCAAATTAGGATTTATATCTATCTCATCGAAAATAACTTTGAAATAGTTATTCTCTAAAACTTTCATTAAAAAAAGGATAACTCCATTTACAGTTAAAGGCTTTATCTTATTCATTATTTTCTCCAAGCTATCTTGAATCCACTATCTGAAGTCGAGGTGCCTCTAATGATACAACTTACTTACGACCACGCTTCCAGCTAAAGCCCCAATTAAAGGCCTTATCCATTTCTTGATGTCCTTTAAAATATTGATTGATACGTTCAACATTGATACTGCCTTGCTGATTGACCAAACGTGCAATCGCACACATTGGCAAGTTACCCGCCCCTTCTGTTAGGCGAGTCTCAATCGGTGACTGATCGGGTACATGAATAGTCACGACGCCATCGGTTTTTTCCCAGTTTGGTGCGCCCTCATAAATAAAAGCAAAGATAAATACTTCTTCAATCTGTGACCACTGTTGACCATTGATATCGAGCCACTCACCGCCACTCACCTGCCCCGTTCTATCATCCGCTCGCAAGCACACATACGGCGCTGATTGCAGACTACCAAAACGGTCACCCAATGCTTGAATCAGGGTCTTTTCGCCATTTTTTAGATGAATCATCGCGCCAACATCCAAATCAATACCGCTTGATTGATGCTGCTTAAACAGATCGCCTAATAGGCCTTTTTTGGGTGCTGACTTATTACTCTCTGGACGTTGGTTCCAATCTAAGTTGACTGAGATTTTACCAAAGTCGTCACGCTTTTTCAGATTGATGCTCGATTGGTTCTTGGTTAAGGTGATTTTACTAAGATTAATCGAAGGAGTAGCAGGAATCGGTGGCGGGGTGCTCGCTTGAGAGGTACTGCCTGCTTTTTGCGTATTGATGGGTCGCTGCGTATTAATGGACTGAGCCTGATTCTGCGATGCGTTCTGGTTTTGAGCTGGCGCCTCATCAGCGATTTCGACCCCGAAGTGTTCAGATAACGGTTTTAACCCTCCCTCAAATCCTTGAGCAATAAAACGAAACTTCCAGCTGCCCTGCCGACGATAGCACTCCGCCAAGATAATGGCTTTTTCGTTACGTCCAGTACTGCTCAGCTGACAAGTCATCAATACCTGACTACCTTTTAGTACTTGAATATCCACATCGCCAACTTGTGCTAGTGTCTGTGCACTAGAGAATGCCAAGGCGATTTTGTCAATACTCGCAGGCTGCGCAGGCAGGTTAATATCAAAAAATCCGTCGCTGTCATGACCGCGAAAACTAACATTGCCATCATCGCTACGTTTCTGACCATAAAATATCATGTCACCATCACCGCGTACTTTGCCATCAGTCGTCAGACGATAAGCGGCGCAATCAATGGCGTTTTGGCTTAAGATGCGAACACTAATATTATCAGTTGGTAATGGCGCATTGGCACCTGCGATCAGTTGTTGAGATTGATTCATCATACGTCCTTTAGATTCTTTATTATGTTGTCGTCGTTGTAATTGGCATGCTCACTATCGTCATATAGTAGCATGAATATTATGAACATTTTAAACCGAGCAATCGCGCTACTAGCTACAAAATCACTCTTACAAATCCTTTTGCCTATTTCATCAGGTGTATTTATAACCTGTGCCATTTGTATATAATATATGCTGCTGAATGATCAAATTTTGACTATACTGCCGCCAGTTTTCAATAACCGTATCCACTCATCCAACCCCCTACATATGATAATAACGCTGAGAGAATTATGACTAACCTTGCTAACGATAGCGTCCAATCCACATCAATAGCTGCTTGGTTAGCTGAGGGTCAATCCAGCCAGCGCGATATGTTAGAGAGCTTACAGAACTTAAAAAGCAAATCTAGCGCCCCTTTTAATATTATTGCCTCACACCGTCATAACCGACCTGAGATTTTTGAATTTGCTGATAGGGTCTATCGCGAACCATATCCGGCAAAAGCAGCCATAGTTGATGAGATAGAAGATAATATAGAAGAAATGACTGAGTCAGCGACGCCTCGCTGGCAATTCGTCTTGAAACACGCCAAAGAGAACAACGTTAAAGTCTTATTGACGGGGCGCAATGGGGTCGATTATGAAGCGCATCGTGAGGCGTTTGATGCCGCTGGTATTCGTTTGCTTACAGGCGCAACCAGCGTAGCCGCACTAGAGTCAATCGAAGATAAATTTGCCTTTATGCAACAGTGTCACCAGCACAATATTCCCGTCGCTGATGCTTGGCGCTTTGATAATGTGACAGAGCTGGAAGCGTTACTTGCCGAGCACGGTCATCAGCCCCTATGTGTCAAACCAGTTGTTGGTATTTTTGCACAAGGGTTTTGGCGATTAGATTTAGGCAAAGAACCTGATGAGCACTACGATAGCTTTGAGCACTTGTACTTTACCGAAGAGAAAAAAATCAATACCGCGCAATTTATCAACGCCTATACCAACAGTCTGATGGTACGTGAGCGACCCATTCCCATGCTACTCATGCCATATTTGTCAGGGCAAGAATACTCTATCGATGTGGTCTGCGAATATGGTGAGGTTTTGGCCGCCGTCACGCGTTATAAAACCGACAAAATCCAGCATATCGGCTATGAGCAATCGGTCATGGATGTTGTGATTCCATTGATTAAAGCCTTTGGCTGTGACGGTATCGTCAGTGTGCAGACCAAAGCTGATGATGACGGTCAGCACCGTGTGCTTGAGATCAATAGCCGCCCGTCTGGTGGTATTGGTTACACGACGCATAGCGGTGTGGATTTGACGCAAGTCGGATTTGGCTATTGGCTTGGTCTAACTGATAAGCCAACACTGGCTGATATCACGCAACAAATAACACCCTGTCAAGTACGCTCCATTATGGTGGGCGTAAAAATTGAAGATGCTGCTGAGTAAGTAAAAATAAGCAAGCCACATAAAGAACGACTGATAACCGAGTATATATCTAATAAGAGGTAGACGATGACAGCACAGACCACACTCGTGTTAGGCGCTAACGCTGTTATCGCAGACGTGCGCTGCTCGGTCGCATTTTCTAGCGCTTCTCCGCTTAGGTTTGGACAGCAGCTTGGGCTACTTTGGTTGCCATTAGATGCCAATCGTCAGGCTGTTTGTAGCCCTGCTTATTTACATGAGCCCAAAGACTGGGCAACGATAGATGATGCCAATAACCCAAGCAAATGGCAGCTTGATCTACCCAAATTGTTTGAGCAACAAGGTGTGCATTTTTTACAGCTGATTGCTTATGCTTACGATGAGCCTAGCCTGAACTTGCCTGCGGTTGAGCTAAGCAATGTTTGCCTGACACTGAATGATGGTACACTTCGCTATGACTTTACAGCGCGCGAACGCCACGTCAAAGCTGCGATTATATTAGAGATATATCAGCGGAATGGACAGTTCAAATGTCGAGCGCTTGGCGAAGCTTCGACCCAAGGTTTGGTGAGTCTTGAGCAGCGAGTACAAGTCAGTCTTGATGTTCGTCCACCCAACACACATGCACGTATCCAAGCAGCACAGCAACAGCAAGCCTACCCTCACAATGAAATGCGTCCGCCTCGTCAAGTGCAGGCAGGTGAAACATGGACAGGGACGGCGTTTGCCATTGATCCGTACCACTTGCTCACCTGCTATCATGTGATTGAGTCGGCTCAAATGATTGGCATACGTCAGCAAGGTCAGCCTGATCGCGAAGCACAAGTCGTGCTCAGTGATATCGGTAGCGACTCCGCGATTATCAGAGTCAGCGACCCACTGCCCAGCCATATCCCATTGGCACAGCAATGCAGTGATATATTGGGTGAGACCATTACCACGCTGGGATTTCCGCTATCGGGGCTTAGCAGTCAACTGCAAGTCACACAAGGCTGTATCTCAGGGCTAACAGGCCTGAACGATGATATCCGTTATCTTCAGTTTACCGCGCCCATTCAGCCCGGCTCTAGTGGTAGTCCTTTATTACTACCAACTGGTGAGGTCGTCGGTATGGTGACCGCCAGTTTGGTTCATGAACACGCACAAAACATGAACTATGCAGTGAAATTTCAGTTATTATCTGCGCTGCTTACGAGTGCTGGCATCAGTTTAGCGCGTATGCCTGATACCTCAGGCGTGCCTCCTTTGACCACACCGCAACTCAGCAAGCAAAGTCGCAGTGCATTATGGCTGGTTGGCTGTCAGGGTTAATAAATCTATACCTATATAAAATGAAAAGCGCAAAGGAATATGAATGTTAAATAAGCAACACAGCACGAGCATCACCCTACCTCGCGGCACCCTTGATCTGACCTATCAGACCAACTCAGCAACTAACAAAAATAACTTGGGACAAAACGACAATTACCAACTAGAAGACCTGCTTGGTTTTGCTCAGCGTATTAACCCAAAACGGGCGTTTTTGTTTGTCTCAAAAGTATTGGGCCGTCATATTCCCGTTGCACCCAGCAAGATGCGAAATGCCTTTACTGACTTAGCCAATTTAGTTCCTAACGATTTGCCCGAGCCAATTTTAGTCATTGGTATGGCAGAGACAGCAGTGGGTCTATCCGCTGGCGTGCATCAAGCGCTACAAACACGCTATCCAAACGCGTTATTGCTAAACTCTACGCGTCACGCGCAGCATAGTGACAATAACGCCGAAGCGTTACTAACAACGTTTAACGAAGATCACAGTCACGCCAGTCAGCACTTGATTTATCAGAGTACAGATACCGTCACACAAGAACAGCTACTTGCCAGCAAAACGCTGATTATGGTCGATGATGAAGCCTCAACAGGAAATACCTGCGTCAATGTCGTCACTGCCTTACGTGATGCAGGGCTCACTCAGTTAGAGCAAGTGCATCTAACGACTTTGGTTGATTGGTCATTAGATCAAGAAAACACGGACCAGCAGACAGATGGCGCGCAGCCCGCCCGTATGGCAGATCGCTTGACTGGTATTGAGTTTCATCGTCATCACTTACTGTCTGGCGCATGGCAATGGACAGACGCTCCCAACCCAGAGCCTATCACTATGCCATCGGTTGATACCACTGCCGCTGGTAGTCAAGCGCTTGGATTTACAGGTAACTGGGGGCGTTTTCCCACATTAAATAGCACAGATGGGTTTGACAATTACCTATCAAACTTTCAGGCCGCATTTGCAGGCTTCTATAATCAAGACAGCTTTGATATCACTCAATTACCCAAAAAAATATTGGTGTTGGGGAGCAATGAGTTTGTTTGGTTGCCATTTTTATTGGCAGAGTGGCTTGAGTCAGCGTCTCAAAACCTCGAAGCTGATACTGATACTATCGTTAAATTTAGTGCGTTAACACGCTCACCGATTGCGCTTGGCGGGGCTATCACCACAATGCTGAGCTTTCATGATAATTATGGGCTTGGTATGACCAACTTTGCTTATAATGTCGATCCGACTGGGTGGGACTTGATTGTGTTGTGTGTGGAGACATCAGCTAATATTGTGGATGCAATGTGGAAAGACTTGGATAATGTTGTGGTGGTGGGTGCTGATAATTAAATTTTACTCTCTAACTAACTCTATTTTATATAGGCACTTTTTAACAGCCATACTTAATTCACCTAATGGATTACCCCTCATATCTAAAGTGTCTAAACTTTTGCAGTCACCGATACTAATAGGTAAATCTTCAATTTTATTATAGCTGATATTAAGTTCAGTCAGTTGACTTAGCTTACCAATCCATTCAGGCAATATAGTCAGCTGATTGTCTTCAATAAAAAGCGTGTCTAAATTGGTTAAGTTCCCAAGACACTCTGGCAGTGTGGTCAACTGATTGCCACCAACAAGAAGTTGAGTTAGATTAATCATCGTGCCAAACCACTCTGGCAACTCTTTTAGTTGATTGTCTTCAATGACTAGCGAGGTTAGGTGCGGCAACTGTTCGATAACCTCAGGTAACTGCTTAAACTGGTTTCCACCGATACTTAAATCCGTTAAATTGCTCAACTTGGCTATAGACAGTGGTAAAGAAGTTAGTTGATTGTTATCGAAATTTAGCTCTTGAAGGCTTTTCAATTGATTAACATCTATAGGCAACATGCTTATTTTATTATTCCAACACTCAAATATCTCCAAACTTGCCAACTGGCAAATAGCATCTGGTAGTTCTACTATTAAGTTATTATTGAATGAGAGGTAGGTTAGGTTTGTCAAATTGCCAATCGTTTCAGGTAAAGTCGTCAGGTGATTGTCACAGAGGTTTAACGTCTTTAAACCTGTTAGTAATCCTATAGCCTCAGGTAGTATGGTCAAATGATTGTCAGAAATAGTCATTGAGGTTAATGCATTGAGATAACCTATCTCATCAGGTAGGTAGCTAATTTTAGGCAAACTAGGATTCTTTGAGCATGGGCTTCTATCTTTTGAATATGAACTTCGATTTATTGTTAGTTCAGTCATGGCTATGAGTGAAGATTTATCACGCGGGATTTCCTCTTCAGGTAGTTCAAACTCATCTGCCCACTCCCATATTCGCTTAACCCAATCGTTGTTATCAAATAAAATTTTATAGTTATTATTCATTAGTTTAACGTTCCAATATGATTATCGTTATAATAACTCAATCCAAATTTTGAGTAATTAATAACTTACTTAAGCTACTGATTATTAGAACTTAGTACTTACGGAAAACCCAATGACTACCCCATTTTTCAAGCCCAGCTCCGATATTATCAAACCCTATGCCTTAATGGATTTGGACGATACCCTTTTTCAAACCGAGCGCAAGATTGATGCTTGGCAAGTACCGACTGCAGAGCCAGAACACTTGGTTTGTGCGACGGTCAACAAACAAGGTGAACCGCTCAGCTTTATGAGTCAGCGCCAAGCAAGCTTTTTTAACTGGCTACTGGCTAGTACTGACCTAATAGTCGTGACAGCGCGTGATCGTAGTGAAATTAAGCGTGTTAAATTACCGTTCGACAGCTGGCAAGTATTGACTCATGGTGCGATTATTTTGACAGCTGATGGGCAGCTGCTCAGCGAATGGCAACAACATATGTATAGTAAGCTTGCACCGTTGCAAGATAAGTTAAACCAACTGAGCGAGCTGTTTGCTAGTCATAGCAAAAGTGAGCAGAGTCATTTGGTATTTACGCCGCATGTCGATAGCTTTGACAATGGGTCTGTAAATGAAGAATTAACAATTTATCTAGCGATTAAACACGCGCAGAAAGACCATCAAGCGTTAATAGATTTGGCTAAAAAACTGCCCACGTTAATACGCGATTTTGAGCAAGATTTTTATGTGCATGTGAATGCCAATAATCTAGCGATATTACCGCACTCGGTACACAAGCGTCATGCAGTTCAATTTCTATTAGAGAATCATTTAGACCATCAACGTCCCAGTTTTGGCTTTGGTGATAGCTTGGCAGATTTGCCTTTTCTGCAGCTGCTTGACTGGTACGGTATGCCAAGCCGCGGTCAGATGCATGAGCAGTATCAGTCTTAGCCATCTGTCTAATTATTCGGGCTAGATCCCCAGGCGAAACCATCTGTTTAAACCATTAGCCTAAAAAATCAGTCCAGAAAATCAGCCAAAAAATAGTCACAGAACCTCCTTTTATCATCACGAGTGCCATTATTCATACTATGACTTTACCTAACATACAGGCCAACAGAGCCAATCTAAACAATTATGGCTCAGGTAGCTACCTTGCCAGCGATGTGACGGTCCTACTCGATATCGTCGATAAAGACGCGGTTGCCGATGTGCCTGTCAGTCAAAAAGAGGCACTTATCCAAAGTGGGCAACGTCACTACTCTGATATGTTGACCTTGGAGCAAGCACCCACTGCCATGCATGAGCAACTATACCGTCAAGCGTTGAAGCAAGGTAGTGAGAGAGCCGCAACTGATATCGCAAGCTTAGCGCATACCCTACATGATGTCTTTCAACATAAAGTCAATGATGAGCATCCGCTAGTCTTGGTCAGCTTGGTACGGGCAGGTCTGCCGATTGGTGTGCTATTGCAGCGCGCGTTGTCTGACACAGATAGTAGCTATCACTTACCAAGCAAGCATTATGGCATCAGTATCATTCGTGATCGCGGGCTTGATTCCGTGGCGCTGCAAATGCTGCTGGACGCTTATCCAGACAGCCCAATTGTATTCGTCGATGGCTGGACAGGTAAAGGTGCGATTTATAAAGAGCTGGCTCGTAGCTTAGAGACATTTAGCGACACGGCTCATGCCAATTTTGCCAATATTTTTCATCAAGGTGCTGATGTCATTCCGCTACTGACTCTTGCCGATCCAGCCGGTGTTGCTTGGCTCGCCGCTAGTGAGGAAGATTGGTTAATTCCGTCGGGTTTGTTAAATAGTACCGTATCAGGGCTGATTTCACGCAGTTTATACACCGAGCCTCAATCAGGGCTACACCGTAGTGTCTTCTATGAGGATTTGATTGAAGCAGATCATAGCGTGGCATTTATCGATCATATTGATGCAGCAAGACGCTCACTGACTACGCTGCCAGAGCGTTTGCCAACCTATCAACAGCCGCGCTACCAGACGGCAGCATTAATAGATACGCTCGCAGCAGACTATGACATTACCAATCGCAACCGTATCAAGCCAACTATCGCCGAGGCAACACGCGCTATATTGCGCCGTGATCCCGAGCGTATATTGCTCGCGACCGCGGCGCATCCCGATACCGTACTACTGCGTCATTTATGTGCGCAACGAGGCATCACTATTGATGTATTAGGTGATAAAATACTGCCTTATCAAGCCATCACCCTTATCAAGCAACGAGCCAAAGACAGTTAATGCTTTTGGCATGAGCACCACTAGCGCGATTGAACGCTTGCCCTTTACACTCTATTTATGATGCCAATTATGTCAGATATACAACACAACGAATCAGAGCTTTATCAGGATACTCAGTCTTATGCGCATCTGATTACTGAGCGTCATGCGATGGTCAGACCGCACACGCACCACCCATACCAGCTGGGTGCTAGCCTATATATGCCTGCCACTCGCCAAGACATCTGGCAAGTGATTAAGCGTGACAAGCTACCAACGATCAATAGTATTATTATTTGTTTAGAAGATGCCGTCAGTCATGAGGATGTGGAGTTGGCGCTTGAGCGTTTGCGCACGCTGCTGAGTACTTGGGCTGAGCATGTCAATAGCATCAATGATCCATCCCGAGCTGCTGCTATTCACGCACAGCACCCAACGCGTCCACTGGTCTTTATACGTCCGCGTAGCCCAATGATGCTACAGCAATTGGCTGACTATGCGCATATTGATCTCATTGATGGTTTTGTCATGCCAAAGGTCGATATGTATAGCTTGTCCAATTGGCGCATGGCTTGTCAGAATCTTAGCGTTGACCATCTGCTGATGCCAACGCTTGAAACGGCCGCATTATTCAATCCGCATCATAATCAAGAGCTGGCGATTGCCTTTAAAGAAGCCTTTAGTCAACCAGTGTTTGCGCTACGTATCGGTGGTAATGACTTATTTGCCGCGCTGCGCTTGCGTCGTCCAAAGAATAGCATTGTCTATGATACGCCTATCGGCACCCTTGCCTATCAGCTGCTTGGCTGCTTTGTACCGCATGGTTTTTATCTGACAGCGCCAGTATTTGAGTACTTGGACCAGCCAACTCTCTTTATGCAGGAGCTAAACCGCGATGTCAGTTTGGGACTAGTAGGCAAAACGGTCATTCACCCAAGCCAAATTGCACTCGTGCAACAAGCCTACTGTGTACCGCTAAGTAAATTGGATGAAGCGCAAGCGATCCTGCACTCTGAGGCCAAGGCTGTGTTTAAGTACAACAACACCATGCTAGAACCTGCAACCCATCGTGCATGGGCAACCGAAATCGTTAATCGTGCAGAGGCATTTGGCACCATTGATGATGGTCACAGTCAATACAGCTCACGAATGTAATCGTTAACTATGTGATATCTCTTAATACCATACAAAAAGCCGCTACCTTTTATTAATAGCGGCTTTTTTTTATGGATCTTTATAGACTACTGCTTAAACAACCTGACAATACAAAACCTTTCATTAACCGCTAAACATTACACGCAGTTTTCCAAAAACTGATTGAGCACTCGGTTCACTTGATCAGGCTCTTCTACTGTCGACGTATGTCCAGCACCTTTGATAATAGCAAGCTTTGATCCAGCAATAGCAAAATGCATGCGCTCAGACTTTGCATAAGGCGTTGCGGCATCTTCATCACCCACGACGATAAGTGTCGGTGTCGTGATATTACCCAATTGCTCATAAGTGCCAGTGCGATCGATGACACCCATTGTTGCCTTAACGACGCCGTCCTTGCGATTGCTTTGTAGCATCGTCAGCCACTGTTTGCGATCAGATTTGCGCAGCTTGTCGGCCAAAAAAGTACTGCCAAACATAATCGGCATGACTTTATTACTCACGCGCTTCATACCAAGCCAACGAATGGCTTTGACTAACTTACGATACTGAGGGACGTTTTTTGGATCTTCAGGGTCGGCTGACGTCTCAAGCAGCGTTAATGATAACAGCAAATCCGGTCGCTTAAGCGCAATACGTTGAGCGACAAATCCGCCCATGGATAAACCAACAAAATGACATTTAGCAATAGCGAGTGCGTCAAGTAACCCTAGCGTATCTTCGGTCAATGTCTCCATATCATAGCCTGATTTGGTAATCTGTGACTGACCCTGCCCTCGAAAATCAAACGCAATGCAGCGATAATCCGTTTGAAAATATTCTACCTGCTTATCATACATCTGCGAGCTCCACAGCAGACCATGGGCAAACACGATAACGGGTTTTTGCGTGTCATTTGGCGCACTGTCTTCATAATAGATATCGACATCGTTGACTTTTATCGTTGGCATAATCACTTCCTTGTTTGGTGAAAACTTTGATTAATCATTTGAGCGGCGCATGACCTAACGCGCTACCTGCATAGTAGCATAATCTATTAATAAGTCAGGAAGTCACCTTTTTATGAACCATGCGTCTTATCTATATCTTATTCATACACTCTTTTTGTTCATACAGACATGACAGTTTGTACGAGTAACTCAAAGAGCTAACCGCCATGTAGATGTGTCTTAAGCGCCCACAAAACCCGCTTTTATAATGCGCGCAAGCTGCTATAGTAATCGGCATTGCGTTATTTTTTACCACTATTTTGTATCACTAACTCTTATGCAGGTAATCAAAATAACTGCTTATAGTCACTGCACTACAAAAGAGTTATGTTTTGGATGAATATCATAAAACAATTTAGATAAGTCATTTTCCATCCAACCTTGGCGTAAAAACTTCACTTGAGCCCACTTTTTCTCGATGGGATTTAAGTCAGGACTATAAGGAGGTAAGAATAATAGCCTGTGACCATGCCTGTTAAGCAGCTTTTGAACGCGCTTATGAAAGGCTGCATTATCCATAACGATTACACATTTTCTCTTAAGCTTTGGTATCAGCGTGAACTTGCACCAGTGATAGAAAATCTTTTTATTAATGTTGGTCTTTAAGCAATTGAGTGCAAACAGCGTTTTGCCATATAGTGCACCAATGACGTTGGTTCGATCTTTGGCTTGCCAATTGTAACTGCCAATGCAGGGGCTACCAATGGGTGCATAACCACAAGGACGCATCGTTTCACTCTCAAACCCACTTTCGTCCATATAGACAATAGCAAAGCCTTGAGCAATGTAGTGGTTAAGCTTGGCTAGATAAGTCGCTCTTTTCACAGGACAGGCTTTGGGATGCTCAAGTGTCTTTTTTTTTGCTAACACCAATACGCTTTAAGGCTTTACTGATGCCTGTTGGGCTACAATCAAAACGCTGTGCTCGCTCATAGTGATAATCGTCAGGGTGGTCTTTGACATCTTGAGCTAAGGCTTCATCCTCTATTTTGTAGGGCTTAATATATCGAGTGGTTTTACTATGAAGACGCTTTTTCCACTTCTGGATAGTCGTTGGACTGATATCATAGAAAACAGCAGCTTCAGCAAAGGTCATGCCCTCATCTAAGCTTTTTAAGACTTGTTTGCGATAATCTAGGGAGTAAGTCATGGTTATTTATTGTGGTAATCGTTTAGTTGATTTATTTTATAACATTTTTGTGGTCAGGTGACTATAAAACAATCATTTAAAATAAGGAACTCTCAGATGTCACAGTCTATCGTTGATTATCAAGTGAATAATCACATTGCCACCATCACGTTTAATGATCCAAAAAGCCTAAATGCGTTTGGCACACCATTAAAAAATAACGTGTTAATAGCACTAGATAAAGCAGCAGTTGATGATCAAGTACGAGTCATTATCTTGCAAGGCACTGGTGGTAATTTTTCAAGTGGCGGCGATATCAAAGAGATGCTATCTGAAGGACTGGACAAAGACGTTATCTCAACTAAATTGAGAGGTATGGTAGAAGGTGCAGGCGAAGTCAGCTTAAAGCTACGTAATGTCCATAAACCAATCATTGCCAAATTAGAAGGTGCCGTGGCAGGGGCTGGCATGAACTTAGCGCTTACCTGTGATTTCCGTGTTGCGGCAGACAATGCAAAGTTTGTCCAAGCCTTTGTTAATATCGGTTTAGTGCCAGATGCAGGCGGTATTTATTTATTGAATCAATTGGTTGGTACAGCAAAAGCTACTGAGCTTGTGATGCTGGGTGATAAGCTAAAAGCAGAAGATATGGCTCGCTTAAATCTGGTAAACAACGTAGTCAGTGCTGACGAGCTAGATGCCACCGTACAAGCATTGGCGCTACGATTGAGCCAATTACCAGGTAAAGCCCTAGCCGCTATGAAAGAGAGCTTCAATGTACATGCGTTTTCTGGGTTAAGCGATGCGCTAGATACGGAAGTAGAACAGCAAACGGTTATGGCAAAAACCGATGACTTTATCGAAGGTGTTAGCGCCTTTATCGAAAAGCGTAAGCCTGTTTATCAAGGTAAATAATTGGGTAGTAGTCTGGTTGATTTGACGGCTAAATGTATTCCTAACCAAATAATTCGCTATTTATAGTATCAAAAAGAGGGCTGCCAATACGGTAGCCCTCTTTTCGTTTATGTCTACGGTTAAGAAGCAGACGCTGACTTATAGTGATACGGTAAGGTAAATATCTTGTCAAAAATAAAGGTGAATACGAAATTATAAATCAAGAAAAATACCAGTAAGGCGGCTTCCATCATAAACGCTTGGAGCAAGCCAACGTGATACCAAATCATATATAGCGGTAAGCAAATCAAAACCAAACCGACTTCAAATATCAAGGCATGAACACTACGAATAAGCAGCGTACGCTCTGCTATTTGCCTGCGCTCCTCCCAAGTCTCAAAAGCGGTGTTGTATACAAAGTTCCAAATGATAGCAGCCAGAGAGACCATCATCGCGACAGGTAGAGAATCCGATGCATCGCTATTGCTGAGTTTCATTAATACAAAGGTAGAAGAGATAATTGCGACAATCTCGAACACAATTACGTAGACAATACGACGTTTGAACGGTGATAAAGTAATCATCAACCAAGACTCCAAAGCACCTATTTTTAAGAAAAAAGTGCGTATCAAAGTATCGGTCCGTCCCGAGATAGAAAAGATAAAGGAAGTGCAGAGCCACGGTTTCCGCCTGCACCTATATTATACATAAGATGGCATAAAAAATCAGCCAGTACATTTATACAGACGTAAACAGATTTATCAAAAACCGACCTTATCCTAGGCCAGACTATTTTGCTGGTGGGCCCCATTGATTGGTTTCAGGCGTTGTATCTCTTACAAGATATACTAATAAAAGGATAGAACCTACTAGCGGTATAAATGATATCAAAAACCACCATCCTGAGTGACTTGTGTCGTGCAGCCTGCGAATGGTAACTGCTAGGCTAGGCAAAAATAGTCCAAGTGCTACAACTATATAGAAAAGCCCCGTTTCTGCACTAAAAATTATGGCATCCATTATCATTGCAAGAACTGTCAAACCCACTTGTACCAGCGCAAAGTACCAAAACTCTTTACGGCGAGCACGACCAGAGAAATTGACATAATTTCTCATACCTTTTTTAAACCAGTCAATGATGCCGTAATTTTCTTCAGCGCTATGATTGTTAGTCGTCGTAGTTCTGGGCAATGGGGGCGGGGTTGTTTTATTCAGCATATTTTATATTCCATAAATGCTATCACTAACAATATCTAGACGTAGCAGTTGCCATTTAAATTTCTCTATTAATAAAACTGATTATAACACTCAATAAAAGTTTGCAAATGCTTATTCATATTTTTATTTCATAACAAAAAACCCCGCATCATCACGATACGGGGTTTCTATTTATTCAAAAATGTTTGACTTAAGTGTCAACCAAGACTAGCTCAATTGAGCAACGTTAATCTTGTCTGCTTCTTCAGTATAGTCTTCCATACGGTCGAAGTTCATGTATTGATACACTTCATCGCCCATACTGTTTAGCATACCAGCGTACTGCTGATACTCATCGTTAGTCGGCAGTTTACCAAGTACCGCTGCGACTGCTGCAAGCTCTGCAGACGCTAGGTATACGTTAGCGCCTTGACCTAGACGGTTCGGGAAGTTACGAGTTGAGGTAGATACCGCAGTAGATTTTGGTGCGATACGTGCTTGGTTACCCATACATAGTGAACAACCTGGCATTTCAGTACGAGCGCCGGCTTGTGCATAGATGTTGTAGTAACCTTCTTCCATCAACTGGCGTGCATCCATCTTAGTCGGTGGTGCAATCCATAGACGAGTCTTGAGGCTACCTGCTGGTACGTCTTGTAGCAATTTACCTGCCGCACGGAAGTGACCGATGTTAGTCATACATGAACCAATGAATACTTCATCAATGGTATCACCAGCGACGTCTGCTAGCGTTTTTGCATCATCTGGATCGTTCGGGCAGCAAAGGATAGGCTCTTTGATGTCTGACATATCGATAGTAATGTCGATCGCGTATTCAGCATCGTCATCAGCACGCATGAGGCTTGGGTTAGCCAACCACTCTTGCATTTGCTCAACACGGCGGCTGATCGTACGCGCATCGCCATAGCCTTCACTGATCATCCACTTAAGCAGCGTGATGTTTGAGTTTAGGTACTCAGTCACTGATGCTTCAGATAAAGTGATGGTACAACCAGCCGCACTACGCTCAGCTGAGGCATCAGACAATTCAAACGCCTGCTCAGCGGTCAAATCTTCTAGACCTTCGATCTCAAGAATACGGCCATTGAACTCGTTGATTTTACCTTTCTTATCAACCGTCAAGTAACCTTCTTTGATCGCTTGATAAGGGATCGCATGTACTAAGTCACGTAGGGTGATACCAGCTTGACGCTCACCAACAAAACGAACACGGACAGATTCAGGCATATCAAGTGGCATCACACCAGTTGCCGCTGCGAAAGCAACTAGACCAGAACCGGCTGGGAACGAGATACCCATTGGGAAACGAGTATGCGAATCACCACCAGTACCAACGGTATCTGGAAGTAGCATACGGTTCAACCATGAGTGAATGATACCATCACCTGGGCGTAAGCTGACGCCGCCACGGTTCATGATAAAGTCAGGTAGTGTGTGCTGAGTCTCAACGTCAACTGGCTTTGGATAAGCCGCCGTATGACAGAATGACTGCATGACGAGATCCGCTTGGAAACCCAAGCATGCCAAGTCTTTTAGCTCGTCACGCGTCATTGGGCCAGTCGTATCCTGAGAGCCGACAGTCGTCATTTTAGGCTCACAGTACATACCTGGACGTACGCCTTCTAGGCCACATGCTTTACCAACCATTTTCTGCGCTAGCGTGAAACCTTTACCAGTATCGGCTGGCTCTTCTGGCTTAGCAAACACGTCTGAGTGACCAAGACCCATGTACTCACGCGCACGGTTGGTCAAACCACGACCAACGATCAATGGGATACGGCCGCCAGCACGTACTTCGTCAAGCAAAGTAGGTGAGCTTAGCGTAAACGTTGATAGCACTTCATCAGAGTCATGCTTGGTAATTTTGCCGTCATGTGGGTAGATGTCAAATACATCACCCATATTTAGGTTATCAACCGCGACTTTTTCGATTGGCAATGCGCCAGAATCTTCCATCGTGTTGAAGAAAATCGGAGCGATGTTGTTACCTAGTACTAGACCGCCGCCACGTTTGTTTGGCACGTTAGGAATGTCTTCACCCATCAACCACAATACTGAGTTGGTTGCAGATTTACGGCTAGAACCCGTACCAACTACATCACCAACATAGGCTAGCGGATGGCCTTTTTCTTTGAGTTCTTCGATTTGCTTCATTGGACCAACAACACCCTCTTCGTCAGCATTGATGCCGTCGCGAGAGTTTTTGTGCATGGCTAATGAATGCAATGGGATATCAGGACGGCTCCATGCGTCTTGCGCAGGTGACAAGTCATCCGTGTTGGTTTCGCCAGTAACTTTGAACGTCGTGTAAGTGGTTTTCTCTGGTACTTCAGCACGGTTCAAGAACCATTCTGCGTCAGCCCAAGATTGAACGACTTCTTTAGCAATGGTGTTGCCCGCTTCAGCTTTTTCAGTCACGTCATTGAATGCGTCAAATACTAGCAAAGTTTTCTTCAATGCTTCAGCAGCGTCTTGTGCGACTTCGCTGTCATCTAGTGCCGCAACCAATGGTTGAACGTTATAACCACCTTGCATCGTACCTAAAATTTGAACCGCTTTTTGCTTGCTGATCAATGGTGATGATGTCTCACCTTTTAAGATAGCTGCCAAAAATGCCGCTTTCACGTAGGCTGCTTGGTCAACACCAGCAGGGATACGGTTTTCTAGCAAGTTCATCAAAAATGCATCTTCGCCTGCTGGCGGGTTCTTTAGTAATTCAACCAACTCTGCTACTTGTTTTTCGTTCAATGGTAGCGGAACCGTTCCTAGCTCAGCACGTTCTTCGACATGTTTACGATAAGCTTCTAACACAATAGTCGTCCTCGTCAGTTGGGGTTTAGCACATTACGTGGGTAGTCAGCATGACCGCCTGCGTCTATATACTATAGGGAATAATTATCCGTGCAATCATAGCTTAAAACGCTCTAAATGTTAATGGCTCAGCTCTGAAAAGGCTCATAGTAAGGCCATATCCAACATTTATTATAAAAATAGTCCCATCAATAATATGATTGCACACCTTATAATCGCTCTTATTTACGTACCTGCACTGATCGATAAAAACTTGCTTTATGAAGCGATAGACACCATATGACTGTTATACGCTTTTATGACATTTCTATAAGACATCAAAGGACGAGCCAATATGGATAGCAACACCAACTATGATAATGGCCTCAAGGTACGCACAGAAGTGATGGGTGAAGCGCATGTCAAACGCTCACTTGATGCTGCCACAGGATTTACCCAACCGCTGCAAGACTGGATTATCGAACACGCTTGGGGCAGTACTTGGCAAGACGACTCAGTATTACCGCGCAAATATCGCTCACTGATTACCATTGCCTTTTTGATTGCGCAAAAAAGCCCAAACGAGTTAAAAGGACATATCCGCGGTGCCATCAATAATGGCGCTAGTGTCGCTGAGATTCGCGAAGTGCTGATGCATAGCTTGCCATACTGCGGTGCGCCTGCCACGCAAGAAGCGTTTCGCGCCGCCATAGATACCCTAAATGAGATGGAAATCGATATAGATATTTAAAACTATGGTCACTAGGTTAATCATAGTAATCTTAATGATATTGTACAAAAACTGCCTGATAAATTTCTGCTATAATATTACCACTCATAAAACATTCTGATCATTCCATAAACCCTTATACTATAAAGGGTTAAGAGATAATTCTATTATGACAACTGCCGTACAAACCCATGTACCTGCTGCTAAGGTCAAACCAAAAAAAGCCATTCAAGGCGAAAAACTACGTGGTTACGATAAAGTTGCTCGTATCCCAATTAAAGTAATCCCGACCGTTGAGGCCAAGAAAAAGCCTGACTGGATTCGGGTAAAAATGTCCTCGCCGGCTGAAGTGGCGCGTATCAAAGCAACTTTACGCGAGCAGAAGCTTTACACTGTCTGTGAAGAAGCGGCCTGCCCTAACTTGCCACAGTGCTTCGCGGATGGTACGGCGACCTTTATGATTATGGGTGATATTTGTACTCGCCGCTGCCCGTTCTGTGATGTTGGTCATGGTCGCCCTAATGAGCTAGATAAGGATGAGCCACGTCATACCGCTGAGACCATCCAAGGTCTGCAACTCAAATACGCGGTGATTACGTCTGTCGATCGCGATGATCTTAAAGATGGCGGTGCTGGACATTTTGTAGAAGTGCTCAACGAGTCAAGAGCCCTTAGCCCAAACTGCTTGATTGAAATCCTTGTGCCAGATTTCCGTGGCCGTATGGATATTGCGTTGGATTTATTGACAGAGACCGCGCCAGATGTGTTTAACCACAATATCGAAACGGTGCCACGTCTATACAAAGCCTTTCGTCCAGGTTCTGACTATCAGCATTCGCTCGACTTGCTCAAGCTCTATAAAGAGCGTCGTCCTGATATCGCGACCAAATGCGGCTTTATGGTTGGACTTGGTGAGACAGAAGAAGAGATCTATGCGCTACTCGATGATCTAAAAGCGCATGATGTGGATATGATCACGATTGGTCAGTACCTGCAGCCTAGTAAAAACCATGCCCCTGTTGATCGTTATGTCCATCCAGATGAGTTCCAGCGCTATATGGACTACGGCAAAAAGATCGGCTTCTTTAGCATTTGGGCAGGCCCAATGGTACGCTCAAGCTACTTTGCCGATCGTCAATACTATGGCGAAGATTGCCCAGCGCCTATCCGTAGCAAAAAAGCATTAGAAGCTGAAGGCAAACTTGGCTGCTAATTGCTGATTTGATTATTGTTAAACCAATATCAAAGTACTAAAGATAATAGCTAAAAATCTAAAAGGGTGAATAACATATTTTGTTATTCACCCTTTTTTTGACCTTTATTAGATTTACGAATAATTAAACTTAACGCTTTATACGGTCAAAGTTGGCGTTGGCTTCCCAGCTGTTTTTATATTGAATACAGCAATACCAAGAACAATCACACCGCCTGCAATACCAGTCGTAATTTCAGGATAAATTAGCAATAAAGCACCGACAGCCAAGATGATACGAGTCACCGTATTCATATCGCCTTTGAAATACCCTTCAAGTGCTGAGCTTAATGCAATCACACCTGTCACTGATGTCACTACTACCGTGATAATGTCCAAAATAGGCGGTAGCGGGAAATCTTTCGCCGTGACTGCCAAACCAGTTGGATCTATCATCAGCATCGTTGGGTTGTAGATAAACATAAACGGTACGATGAATCCGGCAAGTGCCAGCTTGAGCGACAAGAACCCTGTTTTCATCGGGTCGCCACCAGATATACCAGCGCCAGCAAAGGCGGCTAGACACACAGGCGGTGTAATATTGGCAAAGATACCAAAGTAGAAGACAAACATATGCGCTGACAGGATTGGAATATCGAACCCTGCTAATGCTGGCGCTGCCATGGTCGCCGTGATAATATAGGCAGGGATAGAGGGTAGCCCCATTCCCAAAACCATAGATGCTAGCATGGTCAAAATAAGCGTAAAGAACAACGATCCTGCACCTAGCGTGACAATAGAAGATGTCATTACTGTACCAAAGCTGGTCAAACTCACGACCCCAATGATGATACCGACGACCGCACAAGCCGCCATGACCGCAAGCGACTGGCGCGCGCCATCTTCTAGTGCACCCAAAATATCAGAAAAGCTCATACGGGTTTCGGCACGCAGCATACTGATTACAACGGTAAAACCAATCGTATAAGCCGCTGCATAGCCGACAGGTACGTTTCTGATTAATAAGAAAATCAAAAAGACGATCGGTAATAGCATGTGACCGCGGGCTTTTAACACTTCTTTTACCGCGGGTAAGCTATCTTTGGCGATACCTTTTAGATCACGACGTCCAGCGCGGAAATGCACCTGCGCAATCACGCCCAAGTAGTACAATATCGCAGGCAACAACGCGGCAAGCGCAATCGTGCTATACGGCAGACCTGTGGTCTCCGCCATGATGAACGCACTGGCTCCCATAATTGGTGGCAAGATCTGTCCGCCAACCGAGGCACTCGCCTCAACCGCGCCCGCAAAATCTTTGTGATAACCGACCTTTTTCATCAATGGAATGGTAAAGGCACCCGTACTCACCACGTTTGATAATGCAGAGCCATTAATACTGCCCATAAAGCCGCTGGAAATGACCGCGACTTTTGCGGGTCCGCCTTTTTTGTGGCCGGCGATGGCTAATGCCAAATCGTTAAACAGCTGTCCCATTCCTGAGCGTGCTAGGAATGCACCAAAGAGAATGAACAAAAAGATAAACGTCACCGACGCACCAATCGCAACAGAATATAGACCTTCCGTTTTTAGAAATAATTGACCAAAAATATCGCCCATATCATAAGGGCGAGTCAGCAATCTATCAGGCATAAAATCCATGTGACTGACAAACGGATACGCCAAAAATATCCCTGCCAATATTGGCAAAATCCAACCAGTGATACGGCGACTGCCTTCTAGCACACAGACCACGGTAATCAGTGAAAATATCACGTCAAGCGGATTGGCCATGCCGCCGCGCGAGGTCACAATATCCTGATACTCGTAGATCAAGTAGCTCATACCGGATAAAGACAATAAAAACCAAATCCAGTCATACCAAGCGACGCGACTGCGACTGCTCTTTTTGCTGGCGGGAAATATCAAGAAAATCAAGGCAAAACCAACACCGACGTGTACAGAGCGCTGTAGCAATGCTGGCATCGGGTTAAAGGTAATATAAAGATGAAAAAGTGAATAGAGTATACAAATACCAGCGATAAAGTATTTTACTGGTCCTTGCGTGATATGACGCGTGATTGACTCTCGGTCATATTTTTCCAGTACTGCTTTGTTGATCGCATCTGCATCTGCATCTTTATCAACATCTGGCGTGGTATTCACGCTACCGTGATCCGTCACTTGGGAGTTCATGACACAAGTCCTCATTAAATCTATCAATTAAACCATACGTCTTAGGCATGATCACCACTTCAGAATAATCTGGCACCCACTGATGAATCAAAAAACGATGGCCATCGTAATCGATCTCGCCTTTGGTCAGTCTAGAGACTACCCAATTGAGGCTAGGCAGTTTTTCATTGATTTGATAACCCAGATAGCCAGGTTTTTGTATGGGCGCAAGCGGTTCGGTCGAAGGCGTACCAGCACCAAATGCTTCAAAGTATGTGGTGGTGAGGAGTAGCATAGCGTCTTCTGTGCTGTTTGTTTCTATGCGTTGGTATTGCTCTTCCCACCACTGCTTTTCTACAGAATGTATCCAGCGTAACTGAAAGTCAGGGTCAGTGAAATAACACACCTTGTCGTCACTACCCTCTATTGCAACGCGAACTTCGACCACAGACTGACGCGCGACACCTATCCATAGGGTCAAAAAAACCAGCGCCGCAATACATGCTGCGCCAGTCGATAACCATAATGCCTTATTTGGCTGCTTGTTCGTCATAGTACTTTTTAGCGCCAGGATGAATTGGAGCGACCATACCTTCACTAGCCGTCTCTAGACTGATATCGTTGGCTGCTTGGTGTGCTGTTTTTAGACCGTCCAGATTATCAAATAACGCCTTGGTCAATTTGTAGCCATCAGATTCAGACAGATCAGAGCTCACCAATAGCGCATTCATGATTGCGGCAGTTGGAATCGCAGCATCATTGCCATAGGTGCCAGCAGGAATTTCAAAGGTTTTGAAGTAAGGCTTGGTCGCAATGATTTCTTTTAGCTTATCTTGATCGATAGTAACCAACTGCAAATCTAAACCTTGCTCTAGTTCCATAAGCGATGAGTTTGGTAGACCACTACTAAAGAATGCCGCTTCAATCTTACCCGCTTTCATACCATCAGCTGCTTCAGCAAAGCCCAAGTAATCAACAGTGATATCATCATAGGTGATACCGAAGCCTTCTAGGAGCGTTCGAGCATTGACTTCCGTACCAGAACCTTGATCGCCAACTGCAATACGCTTGCCTCGTAAATCCTCAATATTTTTGATGCCAGAGTCTTTTGTCGTCACGATTTGCACCACGTTCGGGTACAAGACCGCAATCTGCTGAATATTGGTAATGGGCTTGTCAAAATTGTTTTTGCCTTCAACCGCGTCCGTGACCACATCACTGAGCGCCAATACCATATCGACTTTGCCTTGCGTCAGTAGATTGACGTTTTCGACTGATGCACCCGTAGTTTGTGTCTTTGAGTTGACCCCAAAGTTTTTTACATAGACTTCGGACAATGCAGTGCCGATGATGTTATAAGGGCCAGACGCACCGCCTGTGGCAATGGTTAGGAACTTAGTATCGAGCGTATCGGTAGCCGCATCAGCTGACGTACTATCCGCAGCAGCCGTCTCATTGCCTTCTGAGCTTGGCGATGAGCAGGCGGTTAAGCCTAGCATGGCGCTTAATATCGCTGAAAAAAGTAAGGGAGATTTTAGAGAAGTGAGCATTGAGTTCATCCTTGAAATAATCGATTTAATACAATAAACGGCATTAATATATAGGTATTAATCCGTTACACTTGAGTAATGATATAGCAATTTTTGTTATAAATAAACAAAAGACTGTTTTCTCTTTTGCTTTCAATGCCTTATATTTCAGGCTTTTTGAGAAAATATTTTCATTATGTATAATAGCTGAAACTTATAATGTTCCGCTATGTGAAACATAGTTTCACCTTTATTTAATCAAATTTCGATGCTGTTGTAAACCTTTATCACGGTTTATGTGCATGTATTGCGCTGTATATTTTGATTTGTTTTTATTACCACTCTGATTCTGCTATATTTTAACTGGATATTTATTCATTGGCTTTGTCTAGAGCACGTTTTACGTAAGCCGACAAATGCCTCATTATATGAACCGAAACCATTATTTTTTATGACTCAACTTGGATAATTTTTATGACAATATCTACAACAGAAGCGCTGGAATCATTGTCTGCTGACATTGCCATCATTGGTGGTAGTGGCTTGTATCAGATCCAAGCACTGACTAATAAGCGCAGCGTGACGATACAGACCCCTTATGGCAGTCCATCCGATGACATTGTTTTGGGTGAATTAGAAGGAGTAACGGTTGCTTTTCTGACGCGGCATGGTCAAGGTCATAAACTGACCCCATCTGAAGTACCCTATCGCGCCAATATATATGCGCTAAAAACATTAGGCGTACGTTACATCGTCTCAGTATCGGCGGTCGGGTCGTTGCAAGCACACCTTGAGCCGCTAGATATGGTCGTGCCAGATCAAATGATCGATATGACCAAATATCGTGAAAGTACGTTTTTTGGTGAGGGCGCAGTCGCTCATGTATCAATGGCAGACCCACTCTGTCCTGCCCTATCAGATATCCTAACGCGTGCCTATAATAAGGCAGATTTAGCTGAGGGCAGCTGTCACAAAAAGGCGACCTATGTCTGTATCGAAGGGCCGCAGTTCTCAACCCGTGCAGAGTCGGAGTGGTATCGTCAAATGCAAGCGGATATCATCGGCATGACCAACATGCCAGAAGCCAAATTGGCACGTGAAGCCAGCATGGCTTATGCGACATTGGCTTTAGTAACCGATTTTGATTGCTGGCACCCGACCGAAGAAGCCGTCAGTGCCGACTATGCGATAAAAAATCTGATGAAAAATGCTGAAAACGCTCAACAGGTGATTCAAGAGGCCGTTGCTTTGATTGCCGCTGAATCACCCGAATCCATCGCCCATAATGCTCTCGCACAGGCCTTGGTCACGCCTATAGACATGATGGACGAACATACCAAAATCAGACTGGCTGCATTGTTATACTAAATATTTAAACATATTTAGATAAGTGCTTGTTTGAGACGAAGACAACAACCCAAATCCTACGCACATGCAAAAAGGCCATTAATTTACTTAGTGGCCTTTTTATCGTTTTAATCAGCATGTTTGGGATAAAAGCTAACCAGACGCCTTTACTCTTAACAGCACCACTCTTAACAGCAACCGCCCACACCAGATGATGGTACTATAGCCTGACTAAATGGCATCAGCTCACCGCACCCTGCAAAAATACCATAGTGGCGACTGTCATCACCGATAAATTCAAAATGCGGCGCAAAGCGAGATTCTTGTAGCATCCGAAAGGTATTGCCGCACACAGGAAATACTCGTCCCGCCTCAATCGCATGATGCTTGTCTAGATCAAACCGATGCGGGGATTGCTCGATAGATCCTTTGTATATCACCGCCTGTCCATGATCTTCACAGGCATCTTCTAACGTGGCAATTCTGAATAAACGATAAGTGGCCGAAAAAAACTGTATATCACCAATTTTGGCAGCCAATACAGGATCTGTAATCTCAAGCGGACGATCTTCGACCAGACGTGGGTCTAAAAACCCTGCGTCTCTTGATAAACGGATAAAGTCTTTCCAATACAAAGCGCCACTCAAGCACTCTCCATATAATACAGGATCATCGATCAGATGCTGCGGGATACGGCGATCAGCATAGACGTCAGAAAAGTAAAATTCACCGCCTGGTTTCAGCAGTCTCTGCACGCTCGCCATCACGGCGGCTTTATCTGGTGATAAATTGATAACACAGTTTGAGACGATAATATCGAAACTACCATCAGCAAGGTCTAACTCATCGAGCTTTTCGATATAACCATGCAAAAATGTCACATTGTCATAGCCAAACTTCTCGACATGATAAGCTTGATGCTGTTTGGCAACTGCCAACTGCTCATCGGTCATATCCACACCGACCACATGACCGCTCTCACCAACCAATTGCGCGAGTGCATAGACATCGCGACCTGAACCACTGCCCAAATCTAGAATTCGGCAGCCTTCAAGCAATGCAGGACACACCAGTCCGCAGCCATAATAACGGCTCAATACCTCATCATGAATATTTGCCAATAACGGCTTGAGCCACTCAGGCATATTGCTAATATCACAACACGCTGAGGTTTTTAGGTCATCGGTTCCTTGCAACTCTTTGCCATAGTAATTTTGCACAACGTCATGCATAACAATGTCCTTATTAATAGTAAAATCCAATTAAAAGTTAAGTAAATAACTATAGAAAATCATGTTTAATTTTTAGATTTTGTTGAGCGTATTGCGCCAATCTGATGGTAGATGCTTTAAATCTTCAGGCTCATCAATGTCATGCAGCGCTGGCAATAGCGCCAGTGTCCAACCTAATGCCGCGACACGTTGCTTAGTGATTTCAGCGACGCTAGACGTACTCCAGCTGATGTTTGAAAAAAGGCTGCTATCAACTTGTTTAAATCCGAGCAACACATAGCCTCCGTCGGTTGCAGGAATCATCACCGCGTCATCTTTCTCTAGCTGCTGTACGGCGGTCTGTATACGCTCTACCGTGAGGCTAGGACAATCCGTCCCAATTAAGACGACTTTTTCATATTTTTCCAATGCCTTCTGACTGGCTATCAACATACGCCTACCCAAATCACCTTCTACCTGAGCAGACCATTGCAGGGACTCGGGTAAATCAAGCGCTTGCCAGCAAGGATCCGTTGGTGCTGGACTCACGCATAGCTCAATGGCAAAGTCGCTCGCCACAGCTTGCTCGACACTGTGTAATAGCAGCTGCCGTGCCATAAGCGCAGCACCATCCACACCCAATACAGGCTGCAGACGAGTCTTTGCCTTATCACGGGCTGGATATTTGGCAAATAAAATGACGCAGGTAGTTTGCTCTCTTATCTGTGGTTTGACATCTATGGTAGTTGTTTGGTTGCTGGTCGCATGCATCAATACGAAGCCCTTTTTGTTATTGTTATCAGTCCAATACGGCTGGATCATTCCTACTTGTAATAACGCTGCTTTAAGTTATCAGGCGATACGCCGCGCCAATAATCAAAGCGCAAATGCCACATCAAAAAAATTGTACGAAAATAGCCATTTTGCTGCCAACGCCGTGCGGAAGTTGTCACTGTGCTTTTTAAACAAGCGGGCCTACTAATAGGTTTTAGGCGCTTGCACAATTCGACATCTTCCATCAGTGGCTGATCAGGGTAGCCACCCAGTCGTTCAAATAAAGATTTTTTAATAAAAATAGCCTGGTCGCCTGTTGCAATACTGACCAAACGTGAGCGCTTATTAATCATCATACCAACAACTTTTAATAACGGATGGGAACTGTCCAAGCGTACATCAAAACGCCCCCAGCCATGCTCTGCCATTGCTCGCTGTACTTCATCTATCGCATCAGTCGACAACCGAGTATCAGCATGTAAAAATAGCAGCACATCTCCAGTCGCTCGCTTAGCGCCAGCATTCATCTGCCGAGCGCGTCCAGCAACAGACTCAATAATATGCCAGTCAATTGACGACCGTGTCATCTTTGGCAACGCTTTTAGCAAATTACAAGCGGCAGTCATCGAGCCATCCGTTGACCCACCATCGACCAATATCACTTGCTGCGGCGCTGGGCTGAGCGCCTTAATATGAGCAATAAGGTTGGGCAGATTGTCCACTTCATTTAACAATGGAATAATGATAGAAATGTTCAATGTCTGTCCCGTTTTAATAAGAATAAACTCGCGAGCATTGACTTATTTTTTGTTCAAATTCCAATTGTAGTCAGTGTAGCTGATTTTTATTTTGCCTTGGTTTAGATCTGCTGTCTGCGCTTTACTCATTCCGAGTGACGAGCTATAACGACCCAAAAACCCTTCCAAATCTTTTGTGCCACGCCAATTACTCTCAAAATCTGACTTATACCATTTAAAAATCGGCGACACCCTTAGTGTATTGCCCTTAAGATTGTTGCGGCTGCTGTCTGCCAAAAACTTAGCGGTTGCCTGCTCTAATTGACCATCCAAACCTTTACCAGTAAAGGCGTCATCTTGCAGTGCAGGGCAACCAATACTCGCGCAATTAACAGCGAAGTGAATACGCGGATCGTTGTAGCGTTTGGAACCACGAATGAGATTATGCTCGATATCATCAAGCGAACGCGTTTTACCCAATAGCGGAATAAACTCCTGCTTCCACGGTGAACCAAATAGACCGCCGATGTCTTTGATGGATTTAATATTGGGGTATTTCGTGAGTACCAAATCAACCGTACCTGCATTATAGACATTAATCAAAAATGCCAATTGCTCGTTTTTATTCCAACGATTAAACTCTGCTTGAGAGACTTTGCTCGTCGCTTCAAGATAGCTTGCCAGCTTGCTCTTATCCGCTTGCATGCCCGCATAATTCACCACCGAAGCCTTACCACCATTGGTCATGGTCACATGCTTATTTAATAAGCTATCCCAACTTTGATGGTTAAAATCTGCATAGGCAGCCGCGCTTGATGATAAGATCGCGATAGCAATCACTGGTTGTAAAACCAAGGACTTTATTGAAACATTCAATCTTGACATGAGCTTAACTCCACTTGAGTTGATGTTCTGATCTAATTTTTGATCTGGCGCGGGCATATATAGCTGACATATCCACGTTCATATTTTGTGCAAAGCTACTTAAATCACTTTTGCTCAAGCATATATGTTAAACAACTTTGAGAGAAATAGACCGCTATACAGCCTCTTCTTCTAGCGCACCGCCGCAGCTACTGCCCTGTCCTGCCGTACAGCCGTAGCAGTGATCCGCAATAGCAATAGCGTCTCCAGAAGGATTTTGGGTAAGCAGATCGCTGAGATGACGCCGCGATTTATTAGGCACAGGCATCTCTAATTGCTGATTAAAATCACAGTCGAACAACTCACCCAGCCAATTGACACTGATGGTCGAGCGGCACATTACCTCGGCTAAATTGTCCGCCACGTAGTTTTCTTTGAGTAAATCCATGTACGGGTGAAATTCATTTTTGGCCAATAGTACCGCGCCAAAACGCTGAATCGGCATATTGGTCAGCGCAAACAGATGATTGAAGGTAATATCAAAATGTTCTTTTAACTCACGCTTGTAGTCCATCTCAAGCTGCTGCTGATTGGGCGGTAAGCTCGCGCCTTGCGGATTGTAAACCAAGTTTAAGGTCAAACCTGAATCAGCGCTGCCGTAGCCTAACTGGTTAAGTTTTTGTAGACCTAATATACTGTCGTCGAACGCCCCTTTGCCGCGCTGTTTATCTACGTTTTCTAAGGAATAGCACGGCAAGGACGCCACCACTTCGACTTGGTTATCTGCTAAAAACTGCGCCATGTCCTCATAGCCCTCTTCCATGAGAATGGTCAGGTTACAGCGGTCTATCACTTTGACGCCCAGCGCACGCGCCGCTGTGACCAAATACTTAAAGTCCTCATGCATCTCAGGGGCACCGCCGGTCAAATCGAGCGTATCAATATTTTGCGCTTGCAATACTTTGGGGATCAGCTCAACCAACTCGCGTGACATCATCTCTGTGCGATAAGGACTGGCCGCCACATGGCAATGGACGCAAGACATATTGCATAGATAGCCCATGTTGACTTGGAGTATCGTTAGTTCGCGACGTTTGATCGCCGGAAAGTCGGTGTGCTCAAGCAATTCAATAGTCGATTTCATAATCGTATAGACCCCGTTAATGACACAACTCAAAAAAGATATATTTACATGTAAGTAATTGCTTTTATTTGCTATTTTATAAACATCATACCTTATTTGCAGACTTGTCATTTTACATTTTGTTTAATCAATCATACCTGATTGTGAATCACTGGTAGCATCAGTTTTGTAAGATCGATTTTGTTATTTATGCCAACCAGTGCTGCTCTACTTAGCCTTCACAAAACGCTGGTCGATGTACCGTTTTAGATACCAAATCCCGCGACCTTGCAGACTGAGCGCTCCCCAACTGGCAATAACGTACTTGTCCCCGCAAGACAATAAATACAGCGTGTTTTTTTTGGGTTTATAGTCTTGCATAGGTTCGTCTTTGAGATAGGCCAATAGGTTATCTGCCTCTATCGCGCCGCCATGTACCGCATGAACGCCTGAATGCGCGACGTCTTTGTCCACTCGCGTGGCTACGTCACCAACAGCAAATACATTGGGGTGAGACACACTTTGCTGCATCGCATTAACGGCGATAAAATCATCATCTACCGTCTGTAAATCAGTGACAGCGGTCCATGCTGATCCTACCACTCCCGTCGCGGCGATCACAGTATTCATGGGCAGCGTGTCATGTGCGGTCAATAAATGGCCATCATGATAACCAGTCGCTCGCTCATGGACTATCTTAATATCATGGCGATGCAGCTGCCTAATAACGCGTTGCTGAAATCTTGGATTAAATCCTGATAATAGATGCTCACCGCACACCAGTGTCACTTGATGGTTACGATTGATATGCTGTAACGCCACTTGAGCCGCCATGACCAATTCGGTCGCGGCAGCCCCAGCGCCTACGATAGCCAATTGATATTGACTGGCTTGCCGCGCCTCAGCCAAAATCTGCTGCCAATGCGTGATAAACTCTGACAAGGGACGAATAGCGATTACATCCGTGCTAGCGTGAGTATCCGTCTTAGCATAGCTGTCTCGTTTATCTAACCAACGCATATCTGTCTCTGCACCAGTATTCAATGACAACACATCATAATCAAGTGCCAATCGGTCATCGCCCGTTATCGCGACCATATTGGATGCCGCATCGACCTGCACGATCGACTGCTGAATAAAACGTACACCCGCTCGCCTACAAAGCGATGCTATATCGATACTGATATCGTCAAGCGAGTAATGTCCTGCCATCCAACCAGGTAGCATTCCTGAATATATAGTCTGCGGATGCTCGCTAATTAGAGCGATGTCTATAGCCGTTCCCTTAAAATCCCTACTCTCTAGCTGCCCAGCAACAAGCCGACGTAATAGTCCGATATGAGCATGACCTGCTCCTGCTAACAACAGTTTTTTTGGCGACAGCGGTTTCATTGGCATCCTAATCAAAGTGATGGATAGATGTTTGACGAGCAAGTTGTAGTGCCTTTCATATAAGTAGCATAAAAAACGGCCTAAAAATAAGATATGTCTGATAGACGACCCTGATGATTGGGTGGATGGTATAAGTAGCTTAGATAATTTAGATAATTTAGATAATTTAGATAATTTAGATAATTTAGATAATTTAGATAATTTAGATAATATTGACCATACTCATTTTTGTCATTAAATGGTGCTACCAAATATAGATTTCATTACCCTGTCACGTAACACAAAAAAATAAGGTAAAATGGTCGACCAATCAGCGCCTAGTAAAATAAAATCATAACGACGCCACCTAACTGATCGACATTTTTGAAATAACGATCCATAAAAAATATAGACCATTAAAACCTGTCAAGGAAGCTTATATGAGTAACACTCTCGATACCAGTAATGATAACATTCTCTCCTCCGACAACACTCACTACTTGCACCATGACTTTTTTGAGCCAAGTGACAACAATGTTGCCATCAGTGCGACGCTATTGATTGTGCATGGGATGGCAGAGCACAGTGGTCGCTATGCAGATTTTGCGCAGTTCTTGGCGGACAATGGCATCGCTGTCGCAACCTACGACCACCTTGGCCATGGACAAACCATCAAGACCGAAGCGGATTTGGGGTTTTTTGGTGAAGAGCATCCCGTGCAGTCGCTGCTAAAAGATGTGATTGTTATGGCAGACAGCCTAAAAGCACGTCACCCTGATGTACCGCATTTTGTTATGGGCCACTCCATGGGCTCATTTATCGTGCGTAACGTACTTAAGCATCATGCGCATAATTTCACTGGCGCGATACTGATGGGCTCGGCGGACGTCAATCCATTGACCAAAGTTTTGCTGCCTATCAATAAAGTATTGGCAAAAGTGGCACCTAGACAGCCGAACTCAGTACTTGCCAATACCATGAATAAGGTATTGAACAGTCAACTAAAAGATCGCACTGCATCATCGAAGTTTGCTTGGTTGAGTGAGAATACTGCAAATATTGAAGCCTATGAAGCTGATCCAAAGACTGGTTTTGACTTTACCAATAACGGCTTTATGACATTATTTACTTTGATGGATACCGGACTAAACAAAGGCTGGGCCACCACCATTGCCAAAAATTTCCCAATGCTGTTTATCAGCGGTGAAGATGATCCTATTGGTAACATGGGACGCGGTATTCGCCGCGTGGTCAAACGCCTACATAAACAAAAATTTAGCCACGTTGATATTCAGCTATATCCAAATATGCGCCATGAAGTATTGCACGAAACAGATCATCAAACGGTTTATCAAGACATTTTAGCGTGGATAAAAAATACTGCACCAGACGCTTAAAGTACGATAAACAATTCATCTTGAGCTGTCTTTTGAGCGCTTTTTCTCGAGCACGGCCATAATGAAATACTGAACTTGTTTGCTAAAAGTGGTCAAATTAGCGACAATATGGCAAGCAAGTTTTTGGACCAAGCCATACCTTGAATTTTCTTTAGGCCGGGTCATATAAGTCTTTAACCATAACATTAAGATCACCCTCCCTTTCATTCATTTTAGGAACCTTTATGTCATTACAACAAACCATCGAACAAGCTTTTGAAAACCGCAACGAATACAGCCCAAGCAACATGCCACAAGACGTGCGCGACGCGATCGAGCAAGTGCTTGAGCAGCTAGATAATGGCAGCCTACGCGTGGCCGAAAAGAAAGATGGCGAATGGGTCGTCAATCAGTGGGCCAAAAAAGCGGTACTGCTATCGTTCCGTTTGAACGACAACTACGTTCAGGCAGCGGGCGAGCATGTGCAGTTCTATGACAAAGTGCCAACGAAATTTGCTAACTGGACTGAAGCTCAATTCAAAGAAGCAGGCGTTCGCGTTGTACCGCCAGCCGTTGCTCGTAAAGGCTCATTTATCGCCGCTGGTGCCGTATTGATGCCATCATACGTCAACATCGGTGCATATGTCGATCAAGGCGCGATGGTTGATACGTGGGCGACCGTTGGCTCATGTGCTCAAATCGGTAAAAACGTGCATCTATCAGGCGGCGTTGGCATCGGCGGTGTTTTAGAGCCATTACAAGCCAACCCAACCATCATCGAAGACAACTGCTTTATCGGTGCGCGCTCTGAGATCGTTGAAGGCGTGATCGTCGAAGAAGGCGCTGTCATCTCTATGGGCGTCTATATTGGTCAATCTACACGCATCTATGACCGTGAGACTGGCGAGATTCATCGCGGCCGTGTACCAGCAGGCTCTGTTGTCGTACCAGGCAGCTTGCCATCAGAAGACGGCACTCACAGCTTGTACGCTGCAATCATCGTGAAAAAAGTGGATGCGCAAACCCGCGCTAAAACATCAGTAAATGAGCTATTACGTTTAGCCTAGTATTTTTAATATTTATAGCCTCGTACCCGAACGGTACGGACGGCGATAAACTATCTTTACTAAAGACGCTGAAGAAAACTTCAGCGTCTTTTTTGCACCTTAATGCAGAGCGTTGCGTTATAATCCGTTTTTTGGTTTTGTTTTATCCAAACATAAAACGACAAATACCACAACCTGCCTTCTTCTTTATTACGATTGATAACCGCTTAATCGCCTTATCAACCTTTAACTGTATTTGACATATTATGAGTGAATCACTATTGCGCACCGCCGCTATCCCCGTCACTGACCCTGAAGCAGGGTTACGTTTGACTGAGATTTTTTATTCCCTACAAGGTGAGGCGCTGACGTCTGGCTTGCCGACGATATTTGTACGTCTAACCGGCTGTCCGCTGCGCTGCGTCTACTGTGATACCGAATATGCCTTTACGGGCGGCGAGCGTCAGTCATTAGAAACCATCATAGACACTATCAAAAGCTATCCATGTAAGCGTATCTGCTTGACTGGCGGTGAGCCATTAGCACAGCCGAATGCCATTGAGTTGACGAAACGCCTACTTAACGATGGCTATGAGATATCCCTTGAAACCGCAGGCGCGCTCTCGGTACAAAATGTACCAGCAGCCGTCAGCAAAGTGATGGATCTCAAAACACCAAGCTCGGGCGAAGTCGATAAAAACTTATGGTCAAATCTCGATCATCTCACCGAGCACGATCAAATCAAGTTTGTCATCATGAACCGCACAGATTATGACTGGGCAAAAGAAAAATTAGTCGAGCATAAATTAAATGAATTGGTCGGCACCGTTTGGTTTTCGCCGATGTTTAACGTTGCCGATGATGTCGATGAAGCGCTCAGCCCTGAAGTGCCTGTGTTGGCAAGAGAGCTTGCTGAATGGTTGCTGGCAGATGCCTTACCCGTTCGCTTTCAGCTGCAATTGCATAAAATTATTTGGGCAGATGCCAAAGGCAAATAACGCGACAATCACGCACATAATATCTGCCCACCCTTATAAAGATAACTAAAAACTCATATACAAGCACACATTTTCAAGGAGGAAACATGATTCGGCTGATCTTACTGGGGCTATTATCAGGTGCGTTTTTTAGCTCAACCTTCGTATTAAATGAGCTGATGAGCGCTGCTGGTGGGCATTGGTTTTGGTCAGCAAGTCTGCGCTATGTCTTTATGCTATTGCTATTGACAGCGATGATTGGTGTTCAGCATGGTGTGGGACGGATCGGTGAGCTATGGGCGATTTTTCGCCAGCATATGGGATTTTGGTGCCTTACTGGCAGCATTGGCTTCGGCGTGTTTTACACTGGCATCTGTTACGCAGGTGATCACGCCAGTGGTTGGGTCGTAGCGGCGACTTTTATGTTTACCGTCGTGACCAGTTTGCTTGTCTTACTGGCATTCGGACAACGCTTTGATAAAAAATTCATCGTTTATGCGTTGATTGTTTTTGTGGGCGTCGTACTGGTCAATGTCAGTGAAGGTTTACATGCACCTAGTGATGCCAATGCCATACCGCTCACGCAAATGCTCCTTTATGGAGCGCTGCCAGCGTTGATTGCTGCGTTTAGCTACCCTATTGGCAATCAGTTGGTTTGGCAGGCCTCTTACAATGCGAAACAGCACAAAGCCAGGCACCAAGATAGGCATCAAGATAGTGAGCACCACTCGCAACCGATGCGTGCAGAAACAGCGCTATTGGCCAGTGCCCACGATGCTGCTGATACGCATATCACTGACCGTGATGCTGCGAATAGCTCCACGCTGCAAACCTTGATCGGACGTATTCCCATTATCGAGACGGATCTGTTACAAAACGCCTTTAACAAAGTGTGGTTGATGACCGTAGGGAGTTTGCCATTTTGGCTCGTTTTAGGCATCATAGTGCGCCCTGAGTTACCGGGCAGCGCGCAGGTGTTTAACACGCTGCTGGTCGCCTTGTTATCGGGGGTGGCCGCGACCAGTCTGTTTTTATATGCGCGTGAGCAAGCGGTGACCTCAAGCGAGGTCGCTGGCGTTGACTCGACCCAAGCCAGTGAAATCATTTTTGCCTTGATTGGAGGGATGATTTTGTTGGGAAATCCACTACCGTCAGCCTTAGGCCTGGTCGGTATTGTGCTGATTATTATCGGCTTGATATTGTTTGCAAAAGACGGTTAGATGACGATCTAAAAATGGGCTGATTTCGTTTAGATCATCTACAAAATACCCATTCGAGATAAGCACATCCCATCATTTTTTATGATCAAGAGTTGGCAATATAACCATGGTTAATGATTTAATTTTTCCTGATATTCTATTATATTTATTAGACATGGTGGGTATCATCGCTTGCGCAATTGCAGGGACGTTGCTTGCTCAGCACAAAGGCTTTGATATTGCTGGCTGCATCTTGGTTTCGATGGTCAATGCCATCGGCGGCGGTACGCTACGTGACATGGCACTAGATCGTCATCCATTGTTTTGGATGACGGATCTCAACTATGTGATCGTCATTACCGTGACATCCCTTATCTTACAAATATTCTTTCATCTATATCACAAGATTGATAATGCGCTTAAGCTGTTTGATGCCATTGGTCTCGCGGCATTTAGCGTGATTGGCTTTAAGGTCGCATTGACCCAAGGCATGTCACCTCTTGTTGCTATTATGATGGGCGTCTGGACAGCCATTATTGGTGGGATGCTCCGTGATATTATCTGTAATGAGATACCGCTCGTATTACAGCGTGAGATTTATATCACGGCCAGTATCGCAGGATCTGTGACGTATTTATGCCTACAGTATGTCGGTGTCAGCGCTGGCATCAATGAGTTTATTATGCTGTTTGTGATCTTCGCGGTACGCATGCTGGCGCTTAGGTTCGACTGGCATCTGCCCTCTATTCGTCTGGTTGCTTAATCAGCTACTTGGTAGATTGATTGCTCTAGACATGACAAATGATAATTAAAAATAGTGAGAATGGCTTATGTTGGCTATCGCATTGGATCCTGCAGCTCTAATCACTACTTTTGATCCGCGATCTTTAATATATTTTTTTGATATGATTGGGATTATCGCCTGTAGCGTTTCAGGGACGATACTAGCCAAGCATAAGAATTTTGATGTCTTTGGTTGTCTACTAGTCTCTATCGTCACAGCTATCGGCGGCGGCACGGTACGCGATGTTATTTTGGATCGTCATCCGCTGTTTTGGATGGTAGATATGAGCTATCTGACGCTCATTACGATCTCTTCACTAGCCATGCAGATATTTTTTCATCCGAACTCAAGACGAGTCGATAAGTTCCTAAAACTGTCTGATACCATCGGTCTATCCGCTTTTACGCTCATAGGTATCAAGGTCGCTGATAGCATGGGTACCAATGTACCAGTAGCACTGTTATTGGGCGTAATCACCATCATCGTTGGTGGCATCATTCGCGATATGATTTGTAATGAGATTCCACTGGTATTGCAGCAAGAGATTTATATCACTGCGGCGCTAACTGGGGGTATTCTATATTTTGCTCTAAAAAACTTAGGCGTTGCCGATTGGGTTGCTGATATCTCTGCAATGAGTACGATTTTTACCTTGCGTATGCTGGCTATTCGTTATGATTGGCAGTTCCCCACTCTTGAGTGGAAATATTGATGTTAAGTCAAAAAGTAGCAAATGGTATCAGCGCACTCAAACTTGACTATACTGATATCATTTAAGCCTTAACCCTGCTCTACCACAGCCAAGTCTTTTACCATCAACTGTAAGCTTTGTTTGCCATTCCATTCATTGATATCTAGCTGAAATAATAAATGCACTTTTTTGGCACGATAATCCCAAGCATCATTGTCAAAATTAAAGCAGATTGCCTCTATCGGATATTGGACGTCTGGATAACGCAATGATAGTTTAAGGTGCTTGTCTTTTAATATCTTAAAACTCAATACCTCAAACACACCGTCAAATATCGGCGGTGCAAATCCATGACCCCAAATGCTAGCATCTGCTAAATGTTCAGCAAACCACAAGCTAAAATCTCCCGCTTGCAAAGGTCCATCAGTGAATTTCTGCTCCGCAAATACGTCATCATCCATTTGTGCCATAACTTCGTTAAACGCGGCGACAAATGCCTCAAAATTACGACGCTTTAGGGTCAGACCTGCTGCCATCGCATGACCGCCAAAATGACTGATTAAATCAGGCTGACGCTCAGCGACTTGCTCAATCGCATCACGAATATGCACGCCAGCAATTGATCGTGCTGATCCCTTAATCGCATCGTCTTCACCAGTCTGCTCCGTATCTGCTGGCGCAAAAACAATGCTAGGTAGGTAATGACTTTCTTTTAAACGTCCAGCGACAATACCAATCACACCTTGATGCCAATCATCCTGATAAAGGACGATACTACGAGTGTCTGTATGGCTTGTTTTATGGGTAGTGGCGAATTGAGTATTAACTTCCTGAGTAATGAGGTCATCGCCACTGTCACTTGTATTTTCATCGATCTCAATATCAGTTTTAGCAGCCAATGCCTGTACGATACTATCTGCTTGCGCACGCATCTCGCCTTCTACATGACGGCGTGTACGGTTTAGTTGCTCAAGCTCTTGTGCCAAACGCTGGGCGGTGCTCCAATCTTCAGTCAATAAGCACTCAATCCCGATACGCATATTATCCATGCGTCCAGCCGCATTGATACGTGGCCCTAAGACAAAGCCAAAATCCTGCGCGTGCAATTGCTTGGGATCACGGCCTGCTTGCTCAAGCAACGCCAAAATACCCATACAGCAGCGACCTTGACGAATAGCAGATAGCCCATGATGCACTAAGATACGATTGTTTTTATCGAGTACGCCAACATCTGCAATCGTGCCAAGCGCTACCAAATCTAAATACTGACTAACCTGTACCGTAGACTTGCCAGCGTCGCGGCGCAGCTTTGCCAATCGTCCGAGCACATAAAACGCGACCCCGACCCCAACCAGTGCTTTACTGGTGAAATTGCAAGCAAGCTGATTGGGATTGACGACTGCTTCAGCGGGTGGTGTCTCTTTGGTCGTGAGATGATGGTCAGTGATAATTACCGTAATACCATCCGCTTGGGCGCGCGCCACACCTTCATGACTGGAGATACCGTTATCAACTGTCACGATCATGTCTGGCTGAAAGGTTGCGATGCCCAATTCGACAATCTCTGGCGTTAGCCCATAACCATATTTAAAACGATCGGGCACCAAAAAATCGACGACTGCACCCATCTTTGTGAGAGCGCGCATCATCAGCGCGGTACTGGTTGCGCCATCACAGTCAAAGTCACCAACAATCAGGATACGCTGACCGTCATCGATAGCGATATCCAATAGACGCACGGCTTCAGTGATACCGTGCAGCATGTCAGCAGGCAACATGCCAGACAAACCGGTCTCCAGCTCATCAGGCGCAGTGATACCTCGACCCGCATATAAGCGAGCGAGCGTCAATGATTGGGCGGCCAGTGGTTGCAACGCGGCGGGCAACTCGTCAATACGAGTGCTGGTATTACGAGGGGTTAAATTTAGCATGAGCGTATTTTACTGCCTTTAAGGCGGGGTCACAACGACAATTTATAGCGTCTCTGTACACTAGCTAATATTGCATTTATTTACCAAAGGTATTGGCTTAAATGGTAATTTGGAGAAAGGATTTATTCAGTGAACACGTATCGCATATGGCTTTTCATTTACAAAAAGGATGCATAGTGACCGTACTTTTCTGCATTTTGCTACAAAGCAATGATTGTATGGCGCCTATAAATCCATAGAATAGTAAACAACTGAGAGACTTGCTAATTATTGAATTTTACATCATTAATATTTTAATTATTTATAAGGATACTTTATGAAAACCACACCAGCTGCTGAAAAACTACCAAATACGATTGATCCTAGCTTAGATCTTGATCAAGTTAAAAAAGAATGCCTCGGCATGGTAAAAAAACGCGCCAGAGTATCTGCTGGTGTTGCCATCGTTCCTGTACCGTTCTTTGATGTGGCGGTTGATGCTGGTATGCTGACGCAATTGATTCCTGAGATTAGCGAACGTTTTGGTTTGATCGAAGACCGTCAATCAGCCATTAACCTAGAATCACGCGAAGTGCATTGGAGCGCTGTCAAAGACCGTACCGTCGATTTTGCAGGATTGATGGCGACACGTGGTATCGTTAAGAAAACCATTCAAGGCTTTGGTGGTCGTATCGCTGCCAAACAAGTTACCAAGTTCATTCCACTGGGTGGTCAATTGGTTGCAGCAACGATGGGTTATACGATTTTTAAGAAAATCGCCACTGATCATATCAACGAGTGCTACAAGCTAGCAAAAGACATTCAGCAAAAAGAACATGGTAAAAATGTCTAATAAAAATTAGGCAACGCCATATCTATAGAGCCAGCTATGAGCTTTTTTAGCTGGCTTTTTTGTGAGTGATAGTATTGCAGACTGCCTCAAGCGACTGGTTAATGATGCCATTACTATGTTTTACTGATAATATACAACTTTAAAGATTATCAAATACCTTAAAGGATTCACTTATGAAAAAACTTTTGGCTTCGACAGTTATGCTGGCTACTGTCGCCCTAGCAGGCTGCACCACGACAGGTGCTACAAATAACGGCACAGGCACAGCAATCGGTACCGCAAATGAGATTGGCATGAATGTCTTCAGAGCTGCGATCGACAACCAATGCCGTAGCCAAATTGAAAAACAAACCGCTTGGCGTGTTGCAAGCGTCGCTATGACAGAAGCGCAGCAAGAGTCTGTCAAAAGTAACGTTTGTGGTTGCGTGAGTGAGCAAGCACCGCAGCAAGTGACTATCGTTGAATTGGGCAATGCCGCTATCGACTCACAGTATCGCACTCAACTGGTCACTAGAGTTGTCGCAAAATCTCTACAAAGCTGCTATGCCAGTTTTGTAAAATAAGCGCTAGCCTATATAACGATGTGCATCACTCTATCGTTACACGTCAAATAAAGCTAATAAAAAAGGTGCGTTGTTTATAACGCACCTTTTTTATTCGCTTGCTTTTTTACCATACCTTTTTTTACCATACTTTCAGTTTAGTTCAGCTCAGCAGCCTAGAACTTATTGGAGTCCGATGGATTCTGTGACAAAGCAGCGGTAAAAGGCAATAACTGGCCGCGGCGGAAATACTTAGAAGAGCCGTCGATGATTTTATCCACTTCCTTAACCAAATCACTGATAACGTCGTCATAGATACCGTGATATAGCTCTTTTTCGAATGCAGTAAACGGATGCTTACGCGATGCTGAACCGACCTCAGTCACGCCTTCTTTACTATAAAAAATATCTACGCGGCCATCACTATTCAATACACAGTTCAGTTGACCACCTTCGAGCTCCATCTCTACGCGCTCAGGCATAAAAATATAATCATCCACGTTGATGAGCTTTTTTTCTACTTCTCTTTTAAAAAACGATTTGATATCAAACATAAGTACATCCCTAACTTTATAATTATCAGATACGTGAGCATGCCTAACTTTATAGTTGTTGCACAGCATTTATATAGATGCTTAGTGGGTCATGCTTTACACCGTTATCTTATAAGATAGAGAGCGATTTTTTAAGGTGCGATATGTAAAACTGCGTTTGATGTTGGTAAGAAGGCAAGTTAGCTTTATCTTCAATATAGAGGTAACAAAGAAGAAAGCGACCAATGGGCAACGTTACTTTCTATTATCGTGACACTATTCTAGCTATCTTGATTAAACCAACCTTTCTCGCGAAACAACTTTAGCACCTACACGAATATTGCCATCTCATCAGGTCTACCCAGTGTTAATCAATTAAAGCCCGTGGTAGACACAAACTCACAATCAACAGCAATACCATGCTCGCGCATTCTGTCCATATAAATTTCCACATCACAATCTTTTCAGATCCTCTACTATAGAGTCAACCATGAAAAAGGTGAAGCACTTCCTAAGTACCTCACCTTTGCTATATCTAACCTATCAGATCAGATCAAATGCGCTTTGAGTTCCAACACTTTATCACGCGTTTTTGCTGCTTCCTCAAACTTCAAGTCACGAGACATTTGCTGCATTTGTTTCTCAAGGCGTTTGATTTCTTTAGCCAATAAATCAGGACTACGCAAAATATTGATATCCACATCAGGCAAATTGCTCTTAATTGGTATCACTTGATTGTCATTGGCATCGTGGTCATCACCTGTATCAATTTTATCAGTGATACTACGGCGTGCGCCTTTTGGCGTGATGTTATGCTCAAGGTTAAAGGCGATTTGCTTATCACGGCGGCGATCTGTCTCATCTATCGCCTTTTGCATACTTGGTGTAATACGATCGGCATAGAGAATGGCTTTACCGTTCAAGTGACGTGCGGCACGACCAATGGTCTGAATAAGTGAACGCTCAGAGCGCAAGAAACCTTCTTTATCAGCGTCAAATATCGCCACTAATGAGACCTCAGGCATATCCAAACCTTCACGCAGCAAGTTGATACCGACTAGCACATCATGTACACCAGTACGTAGCTCATGAATGATCTCCATGCGTTCTACCGTGTCGATATCTGAATGAAGATAGGCAACTTTGACACCATATTCTTTTAAATAGCTGGTCAAATCTTCTGACATGCGCTTAGTCAATGTGGTAATCAATACACGCTCGTCTTTTTCACGGCGTTTGGTAATCTCAGATAGCACATCATCGACCTGTGTCAAGACCGGGCGTATCTCAATCTCAGGGTCAATCAAACCCGTTGGACGTACAACCTGTTCAACCACCTGCTCACTGTGTTCAAGCTCATACAGCGCTGGCGTGGCACTGACGTAAATCGTCTTAGGCTTGATGCGCTCCCACTCTTCAAACTTCATTGGGCGATTATTCATCGCACTTGGTAAGCGAAAGCCATAGTTGACCAAGTTTTCTTTGCGTGATCTATCTCCTTTATACATCGCGCCGATCTGAGAGACGGTAACATGCGATTCATCGAGGAACAATAATGCATCTTCTGGAATATAATCAAACAAAGTCGGCGGCGCTTCTCCTGATGGACGACCAGAGAGATGCTGCGAATAGTTTTCGATACCGTTACAGTAGCCAAGCTGCTGAATCATCTCAAGATCATATTGAGTACGCTCTTTGAGACGCTGTGCTTCAATCAGCTTATTGTTTTCACGGAAGTACTCCAAACGCGGCTCAAGCTCAGCGCGTATGGTTTCACTGGCCGCTTCTAATTTATTGCGCGGCGTTACATAATGCGATTTTGGATAAATGGTAATACGTGGCACGCTGCGTACAGTTTTGCCTGTCAACGGATCAAACCACGTGATTTTCTCTACTTCATTATCAAACAAATGCACGCGTACCGCCAGCTGCTCAGACTCAGCAGGATAAATGTCTAACAGCTCACCACGCAAACGATAGGTACCACGGCCAAAATCTAACTCATTACGGGTGTACTGCATCTCAACCAAGCGCTTAATGGTTGCGGTACGGTCTATCTGATCACCAACGACGACGTGCAGCAGCATTTTTAGATAGCTTTCTGGATCACCTAAACCATAAATACACGATACCGATGCGACGATAATGGCATCACGACGCTCGAGCAGCGCACGTGTGGCGGACAGACGCATCTGATCAATATGATCGTTAATGGCGCTGTCTTTTTCGATAAAGGTATCGCTAGCAGCGACATACGCTTCTGGCTGATAGTAGTCATAATAGCTAACGAAGTATTCAACCGCATTGTTTGGGAAAAACGACTTGAATTCACCATATAGCTGAGCAGCAAGCGTCTTGTTGTGTGCCATGATGATGGTTGGGCGCTGACATTCAGAGATGACCTTAGCCATGGTATAAGTCTTACCAGAGCCAGTCACACCTAGCAATAGCTGTTCATCCATACCAGAATCAATACCTTTGACCAGCTTTTCGATGGCTTGTGGCTGATCGCCTGCTGGCTCAAAATCTGTGACCATCTCAAAGGCACGGCTTGAGATTTGCGTCCCCGATGCATTGACACCACTGATTTCAGCTTCGCCTTGGAGCTGAGTGGCCAATTGGTTTAACTGACGCGATGAGCGCGGTTCAGGCATTCTCATAATGATTTTCTTCTTATTAAAGTTTATAACAATATGGGGTTAAATCATCATTTTTAAAGCATATTTATCACGCTCAAGGCACATATAAAGCAATAAATGCATACCAAAAAATGTATCAAATCAGGTATAGTTAACTGACACCCAGTCAACAAATGATGGATAAATCCTAAAATAAGGCTGTAAACTTGTTAAGGAACTTCTGATGAGGACGACTGATAATTTATGCAACTGATTATGTTTATTGGTATTCAAGGGGCGGGTAAATCGACTTTTTATCAGAGCCACTTTTTTCACAGCCATCTTCGCCTAAATAAAGACATGCTTAAAACCAACCATCGACTCCAGTTACTGTTTGAGGCTTGTCTTGCTAGCAAAACCAAAATGGTACTCGACAAAACTAATCCCACCGTCCTTGAGCGTGCTGACTTTATTATGGCGGCAAAGGCAGCAGGATTTGAAGTCATTGCCTATTATTTTGATTGCCCTTTTCAGGATGCTTTGGCGCGCAACAACAGACGAGAAGGCAAAGCAAAAATCCCGGACATTGGCGTTAAAGGTACGGCAAAAAAGATGCAGCTACCTAGCTTTGAGGAAGGCTTTGATAAGCTTTTTATGGTAAAGGTGGGTGATAATAACTTTACTGTCCAAGAAAACATCCACAAAGCCATCTAATAGAAATCATATAAAAGATAGCTACCTAAAAGAAATGAGTTAAAAAAACCATGAGCGCCTGTCACTTCGGTGGCATTGCCTACTTATATGAAATGAATTATAGGATTGAGAGCATTATGCGTTTTGAAGAACTTGATACCCGCCTGCGAATTTACGAGACGGCTCATGACCTGTGCGTCATGCCAGAGATGTTTGTTGTCGTCAGGCTCGATGGGCGCGGCTTTACCAAAAAGACTAAAGAAGTTTGGCAACTGGATGCGCCTTTTGACATTCGCTTTCATGAACTGATGGTTGCGACTACCAAGCATTTGATGAATTGCGGCTTTAATGTGCTCTACGGCTATACGCAAAGTGACGAAATATCGTTATTATTGCATCCAACTGAAGATACGTTTGGTCGCAAACTGCGTAAGATCAACTCAATATTGGCGGGTGAAGCGAGCGGATTTTTTAGCGTCACGCATGGTCAACTGGCTAGTTTCGATGCGCGGGTATCGCAACTACCCAACGTATCTCTGATACAACAGTATTTTCGCTGGCGACAAGAAGATGCCCATCGTAACAGTTTGAATGCGCATTGTTATTGGCTGCTGCGCAAGCAAGGTATGGGTGCACAGCAGGCCACCATACAGATGGCAGGCAAAGCATTGGAATACAAGCACGAGCTGCTATACACACAAGGCATCAATCATAATGAGCTGCCCACATGGCAAAAACGAGGTACGGGGCTTTACTTTCAACAGGTGAGCAAGGCGGGATTTAACCCAAAAACCAATATGCCAACGACAACCTATCGCCGCGAGTTATTTGCTGATACTGAGTTGCCACTGGGTGATGACTATGATGACTTCGTCGCACAACTACTATCTCAAAATTTGACTATCTAAATTATAAAAAACGCACACAGACTTTGATAAATTTACAAAGATTTTCACGGTTAACAAACCCGTTACACGACCACCTAACAAAGCCTAACACTCAGGGGTTCCAACATTGATTTAAGCTGCTATTATCGATCATGAATTAACAAGCAGGTGACTTATCAGCCGATTGATAGAGATATTTCTGATATCATTTATTTTGGATTGATTGTCACTGAGTAAGAGTAAAAGACTAATAACAATACATTGAACTTTTCATTCAATATAATAATTTTAAATAAATAACGGAGTAAAATATGAGAGAACGTTACGCAAGTGGAATTTCAGACGATACCGCCAAAAAAATGATTGATTTGTTAAACGCTAACCTAGCAAACGTCATCGATTTAACTTTAGATGGCAAACAGTGCCATTGGAACCTACAAGGTACTGGTTTCATCGGTGTGCATCAGTTATTAGACGAAACGTCAGATCGTATCCTTGAAGTATCAGATACTATCGCTGAGCGTATTGTGATTTTGGGTGGCCAACCAAACGGCTTAGCAAGTCGTGTGGTCAAAGAGTCTATCTTAGATGATTACCCAACTGACATCACTGAGGTAGATCAACATGTACGCGAACTGACTAGCCGCTACAAAAAAGTAGCAGAAGCATTAAGAGAAGCAATTGCTACTGCTGGTGACGCTGGCGATGAAGATACCGCTGACCTATTCACTGAAGCCAGCCGTATCATTGATAAAGATGCTTGGTTCATCGGTGCGAACGCGCCAAAGAAATAAGTATCCGTGAATTAATGGATTTTTAGATTCATAGTTACGAATAGAAAAAGCCGTCATTGTTGACGGCTTTTTTGTGTCTAACACAACGAATGACGTATTGAATCTCTAACAATTTGCTTACTGTCAATGAATCCGTCTACTGTATTTTCTTTTATTGACTAGCTTTATAGATCAAATATCTTCTAATTTCAGAATATCAGCATTTGGCACCGATAATGTCAAGATAGCTTCCTGAAAAACAGCATTATCACGGAACAAGTTTTCAATCTCTTCAAACTTTTGAGCGATATGCTCTTCTTTCTGATTGCCTGCGATATCCACTGCGGCGACCATAAAGATCTTTTTAGGACCAACCCACTCTAGATGTAGATAGGACACACTATCGATATCTGGATGATTTAGCAGTTCCCTTAGCACATATTCGTGCATACGGTCCGTGACTTTGTATCCTACCAAAAAATCACGGTTACGGCTAATCAAAAATATCGCGACCACACCCAATAGTAAGCCTACAATGATAGAACCAAGCGCATCCCAATAAGCCTCTCCAGTATAGGCATGCATGCCCATAGCAGCGGCGGCAACCACTAAGCCAATAACGGCAGCTAAATCCTCAAAAAACACACCGCGCAAGGTAGGATTAGAGGTATCTACCACATAGCCAAGCGCACTAATATCGAGCGCCTCACCATGCTTTTTACTTTGTCTGTATGCTTGAATCAATGAAAATCCTTCAAGTACAAACGCTACTGCTAAAACGATAAAAGCAATTGTATAGTTGGTCTCAGATTCAGTAGCATTCCACTCTTTAATACCCGTATAAATAGACACAATCGAGCCTGCCGTAAATACACCAAAAGCGGCAATCATTGACCAGACATAGGATTCTTTGCCATAGCCTAATGGATGGCTCTTATCAGCAGGTTTGACAGACTTTTTTTCTGCGACAATCAGCAACGTACCATTGCCCGCATCCGCCCATGAGTGAGCTGCTTCAGCGATCATGGAGGCAGAGCCTGTCATAAAGGCGGCAACTGTTTTTGCAATGGCGATAATGAGATTGGCACCAACGGCAATCAACACCGTTATGAGCGAGCCTGAATGCTCATCGTTGGTTTCAGGACTTTGGTTGAGGGTATGCTTTAATTCAGGATCATTGAGGGTTGTCAGGTTGCCAGCTCCGCGCGCACGATGACTCGGCACTTTAGAAGGAGCTGACGAATGATGTTGGGGATTACCAACAGATGGCTTTAGACTCATACTAAACTCACTGGAATAACACGTTGATAGTGAATATATTCACCATAGACGAATGGCTTGAAATACCCATCAGCTTAAAGTAAGCGCTTTACAATATCAGTGTCTTTTTAGTGAGTCGTTGTATAAGGTGTTGGTTATTAAACAGCTAAAATTTGATAATTAAAATTGCTAGCTTATTTAGCATTATCTTCAGCTTCATCAAACTTGCTATTCATTGTTTCGAGGTCACAACTGGGACGATGTGAGCTATCTATCCGCAGTTTTTTTCGCTCTTTTGCAGCATCGGCACGGCACTGCTGTAGATTATTTTTTATATCAAGTGGCGGCACAGCGGTTGGTTTACCATTATCGTCGATAGCAACCATCGTAAAGTAACAGCTATTGGTGTGGCGGACCTTTCGAGCACGTACGTCTTCTGCTTCGACGCGAATACCTATCTCCATTGACGTGGTGCCGACATAGTTGACGCTAGCCGCAAAGGTAACCAGCTCACCCACATATATTGGCTCACGGAACATGACCTGATCCACCGATAATGTCACTACATAGTTACCACTATAGCGACTGGCACAGGCGTAAGCGACCTGATCGAGCATCTTGAGCAAATCACCACCATGTACGTTACCAATGAAGTTTGCCATATCAGGCGTCATCAGAATCGACATGTACAGCTCATGGTTTAATGGGGCTTTTTTGGCAGTCGAGCTGGTATTGTATTGCGGCATAACGTTCCTTAAATGGTTTGACACTTATTTATTGTGCCTACCATTTATACAGTAGGACACCAAATAGCGCAAACAGCCCTGTGTCTCTAATCGGTCTAGGTTATGTAAATCAAAGCTATGTAAATCAGAGCTATATAGAGCCAGATTTTATAAATAAGGACGATCTTGGTTAGCTCAACCAATGAAAACGATAAGCCAACCAAGCGACAATCGCACTGACCGAACCCGTTAAAACACCGCCCCACACAAAGTCAACGAGCGCTGTATCTAATGTAAAGCCCTTGTATAGTGCCAAGTTAGTAAAGTCATATGTACCGTAAGCCATTAAACCAATCAAACCACCGAGTAAGAAAATATGACCCACTGATGCACCTGCTTTGATTTGTGGATATAGAATCAATATGCAGAGTGCCAAGACATAAAACATATAAAAGATACCAGCGGCCATCATATTTGGCTCATCCGCCAATAGATGACCAATACGCGACTCATAAAAAGCCCCTTTCATGGTCGTCAGCCAAACAGCGTCCACGCCCAAAAAAAATGACCACAGCGGCGAGATAAATAAAAACATAACCCATGATAATACCCCTTATAAAATGAATAAAAACGGATAAAACTTATAATGTCAGTCGTGGCTGAATAAAATCTAAAAATGCTAAAATACGCGATGATACGGCACTGTTTTTGTAATATACGGCCTGTATGGCTTCGCGATTGTTTGGTCTGACTATCGCCTCAGGCAACACCTCAACCAATCGTCCAGATTTCAAATCTTCACCAATCATAAAATGTGACAGTAAAGCGATACCTTGATGATTTAAACACAGCTGACGCAAGGTCTCGCCGCTACTGCCAGTCATATGAAAATTCAGTTTCACTGGTGTTTTTAGTGGCCAGCTATTTAGTTTTGATGCCTCGTTAAAGCCAATTAATTTATGAGTGCTCAAGTCATCAATATGAGCTACTTCATCATGCTGATATAAATATTCAGGACTGACTACTAGCCGCAGCTGACTTTTACCCAATAGACGCGCATGCAGGTTTGAGTCTCTTAAATCGCCAATTCTGATAGCCAGATCCGTCTTGTGCTCAAGCAAGTCGATGATGTTGTCATGCGAGGTCAAATCAAGCGTGATATGCGGATACTGCTGCACAAACTCACCAACCAAAGGCGTCAGTTGATGCAATACAAACGGACTCGCAGCGTCAATTCGTAGATGCCCACTCGGCGATTGTTTTAACAGCTTAAGCGCCTCTTCACCGGTATATAACGTATTTAAACCCTCACGCGCATATTTAATAAAGACATGCCCTTCCTCCGTCAGCTCCAAGCGCCGTGTCGTTCTATTAAGCAGCGTGCATTGCAGCGTCTCTTCGAGTCTGGACACCGCACGAGATACTTTAGCGACTTGCTGATTCAGCAAGTTGGCAGCGCCAGTAAAACTGCCCGTATCCACTACTGTCAAAAATATCTCTATATCTTCTGTTTTAGCATGTCCCATCATCATGATGACCTTTACAAAATCGACAAAGGTATTTTGTCATTTGTGCTATTTTTTGCAAACTATAAATCGGTCAAACTACGCACATCATTTAATTATTAGGATGTCGTTATGCCACTCGCTTTATGGGCGCTTACTCTAAGCGCATTTGCAATTGGGACAACCGAATTTGTCATCGTTGGATTGGTACCAACTATTGCCACCGATTTGGGCGTGAGCTTGCCTTCAGCAGGGTTGCTCGTTAGTCTATATGCTGTTGGTGTCGCTATCGGTGCCCCTATACTTACCGCACTCACTGGCCGCTGGAACCGCAAAATAGTACTGATGAGCCTAATGGGTCTGTTTGTCATCGGCAACTTGCTGGCTTGGCAGGCACCCAGTTATGAAACCTTAATACTTGCCCGTATCTTGACCGGTCTGGCGCATGGCGTATTTTTCTCTATTGGTTCCATGATTGCTACTAGCCTTGTCAGTAAAGAAAAAGAAGCCAGTGCAATTGCCATTATGTTTACCGGACTCACTGTTGCTCTGGTTACTGGTGTACCCCTTGGTACATGGATTGGACAGCATTTCGGTTGGCGCGCTACGTTTTTGGTCGTCTCAGCACTGGGTTTAATCGCTTTAATCGGTAGCGCGATATTAGTACCAAAAAACCTAAAAAAATCTATCCCTGCAACGTTCAAAGAGCAATTACAAGTCATTGTAAAACCACAGTTACTGCTGGTTTATCTAATGACTATCCTCGGCTATGGTGGTACGTTTACGGCATTTACTTATCTAGCACCTATCTTAGAGCAGCAAACCAAATTTGCGCCATCAGCCATTGGTCTTATCATGCTCGTATATGGTGTGTCCGTTGCTATCGGTAATATCTGGGGCGGCAAACTTGCAGATAAACGCGGCCCTATTAGTGCGCTTAGCATTATATTTAGCGCCCTAAGTGTCATTCTTTTACTGTTCACCTTTACTATGCAATCCAAGATTGCTGCTGTACTCACTATTTTGGTATGGGGTGCTTTCGCCTTTGGTAATGTACCAGGCCTACAAATCTACGTAGTCAAGCAAGCTGAAAAATATACGCCAAACGCTGTCGATGTCGCTTCTGGATTGAACATTGCTGCATTTAATATCGGTATTGCATTAGGCTCAATCATTGGTGGTAGCGTGGTCGAAAACATGTCACTGCAAGACACAGCTTGGATCGGTGCTGTTATCTCTTTAATGGCATTAGCGGTCACACGATATTCAGGTCTACTTGATAAGCGTGCCCTGCAAATATCATAGAACCATTTAAGATATAACCTTTCAATGTACAACCTCTCAACATATGGGTCTCAAGCTGTTCATGCAGTATAAGACCCTATGAATGTTATGAAAAAGCCATATCTATATCATCAGACTTATACCGATGCTGTGCCTGCCATATCTGCATCATGAAAGGCCGTCTCATCGTTCGAAACCGTTTCGTTCTTCAAGACTGCACTTGGCAAATCAGGAAAATGTAGCGTGTCGATATTGTTAGGCTTCACCGCAGTGACTTGGACCACACCAATCGTACGCTCCAAGAATCCCCCTTCGCAGTAACAGAAATAAAACTCCCATAGTCGGATAAAGGCATCGTCATAGCCAAGCGCTTGAATCTCTGCACGCTGTGCCATAAATGCAGCACGCCAATCACGCAGCGTGTATGCATAATCAAAGCCATAATCATGTAATTGCTTGACGACCATGTCAGTCTGCTCAGTAAACTGTGTCGTCAGCTCTTGGTTTGAAAGCAGACACCCACCTGGGAAAATGTGCGTTTGGATAAAATCAACCGAATCGATATAGTCTTGATAATTCTGATCATTAAAAGTGATGGCCTGCAATACCATAAGACCTGTCGGTTTTAGCAAGCTATTACATTTAGCAAAGAACGTCGGCAAGTATTCGTGTCCCACCGCTTCAATCATCTCAATGCTGACTAACTTATCGTATTGACCCGTCAACTCGCGGTAATCTTGTTTGAGCAATGTGATCTTATCAGACAATCCTGCCGCTTCGACTCTTCGTTGCGCCTCGTCATATTGCGCATCAGATATCGTAGTAGTAGTCACATGACAACCATAATGCTTGGCTGCATAAATCGCAAAACCACCCCAGCCTGTACCAATCTCAATAACATTATCATCAGCACTCAGCTGTAATCGCTGACATATGAGCGATAGCTTGTGCTGCTGAGCATCGCTAAGCGTCACGTTAGGCGTCGGATATACGGCTGACGAGTACATCATCGTATCATCCAAAAAACGCTGATACATATCATTGCCCAAATCATAATGCGCTAGGATATTAGATTTAGAGCCAGATTTATCATTACCACGCAGCTGATGCTTCGCTTTCTCAAATGCTTTACTAACGCCCGCAAAACGGTTTTCTAATTTATTGAGCACTTCAAGGTTGCGTGCTGCCAAACGGATCAAGCCCGTCAAATCATCCGTATCCCATTCGCCGTTGATATAACTGTCTGCCAAAGCGATAGAGCCACCAAGCAGCAATTGACGATAGACAGCAGGATCATGAATTTGTAACGTCACATGCAGAGGATGACGACCAACCGCTGAACTACTTGCCACGCTAGGGGCGACAATACCAAAGCTAGTTGTCTTAGGTTCTTGTTTACAAAATGTCTCAATCAAAGTAAGACTGCCAAACTGGATATGGTGTAATGCGCGAAATATAAGCTTTCTGGCTAAATGATTCACGCCGTCACTTACTGGTTGTAGTACGGCACTTTCGTTAACCACTTTACTCATGCGAGCGGTTAATTTCTCTAATCTTGTCACTGGTGCTCGGTCGGTCGGTCGTACTGACATCGTATGGTTGTCCTTGTTTAGGTTCTTTTATTTTGAAATTGACTATATAAAATGTGTTGCTGGTTTTTGCATTTCTAGATTATCAATCGTTTAAAGCTTCACTTTTTAAAGAGGCAGATGTTTTCTGATTACTGTCGGCTAGCTTTTCATCATAATTGATATAAGGCACCTTTTTGATCGCATAGAGTTTAAAAGCTTGCCCATAAATACGCGCTAACGATGTTATGTTCATCAGTGGGTTTTTTCGTAAGCTATTGCGAATGGTGGTTTCTGTCAGCGGCCCCCCTGATATCTTTATACCCGTTTTTAGGACGTCACCACGCTCATCACTGATATCAATAGCAATACGAACTTGCAAGCCCGTACTTGATTGCTTATCTGCCGTATCTCGTTGTGTACTTTTTACCGTCACCTGCCAGCGGTATAGCTGATCGATAGGGTTAAAGGGTGACACATGGAAGTCTTTATCATGACAGAACTCAGTGTCTTCTCCCTCTAACAAAAACCCATAGTAATGACGCTTGTCCCAGGGTGTATTGGATACTTCAGCCAATAAGTGCGTAGGCATCTGCTGCTCATCAAACCCCAAATAAAAATTAACTGGACTAAAATACATACCCACATTACGGCAGACGAGTAACCCCACGATATCTCCTGTAGGACTGCTACCTGCATGTTTAATAAATGCTTGGCTCAAACGCTGCTCTAGCGCTTGGTTAGATGGTAAGTTATTATCAATATCTTCGTTGCTACTTATATTTTCATTGTCATTTGGGCTTTCATTATTACTTAGGCTATTGAAACCCTTTAAATAATCATCAGAGCAGAATCGTTGCAGCGCCTTTGTCTTAGCTGAAAATAAAGGCAATCCTTTTGCTAATAACTTCTTTGGTAATATCTTGCTCAGGTGTGATACGCCTAAAACCTTATGCTCACCAAAAGCTGCCGTATCTATTTCTGGAAGATCTTGTCCTGCGGCCAACGCACTGATATTGATACCCCAGTAACGATACGGATAAACAAATTTATTCACACTAGGAAGCAACCGGCTATGCCATGTCGTGCCCTCAAGCAATTGATGCGGTAAAGCAGTAGTATCACAAGCTAACTCATGACGTGACATATCATTAGTAGGTTTGGTAGACACGGTCATAGACACTCTCTTCAGTAACGGCACATGATGATAGAACAATTGGCAATATTGCTCACAAGGCTATTTGGCTTTACGGCGAGCAAATAAACCACGTTTTTTATTTTGGTTACTATCATGAGTCACACTCTGTAAGCGCTCAGCATACTCAACCAACTCCTGATTAGTAGTCGCAGTGATAATCTGACGCTTATCAAGTTTGCGTGCCTTTGTGTCAGCCTTTATCGGCAAGTCTCTATAACGAAATGGCGTATGTGCACTATCCGCATTAGGCAAATGCGCTGGATCAACTTCGTCTTTTATATCGATATCATGGCCGAGCGCCTGACACACACGTAGACCGCTGCGTACGCCATCTTCATGAAAGCCATTAAACCAATATGCTCCGCAAAAATGCGTGTGCAACCCAGCGCCAGAGATGCTTGACCATTTGGTTTGCGCTTCAATCATCTTTAGATCAAACACTGGATGACTATAATCAATGCTTTTGACGATTTGCTTATCATCGATTTCATGGTTAAGCGTAACCAAATAATTATGCTTCTTGGTCAGACGCTGCAAGATGTTCATATGATACGTTAGCACTGGTTTTTCAGGTGCTTGTGTATTTACGCCAGCTTGACTCTCGTCTGTCACATTGTCTGAAGTTTTTTCATCGATAAGGTAATTCCAGCTTGCCCATGCTAGTGGTTTCTTAGGCAAGACGCTCGTATCAGTGTGCAATACTGCCGTATTTTTGGTAAAGCGGAAGTGACTCAGCACCTCGGACTCATCGGTACTGGCATCTTTTAGAATCTTCAGTGCGGTGTCTGCATGACACGCAAAAATGACTTCATCGAATACAAGATTTTCGATACGGTTGTCAGCGTTACCTTTATCCTGTATTGTCAAAATCACTTGCTCACCATCACGTGTCACAGACTGTACTGGACTGTTGACTCGCACTTTACCGCCCGCTTTGATAAAGCGTGGAATCAACTTATTAACGTATTGCTTCGAACCACCTTTGATCGTAAACCATTGCGGACGATTGACCACATCAAGTAAGCCATGATTGTCAAAGAATTGCGCAAAAAACACCAATGGGAAATCTTGTACTTCATCCAGACTGGTTGACCAAATGGCTGAGACCATTGGCAGTAGATAGTTGTTAGTAAATAGCTGGCCATAGTTTTTTTGTGCTAGATAACCACCGAGTGTCTGCTCAGTAAGTCCGCTAATGTCTTGCCCCGCAGCACGCGCATTATCATAATCTTGACGTAGCTGCTTAATGTGCTTGTTAAACTGCAAGATATCTTTGATAAATTGCCAGAACTTCGGATTGAGTACGTTTTTGCGCTGCGATAATAAGGTGTTTAGGGTATGACCATTATATTCAAAACGACGTGCGGTATTTTTGACAGAGAAGCTCATATCCGTCGCCTGAAATGGCACTTTTAAGTCATAGAGCAAACGGAAGAAATTGGGATAAGTACGCTCATTAAAAACAATAAAACCGGTGTCTATGGCGCTGCTCTCTACGTTACTAGTCCTTGCTTTTTTGCCGTCCTGTAGTGCCACATCAATGGTATTTACATGCCCGCCGATATAATCATTGGCCTCAAAAACGGTCACCTCATGTTGCGCGCCTAAGTAATGTGCACAGGTCAGCCCTGACACACCCGAGCCAATAATGGCGATACGTTTTCGCGCTGACTGATGGTCAGCATTTTTTGCATCATTGCTGTCCGTAGTTTTTTGGTTATTTGCACGCTTGAAACGAATGAACGGCATAAAAGCATTCCCTTCTATATTTTTGCTGTTTTTATAGTGGATAATAGGTTTGTTAATAATGATAAATTATTTTTTATTGAGCTTTTCACTGACTTGCTGCCAGACCAAGTCAGGCAGTGTGCCCAATGCTTTCAAAGGCATCGTTAGTTTTTTGGGAAACTCGATAACCTCATGACCGCTTTCTATGCCATCACGAATGGCTTGACTGGCCTGCTTTGGCGTCTGGATAAACGGCATAGGGAAATCATTCTGTTTGGTCATAGGCGTTTCAATAAAACCCGGTACGACCAAGCTCACCGACACATCGTGTGGTGCGAGGCTAATCTGTAATGTTTTCATCAAATAATGGATAGCAGCTTTTGAACTACCATAAGCTTCAGCACGGGCAAACGGCACATAAGCAGACGCTGAACCGATACCGACTAGGCGACCTTTAGACGCAATGAGCTTTGGCAATACGCCTTCGATGGCATGAGACAACGTGCCCATATTGACTGACATCACTTTCATAAATACTTCGCTATCGAAGTTTGGCATATCTAAATACTCACACATGCCAGCACCGCAAATCGCCAAATCAACGTTTTCGACCTTTTCAAAAGCTTCAATAACTTTATCCCGATCCATGAGATCCAAATCAATCGTCTCTGCGCCGAGAGACTTGAGCTCAGCCAGCGCGTCATCATCACGTCCAACAGCATAAACTGTGTGACCCTCTAGCAGATAATCTTTTGTCAATTGATTGCCAATACCAGAGGTCGCACCAGTAATGAGAATATGTCGTTTTTTAGTAGCGTCTGTCATCGTAAATATCCTTTTTAAATGTTCTTATAATATGAAAAGCGTATCGCTCAACAAAGAGTTGAATAGCTCTGTCTTTAAATTTGGATGGCAAGCTTTTAGCTGAGCGTATTTATGCTCTGTTATATTGCTTGTTTTTATTAACCTATACGCCATCTTATTTAACAAACCTAAATAATTATAGTGGTCGGCTATAGGTTTATTGTTGTGACTTCGCAATTGCCACAACAAAAGCATCTTATCTTTACTGTGGTTTTCATATTTCTACAGTGAGTCATGCTGCAAGATAGTCCGCAATATTTTGTTATCGGGGTAATAAGACAGCGTTATATCAGCATGCTACAATATTAAAATAGCCGCGCAGACATGGATGAGCGTCTCATTTATGATCGAATTGTGGCTATCTTCACGATAAGATGAGGCAATTATCTAAACTGCCTGATATCTTGTCCTGATAGTGATAAAAGCGTTATATAATTAATATCGATTTTTACCAATCCCACTTCCATATAAAAAAGGATCTCTCATGAGCGAGTTGCAACTGTCTGACCGCGTCAATAGCATCAAACCCTCTCCTACGCTAGCGATTACTAATAAAGCAAAAGAACTAAAAGCAGCTGGCAAAGACATTATCGGTTTGGGCGCGGGCGAACCTGATTTTGATACCCCTGACCACATCAAAAAAGCTGCAATCGATGCCATTAATGACGGCTTCACCAAATACACCGCTGTTGATGGTACGCCAGAACTCAAAAAAGCCATCATAGAGAAATTCAAGCGCGACAATGACATCAGCTACGAGCCAAACGAAATCCTAGTATCGGTCGGTGGTAAGCAATCATTTTTTAACCTTGCCCAAGCATTTATCAATCCTGGCGACGAAGTCATCATCCCAGCACCATACTGGGTCAGCTATCCTGACATGGTTATCATCGCAGAAGGCGTGCCAGTCATCGTAAAATGCCCAGCTGAGCAAGACTTCAAAATCACCGCTGAGCAGCTAGAAGACGCTATCACTGAAAAAACCAAAATGTTGGTATTGAATAGCCCGTCTAACCCGACTGGTATGATTTATACGTTGGACGAGCTAAAAGCCATCGCTGAAGTATTGAAAAAGCATCCACACGTGTATGTGGCATCAGACGACATGTACGAGCACATTCGCTGGACAGGCGAGAAGTTTTATAACATCCTAAATGCAGCGACTGAGCTAAAAGACCGTGCCATTATTTTAAACGGTGTGTCTAAAGCCTATGCGATGACAGGCTGGCGTATTGGCTACGCTGGTGGCCCTGCCAAACTTATCGGCGCGATGAAAAAAGTACAGTCACAGTCCACTTCATGCCCAACATCCATCAGTCAAGTGGCAGCGACAGCAGCAATCAGTGGCGATCAAAGCGTACTTGAGCCAATGGTAGCGGCGTTCGAGAAGCGTTGCGACCTAGTTGTTGATGGTCTAAACGCCATCAAAGGTATCACTTGCTTGCGCCCTGATGGTGCGTTCTACGTGTATCCGAATATCGTGCCACTCATTAAAGCCGCTGGCCTATCATCATGTACTGAGTTTTCAGCATGGTTACTAGAAAAAGTCGGTGTCGCGGTCGTACCTGGTGATGCTTTCGGTCTTGGTGGCTATATGCGTATCTCTTACGCGACTGATGAAGCCACATTGAAAGATGCCTTGTCACGTATCGAAAAAGCCGTTGCTGACTTGGACGTTGCCGAATAAGTCACAAAGCATCGCTAGCCTTACAAGTGCTTTAATAAAAAAGACGCCGCGTAGTTTCTATGTGGCGTTTTTTTTATGCCCATTTTCACTATTTATCCGTAAAAGCCCTCTCTCTCATCATTAAAGTGATATTTTTTACGAATTATGAAAAAAAACGCTTGACGTATTTTTTATCTTTGCTAGAATACGCCCCACTTAGCAAGAACTCGTTAGAGACTTCTAAGGCTCGTTGTAAGCGATTAGTTACTTACAGCTTATTCTCCAATAGCTCAGTTGGTAGAGCAACGGACTGTTAATCCGTGTGTCCCTGGTTCGAGCCCAGGTTGGAGAGCCACATTTTAGTAGTAAACCTTTTGAGTCACTATAGATTCAATTATGGCATTTGCCAAAACCCTCATCAGTTTGATGAGGGTTTTTTTATGGCTTAGATTTGAAGGCAATTCTGCACTTACTCTAATTCTTTGATAAGCGCCTGCATTTCTTTTATCTCGCGTTTTTGGGCTTTAATAATATCATCGGCAAGCTGCTGCACTCTAGGGTCTTCTATATCCGCGCGCGAGCTGGTCAAGATTGCAATCGAATGATGCGGTATCATCGCTTGCATCCAGTCGACTTGATCGACCGTTGCCTGAGATCTCACGCCCCAAATACCAACAGCAAACATCAATACGCTTAACCCATAAATCATCAAGTTGACCTTGGTCTTCTTGTACATATTGGTCATAAATGCCAGCATCACCACTGCCATACCTGCACCCATATATAGCGCCATATAGGCTCTGGTCTCACTAAAATAAATATGATCCCATTGATAGGTGTTGAAGTACATCATGATATACATCACAGCAGTGGATGTCAGAATCATAAGCGTGAACTTCACGTAAGGGTTCATATGCTTTTGCTCTGAATGATTCATCAGACAGTCTCCCCAAAATATTCACCAAAAAACGGTAGTTATAAATCTATTTATACCATTAAATATTATAGCTGCTGAGCCATAGACTCAACCTCCGAATATACTTGGTTTGTCCCGTCTTTGTTTATTTGCATAATCTGATACGGCATGAATTGGTCTTGATACTCCATGCCTGGACTACCAACTGGCATGCCCGGTACAGCGAGACCAATGGCTTGCTCTGGTGGATTCTGCAAAAACTCTGCCACATACTTAGCAGGGACATGACCTTCAAACACATAGCCATCGGTCGTGACTGCCGTGTGGCAAGAGCGTAGCTCATCGGGCACGCTATGACGGTCTTTAATCAATGACAAATCAGCTGGGTGCTGTACTGTCGCGCTTAGGCCATGTGTCTGTGCATGACCTATCCACTCTTTGCAGCAACCACAATTGGCATCTTTGTAGACGGTTGCAGATAGATTTTTCAAAATACCAGTATGGCTCGCTTGCGTCTGGGCTGTAGATTCTAACACCGCATCAACGTTTGCATCTTTAGCATTGATATTGACACTTAAGTCATCAGTATTATCAGACTGTGCGCATGCAGACAATAAAAGTACAGCCACCAATACGGCTGCCTCTCGTGTTGGCATGAGTAAATGATTACGAGGTCTACCGGTAGGTTTTACAGTTAGCATTGTCATTTTATGGCCTCATTTTTGGTAAAACACTGATCGCATGTAGACCTTATCATGTCAGAATAAAACTGAACATCCATACTATTATCAAATTACTGTCCTCGCAAAGCAAGCTTGCTAATGCTTTGATCAGCTTGGCAGCATAGGCAGCCAAACCACCAAGGCCAAAAGCGTCACTAATAGCACAGGAGGCGTGATCAGCAGGCCTATTTTTATATATTGTCCCCAGCTGATTTTATAGTCTTTTTCTGCCAGTACATGCAACCACAATAAAGTGGCAAGACTACCAATCGGTGTAAACTTGGGGCCCAAATCATTACCGATCACATTGGCATAAATCATCAGCTCTCGCGTCGCGGCGGGCACGTGCGCCTGATCAATCGCGAGCGCGCCGACTAGGGTGGCTGGCATATTATTCATAATAGACGCGACAATGGCAGATAAAAACCCAGTCCCCACTGTGGCAATGACTGCGCCCTGCCCTCCCAGCCAGTTAAGTACTTGCGCGCCATATGCAGTAAGACCTGCATTGCCCAAACCATATACCACCAGATACATACCGATCGAAAACAGGACGATTTGCCAAGGGGCTTTGCGTACGACATCACTGACAGATATCACCGCGCCGCGCCCGCCTTGCCATAAGCGTCCAGCAATGACCATCAGTACGAGAGCTGCAGCACCTGTGACGAGTGAAATAGGCAACCCCAGCGGCTCCGTCGCAAAATAAGCAACCAGTAGCAAACCCAATAATGGAAAAGCGGCACGGAAGACCAATGGATCGGTAATAGCAGATGCTGGGGCGCTTAGATTATCGACTGGATAGTGCTTAGGAATATGACGAGTATAGACCATCCACAACACCAGTAGCGTCGCCAATACGGATACGATATTAATCGGCACCATAACCGCTGCATAACGACCAAAACCAATATCAAAATAATTGGCACTAACGATATTGACTAAGTTTGAGGTAACTAATGGCAGACTTGCCGTATCAGCGATAAAACCCGTCGCGATAATAAAGGCTAAGGCTGACGGTGGCGAAAAATTCAGGCGTAGCAAAATAGCGATAACGATGGGCGTCAATAGTAGCGCTGCACCATCATTGGCAAAAAATGCGGAGATAAACGCACCCAATATGACAATCATCGGAAACAGCAGTCGCCCTTGCCCATTACCAAGCCTTGCCACATGCAGCGCTGCCCAACCAAAAAATCCTGCTCTATCTAAGATAAGCGAGATGATAATCAGCGCCACAAAAGTAAAGGTCGCATCCCAGACAATATCCCAAACGATACCCACATCTGATAGCTGCACCACACCAAGTACCAAAGCGACTAATGCACCGCCCATCGCACTCCAGCCGATACCCAACCCTTTAGGTTGCCATATGACCAACACTAAAGTGACGACAAAAATAGCGAACGCAAGCATGGCACAGCCTTACTTAGATAATAATGTTAGTGTAATTGTATTAACGTGCTCGTATTAGGGTGACGGTATTAGCATAACCGTATCAAAGCGACTTTTGATTGACGCGGCTGGATAGCTCTTCAGCGCTCTCGACGCGTTCTGAATAGCGATCTGTAAGATACGCTGAGCGCCCGCGGGTGAGCCAAGTAAATTTCACCAGCTCCTCGCAGACATCGACAAGGCGCAGATATAACGGAGACATATCCATGCGATTGTCATCATTGAACTCTAAAAAAGCTTTGGGGATAGAGGACTGATTGGGGATAGTAATCATCCGCATCCAACGTCCAAGAATACGCATTTGATTGACCGTATTAAAGCTCTGACTACCGCCACTGACTTGCATCAGTGCCAAGGTTTTACCCTGTGTCGGACGGATGCCACCCAAAGACAGCGGAATCCAATCGATTTGCGCTTTCATAATACTGGTGATACTGCCATGACGCTCTGGACTCACCCAAAGCATCCCTTCTGACCACTGTGCCAACTGTCGTAGCTCTTGCACTTTGGGATGGTCTGAGTCTACATCGTCAGGCAGTGGCAAGCCTGAGGGATCAAACATCCGCACCTCACAACCATACCAACGTAACAGTCGGCTCGATTCTTCCGCGGCCAATCTAGAGAATGAGCGCGCGCGGACAGAGCCGTACAACACCAGTATTTTGGGCGCATGACGTGGATCATTAGGCGCGATCAGAGACTCAACATCAATAGGTTGAATTTGGTCTGCATCAATATTGGGCAAATCATCAAAGCCAGATGCTGTCAAAGTAGCTGACTCATGCGCAGACGCTGGCTGCGCTTTAGTGTTTATCATGATAAATGACCTCTCCATCTTCTTTGGTGAAGCTACTGACTGGATTTGCTAGCAGTTCAAACACGCGCTCTGAAGGGCGACATAAAGCAGCGCCTTTATCAGTCACCACGATCGGACGATTGATCAAAATAGGATGTGCAATCATGGCATCGATGATGTGATCATCAGAGAGCTCAGGACTGTCTAGGCCAAGCTCATCATTGATCGCCTCTTTACTTCTTAGTAATTCTCTTGGAGAGATTTGCATTTGGTCTAACAATTCAACTAAACGCGCTCGCGTTGGTGGATTTTTTAAATATTCCACCACTTCTGGCGTCTCTCCTGAGGCTTTCATGATAGCAAGTGTATTACGAGAGGTTCCGCAGTTAGGATTATGAAAAATTAAAGGTTTCATCGTGATCTTACCTATTTTATCAGTATGTTTATTGAATCAATCATTGGTTAATCATCACTTTGCTCAGCAGACTCATTTACCCTGCATCCACTTAAACTGTCGATAAGTGAGGCACACAATTCTGGATGTCCTGCACAGCAGTCTTGCAGTAAAAACTGAATGACGCTATCCATATGTGAGAGCGATGCCCGATAGATAATCTGTCGGCTTTGTCGTTGTGAGACCACCCACCCTGCTCGTGCCAGCACCGCTAGATGCGCTGACATCGTGTTGTGTGGCACACCGAGCTGACGAGCTATTTCACCCGCAGGGAGACCGTCAGGCTCGTGGCTGACTAGCAATCTAAAAGCCTTTAAACGAGTGTCTTGAGAGAGTGCAGCAAAGCTTGCAGTAGCAGTAGTTATTTCCATATGTCCAATAATATAGACATATGGAAATAATTCAATGGTTTTTAGATGAAATTTTTGTCTTTTAGAAGTATCAAAGACCACTCATCATAGTTCAATGAGGCAAACTACTTCTAGCACTAATGGCTATGGTTCTTGGGAGTAATACTGGATAAATTGATTGTATTTATAGTTAGAGCTTATGGGTTATAACAAGCGCGGTATTACCTAACGCTATAACTTATCGCTGATTTGATCGTTTGTATACTCTACCGACATGAATCAAGCTGACCAGCTTGATCAGTGGCTTTATAAGCAGCTGCGCACTACCAAGGATAAATAGCCAAGTACCGTCCGTGGTTAGGGACTCCTTCAAAAAGAAAAAGCTACCGATTAAAAACCAAATAGCGATAAGTAAGTCATTTACCGCGCCTAACGCATCATAGCGCCGCTGTATCACAATATGATCTTGTCCAATATCAACATCTAGCTTTTTACTATCACTCAAAACTTATTCCTTACTTACCTATGTATATTGAGCCATTAGATATATCAGCCAGCCAGCACCACTGTCAACGATTGGCGGTGTAAAGCGTACGAAAATAAAGAGATTTATGCCTGCTATGACTTATTCATCCAATAATTTTACAACTAATTTTTACTTATATTTTATATCACTGAAAAGAGTGGCAAAAAGGATTCCCGGTTGATAATCGTGCTATCGTGGCGGGCTCATCTGCAATATACTAAAACATAATGACATTGAGTAAAAACTGCAGACACAAAAAAACCCCAAACAATCTAATGTTTGAGGCGAAACTTGCTTAAACTCGTAAGTCTAAATTCGTTTTAAATATGGCGCAGCGGACGGGACTCGAACCCGCGACCCCCGGCGTGACAGGCCGGTATTCTAACCAACTGAACTACCGCTGCTTAGGTCTCTTAGCTTGTTTAGCCACTTGCTAAGAAGTGGTGGGTGATGACGGATTCGAACCGCCGACATTCTGCGTGTAAGGCAGACGCTCTACCAACTGAGCTAATCACCCTTCGAACAATTGCGATGCAATTTATTCAACATCAACTGAGCCCTACGTTTGTCACTAAGCTCTGCTGCTGTGGGTGTGTATTATATAGATTTACACTTGGCTGTCAAACGCTATTTTTCACTTTTTTAAATATTTTTCATTTTTATATCGAAATTTTTAGCAAGCATATGTTTTTATTGATTTTATATTTTCATAAAAAATCAATTTTTTTCAGACTCGATACTTACTTATTGGTTAATGCTTGCTCAATGTCTTTTTTAATGGCTTCTGGCTTGGTCGTTGGCGCATAGCGATCGATAACCTGACCTTTGCTATCAATTAAGAACTTAGTAAAATTCCATTTGATACCATCTGTCAGTAGACCGCCTTTTTGGTCTTTGAGCCAGTTATAGATAGGATGAGCGTCTGCGCCATTGACATCAGTCTTTGCCATCATAGGAAAGCTGACACCATAGTTCTTTTGACAAAACGCACCTATCTCATCATTACTACCGGGATCTTGACCACCAAATTGATTACAAGGAAAGCCGATAACGACTAGCCCTTGATCTTTATATTGCTGATATAACGATTCTAATCCTTCGAACTGCGGGGTAAAGCCACATTTGCTTGCCGTGTTAACGATTAGCAATACTTTATCTTTACACTCAGAAAACGCTTGCGAGCTGCCGTCCATACGCTCAGCGGTGAAGTCATAAATAGTACTCATCATTTATCCTTAAATTGAGAATTTTATTATTTTGATTATTTGTTTCAATAACGCTGTTTTCTTTATCATATGAATATTAGAAGCCCTTCAAAAGGAAGCACTCTGTACCTCCCCTCTCACACTTCTAAAATCAGATGAAAAACTTATTTCTCAGATTTATCTAAATCAATAGATACTGAGTTGATGCAATAGCGCATACCTGTCGTCTCACGTGGCCCATCAGGGAATACGTGACCTAAATGTGCGCCGCAGTTGCTACAGGTGACTTCGGTACGCGTCATACCCAATGAGTTATCGACGTGCTCATCGATCGCACTGTTATCTAGGCCTTGGTCAAAGCTTGGCCAACCACAACCCGCATCAAACTTATTGCTTGAATCAAACAAACTGGCACCGCAGCCTTTGCAGCGATAAACACCGTCATCAGTTGCATCGTTGTAGACGCCAGTAAATGGACGCTCTGTGCCTTTTTCGCGCATCACATGATACTCGTCAGCGCTCAAACGCTCTTTCCAGTCAGCTTCGGTCAATTGGCTGATTTCTTCTTTACTTAATTGATTGTCTTGCATAATTTACCCTTATTTGATTATTTATTATCTAATCTCTATCACTATTTTATCGCCATATTTTTATAAAAACGATGGGTTATATGTGAAGGTTCACGATTCACTATTCAAGGCATCTTTAAAAAGAGTACTGCCAATGCTATGTGATTTGTAGTGCTTTGGGCAGCACGCTTCGAATAAAATACAGTCAATAATATTCGCTTATTTATAGATATGAACGTTATGTGAGAAAAGAAAGACACGATATTGCAAGTTATTCTTGCATTTTATAAAAAGCGTTTCTATTCCTTGCAATATTTTTTGTAATGCAATAATATCTTGCATTAGTAAGTTATAAAAAACAATATTCAATTCTGCATCATCTACTACACGTTCACTGATTGATAAAGGCTCAAATAACAATGTCTGATGACGATAGTAAAAGCACACAAGCGCAGCGACTGGTACAGTTGCGCCGAGACAAAGGATTTACTGCTGAGCAGCTAGCACAAGCAATGACAGCCGCTGGTGCAAAGGTGAGTCGCGGCGCTATCTCCAACTGGGAGCGTGGCACTAACGGTATCGTATCATCGAAGCTACCCACACTCGCACGCATCTTGGGTTGTAGCGAAGGCTACCTATTGCGTGGTGAGCTTAAAAACGAAGCGATTAAAAATGATGATCCAGCATCATCTACCAAGCAAAGCGAACACAGTTCGACGAGCCCTAGAGCAACTACGGCTCAACCGATTTTATCTCCTAATACGACATCTTTTAACAATGATAAAATCTCACCCAATCACTCGATAAATGGTCACGCTATGAACACCATAAAAAAATCCGATAAATTACAAAACGTCTGCTATGACATTCGCGGCCCCCTACTACAAACTGCCAACAAAATGGAAGCAGAGGGTAAGCGTATATTAAAACTAAACGTCGGCAATCCAGCCCCATTTGGTTTAGAAGCGCCTCATGAAATCTTGCGTGACGTGGCGATGAATTTATCTGAGGCAACGGGTTATTCAGACTCACAAGGGATTTTTTCAGCGCGTAAAGCCATTTTGCAATATTACCAGTCCAAAGGTTTGTTATCAGCAGTTGATGTGCGTGACGTCTATCTAGGCAACGGTGTGTCTGAGTTGATTGTCATGACCATGCAAGCACTGATGAACGATGGTGACGAAGTGCTGATTCCGATGCCAGATTACCCACTTTGGACAGCAGCGGCTAACCTCGCTGGTGGCACCGCTGTACATTATCGCTGTAACGAAGAAGACAACTGGCATCCTGATATTGAGGACATCAAATCTAAGATTACCAGTAAAACAAAGGGCATCGTGGTTATTAATCCCAATAACCCGACAGGCTCCCTATATAGCGATGAGTTATTAAAACAAATTATCGAAGTCGCGAAAGAGTATAATTTAATCATCATGGCGGACGAGATTTACGATCGTATCCTCTATGATGACAATGTACATACACCGATGAGTACCTTGACCGATGAGGTATTGGTACTCTCGTATAATGGCTTGTCAAAATCGCACCGTATTGCCGGATTTCGCTCAGGCTGGATGATGGTGTCTGGACGCAAACAGCACGCGACTGACTTTATTGAAGGCTTGGATATGCTGGCATCCATGCGCCTTTGCTCGAACGTGCAAGGACAATACGCTATCCAAACAGCGATGGGCGGCCATCAGAGTATGCAAGACTTGACCTCCGAAACAGGTCGCTTATATAAGCAACGAGAAATGGCGGTGTCACGTCTCAATGCGATTAAAGGTATTTCTTGTACCATGCCGCAAGGTGCATTTTACTGTTTTCCAAAAATGGATCCAGAGGTTTACCCTATCACGGATGATATGGACTTTATGATGGACTTACTCGTCGAAGAAAACGTGCTGATGGTGCAAGGCACAGGCTTCAACTGGGACAAGCCAGATCATTTTCGTTTGGTCTTTTTGCCTAACTTGCTTGATTTAGAAAATGCGATGGATAGATTAGACCGATTTTTTGCAAAAAAACGCCAGCAGTTTGGCACTGAGTAAACCCTCATATGACATTAAAAAACGCTTATCGGCATTATGCTGATAAGCGTTTTTTATGGCTCTAAAATAAGCTTTAGTGCAGAACTCTATCGCCTTAGGATTAAAAAATATTGCTCAATATAATATAGCTGATCGCTGATAGACCGGCAGCAACTGGCAAGGTGATGACCCATGCCAAACCGATTGGTTTCATGAGCGCCCAATTGGTGTCTTTATTGACCATACCAATACCCAGTACCGCCCCAACTAAGGTATGCGTGCTTGATACAGGTAGACCCATCGTTGATGCGCCCATAACGACCGCAGCAGCAGCCAGCTCAGCTGAAAATCCAGAAGCTGGATGCATCTTAGCTAGATTGGTACCGACAGTTTGAATAACTTCTTTACCAATAAACCAAAGACCAACGATTAGCGCCACACCAAAAGTTAGCATAACAGCAGGGGGTACGGCCGCTTCGGTCGAGATGCTATTGGTACGAATGACATCCATAATCGCAGCAAAAGGACCAACTGCATTGGCAATATCGTTTGAGCCGTGACTAAAAGCAAATGCTGACGCGGTAAAGACCTGCATCCAGCTAAACATAATAAAGGTGGCTTTGGTCAGATCTTCTTTGTGCTTACCCCGGATACTCTTAGTATAAATATAAGTCGCAAGCCATACTAACGCTGCTATCATCCCCATGATTAAAAAGCCTTGCAACGTCGTCAAACCGTTATTGACGTTTTTCAAACCTTTAAAGATAACCAAGGAGGCCATAACTGCACCGCCCGCAGCCGCAATAATAGGCACCCATTGCTTCAATGCTTTTAAGGTATCGAGGTTGCTGCGCTCGTTTTCAAGCTTATAAAGTTCTTTGTAATAATCCGTCTCTAAATCTTCAACCAAGCAATCATCATCTTTATAGATTTCTTGATCACGTAGCATCGCTGACGTATAAGCCAACTGCTCTGACTCGGTTAGACCATCCAAAAACTCTTTATGGTTTTGCTTTAATACTTTTTTATTGGCTTTTAGCTCACCAATATGCGCTTCTGTTCTATCGTTATATTCAATGATATTTTTCTTGATTTGTCCGTATAGTAGATAAGACAAAACGCCGCCTAATAACGGTGATAGAACCCAAGAGATAGCGATAGTACCAATCTTACCCCAATTTACCGTTGATAACGCCATTTCAGTACCACCTAACGTGATACCCAATACAATGGAGCTACCCACCACGCCGCCAATAATCGCATGGGTGGTCGACACTGGCAGACCTTTTTTGGTGGCAAATAACAACCAAAACGCAGCAGCAATCAGCGCTGAGAGCATGACATAAATAAACTGGTTGGGCTCGACTGAGAGACCATCTAAATCGACAATACCGCTTCGGATAGTATCGGTTACTTCACCACCTGCCAGTACGGCTCCAGACACCTCAAATATCGCGGCGATACCCAGTGCTTGCGGGATAGTCAACGTCCCTGCACCCACTGAAGTACCAAAGGAGTTGGCGACATCGTTACCACCGATATTGAATGCCATAAAGACACCAAACGCGGTCGCTACAATAAATAGCGTCGTTTGCTGACGCATGGTGTAATCTAAACCCCACCACAAAAAGTAGATGGTCATCGCAATCAATAAAATGGCAAAAAATAGATTTACTTTCATAGAGCCGACTGATTGGGTTGGCCCTGTAGAACTGTTGCTAATACCCATACGTTGATACGTCCTGCGTAAGCTGATTGAAATTATATGCGATTAGTAACATTGCGCAGCTATACATGTGAGTTTTAAAACCACACAATAAAGCAACATGATGATAAATGCGCAACGTGCTTTTTAAACAATGAATGCTAAACAATAATGTTTAGCGAATTTTGCTGCCGTACCTTAAAATCATTCATCTATACTTAATTCAGAGTGCTGATACGCCTCTTTGTAAAAACACATCACATATCAAAAAGCCGCAAAGTATATTGCCCAATCATTTGATTACAGCATCTTGCGGCTTATCTTTCTGGTGATATTATGGTTTTTATCAGTACAGTTTTTATCAATACGGTGTTTATCAATACTTAGATACGGCGATAATGTCTTTTAAATATCTATCCTGTCATAAAATATGCATCTGTCAGCACATTTTATGACAGGATAGAGACAATTGCGGCCCTATTATATTAAATATAATCACATAATGCATAATGATATTGCAAGATTTGTAACTGCGAGCGTGTCTACAGAATTCATCCTTTATCAATGACAGATTAAATTTCGTATGTTTCCCTAAGCAAAATTGGGAAAAAATGGTTTTTCAAAAGTATAAATAACTGGCAAATCTTAGTTATTTTTTGATAGCTATTTGCCATCAGATGCTTCCGATAACTGCTGTATAGCATGATCTAAGACGTCTAAACGCGCTTGTCGCTTTTCATTGGTCGCGATAATACACCATGGCGCTGTTTTTGTATCGGTGCGTGCCAACATATCTGCTGCAGATTGCACATAATCTGACCATTTATCACGATTACGCCAGTCATCATCAGTGAGTTTGAATTGCTTGTGCGGTGTATCTTGGCGGGCTTCGAAGCGTTTTAGCTGCTCTTTTTTATCAATAGCTAACCAGTATTTGATGACCAGTGTCCCAGCCTCCACTAAGTCTGATTCAAAACGATTGATTTCATCATAGGCACGCTGCCACTCCTCATCAGTGGCAAACCCTTCAATACGTTCAACCAGCACGCGCCCATACCAAGTGCGATCGAAGATAGCGATACGGCTAACATGGTTTGTTTGCTCATTAGGTAACTTTGTCCAAAAGCGCCATAAATAAGGATGCTGAGTCTCGTATAACATTGGTGCGCCGATATTGTAAATTTGATACTCACGTGGATCGAGTGCGGCAACTAGCCTTTTAATTGCGCCTCCTTTCCCAGCCGCGTCCATGCCTTCAAAGGCAAAGACAACATGACGACCTTGACGCGCCCGTAGTAATTCAGCAAGACGTGTTTGCTTCTTTGCCAAAGCATCATTATATTCAGACTTACTGATCTTTGAATCATCAATGTTGGTCAGGCATTTCGGTATCTTTACCGGTTCAAACGGCGCCTGTTCAACTTTTAGTTTGGATTTTTTTGTCTTGGAAGGTGATTTTTTTTCTGTAGATTCGGTTGTACTGGTACGACTACTGACGAGCGCCATTTGCATCGCATGTAGGACTTCATGACAAAAATTATCAGCCGCTGCCGATTTATCATCACCATCGATGATGATCCAGTCATCTTGTTGCCGTAAAAGAGTGGCTGCAACCTCATTAAACTTTTCGATCACTTTTTTGCTGTTCCAGTCAATTTGATACAAAAACTGCGGATCAGCCTCACTATCTTGTAGGCGGCTATGCAGTGTTTCTATATCCACATGGAACCAGCATTTCAGTAGCCTAGTGTGATTGGCTATAAGATCCTGCTCAAATGCTTTGAGCTCAGCTAATTGCTGCTGTAAATAAGCTTGCCATTTCGCAATAGGAAGCGCATTTTTATCGATATGCTTTTGATGTTTCGATTGCTTCTTTTTATCTTCAGTATTTGATGTTGCTATGCGCATGACGTTGTATAACAAGTCAGCATACCAATTACCAAAATAAACCATCACATCACCATGGCGCGGCATCGCGCCAGTATGAACTTGCCAAATAGGCTGATAGCTTAGCGGCGCATGACCAACGGTTGCCTCAACTTTAAGCAATCTTGGATCAACCCATTGCCTCAATTGCTTAACGGCGGTACCCTTGCCTGCCTGCTCCATCCCATTGACAAGTACCAGCAGCCCCGTTGGTTTATTAAGGGTTGGCGGTGTCTGTTGCCGAGTGGCTCTTAGTGCGTACTGTGCTGTAACCAAGGCAAGCCTAAGTGCATCCTTGTCCATAGAAAACTGACTCAAAGGATTGGGCGTTAGGCGCTCCTCGACGACTTGCTCACTAAACTGCGAACTGACCGCTTGTGGTGCCTCTGGTTCAGTAGTATCATTTTTCTGGGACATGATTGGACTCACTTTTATTGTTATTGAATGATATTGTTATTACACTGCTTTGCCATTGAACAATATTAGATACTCTGGCTTAGCAGACTCTTTTTGACATCGCATTTCATGCTAGAGTGATTTCATCAAAAATCTTGACGCTATTTCATCATAGCATTGCGCCAATCGAGTAAATAATATTGCTATGTAACAGTTTGACATTTGTATTCTCATTTATTTTCTTTTATGGTGAACACAATTTTTAATACTTGCTAAAATAGCCATTCAAAAGCCTACGCGGTTAAATAACCACAATAACGCTGCCTCAAATTTTCAATATTATCTATTTTTATTATAGGATTTACTGCCATGACCGCTTTAGCCGACTTGCAACAGCATTTGACACGTTTTTGGGCTCTGCCTCACCATGAAAATGAAGTATTGAGGGCCAAGCTCAATGAAGTACAAACATGGCAACAAGTACGTATCCGTCACACCCATCGTGCACTATTTGAACAACCCAAAAACCAGCTAATGGCAGATTATTTTTTAACGAAACTATATGGTGGTGATGAGTTCGAGATACTAGCAAAACAACTGGCCCGTATCCTGCCAAAAGCCAAAAAACTAGAACGTCTTGCCAAAGAGTCTGCATTAGAAGCTGGTAGCATGGGTATTCAAGCAGCAATTTTGGCCATTGAGCTGGATCTACATTTGGCTGAGTGGCTACTCGATCAAAACTTGCCAGTGAACGCAGACAATATGCTAGCTGCCTACCGTGCGGTTGATGAAGAAGCTAAACGCCGAGTACAGATTGCCAACCTAAAAGACGTTTGTTACCGCACTGACAAACACTTAAATACCTTTATGCTCAAAAAGGCCTTTGCATTGGCAAAAGGTGCTGCTTATCGCAGCAATTACCAGCCACTTTATGATTTCATTGACGCAGGCTTCAAAGCTATGAAACCTTTAAGTAGCGTAAGCAGTTTTATTGAACCATTTTGTGAACGTGAACTGCTCATTGTTGATGAAGTACATAATGACGGTAAGCCAGTAGGGTTTGGTGTATCATAGAATCAATACGCTAAATAGCTAATTAATTCTTGTCATATCTCAGGCTATACATAGCCTAATAAAAACAAACCTTAGGATAATTTAATGACCGACACTTCAAGTAATAACAACGCTCATTTGCAAGACAAATTGGTAAAAGACAGTATCGATCATAACCAAAAGATCAGCGCGCAAATATTACGCGCGCAGACCGCTGCATCTAATAGAGATGATAGCAATAATGACTTTACCAAAGTCCAAGACCTACCAACTGGAACGCCACAAGGCCAACAAACGACTATGCTAAATACCGAAAAACCAACCAGTACGGATACTTCAGTACGCACAGAAAGGCAAGCGCTCTTCAATCAGCGTGATGATATCAATAACCCACATACGCCTGAAACTGATGGTAACGAGCAAACCCACTTTGGTTATAAGACGGTCAACAAAGCCGAAAAGCAAGCACGTGTGGCTGATGTATTCACCTCTGTCGCCAAAAAATACGACATCATGAATGATCTCATGTCATTTGGTATTCATCGTCTATGGAAGCGCTACGCCATTAGCCTATCAGGGGTTCGTGCCGGTCAGCATGTACTAGATATCGCGGGCGGTACAGGCGACTTAGCTAAAGTATTCAGCCGTGAAGTCGGTAGAAATGGCCATGTTGTATTATCTGATATCAATGCTGCCATGCTAGAAGTGGGCCGCGAGCGCTTAATCAATGCTGGCTGCAATAACGTTGATTTTGTGCTGGCAAATGCTGAAACCTTGGCACCATTTGATGACAACAGCTTTGATTTGGTCACCATCAGCTTTGGTTTACGTAATGTCACGGACAAAGATGCAGCGCTGCGTGCGATGTACCGTGTCCTGAAGCCAGGTGGGCGCTTATTGATTTTAGAATTCTCAAAGCCCGTATTTGAGCCATTATCTAAAGCCTATGACTTGTATTCATTTACTGCACTGCCAGTGATGGGTAAACTGATTGCCAACGATTCTGAAAGCTATCAATACTTGGCTGAGTCGATTCGTATGCATCCTGATCAGCAAACGCTCAAACAGATGATGCAACAAGCAGGATTTGAAAACTGTGATTACCATAACCTGACTGCTGGCATTGTCGCTGTACATCGTGGTTTTAAAGCATAAAGTACAATTAGCAATACCATATTGAACCCAACATACTATGCGCTGACTCAAAGGCGCTCACTTAATGATGCGAGAGCCTTATGCTGACTGTCTTACTATTGGCTGGTGCCGAAAAGCTGATTAACATTGCCATTGCGAGCGACGAGATTACCAAGGCAGGTTTGGCGCCGCTTGCTGGTAAAGTATTGCGTCTCAACATGGGAATGCCTGACATCGATTTGGACGTGCTGTTCACTCATGAACGTTTGCGTTTTGAGCCAGTCACGACAGACAGCGTATTTGAGCCAAGTGGTCAGATGAATGAGCGTCAAAAAGCCAGTATGGAGCGTGCCCGTTTCGGTCATAGTCGTCCGGACTGTACTATCACAGTCGATAATCCAGCGCAGCTACTCAATCTGATGCGCGGCGCGGAGGGTAACCTACCAATCGCTGGCGATTACAAAGTACTGATGCAGCTCAAACAGCTGGTGGCTGGCTTTGATCCTGATTTGGCTGGGCAGCTTGAGCCATTGATCGGCAAACCAATGGCTAGCCAATTACATCTTCTAATCTCTCAGCTCAAAGGTAGCTGGCGTCATAGTGCCAAACGCGCATTTGATGATGTCAGCGATTGGGCCAATGATGTGGCAGGCAATAGCGCGCCTGACCCTGTCGAGGTCGCTGAAGTAAACGATCTTAAACAGCAGATTCTAAAGTTGCGTGCTGATGTTGAACGTGAAGAGGCCAAGCTTGCGGCTATCAAAGAAGAGCAAGCACGTTTCCTTAACAATTCTTTTCATCAATAGTTTGTTTTACTAGTAGCGTATTTAATTCATGTTAAGTGAATACTATTGCTGATAGTACGTGCTTAGCATGAAACACAGCGCCTACCCTATTTTCGTTTTTGTCCAGAGTACTCAATCCCATGCTATTATCTCACCGCGCCCGTCTACTTGAGCTTTGGCGTATCGCCGCAACTTATCGCCTTGATACCCATTTATCTGTCGAAGAAGCGCCGCAGCTGCAACCTTTAGCACGATTAATTCGTACGCATCCAGCAGCATGGGGTAAAAAGCATCAGCCAAATGGGATCAAGTACGCGCTTGAAGATATGGGTACGCTGTTTCTCAAATTAGGCCAACTCCTATCAACGCGTCGAGACTTGGTACCGCCTGAGATCATCGCTCAATTAGTACAGCTACAGGATAAAGTTAAACCTTTCGACGCTGATATTGCTGTCGCTCAAATTCAACATCCAAAACATGGTCTCGGTCAGTCCATCGCTACATTGTTTGCTCGTTTCGATATCAAACCACTAGCAGCAGCATCTATCGCCCAAGTCCATACAGCGGCCTTACATGATGGGCGTGAAGTCGTGGTTAAAGTCGTGCGTCCTGATATTCGCACTGTGATTGTCTCTGATTTTGAGCTACTGCGGGAATTGGCAAGTTGGGCATCGGCTCGTATCGAAGCGGCGCGTGCTGTTCATATTATCGATATTGTCGAAGACTATCGACAAGTAATGCTAAATGAGCTGGACTTAACGCTTGAGGCTGACAATACCACCCAGATGCGCAATAACTTTTTGGGTTCAGCATTGATGTATGTGCCTGAAGTGTATGATGCTGCCAAAAACGTGATGGTCATGGAGCGTATCCAAGGTGTTCCCATCTCACAAGTTGAGGTATTTGATCAGCTGGGTTATGACCGTGCCGCGCTGGCAGAAAAAGGCTTGACGATATTTTTCACCCAAGTTTTTCGTGATAACTTTTTTCATGCCGATATGCATCCAGGTAATGTCTTCGTAGAAACACCGCCTGTCAAAACATTGCATGCAGATATGGCAGCGGTTGACTTGGGTCATCAGCCACGCTATATCGGGCTTGATTGCGCTATCATGGGCACACTATCAAAAGACGATCAGCTTATCGTGGCGCGAATGCTACTTGCGGTCATGAATAACAACTTTACTGCGGTCGTTGACATCGTTAGCCGTGCAGGTTGGATACCACCAAATGCGGATAAACATGCCTTGATGCGTGATATGAAGCGCACTGTTGGCCCTATGCTACAAAAATCAATCAACGATATCGATTTTGCTGGTGTGCTGATGCAGATTTTAGACATTGCTCGTCGCCATCATATGAGCATTCCGCCGCAGCTGATGCTATTGCTCAAAACCTTGGTACATGTAGAGGGTCTCGGTCGTGACTTGTATCCTGATCTTGATATCTGGTCACTTGCCAAACCAATCTTGAGTAGCTGGATTAAAGAACAGTTAGATCCGATGCGTAACCTACAACAGCTGCGCCAACAGTTACCTGAGCTACTATTGTCTACTACCGACATTCCAAAGTTACTGGATCAAGGACTACAAAGCCTTGCCTCACAAGGGTCACGGCAAGACAGCCAACTGCGTGAAATACAACAAATTCGTGCTGATATGCTCAACGACCGTCGCCGCGACTGGTTGGCATTGGCCGGATTCGGAACAAATATTGGTATTGCAACTCAAGTAGGCTGGTTTGCGCCAGTGTTTTATTTGTTAGCTATTATAGTGGTTGTGTGGCGTATCCTAGCTTAATTAAAATAGAACAAATGCCTGTCATTAAAGTATATCAAATGAATATTGAATATGCTAATTTAATGCCAAATAGTCGCATTATATATAGGATTCATTATGTCATCATTACCATTGTCGCAGACTCATAATACTATCAAGCCAGATCATAGCTTGGCTATTACAGCCTTACAGGAACGTTTTGGCAAACAACTGAGTGTGAATTCGACAGTGCGTGAGCAGCATGGCCATACGATGACGTGGCTCACCAATCAGCCACCAGACGCAGTATTAACGGTACAGGACAAACAAGAAGTAGCAGCGGCGGTCGAGATTTGTAATCAGTATGAGATGCCAGTAATCGCATTTGGCATTGGTTCGTCTTTGGAAGGCCAACTCAATGCACCTTATGGTGGGTTATGCATAGACATGCACGCAATGGATGCCATTTTGCAGGTTCATAACGAAGATTTGACCGTTACCGTGCAGCCTGGCGTGACGCGTGAGCAACTGAACCATTATATGCGCGATACAGGGCTGTTTTTTCCGATTGACCCTGGCGCCAATGCTAGTATCGGTGGCATGGTAGCCACTCGTGCGTCGGGCACCAATGCGGTACGTTATGGCACTATGAAAGATGTGGTACTCGCACTAGAAGTAGTGACCGCAAGTGGCGATATCGTACGAACAGGCACGCGAGCCAAAAAATCGGCGGCAGGCTATGATCTGACGCGCCTGATGATTGGTTCGGAAGGAACACTGGGAATTGTCACTGAAATCACGCTGAAACTGTTTGGCATTAGCGAATGCATAGGTAGTGGTATTTGTCATTTTTCGACCATCGAAGATGCTTGTCAGGCAGTGATGTTGACTATTCAGATGTGCTTACCTATTGCTCGTATTGAACTACTTGACGCGATGCAAATCAAAGCATGCAATCAATATGACAACCTCAGTCTAACTGAGACACCAACGTTATTTGTCGAATTTCATGGCACAGACGCGAGTGTTGCTGAGCAAGCCAAGCTCTTTAGCGATATTATCGAAGAATTTGGCGGGCATGATTTTGCTTGGGATACCAATGAGGCTGAGCGCAAGCGCCTTTGGCAAGCAAGGCACAATGCGTATCATGCCAGTTCTGCCCTGAGACCTGAAGCCAGCGCGTTATCGACTGATGCCTGCGTGCCTATCTCACGTCTAGCTGAGTGCGTCAGTGAGACGGCAAAAGATATTGAAGCATCGGGGATGATTGGACCGATTGTCGGTCACGTTGGTGATGGAAATTTTCATGTTCTGTTACTGGTCGATACCAATAATCCTGAAGAAGTCGCCACCGCTGAGGGCATTATCGGTCGTCTCGCTACGCGTGCTATTGAGATGGATGGTACCTGTACGGGCGAACATGGGATTGGACAAGGGAAACAGAAATACATGCAGCAAGAGCATGGCAACGCCCTAATACTGATGCAAGCTGTCAAGTCAGCCCTTGATCCCAAGAATATATTGAACCCGGGGAAAATATGGCCTGAGACTTTATCTCCTTCCTAGTAGCCTTATTAAAGCTATAGCCAAAAAAAAGCGCCTACTTTCAATCAAAAGTAGGCGCTTTTCTAATATTTATCTTTATAGCATTTGATCAATTGCCATCTGTGTCAGTACCCGTCCACGAGCGGTACGCAGGACATATCCTTGTTGAATGAGGTAAGGCTCAATCACGTCCTCAAGTGTACCTCTATCCTCTGCCATTGCCGCTGCCACGGCTTCGACCCCAGCAGGACCACCATCAAAGCGCTCGTTTAATATCTCTATATAGCGTCTGTCTAGATGATCAAGTCCTCGTCTATCCACTGCCAACATATCTAGCGCACTGCCTGCAATCGCACCATTGATGCTGCCATCGCCTTTTACCTCAGCATAATCGCGCACACGGCGTAGTAACCGATTGGCAATCCTTGGTGTACCGCGGGCACGGCGAGCAATCTCGATAGCGCCATCCTCACTCATTGGTACACGCATCAGACGTGCTGCCCGGCTCACAATCGTTGTGAGATCAGCAATATTATAAAACTCAAGACGCTGTACGATACCAAAACGATCACGCAACGGTGAGGTCAATAGCCCAGCTCTCGTGGTTGCTGCAACCAATGTAAAAGGAGGTAGATCAAGCTTGATAGAACGCGCAGCAGGCCCCTCACCAATCATAATATCCAGCTGAAAATCTTCCATCGCTGGATAGAGTATCTCTTCAATGACCGAGCTCAAACGGTGGATCTCATCAATAAACAGCACGTCACCCGCCTCTAAATTGGTCAGCATAGCGGCCAAATCCCCTGGGCGCTCAAGCACAGGCCCTGAAGTAGAGCGTAGATTACCCCCCATTTCACGAGCGATAATATTGGCAAGGGTCGTCTTACCCAGTCCTGGGGGACCAAATATCAGCGTGTGATCTAACGCTTCATCACGGCCACGAGCCGCACCGATGAATACCTCCATTTGCTCACGCACCACTGGCTGACCAATATACTCAGCCAACAATGCTGGTCGGATATTAGCGTCAGGAGCGTCGTTCGCGCCTTCTAGCGGATTAATTAAGCGATCTTGCATCATAGAATTTATCATTATATTAAAAAATTAGGTAATAAATAGCATAACCAAACGCTACGCATAAGTCATGCAAAACATCATTAAACAGGCACCAAAACGAAAATAAGCGACACTCAATGTCGCTTATCTGTTAAATGCACTATTTTGTTATTATCGATAGATGACTTTGGAACGTGATCTTAGAAACCAGACAACTGCTGTAGGGTCGCTTTTAACAAGCCCTGAGTATCTACAAAGGTATCACCTTTACTTTTAGCTGCCTTGATGGCTAGCTGAGCTTCTTTTTCTTTGTAGCCCAAGCTAATCAGCGCCCCTTCTACTTCAGCAATGATACTGCCTTCGTGAGAAACAGCGGTTTGCTGAGGCATGAGCTCAAACGAACCGTTGTCCACTTCGATATTTTTTAGCTTGTCTTTGAGTTCGATAAGTAAACGTTGAGCCGTCTTTTTACCAATACCGGGGATACGAGTTAGTGCCGTTTCCGACTCTTGCTCAACATGCATTTTTAGCTCAGCCGCTGACATCGCAGACAGCATAGCTAATGCCATTTTTGCCCCAACGCCATTGATCTTAATCAATTGGCGAAAGACATCGCGCTCTTTACGGTCAATAAAACCATAGAGCAGTTGCGCATCTTCACGTACATGAAAATGTGTCCAAATACTCGCCTGCTCGTTGAGGTGCAATTGACAGAATGACGGCAATGGCAGCTCGATATCATAACCCACACCAGAGGTTGTCATGATACAAACCGTTGGCGCCATTAAATATTGCACCTGTCCAGTAATCAATCCAATCATCACTCACCTCTGTCGATTATTATAAAGTTAAATCCGCTGCCATCTATTATGCAAGACCACCTTTCACTAGCATAGTCTATTGCTTATATACGCCTAGCCTTACTGATAAAAATCGACCATGCCTTCGAGGCTAATTGGACGGATTTTATGCGCTTGACCTGCTGAACCAAATGCTTCAAAACGATTGGTGCAGATGTCTGACATCGCGACCATAGACGCTTTAAAGTATTTACGTGGATCGAATTCGCTTGGATTATTTGCCAAGAACTCACGGATAGCGCCTGTTGATGCTAGACGCAGATCGGTATCGATATTTACTTTACGCACACCATGCTTGATTGCTTCGACGATCTGCTCGACAGGCACACCATAAGTTTCGCCAATATCACCGCCGTTCTCATTGATGACTTTTAGCCATTCTTGCGGCACTGATGAAGAACCATGCATGACAAGATGCGTATTAGGAATACGGGCATGAATCTCTTTTACTCGCTCAATCGATAAAATATCGCCTGTCGGTGGACGCGTGAATTTATAAGCGCCATGGCTCGTACCGATAGCAATCGCTAGCGCGTCAACATTGGTGTCTTTTACAAATTGCTCAGCTTCATCAGCACTGGTCAAAAGCTGCTCGTGATCTAATACGCCTTCTGCGCCAGAACCATCTTCTTCGCCTGCCATACCGGTCTCAAGGCTACCTAAGCAACCAATTTCACCTTCTACAGAAACACCGCACGCATGTGCCATTTTGACCACTTCGCGAGTGACGCTAGCATTGTAATCATAATCCATTGGCGTTTTGCCATCTTCACCGAGCGAGCCATCCATCATGACAGATGAGAAACCAAGCTGAATCGAGCGCTGGCAGATAGCTGGTGACATACCGTGATCTTGATGCATAACCACTGGAATATGTGGCCATTCTTCGATAGCAGCAATAATTAAATGACGCAAAAATGCCGACCCTGCATAATTACGTGCGCCCGCACTGGCTTGAACAATAACAGGTGAATCACAAGCATCCGCAGCCATCATGATTGCGCGCATTTGCTCTAAGTTATTGACGTTAAAAGCAGGAACACCGTAGTTGTGTTCAGCGGCATGATCTAGAAGTTGACGTAAGGATATTAGGGCCATAAGACGCTCTCTGATTGGATTTTGAATAGTATTTTAAATGCAGCTTTGTAACAATCATTCCGCTATCTGCTCGACCATACTGACTGTATATATATCCGTCAAAGTCTGACTCATTTGGGATATGATTATCACGCGGTGATTATAGCAAAAATTGTGCTGTCTTCGTAGCGGTTGCCTGACTATTTGTCAGTCTAATCAGTCTCTTTCTTTCATTGGTGTCTACAACAACTGAACCGTTTTATCTATTATGCTAATAGCATAGAACGCAAAAAGCCTTGGCAATCACCAAGGCTTTTTTAATATTTCGAGGCTTATAAAGCAATGGCTATTATAATGAATGACTTACAATGTATAGTATTCAAAAATTTCAGCCATTATATCGCTTAGTTATTGCGTAGCTTAGTACTGTTGCTCTGCATCAACTGCAACATCGTTAGCACCATCAGCAACAGCATTGGCACCATCAGCAACTGCTTCAGCAGTGTTTTCGACTGCTGTGTTAGTACCTTCAGCGATAGCATCACCAGTGTTCTCTAGAGCGTCTGTTGCAGCTGCACCAGCAGTGTCTGCACTTTCAGCAACTTCAGCACCAGCGTTTTGAGCAGCAGCTTCAGCTTCAGCAGCAGCAGCGTCTGTTTCGGCAGCAGCAGCATCAGCGTTTGCAGCAGCATCATCGCCAGCTGATTCAACAGCAGCTTCAGTGTTCTCTTCTGTTTGTTGGCTACATGCAGTAACTGCAAAAGTACCAGCAAGTATGCTAGCAAGTAACAAATGACGTTTTAACATAATAAACCTCTCGTAAATAATGCATGTCAAGATACATGGTCGCGCTATTTTATAGAGTACGAATGAGACATGCAATAATAATTTTCAGTGTAGAAACAAATAATTACTGCTTAATAATCAATGACTATAAATTTTAGCTATACCAATATAAACAAGCCAAATGAAAGTCAAAATATTATTTTCACAGACTACCTTAGATGTTTACTATTAGTTGTACGTCTAGTGTTACGAAAATACTGAGTAACGTTAATTAGTTAAGCATTAATTTGTAACGCAGCGACTGCTGGGAGCACTTTACCTTCTACAAATTCTAAAAACGCACCGCCGCCTGTTGACATATAACTGACGCCATCAGCAACTTGATATTTATCAATAGCCGCCAAGGTATCACCGCCACCCGCAATTGAAAAACCGTCGCTGTCTCTTACGGCTGTTGCAAGTATCTGCGTCCCTTGACCAAAAGCATCAACTTCAAAAACACCGACTGGACCATTCCACAAGATCGTTTTTGCATTGATAATAGCATCGGCAAGTTCCTTCGCGCTTTCTGGCGCGATATCCAATATCATGTCGTTATCACCAATAGCATCAACAGACTTAATCGTTGCGACTGCCTTTTGCAATGAACCAGTAAAGTCAGCAAAATCGATGTCGTCTTTATCAGCAACAACCACATACTCAGGCAGTAATATCTCAGTCTTGGTCATGATGTCGCGCGCAGTATCGATCAAATCTGCTTCGTATAGCGACGCGCCCACACTATGCCCCTGCGCCGCTAAGAAAGTATTGGCAATACCGCCACCAACGATAATCTGTGTACAGACTTCAGCCAAACTGTGTAGCACTTCTAACTTGGTAGACACTTTTGAGCCGCCAACGATGGCAAGCATAGGCTGGGCTGGTGTTTCAAGCGCAAGACTCAAGGCATCAAGCTCCGCTGCCAACAAAGGCCCTGCACAAACAGTTTTGTCTGCTTGACGCATCGCTTGCGTCACGCCTTCTGTTGATGCTTGCGCACGGTGCGCGGTACCAAAGGCATCCATAACAAAGACATCACATAAATCCGCGTATTTTTTTGCTAACGTCGCATCGTTTTTCTTTTCACCATCGTTAAAACGCACATTCTCTAGTAGTATGACTTCGCCAGATTTTACAGCAGCGCCTTGAGTCAGGTATTCATTATTGAGGCGCACTGGTGACGCCAATTGCGAGCCCAATTTGTCTGTCAAATAATCAGCAACTGGTGCCAATGAATAAATAGACTCAGGATTGCCTTCTGTTGGGCGTCCCAGATGTGAACAAACAATAACAGCGGCACCCTTCTCTAGCGCCATCTTAATAGTAGGTAGACTTGCTTGTAAGCGAGCATCACTTGTGACTTTACCATCTTTAATAGGGACATTTAAATCTTCTCGGATCAATACCACTTTATCGGTTAAGTTCAGCTCGCTCATGCGCAAAAAATTCATTACCTGCTCCTATGCATCAATATATCTATTAACTTACGATTACTATCATGATTGATATGACTGATAATTTTTTAACTATTATCTACTATACGCGCTCTAATAATGGGCCTTATTAGACTGCACACTTGCTATCTTGCTATGTCTTTATCACTGAGCCTTCACACTAATTATCAAACCAAGTTACTGGAACAGATAAGTGAGTAGAAATCAGTGGCGGTGTATTCTATCAGTTTTCTATGAGATGCTCACAAGCAAACTTTCACGATTTTTAAAAACATGAAAATATTGAGTGAGTAATTTTACTTCAGTATTTACAGGGAACGGTTGTAACTGCTAGCTTTGAACTCATTCAATAATCAGTAACATTTCGTGGTGGTACTCAGCAGTCAGGCTCTTTATGATAGAAGCGTTGACAATAACAATAACTTTTTAGGAGAACACAATGAGTATCAACTTAGACACTGCCAAGCAAAATCTATTAAAACTAAAAGATGAGTACGAGTCTCGCATTGACAAAATCGAAGATCATATCCAAAACCCACAAGATGATCTCAATGAGCACTGGGAAGATCAGGCCATATCCTATCGTCAAAATGATATGCGCAAAAATTTAATGAGCGAAGCGCGTCAGAGCCTAATCTATGTCGAAAATGCCTTAAGTCGTATCGAAAATGGTACTTATGGCGAGTGCGAGGTCTGCGGTGAGCCAATCGAAGAGCAACGTTTAGAAGCGCTGCCCTACGCTACTTTATGTATGGAACATGCTGAATAGCTAATAAATTCTATTTAAAACACATTTTATACAGCAGGTGTTTTCCATTTAGAGAGCGCCTGCTGCCATTGATAGCAACGCTCGGCGATTTTTTCTACAGGCAAATCCATAATATCACCTACTACCGCCACAAGCGCAATTGGTATGCCTACCAGCTCTGAAATATTTTCTGCAGTCAATCCGCCTATCACACATATAGGTATGTCTAGTTGACAGCCTTCAATTAGGTTCTGATGTGAGATAATGTCAGCATGCGGTTTTGTGGTAGAAGTAAATATGGCGCCCATCGCAGCATAACTTGCGCCATCATCTTTTGCCTCTTTGACTAATTCAACATTCCCATGGCAAGTTCGACCAATTATTTGAGTCGACTCAAGAGACTGCAAAGCATCGCTAATTTTGCCATCTCCTTGCCCAAGGTGCACACCAATACCAAGCTTGGCCGCTAGTGCAATATCATCATTCATAACGACTGGAACGTTATGTGCTTTGGCCAGCTTAACAATCTGTTTGGCTTCTTCATAAAGCGTTATATGACCATCTGGCAGACTAAGCGTTTGCTTGCGCCGAATCTGCAGCAATGCGATCAGTCCTGTCGATAGGGCAGCATCTAACTTTTGATACAACAATTCAAATTCATCATCATTGGTCAGTAGATATAGCTTGGGTATCGCAGATGAGATTGGTGACTGGTTCATAAGGCAAATCCTTAATCTTAAGCTCAACACAATAAAAAGGCTGTTATATGATATAACAGCCTTTTTATATATTTAGAACAGCGTGTTTATACGGTACGACGTGTCGCCAAGCTGTTTAGAATGTTTTTAGCATCGCCCCAACGCGTGGCTGAGCTGTTTGCCCCTAGGATAACGATAATTGCAGGACGATTATTAACTCGCGTTTCCATCACAACACAGCGCCCAGCTTCATTAATAAAACCTGTTTTTGAGATGCCGATTGGGTAATCACCTGCACGAACCAAGCTACTAGTGTTGTTGGCTTTATAAGTGCGGTTGCCACTTGAGTAGTTTGAAACAAAGAAGTCATAGCTCTTGGTGGTAGAGAAGCGACGAATGACATCGTAGTTGCCAGCCGCACGAACCATTTTTACCAAATCATTTGATGAGGCGACATTACGCTTATCAAGACCCGTTGGATCACCGAAAAACGCCGTTGTCATACCTAAATCCTGAGCTTTTCTATTCATCGCACGGATAAAGGCATTGTAGCCGCCTGGATAGTTACGTGCCAAGCTCTTTGCGGCTGGGTTTTCAGACTTCATCAAAGCCATCAATAGGATTTCGGCACGGTTCATGCGATCGCCTGCTTTCAAGCGTGAACTTGCACGTTTCGGTCCAACAAAATCTTCTGGATCAAGCGTGATTTCTTCACGCATATCAAGACCTGCATCTAGCACAACCATGGCTGTCATTATTTTGGTAATACTGGCCATAGGACGTGCAATATCGGCGTCTTTTTCGTAGATAGATTCGCCCGTTTCAGCATCAATCACCGCGACACTGCGCGAGTCAGTACTGATTGGGATCATATCACTGCTACCAAACGCACCGCGATAAGTCGTATTGTATCGAGCGGTATTGTTACTGCTAGCAAAACTGTTGCTATTCGTGATATTGGTCGTACCATAGCCATTGTCGACTTTTTTGATAGCAGAGCCATTGGACTTGTACATGATGTTACGCGCTTCAGACAAGCTATCCGCACCGCCCCAACTCAAGCGTGCACTAGAAGCTGTCTCAGTGCTACCATTAATCGTAAGTGCGGCTTGTGCAACACTGCCCAAACTCAATGAAATCATAGCAGCGATCAATTGCTGTTTGGTTAATGGTAGTTGCTTCATTATGCCTCCTGCTGTCGCTATCACGCCAGTTACATACTGCCTGACGTCAAGAACGTACGTAGCGTTTATAGATGTGTTTGTAAGTACTCACATAGAGCTTTTGTATTTTTAGTGTATCATGGTTTACATTTAAGTCTAATCTATCAAACTGATTTAATGGTTTTTTTTGGCTTCATTCAAACTTTGATACAACTGATTTATATTTTAGAAACACTGATTAACAATACAGCAATATAACTTAACTTAGAATGTTATGATTCTTTGTACTTTATTATATTAAATGAAGATATTGATACAGCATATTAGCCGTATCCTATGTATTTAAAATAAAAAACTGTATTTAGAATCAAAAAACGGCTTATGTTAACTTTGTTTTTTGTGTTATTTAATCCTTGTAAAAACATTCATTCTGACAAACGATAAAGAGTATGGTTATGATTAAAGTGTTGGTGGTCGATGATCATGATTTAGTACGGATGGGTATTAGCCGTATGTTGTCAGACAGCCCCGATATCGAAGTAGTGGGCGAAGCAGATAGCGGTGATATGGCAATCAAGCAGGCCAAGCAGTTACGTCCTGACGTGGTATTGCTAGATGTCAACATGCCTAATATTGGTGGTCTTGAAGCGACCAAACGCTTGATTCAGCTCGATATGGGTATCAAGATTTTAGCTGTTAGTAGTATGTCTGCACAGCCCTATCCCTCAATGCTCATCAAAGCTGGTGTAAATGGTTATATCACAAAAGGTACGCCACTTGATGAGATGATACGCGCTGTCAAAAAAATCTATCAAGGTGGTCGCTATTTTAGCCAAGACGTTGCTGAACAATTGGCGGACGTCTTATTGTCTGATAATGCCAGCTCGCCTTTTGATTTGTTAAGTGATAGAGAAAAGCAAGTGGCTATGATGGTGGTCAATTGCCAAAACCCGCAGCAGATTGCTGACCAATTATTTGTCAGCGTCAAAACCATCAATACGTATCGCTATCGTATTTATGAAAAAGTTGGCGTTGATAGTGATGTAAAATTAACGCATTTGGCCATTCGCCATGGTTTGATTCAACCATAAGTTGCTTAGTATCTCCTTTGTCATCACGGTCAATTTATGAAACCTGCTGCCACCACCATCATTTCTGCCATCAGTCGCTATTTACACCACGATGATACACTTCCTTTGCCGCAGCTGCGCAGACTAGGCATTATTTATAGCAGTTATCGTTTTGTCGTCAGTATATTTTCTATGCTGATGGTATATATATCTGCACGCGCCGGTGATAGCGCCTCTCTCCCCAGTTTTTTACAGCAAACAGCCCTGAGCTTTTATGTGATGCTGAGCTTGATTTTGCTCGGGCTGTTTTACGTTGTCACAAAGCAGATGCGCCGACAGCTAGCGTTTGGGCTAGTATTAGACGTCATTATATTAAGTTTGTTGCTGTATACAGCAGGTGAGCCGGACTTACAACTGACCATGCTCTATATGGTCGTTGTCGCCGCCAGCTTTATGCTATTGAATGGTTCACAAGCGCTAGTTATCACCTTACTGGCTATTATTTTTGTGATCTATCAGCAGTTCTTTTATGCCATTGCCAATAGCATGAATTTGGCCAATTTGGGTGATGCTTTGCTGATGTCAGCAAGCTTCTTAGCAGTAGGTGGTTTGAGTTGGTCTATCTCACAACGCTTGGTACAGCTTGAGAAAGTAGCACAAAGTCATGCCAAAGAGGTTGAACGACTTAATGTCATCAATCAAGAAGTGATTACACAAATGGTCAATGGTGTGATTGTCATCGATAAACAGAATATCGTTCTTGCAAATCTAGCAGCCCACCAACTGCTCAGTATCACACAAGATTCATCGTTGCGTGCATCTAGCACTTCAACTGATATAAAAGAAATGAGAGGTGATACGCCTCATGCCATTCTATCTAACTTTAAACAACAACTTAGCAAACAGCATTCTCAGCTACTCCAAGCTTGTTTGTCAGTGGCGACAGGACAATCGCGTACGTTTACGTACGATGTGCCTGAGGTGGCAAACGCTTCGATATTTGGTAAGTTACGTGTACAAATCATCCCACTAAAAGACGATAGCAAATTAATCCTATTAGAAGACTTACGCCGTGAGCAGGCAAGCGCCTAACAATTGAAACTGGCGTCGTTAGGACAACTCACTGCCAGTATTGCTCATGAAATTAGAAATCCTCTAGCCGCCATCTCACAAGCCAGCCAACTACTGATGGAAGACTTGACCGAAATTCAAGCAAACGACAATGCATTGACAAATGCACCAAATGTCGACATGACTGGCAATCATGAGCTCTATGAAATGATATTTTCACAAACTAAACGCGTCAACCGTATTATTGAAGATATTTTAAAACTGTCTCGCCAGCAAGCAGCCTCTCAGCAAGCCATTGTTTTGGCTGAGTGGATGCCAGCATTTTTGGATAACTATTTTCAAGGGCACGACATTTTTCTACATATAAAAACCCAACCAACTATATCATTTGATCCTCACCAGTTAGAACAAATTTTGATTAATCTAATCAACAATGGCTTGCGTTATAGTAGTTACAGCCATCCTCATGCTTATGTAGAAATCGAGATTTACTGCGCAGACAACGATGTTATAATTGACATATTGGATGATGGTGATGGTATTAAGACTGAAGATTTAAAACATTTGTTTAATCCATTCTTTACAACAGACAAAGCTGGCACCGGCTTGGGACTATATTTATCACAAGCCTTTTGTGAAGCCAATCAGGCACGTTTGCTATATATTCCTGAACATGAAAAAACGTGTTTTCGTTTGATTTCGCCTGCTATTGACTCTGAAAATATCTTTCAAGCCGTTGAAGAAAATCTTTATTAATCCCAGTCATAAATCAAAATACTACCTAATCATAAATTTTTGAACATTACATATTGGTAGCTAATAGCCACCATACATGATTGATTTACACATTTCTTTGTAAAAGAAGTTTACCCCTATTTAGACCTAGCTATTAATACTTTGTAGCCATTGAATTTGACGAGATAATGTATGACAACAAACGCGCTAGTCGTTGATGACGAAGTGGATCTATGCCGATTGATGCAAATCACTTTGACTAAGATGGGCATCAAAAGTGATGTAGCCTATACTTTGGCGCAAGCAAGATCATACTGGCAAGACAATACTTATGATTTTTGCCTCACTGACTTGAAACTACCTGACGGCTCAGGGTTGGAGCTGGTCAAAGAAATCAGCAACAGCTCGAATACGCCGATAGCCGTCATCACTGCTCATGGAAGTATGGATCTGGCCATTGAAGCACTGAAGCTTGGTGCTTTTGATTTTGTCAATAAACCACTCGAGCTACCAAGATTACGTCAATTGGTAGAAAACGCTCTAAAGGTTATTCATCAAGATAATGAGGCACAAGCCACACCTGAATCCTCACCTGAGCAAAAGATGCTGGACGCTAGGCTAATCGGTGATTCTGCGGTCATGCACCCTCTTAAAAACACCATACTAAAATTGGCACGCTCACAAGCGCCTGTTTTTTTATCTGGTGCGTCTGGTACAGGTAAAGAAGTCGTCGCTAGACTGATTCATGATTTAAGTCCGCGACGAGATGGCAGCTTTGTACCAGTGAACTGCGGTGCAATACCTTCTGAGCTGATGGAGTCAGAGTTTTTTGGTCATAAAAAAGGCAGTTTTACAGGGGCTGTGGCTGACAAGCAGGGATTGTTTCAGCAAGCCAATGGCGGTACTTTATTTTTAGATGAGGTGGCAGATTTACCATTAGCGATGCAGGTGAAGCTGTTGCGTGCCATCCAAGAAAAGACCGTGAGGGCCATTGGTGACACCAAAGAAGTACCAGTAGACATCCGCATTTTATCCGCTACTCATAAAGATTTGAACCGCTTGGTACAGGATGGTGCGTTTCGACAAGATTTGTATTATCGTATCAATGTGATTGAGCTTAAGCTACCGACACTGAATGATCGACGTGATGACATTCCTGTATTAGCAGAGCACTTTTTAGCCATGATTTCTGCTGAATGGCAGTTAGAGATACAACCATCTCTCACGCGTGAAGCCAGCGAGCGTTTACAGCGTCATGACTTTGCCGGTAACGTCCGTGAACTCCGTAATTTACTTGAGCGGGCAGTGACGTTGGCGGAAACTTCGGACATTGATATCAGTCATTTAGGCCTACCTGATGTTGATCACGACCTTAAAGATACGCAAGCTCACAGCAATGCGCAACCATCTGACCATTACGCAAATGAGCAAAAACAATCTCGACCAACCACCCGAACAATGTCTAAAGCCACAGAAAACCGTGAACAGGCGCTTCAATCTGACAGTGAAATAACGGCTGTAAAGCACAAGCAAGAAACAACCAACTTGCACCCTTATCGTACTAATACCCAACACTACCCTTCAATGATACAGCGCTCAGTGCCTAATAATACAGAACCATCAACCAGTCCAAGTGATACGAATGAGGAAGCACCGCTCAATCGTTCTATTCAACCAAAAGAGAATGACACGACAAGCCTGCAAGAACCACTTGATGGTCAATTGCCAGCTCAAGGGTTGGAGCATTATCTACAGGAACAAGAAAAACAATTAATCATCACAGCCCTCAAACAAACTGGCTGGAATAAAACCCAAGCAGCAGAACTACTTGGGACGACTTTTCGCTCATTACGTTATCGTATGAAAAAGCTAGAAATTGCAGAAGACCAATCTGAGTAGGTCTATCAGAGCATTGAATTTTTATTTCAGAGATTCAATGGCTGTCTGGCGGTATATTATTAAGTCTTAACCTATCCACAATATACTAATTTGCAGTCGCCTTTCGAATGAAGCGGATGCCAGAATCGAGAGCACGGGGTTTTAGTAAATCCAGCGCCTGCTGCTCCCATGAGCTCTCACTTCCTGACAAAGCAATGTCAGGCTCAACGCCGATGCCGTCGATCTGTCTGCCTGATGCTGTCATATAGTTAGCTACCGTCAGCTTGACTGCTTGCTCGTCATTGAGTGGTATGACTGACTGTACTGAGCCTTTACCATAGCTCACTTCGCCGATGATAGTAGCGCGTTTTTGTGCCTGTAAACTACTGGCCAAAACCTCTGCCGCGGATGCCGAGTAGCGATTTTGTAAAACAACCATAGGCAGAGGTTTGAGTATCGCATCCCCTTGGGTGGTTAGTACGCGCGATTTGTCTTGACGTGCTTGTACTTGTACCACATCGGTATCATTCATAAATAAACTGGCAACGCTCACCGCTGATGTAAGTACACCACCCGGATTGTCACGCATATCTAGTAGAATGCCTGAGATAGGTGCATCTAAATTAATCAAACCCTCTAACAGCTTTTCGCGGCTATTGTTCTGGAATGCAGGTAGCTTAACAATCGCAATGCCATCGACGAGTTTTGTCTCAACAATTTGAGGGTGACTATTATTCCGCTGTAATGTCGTCGTATGCTTGCGGCGACCTGCTTTAGAAGTGACGATATCTACTTGGGTACCAGCAATTCCTGTTAATAGCTGCTCAACGTCATTACTTTGCCGATTTTCGTCAAGTTTGAACTCACTAACTTGGTGTAAATAATCACCCACTGCGATGCCTTTTTTATCTGCAGGCGAATCATCAATAACTTCTGTGATGACCCAATAGCCCACCTCTGGCTGATAAGTCACTTGGATACCGATATCGCCTACGTCCCCTTCGGTAAAAGCGCGTAGGTTTTCATAGGCCTCTGCATCCAAAAACTCGGCATGGCTATCGAGCTTAGTTAGCATACCGCTCATTGCATTATTAAATAACTCCTCATCATTGACCGCGTCAACATACTGACGGCGCACCAAATCAACAACAGCAACAAAGGTCTTTAATGTCTCAGGAGAAATTGCATTCAATGATACTTGCGCAACCTCTGATGGAATACTGGTATCGATATTATCATCATCGTCTATTAACGCACTCTCATCCGGCATACTGTCTATTGAGTCATCTGATTCGTCTGCCGCATTCAGCATCTCAGTATCATCTTCAGCCACTATATCATCGGCATTCAAACTGATAAGCTGTAGGCTTGATGTCGGACTAGCATCATCGGCTGAGGTCACTGCTGCTTGCGCGTCCATACTGACAACACATAATCCAAGTAAACCTATTGCTAAAGTGGGCTTAAAGCCTATAAACTTGAAGAATACGGGTTTGGACATAATGGTCGCTAGCGACGACTTCATCACTCGTTGGTCTAATTGTTTAGACAAAGATGAGCACACAAAAGAGATAGGATGCATAAAAAACTCATTTAAATAATAGGATGTATAAAGTTATTGTTATGTATTACCGTATAAGTTAACACCAAAGGCCTCTCTCAAACTAGGGCAGTTTTGCAAATCATCAAGCAAAATACATCATAAAAAAAGGGAAAGGTAATAGCTACCCTTCCCTTTTCTATTTTATATCATTTATCTAATGAGCCATGTCTTTACAGATTATCCGATGTACGGATAATTTGAGACAACTGGCTTACGATGCTGAAACCAATAAACTCTCACCAGTCATTTCAGTAGGTGCATCAACATTCATTAGTGCCAAAATAGTCGGTGCCACATCACTGAGCTTACCGCCACGACGTACCTGTAGTTTTTGTGCGCCCACATAAATCAACGGTACATGCTCTGTCGTATGCTGAGTATGTACTTGACCACTTTCGTAGTCTTGCATTTGCTCACAGTTACCGTGGTCAGCCGTAATAAGCATGTCACCACCAGCAGCTTTTACTGCCGACTCGACACGGCCCACACAGACATCCAAGGCTTCTACAGCTTGTACCGCAGCGTCAAAGATACCTGTATGCCCTACCATGTCCCCGTTGGCATAATTGACGACCAGCACATCATATTTGCCAGACTCAATCGCTTCGACTAACTTATCCGTCACTTCAGGCGCGCTCATTTCAGGCTTTAAGTCATAAGTCGCTACATCTGGAGAAGGTACCAAAATACGCGTCTCACCCTCATATTCTTCTTCACGGCCACCGCTAAAGAAAAACGTCACATGCGCATATTTCTCAGTTTCCGCGATACGTAGCTGGGTTTTGCCTTGATCCTGCAGATATTCTCCCAAGGTATTGGCCAAAGACGTTGGATAGTAAGCAATGCTGGTTTTTGCATTGTCCGCCAAAACGTCTGAGTATTTGGTCAACATCACAAAGGCAGCAAGTTTTGGCTGCTTTTGACGGGCAAATCCTGAAAACTCATGATCAGGTAAGACAAACGCTTGAGCAAGCTCACGAGCACGGTCGGCACGGAAATTCATAAAGATCAGCGCATCATTGTCTTCGACGGTATAAGGCACTTCATCACGTCCAATAACAGTCGTCGGGCTGATAAATTCGTCAGTCTCACGTGCTTTGTAAGCGGCTTGGACAGCACCGTCCGCACGTGTCGACAAACGATCTGCTTTACCTTCAGTGATCAGCTCATAAGCTTTTTGTACGCGATCCCAGCGATTGTCTCGGTCCATCGCATAGTAGCGACCGATGATGCTAGCAATCTGTACACGCCCACCTTCATAATGAGCATTAAGCTTATCAATGTAATCACGCAAACGATTGATATACTTATCAGCGGATTTAGGCGGGGTATCACGGCCGTCTAAGAAGCAATGGATAAAGACGTTTTTGGCACCATGAACCAATGCTGAATGGCACATGCCCTCGATATGGTCTTGATGTGAGTGAACACCGCCATCAGAAAGCAGACCCATAATATGTACATTACCGCCAAGCTCATTAGCCGCTTTCACTGCGTCAACCAATGCTTCGTTTTTGTAGAATTCGCGATTGGCAAGCTCACTTGAGATGCGAGTCGAGTCTTGATAAAGAACACGGCCAGCACCCAAATTCATGTGACCAACTTCTGAGTTACCAAACTGACCATCTGGCAGACCCACATCTTCTCCTGAAGCAGAAATCAGTCCATGAGGGTATTTTTGGTAAATTCTATCTAGATTTGGCATGTCTGCCGCAGCAATGGCGTTATCTTTATCTTCTTCACGATGACCGAAGCCGTCTAATATCATTAAGACATGCGGCGTTTTTTTATTCTGTGCGCCGTCTTCTTGCTTACTGCTGAGCTGCTGCGCCTGATTGTCGTCAATAGATTCTGATGCTTGATGGGTACTGGTCATATATTACCGCTCCTCGAGTGAATGAACGCCTTTAATGCTATGTTAGGGTATGGAAAGCCCTCTATATTAACACATATCTTAAAATAGCTGAAAAACTGACAATTTTTCACTAAAAAATGATGAGGTTTGTATCGTTATCAAAAGCCTAAAACCTACCACAGATACTAGGTAACAATACTGCGTATCAATCTGTAAATCATACTTGCAATCATTCATCTCATTGGTTAAGATGAATCTATTCTGAAGTGTTGGCTAGTAGATGTTTATTCCCTGAGCCGATAATGCTTTACCAGGATGTGGTACCTATCGTCTCATTGTGTATGCCTGCACCGCTTGCGGTGTATCAGGAAACCTGCAGAGATGATGACGCATCCGCCCTGAACTTCACGGTTCATGGGTCACCATCTTACAGCGGCACTTCGGTTGTTTTATTCGGTTTGTAAATATGTTCTTTATAATTAATGTATTTACTGCCACTAAAAAGCCCCTTTCGTTAATGACGGAAGGGGCTTTTTCTATGCCTATTGGATGACTAAATCACCGTTACTCATCATTAGCAGATTTGGTAATTTTTTTCACATCTTTAGGGATGTTTTTGGCCGTACCATCAACAGTCGTATGCTGTTTGAATACGTCCCCAAACGGGTTTTGCTGTTGTTGACCAAATGGATTTTGGTTATTCATACCACCTGCGCCACCGAATGGGTTCTGACCACCCATACCACCAAACGGATTTTGGCCCCCGCCCATTTGACCACCCATCTGTTTTGCCATCATTTCCATCATTTTTTGCTGATTGTTCATGACATAGTTATTGGCAAAGTCTTTGAGTTTCTTTTGTACTGGTGGCAAGATCACGAGTAGCGCGAGCACATCACTCAGCACACCTGGAATAAGTAGCAAAATACCAGCGACTGCCATGGCAATGCTCTTAATCATAGTGGACTCTGGTGGACGCATTGCAGGGTTCATCATACCACCTGCTTTCATCTGCTGAGCCATTGGATTCAAAGAAGCCATACCTTTACGCACAAGAGAGATACCGATCACTGCTGCGACAATAAACCACATGAACACCCACCAGCCGCTCATGAATTGAGCAAGCAAATACCACAGTAGCATCTCGATAATAAACCAAACGATGGCTATACCAACTATCTGACCCATAAAGTGTCGTCCTATAAAATAAAAACCAATAAATTGAGCGCCATGCAAATTAAAATGGCTAACATATGATGTATATGGGGATTGGTTGCTATACTATCAAACTTAAGGCTGATTTTTAAGCCATAAAACAAAATGTAAGCAAGACGGAATACTATGGCAATTATTATCGGGATCGACCCAGGGTCACGCATGACGGGTTATGGGATAGTCCAGCAGACGGGTGATAAGCTCACTTATATCGATGCAGGCACGATTCGCACAGATACCAAAGAGATGCCTGAACGCCTCAAGCGTATTTTCAATGGATTGACCCGCATTACGCAGCATCACTTGAAATATGCTGACGAACCTATTTATACGGCGATTGAACAAGTCTTTATGGCAGAAAACCCTGATTCTGCACTCAAGCTTGGGCAAGCACGAGGCGCAGCGATTGCAGCGATGGTCGCCTTGGATTTAGAAGTATCAGAGTATACTGCTCGGCAAATCAAACAAGCGGTGTGCGGCTATGGTGCTGCTGCTAAAGAGCAAGTGCAGGAGATGGTTTGCCGCATACTACAGTTAGAAGTCGTACCACAGCAGGATGCAGCCGATGGCCTTGCCTGTGCTATTTGTCATGCGCACTCCAGCCATTCTATGAATAAAATACTACTTAATAGCTCTATGCGAGGACGCGGTGGCTCTAAGAAAAAGGGTCGTTGGCGTTTGACCGAGGAAGATTTGGGTAACTTGCGTTAAAGATAAGCGTTAAAGCAGACAAGCTTTAAAACAAATAAACATTAAAGTAGTGAGACAATAAAAAAACACGCCATTGGATGCGTGTTTTTTTTATGAGTACAAACCCTGTCACTTTTATCTTTTGGAAGACGAAATTACAGCGGACTACTCTACAACTGCACTTTCAATGACAGCGTCGAGTACATATGCATACTTTTCATCATCATTATCATTTTCTACTGTCTCATCTGACTCTATTAATTCGTTAGTCTCTAATCGGTAGCGCTGTAACCGTAATACTTCTTCGTGCATACCATCATGCTGGTAACCATCTATCTCTCCTGCAAATACTCTCCACTTCCCTTCACGAACTTTGACACCTTGGTCGTTGTAAATGACGGGCCTAACTTGGAGACATTGCTTTTCACTATTCATATCACAATTGACTTCTTTGGCATTCACTGCCCAAAATAATGTCTCGCCCTTACTGTTGTATTTCGCTTGAGGTGTGAGTTTACCACTCCAAACCAAAGTCACATCGTCGTCAGTAAATTGGGTCAATACTGGACTTTCACCTTGCTCCATTTTTAATTCACTGCTACCGAGCATTAATGTATTTAATGTGTTTTCTGCCATATCAAGATCGCTGCAAGACATTTTGGTGCTCATGACCTCCTCAGTGCTCAAAGCATGGCCCTGTAGCTCATAAGCAGCGCTCACCATATTGCAGCCAACGCTGTAGCTGAGTGTGTCTTGATTGAACACTAGGGTCACCTGACTATTGATATCCGCAAACTCAGGCATAGGCTTTTCATTGGCATCCGTTGCACTCATTAATGTCCAGCGATGACGGGATAAGGTGGTTATAAGCTTCTCTTCAGCACTTAATTTAGTCGAGCCAGGTTTATCCATTGCTGGCTCGTTATCGGTTAAAAGATTTGCGCTGGATAATGCATCTGTGGTTTCAGTAATGTCAGATGTGTCTGATATCTCGTTTTCATTAGAAACGTCTTCTTTTTGACAAGCGCTCAGCATCAAGCTTGCCGCCACTATGCTGGGCAATAAAAACGTTGTCAGTGCTGATTTTTTGGCTCTACCTACCATATTACGAACCTCTTAGTAAGCGTATCTCAATTTTCTCGATTACTTATTTCTATATACTTGCTGGTCTTGCATCTTCTGAAGAAATATTTAATTAACTGTTCTAGAATATCGTTATTATAATCACGTTAGATTAACCACTATAGACCGAGCATTATTAGCTTATGTAATAAAATGTTGATTTTTATTATGTTTTAAATTCTTTTATTATTTTGCTATCTAATGTCATTAATTTCATGGACAAAAAAAGGATAGCCAATACATATTAGCTATCCTCGATATTACCTTTAATGAGCAAGCATCTAAAAACAACAGACCTTGCGATGTATATCTCTATCTAATCGTTGGTTTCCACAGGCTTAGCTTTAGCCATGTTCTTAATGCTGAAGCGCTCATTCATCATTTGATAAAAACGGGCTAGGTTTTTGCCTTGCTCATTAGGATCAACCTTGAGCACTTTACCAAAATCTAAGCCCAAATAGAGCACGATGTCAGCAAAGCTCAACTGCTCACCCACCAAATACTCACGACCTTCTAGGATTGTCTCAAAATATCCCATGGCTTTGACAGCACGGGCAATTGATGGCGCAACAAATTCTGGCACTTGTTCGACCCGCTGGGCTTTGGATGGGTGACTGTGCTGAAACGCTAGCATCAAATTATACATCACCTCAAACTCAGCAATACGGCGCATCGAGCACACTTGGGCACGCTGTATCACGTCATTGCCCATAACGGAACGCTCACCATAGACGCGATCCAGATATTCGCAAACTGCTTGTGAGTCATTGAGCACGGTGCCATCGTCTAATGTTAAGACAGGGACTGTCTGCATCGGATTTATTTTGGTAAATTCATCTGACATCTGCTCATTTTTGGCAAAATCAATATCAATCACATCGATGTCATCCATATCATCAACATCGATACCTTTTGATGCCAATAAGATAAGGGCTTTACGCGGGTTGGGTGCTGTACGGGTGACGTATAATTTTTTCATGATGAACTCCTTGTAAGAATAATTGAATAGAAATTTAGCGCTGATACGCTTTATTATGATGGTGGCACTAATGAGCACCTATCTATTGATACTCCATACCATAGTTATAGCTTACTCTGACCGTCATGGCAAAGGCTTATTACTCATGAACCGAAAATAGCAAAAGCCCCATAACTTTAAGTCACGGGGCTTTATTTAATCATATTTATGCAACCAGTCCAGTTATTTATTAGGGGCTGGTGTCGTACGTAGGTACGGCTTGATTTCTTTATGCCCTTTTGGGTATTTGGCAGCAATATCTTCGTTTTTGACACTTGGTGGAATGATCACGTCATCACCATCTTTCCAGTCTACAGGTGTCGCAACGTTATACTCATCCGATAGTTGTAGCGCATCAATAACGCGAATAATTTCATCAAAGTTACGACCACAGCTGGCAGGATATGTCAGCGTTAGACGCACCTTTTTGTTTGGGTCAATGATAAAGACACTGCGTACCGTATGCGTGCTATCTGCATTAGGATGCATCATGTCATATAGCTCAGCGACTTCTTTGTTAGGATCAGCGATGATTGGAAAGTTCATCTCTGTCCCTTGGGTCTCACCAATATCACTCGCCCACGCTTTATGGTCTTCTAAGCTATCGACAGAGATACAGATTGGTTTCACATTGCGCTTTTGAAATTCGCCATTCAGTGCTGCTGCACGACCAAGCTCAGTGGTACATACTGGCGTAAAGTCTGCTGGATGCGAGAAAAAAACCACCCAATGATCGCCTGCCCACTCGTGAAAATTGATATCACCTTCTGTGGTTGTAGCATCAAAATTGGGTGCGGTATCGCCTAAACGTAAATGTGCCATGCTTTATTCCTTAGCTATGTTGATGAACGCTTGTATTGACCCATCGGCCTCGCGCTCTATTATTATCATCGACGTGCTCACCATAAAAACGCAAAGCACATCCGTAAAAACTGACTTTATAGTAACAAACTGGTTATGAATGTCTTGTGACGGATTGTAATGCGGTTATTCCATTTAACTCTAAGTAGATATATCAATTATTTATTAAACCACCATCCCTGCATCCCATAAGCAAAACTCACCAAACTTGCCTTTTTTGCTCACGCCTCCAGCCACACGCCCAGCATCAGTCAATACCAATTCACCATCTTGCGCTTCTAAGTAACCCGCTGCAAGCAACTTATCATTTAACTCTTGGGTCTTGAGACCTAATTCTTTAGCAAGCTTGGCAGTGGTCAGTTTAGAATAACTAGGTGCGGCGTCTGTTGTAGACGTGACGGTTGCGTTGGTAGTAGCACTCATTGTTTTGGTGCTAGGTTCAGGCTGATTCTCAGTTTCAGTGACTTTCTCAAGAGACATCCTAACTTCATCACTGATACGAATAATGCGTTGCGCTTCTTCATAAGTATCAGCATAAAGCTTAGCATCGTCATTACGATAAATCAGTACACCCATCTCATTATTATTGACTTGGCTAAATTCGTACAGGTTCAAACTGGTAATAATGCACTCGTTTTCATTCAGGTAGCATTTCGCATGCAAGTTTTTGCAAAAGCTGGTACGAATAAACGTTAAGTTTTTTAACCAGTTTATTTCTTCTGGGTGTAAGTCATTTTTGCCATAGACAATGCGAATATCGATTTTTAGACGGTTGCGATCTTCTAGCAGCTCTTTAATGCGTTCATTCAGCTTCAAATATGGGCTAATAATAATCAACCGATCAGACGCATTTTTAATTAACTCTTCTAAATGATAAGTCGTCCCACTGCTATTCAAAAATTTTGCCATGCTCACTTCCTTAGATATGACTGTCAAAAACTTTATAATTATTCACAAAAAAGCCCATCCCTAGCGTACTAGAAATGGGCTTGCTTGCAAACTACTATTGTTCAGTATTGTTTCAAAACATCATTTTAGCAATAACATTTTTAGAGACTGGGCCAATACAGATTACGCTGGCTTATAGCTATCGCGCAAGCTAACGATTTGGTTAAATACTGGCTTATCCGTGCTGTGATCTTCGCTATCGGTGATAAAGTACCCTTCACGCTCAAACTGGAAACGCGTGCCAGCGTCAGCATTGGCTAAAGATGGTTCAACGACAGCATCCAGCTCAGTGAGCGAGTCAGGATTTAGCGCTTGATGGACATCAGCGACGCTACTTGGGTCTTCAGCACTGAATAGCTGCTCGTACATGCGCACGGTCGCTGGCACACCTTGACTGGCTGATACCCAATGAATCACGCCTTTGACCTTGCGGCCTTCAGGGTTATTGCCCAAAGTAGTAGGATCAATCGTCGCTTTTAGCTCAACGACATTGCCATTTTCATCAGTGATATGCTCAGTGACGGCTAGCACGTAAGTGTTACGCAGACGAATCTCTGGCTTTTCTGGAGAGAGACGCTTGTAGCCTGCTGGCGGTTCAATCTCGTAATCACCTTGATCGATATATAAAGTCTCGGTAAATGGAATCTCACGCTCACCCATATCGACGTTAGGATGGTTCGGCTGCGTCAACCAAAGCGTCTGCGTCGCATCGTCAAAACGCGCATTAACGCTATCGGCTTTTTGCGACTCCCAACTGCTGACCGCTTCACTAAAGTTAGTGATCGTCACTTTTAATGGCTTTAACACCGCCATACCGCGACCAGTAATCGTCTCTAATGACTGACGGACGCTAAATTCTAATAAGCGAAAATCAACCACACTATCTGCTTTGGTCACACCCACACGCTCACAAAAATCACGCAAGCCCTCTGGCGTATAACCACGGCGGCGCATACCAGCGACGGTCGGCATACGGGGATCGTCCCAACCACTCACAATACCTTCATCGACGAGCTGCTTAAGCTTACGCTTACTGGTCAATGTATGATCCACGTTTAAGCGGCTAAACTCGTACTGATGCGGCGGCACGTCAAAGCCAATCTTGGCGATGACCCAATCATAGAATGGACGATGGTCTTCAAACTCAAGCGTACACAATGAATGAGTGATACCTTCGAGCGCATCAGAGAGTGGATGCGCAAAGTCATACATTGGATAAATGCACCATTTATCACCAGTCTGATGATGAGATTGATGCATCACGCGATAGATGACAGGGTCACGCAGGTTCATATTTGGGCTGGCCATATCGATTTTGGCGCGCAATACCGCCTTACCTTCAGCGTATTTACCGTCTTTCATATCATTGAAAAGGGCTAGGTTTTCCTCGACGCTAGCATCACGCTGCGGAGATGGCGTTCCTGCTTCATTGAATGACCCACGGTTATCGCGAATCTGCTCAGGCGTTTGCAAATCGACATAGGCATCGCCTTGCTCAATCAACTGTATTGCCCATGCATGTAACTGGTCAAAATAACTTGACGCGTGGTACGCCTCGCCTGCCCACTCAAAACCGAGCCATTTCACATCATTTTCGATATTATCAATAAAATCTTGTTTTTCTGCAGTTGGGTTGGTGTCATCAAAACGTAGGTTACACACACCGCCGAACTCTTTGGCCACACCAAAGTTTAGGCAGATAGATTTTACGTGACCTAAATGCAAGTAGCCATTTGGCTCAGGCGGAAAACGTGTGACAATTTGCTGGTATTTTTGCGCATTGACATCGTCACGAATGATATTACGAATAAAGTCGTTTTTTACTTCGTCTTTTTGTGCATTGTTGCTTGAGTGCTCACTCATCGGGTATTGCTCCTAACGCAAATTGTCAATTTGTGGTACGTGCCATCACGCATCACAAAACGTTCAAAATAAATTATTAAAATAAATTGGGATATAAAAACTCAGATAACGCGACCGCATTATCAAAATTTGTCAAAGCTGATCAAAAATGGCTAAAGTTGCGTTATTCTATCAGCTTTTGCAAACGCATTAACAGCCTGATACATGACACGGGATAAAAAAGCCGTTAGACTACCCGTAACTTTTTAACCACCAATTTTTAACCACCACTTGACAGCGTCATTTAAGGCGCTGCAATCAAAAAGGAATATCTCATGGTAGACATGCCACCAGTAGTAGAACTTGAAACCAATATGGGTGCGATCGTTATCGAACTCAACGAAGAAAAAGCACCAAAAACCGTAGAAAACTTTTTGAACTATGTAAAATCTGGTCAGTATGACGGTACGATTTTCCATCGCATCATTGATGGTTTCATGATTCAAGGCGGCGGAATGGACGCTGAGATGAATGAAAAACCAACCAATGCGCCTATCGAAAACGAAGCGGACAATGGTCTAAAAAATGACAAAGGTACTATCGCAATGGCGCGTACCCAAGATCCGCATTCAGCGACTAGCCAGTTCTTCATCAACGTAAAAGACAACGACTTCCTAAACCACTCTGGCAAAAACATGCAAGGTTGGGGTTACACCGTATTTGGTAAAGTAACAAGCGGTATGGACGTTATCGAAAAAATGCGCAGCGTACCAACTGGTCGTTTCGGCATGCATGCTGATGTGCCAAAAGAGCCAGTCGTTATCAATTCAGCAACCATCATTACTCAGTAATAGTCATTCAATAGCAGCTACTCAGTAATAGTTACTTAGCGATAGCTGTGAATGAGCGAGCATTCTTTAATAAAATTGATTAAGTCATGCTCGCCATACGATAAGTCACGAGGACAAAGATAAATGCAACGTTTTAATCACTTAATCACGACCCGCCCTCATCAAGTGCGGCAAGTATTGATTAGCGATTTGCATTTATCGCCTCAGGAGCCTGCCTTAGTGCAGGCTTTTTTGGCGCTGCTTGATGACTGTCTTGCCCTGCCAGCGCTCAAACGCCTCTTTATATTGGGCGACTGGTTTGAGGTGTGGCTAGGTGATGATACGTATTTATCTCTATTAAAAGAAAAAAGGTCAGAGGATGAACAAATAACGCATTGGCTAACCCCATTGATTGCAAAGCTAAAACAGCTACGTATCAATGGCTGTGAAATATTGGTCATGCACGGCAACCGTGATTTTCTATTGGGTCAGCCGTTTTGCAATCTGTTTGGTGGAGAGCTTATCAACGAGCCGTATAACTTGACTGTCGGTCAGCAGAATTACCGATTAGAACACGGTGACGCACTCTGTACCGATGATAAGAAATATCAGTTTTTTCGCAAAATTATGCGTAATCGTCTGACCCAGTGGTATTTGCTTAATAAGTCATTAGAGAAACGCTTGGCTATCGCAGACAACATGCGTAAAAGAAGCCAGCAAAACAATGCGAACAAAGCGGCTTATATCATGGATGTGAATGATGAGGCCGTACGTCAAGCCATTACTACTAGCGATGCCTTATTGCATGGACATACCCACCGTCCAGATATTCATCAGGCGACTGCTGATAAAAAACGCTACGTGCTTGGTGATTGGCGATTGTTAGATACCGACACACGCCAGCCTAAAGTCAGTGCGGTAATTGGTGCAGTGACAGACGACGAGCATTCAAATGACCGTTTTAATAGTAATGATTTAAGCAGTAATAATACTGAGTTTGAGTTGTACGAGTTTGAATTTCTTGTTCGCTAAAGCGCGTTTAATGGCATTTTAAACAATGCACCTTAAAAAATATCTCTTGAATACGAAAAGGGTCTGTTGATAGTTCAACAGACCCTTTTTACGTTCACTACAATCTTGAACTGCTTATCGCTCGCTATCTAATCCATTAATTTAAAGAAATGCTGACGATAGTGCTTTAACTCACGGATAGAGTCGCGAATGTCGTCTAAGGCCAAATGACTGCCCCCTTTTTCAAAGTTCTTTAGAATGTCAGGACGCCAGCGAAAACACAGCTCTTTAATTGACGACACATCAAGGTTACGATAATGAAAGAAGCGCTCAAGCTCTGGCATTTGGCGCGCCATAAAGCGACGATCTTGACAGATAGAGTTGCCACACATTGGCGACTTACCACTATCGACCCATTTATTTAGGAACTTAATGGTCTCAGCTTCGGCTTCTGCCAACGTCACCGTACTACGGCGCACACGATCCACCAGACCTGACTGACCATGTTGCTTGGTATTCCAGTCATCCATCTTGTTTAAGACTTGATCCGATACTTTGATCGCAAACACAGGTCCTTCAGCAAGCACATTCAAATCTTCGTCAGTCACGACGGTGGCAATCTCGATAATCTCATCGTTTAACGTATCAAGTCCGGTCATTTCTAAATCAATCCACACCAGCCCTTTTTTGCCTTGATTTTTGATCTTAATCTTATTGGGATGGTCACCGGTAGCCATAAAATATCCTATCATTCATAATTTTGAAAAAACAACTTTAGAAAAACAATTGAAAAAACGTATTACACGTAGACACCCGTGTTCAGACAGTATTGCAACACGCTACTTGGTTTAGAAAACCTATAGAGTCGTACGATATTACAAAACCACTGTCTGCCGCAGACGCTTTAGGCTGTATGTTAGCAAATTTTCACGCTACACTTAGCAATATTTTTATAATAGGTCAAAAACCCATGGCATTAATCCGGCAACGCAAACTGACCAAACAACAGATTCGTCGCATCGACAAGCAGCAATTGTCCAATCAAGACAGCATCGATGACAGCCTGATGGATGGTGTGGTCATGGCGCATTACGGTAAGCAACTAGAAGTACAAGTCACAAGCCTACCTGCGGTGATACCTGAGCAGCCAGAGATTGCACCTGATGATCCGGAGCCGTTTTGGCAAACGCTCGAGCTCGGCGATATTTGGCGCTGCCATGTACGCACTAACTTGCCGATGCTAGCCGCTGGTGACCAAGTTCGCTGGAATGCTGACTCCAACACAGGCTTTGGTCGTATCGAAGCGGTCAAACCGCGTACATCGCTGGTCTCTCGTCCTGACCGCTATCACAAGCTCAAGCCTGTTGCCGCCAATGTCGATATTTTGGCGATTGTTTTTGCGCCATTGCCTGCCGCCGCGCCAACGCTGATCGATCGCTATCTCGTGGTATGCCATCATGCAGGCGTCAAACCGTTATTAGTACTCAACAAAGCCGATCTGTTGGCCCAAGAAAACGGCGTCGATACCAATGAGTTGTTGGCACAGTATGCTGCGCTTGGTTATGAAAGCGTGTTGACCTCAGTCGACTGCCCTGAAAATATCGCCGAAAGCGACGAGCAAGAAGGTCTTGATGAACTAAAACGCTACATAGATAAAAAATTGGTCATCTTTGCAGGGCAGTCTGGCGTTGGCAAAAGCAGCTTAATCAACGCCCTACTCCCAGAATCTGGTCAAAGCGTCAATATCATCTCGCAAAACTCAAAGCTTGGTCAGCACACCACGACAACTAGTAGACTGCTGCCATTTAACCCAGAAGACCTGACCGAAGGCGGTATCGTCGATACACCAGGGATTCGTGAATATGGCATCTGGCATCTGACGCCTGACGATATCATCTCAGGCTTCATTGAACTGGCGCCATTGGCTGGCAGTTGCCAGTTCCGTGACTGTCGCCATACCCATAACAGCAAAGGCTGTGCACTATGGGAAGCCGTGGCTGACGGTACCGTATTACAGCGCCGCGTTGAAAATCTCGTGACGCTACGAGAGGAAGCTGATACTAAGCCTTATTAAACCCAACTAACGTCATTTCAAAGGCAAAATGATGACTCTATTATTGACCGTGTCATCGCCCGTTTACTATAGATGACCTTATCGGTATAATAGCGCCTTGTTCAATATCATTGGGCTGGCTTCTCAGCTCAATAGAACACCTATTTTTTTGGAGGTATGGTTTGGATCGTGCGCTGGAATTTGTGGGCAACCACCCGTTTTTATTTGGTATATTAGCCGTACTTGCTATCCTGTTTTTTACCATTGAAAACAAACGTAGCGGTAGAAAAATATCGCCCAACACCCTTGGCATGATGGTCAACTCTCAAAACGCACAGCTGATCGATATTCGCGCCAAGAAGAAGTTTGAGTCAGGTTATATTCAAGGCAGCCGCAACATACCGTTCACTGATCTCAAAGAGCGCTTAGCAGAGATTCGCGCGATTGAGCAGCCAGTGATTATCATCTGCGACATGGGCGTACAAGCAGGCGCTGCGATTCAGATGATTGGTAAAGACAGTGTCTATCGCTTAGAGGGCGGTATTGGCGGCTGGCAAGGCGCGGGTATGCCATTGGTTGGTGTAAAAGACGCCAAATCAAAAAACAAAGCTAAGACCAAGCCTAGTTTAAGCAAATAGCAGATTGGCTGAAATATAGCTTCTGACTAAAAACAGCATCTGATTAACGATAGCAAAATAAAAAGACACCTTAATAATAGGTGTCTTTTTTTATATCCTGTTTATACTGCTACCGAGGGTTTTAAACTAAGACGGCTTGAATTTGTCATGCTCATCCCCACTTTAGTATGAGCATAATCGAATACATTTGCACTTTACTCATTGATAACAGATTCTACCAATACTTAGACTATGATAATTTATCAGGCTGTCTATAATAAGTTTGTTATCTCATAAATTTATAAATAAGGATTTACCATGACTGTACCTGTTAAAGTTTATACGACCCCTATCTGCCCATACTGCTCAAACGCCAAACAACTACTAAAAACCAAAGGCGTTGATTACGAAGAAATCGGTATGCACGACATGAGCAGCGAAGATCGTCAAGCACTGATGAAAAAAACCAATAACTACCGCACTGTGCCACAAATTTTCGTTGGTGAAACCTTTGTCGGCGGTTTTGATGAGCTTAACCAAATGAACCAGCAAGGCAAACTTGACGAGCTATTAGCGGGTTAATCTGCTACCTTGCTTTACTGTCTGTCTTTATTTATGTAAAGATAGACAGTGGCAAGCTCGGAAACCGTAATATAAAGTAAGGTTAAAAAAATATCGAGCTACACGCTTAGTTTATATTACAATGACTTTTTATTAATATGACCGTTTGCCCCATCACTTGATTTAATTTTAGAGGATTTATCATGGCTGAAGAACAAGCACAACCACAGTTGGCACTAGAACGCATCTATGTAAAAGACATGTCACTTGAAGTACCAGGCGCTAGCGTATTCACCAAAGAGTGGAACCCAGAGCTTGATATCAATTTGTCTAGCAACGCTGAAAAATTAGATGATGATCATTATCAAATCATCTTGACCGTAAGCGTCACTGCAAAAAATGCTGAAGAAGCAGCATTCATCGCTGAAGTACATCAAGCAGGTATCTTCTTGTTAAAAGACATTCCAGAAGATCAAATCGGTCAAATCTTGGGTGCGTACTGCCCTAACGTGCTGTTCCCATATGCTCGTGAAGTCATCAGCGACATCGTGACGCGTGGTAGCTTCCCGCAGCTATTGCTTGCCCCTGTGAACTTTGATCAAGCTTATGCACAAAGCCAGCAGCAAGCACAAGTTGATGCTCAAGGTAATGCTTAAGCGCTAACCAAAAATATATGAGCTCTACGAGTCGTATATTTGATAAAAGGCCGTTTACTCATAATGAGTAAACGGCTTTTTTATGTTTAAGATATAATTAGTTTTTAGTCATCACCTTATTAACTTTCTAAAGGTAAGACTGATTCTGCCTGACTGAGTGTCACTTTTAGGAATCGAGTGTAACCACTCTTTTTGAATACTATCATTCATATATATTAACGTTCCATTCGTAAGATGAAAAGACTCCGTAATATCTTCAAAATATTTGTGCTTAAAGAGCATATCTCGAGTCACCCCCAACGACAAAATAGCGACACCTGTTCCATCAGCTAACTGATTCGTATCGTCTGAATGAAAGCCCATCTTACTACTACCATCTAGATAGTAATTCACTAAGCAATTATTCGGTAAATAACCAACTACCCCTGCTATGATCAAAGCTATCTCTTGAATAATCTTTGGCATCTTTTTCTCATCATAACTCATTCCTGAATAATGATAAGAAAGACCAAAGCTTTCTGTATACCTAGAAGTCATTTGCTTGTTCCAAATCACTGTCTCTTTTAATATTGAAAAAACTTCAGATGCAAAGGGTGGCTTTATGAGATCAGGATGAAATATGATATTTAGTGTTGGTTTATCCATGTCACATCTGTTCCATTAATAATAAATTGACGATTTATATTTAACTATACACTGGTTATTTTATCTCGCGCTACGCAAATATTGACTAAAAGCTGTGACTTTCAAATAAAAAAAACCCCGACTATTCAAAGTCGAGGTCTTTTTTATACAAATAGACTAAATATTGAGAATATCTTAGCCTTTTAGTGCAGACAAAATTTGTTGCTTAACGTCTTCGATGTCTTGCGTGCCATCAAACTTATCGTAGCTTGGTGAATCTGCGCCCTCGGCGGCTTTTTCTTGATAAAAACCAACCAATGCAGATGTTTGCTCATGGTAAGTCGACAGACGGTCGCGAATGGTCGCTTCTTGATCGTCTTCACGCTGGATAAGCGCTTCACCAGTCACGTCGTCGATACCTTCCTGCTTTGGTGGATTGTAATCAACATGATAAACGCGGCCTGAACCTGGATGCTGACGACGGCCAGACAAACGGTTCACGATTTCATCATCAGGTACACTGATCTCTACCACATGATCGATGGCAACATCAGCATCAGCAAGTGCTTGCGCTTGTGGGATAGTACGTGGAAAACCATCAAAGATACAACCGTTGGCACAATCAGGCTTAGCAATACGCTCTTTCACGAGATTGATAATGAGGTCATCAGAAACCAGACCACCAGCATTCATGATATCTTTGGCTTTTTTGCCAAGCTCGCTGCCTTCTTTGATAGCAGCACGTAGCATATCACCCGTTGATATCTGCGGAATATCATATTCTTTAGAAATAAACTGGGCTTGAGTACCTTTACCGGCGCCTGGTGGACCTAGCAAAATAATACGCATCATTACACGATTCTCCTGAATTGAGTGGGATTTTAGGATTAATAAAACTTAGGGATTGGCGGATTGCAGAGATACCTTACCTTGTGACCTTGCAAACCTCAAGTATTTTCATGATTATGGTCATAAGTTGCCATGACTTAGCTGTTCATATAACGCTGTTGCACCATTTTGTGGGTAACAGCGTTGATACGACAAATGCTGACAATGACACATCCCAATACTAGGGGACTTGTTGATTGATTTCTACATTAGCCTGGTTTTGATCGGCACTAATCACCACAGGATTGCCTGATAGGTCTCCTGATTCTGCGATTGCTGTACCACTATGGCTAATACGAGCGATGACAGCCAACTGTACTTTGTCAGATCGAGCAGATCCTAGGGTACGCCTTGGCATCATGGCATCAAGATCACTTAGGCTAATAGTAGCTTCACCTTGTTTGATGGCAGTAATTGGTAAACGTTTAGCTGCAAATGGCGGGCCACCATTCACATCACGAATCGCCACAAACAGCACGTCATCCGCTTTGACCAATGGTAGTAGGCTTGAATTGATCTTGACGGTCACCTCGATACCTTCAGAGGCTTGTTGCTGCTGCATGGTTACATTGGTACTGAGCTCATCTAGGCTTGATAGCGCCTGCGTATGATCGCCTGGTTTGGCAGAAATACTGTCACGCAAACGCTTAATCCAGCCTTGTGCTTGATCAAAGTTATTCGCTCGTGCTTCACCCATTGCCATGAGCATTTGCGCGCCTTCATGCTGTGGGTTTTTGGCCAATACAGTTTCTAGCACTCGGCGACTATTTTCGTCTAGCTGACCTTTATTAGCAAAGAAATTAATCTGCGCGTAAGTAATCGCAATCTCTTCATTATCAGGTGACAAACGATAAGCACGTGATAAGGCCTCTAGTGCTGAATCGGTCGCCTCTAACGATAAGAACAACTCTGATAGGCGCATCCAACGGTTGTAATCGTATGCATGGCGATAGACATTGGTCTGCATGGCACTAATCAGCTGATTGCCATCTTCGATCGCCCAAGCAGGCGGCTGGTCAATCTTGCCAGTTAATAAATCATCCGCCACTTGACCTACTTTGTCTTCGCTTGCCCAAAGCTCGAATACAGGCGTGCGATCTCCGACCATCAAGTATGCCATAGCGGCTAATACGGGCACCCAGACGACGACAATCAGTCGGCTCTTGATACCAGGCGTGACCATAGGCGCGACTTCACGCTGAGCATCCAGAAGCTGGCGTTCAAGCTCAAGTTTTTGGTTTTGATAATGATTGTCATCAATGATGCCGCTGTCTTTATCTGTTTTCAGCTCTGCTAAGCGCTCACGAAATACGGCAACGTTGATGTCTAATAGCTGATTGTCCAAAGGCTTACTATACGTACGCGGTGCTCTCAACCATGGTTTGATAGCTATAACAGCAAGCAATAAGGCGGTAAGTAGGCTCAGCGCAATAAATAAGCCAACCGTAGAAAATATGGTCATTTTTTGCCCCCAAGGCTTGTAATATCATGATCGTCTTTATTATCAGCACGTGATAATAAGCGCTCAAGCTCCGCTTTTTCGGCAACAGACAGCGCCTCAGCGGTACTGTCTGCTGTCATGCCGCTTGCACCACTGGCGACAAGCTGACGTCGTTTGCTTTGCCAAAACCAACCTACTAACAAGATGATGAGCAGTAATGGCGGGAAAAACCATAAGATCCACGTTGAAGGACGCACTGGTGGCTTATAGCTGATAAAGTCGCCATAACGTTCCTGCATATAGGCACGAATCTCACCATCGCTACGACCATCTTTGACCAAATCATAGGTTTTTTGCTTTAAGTCTTGGGCAATTGGGGCATCAGAGCCTGCTAGATTTTGGTTTTGACATTTTGGACAACGCAGCTCTTCGATAAGGCCTCGATACTGTGCCTCTTGCTGTACAGAGTCAAAATCATAGACGTCGATAGCAGCAAAACTAGCCATACTGAATAGACAAGCGATCAGCAAGCTTGCTAATTTTATCGTAACGGATTTTATTTGATAGGCTATCATTGACATGCCTCCTCAACCTGACTTGGCTCTAAACTGACGCCATTGTTATTGGCATCATTAAGCACCATCAAGCAAGGCGCGATACGGCTTTGCCAGTTGCTCTCATTAACCTCACCGATAATATGCTGACGAATAACCCCTTCACCATCGACGACAAAAGTCTCAGGCGCGCCAGTTAATCCTAAATCTAAAGCAAACTGGCCCGATAGATCCTGAATAGACATCGAAAAGGGATCGCCGCCTTTGTTCAGGTATCCGAGTGCATTACCAATGTCATCTTTGTAGTTGACACCTACCAAGTTCACACCGCGTTCCTCCAATTTCATTAAGAAAGGATGCTCGATGATGCAAGTAGGGCACCATGATCCCCAGATATTCATCAAGAACGGCTCGTCAGGCAGGTTGTCATTGGTCATGATACGACTGGTATCGGATAACAATGGCAGCTCAAAAGCGGGTACTGGACGCTCAAGTGCTGTGTTCGTCACGATATCCGTCGGTTTGCCCAAGCGCATATACAGCATGGCAACCAGACCAATGAAAATCACCAGCGGAATCAAAAATCCTAACTTAAGCGACTTTTTGCGTTTGGTATTCTTATTGCTTTGCTGAGTCTGTTTATCAGGTGCATTGTTTGAGGTCGTCATGTTACTGATCCCCTGTCTTGATAGCTTGCGATTCCAAATCTGCCACCGTAGCAAAGCCTGATTTTTTGGCGGCGATTTGCGCAGGTGTTCTGGTTTTCTTAATACGGTAACGATTGTCTAGCATGCTGAGCAATGCGCCAAACGCCATAATAAGCGCACCTAGCCATATCCAGCGAATCAGTGGTTTAACATAGATACGGAACGCCCACTCGTTGCTGTCCTCAGCAATTGGCTCACCAAGTGCGACATACACATCACGCATAAGGCTGGCATCGATTGCCGCCTCGGTCATCGGCATCATACTGATGATGTAGTTACGCTTTTCAGGATATAACGTAGCCACCTCTTGACCGTCTTTGCTCACCGATACCTCAGCTTGCGTGGCGTCAAAGTTACTGCCTTTTACTTCGCTAAAGCCTTTTACTGTAAAGTCATAACCTTGGACATTGACACTATCATTTGGTCCCAGCGCCACATCACGTTCAATACTGAGCGTACTGGTAAATGCCACGCCGATAACTGCAACGAGCACCCCAATATGAGCGATTTGTTGACCCCAATAGCTTAGACGCAGCTGACGCAACCCCTTTGCTCTACTCGGTGCATTCTTAGTTTTGTCTCTAAAGTCGACCACCATCCATAAGAGCACCCAAAAGCTCACTGCCAACGTAACGCCAATATTAAGCATCGCTGATGGACTCGCAAAATAAGCGATAATCGCCGCCAACACCAGACTGCTCACAGCGATAACCATGCCAGCACCCAATAATGGGCGGCTGTCTTGTTTCCAGCGAATATTAGAGCCCATCCCCATCGCTACCAAAAGTAACCATGTTAATGGCACAAATAGCGCGTTGAAGTATGGAGGGCCGACCGATACCTGACCTAAGCCAAAAGAATCAGCGATAATGGGGTATAGCGTACCAAGTAGGACAACCAAGGTCGAAATCAAAATAATGACATTGTTAATCACCAAGAATGATTCGCGTGAGATTAGTCGATATTGACTCTCAACCGTCAAGCGCCAACCACGCACTGCAAACATCAGTAGACCACCACCGATAATCACACCTAAAATAGCTAGAATAACGAGACCACGCGTTGGGTCAGCAGCAAATGAATGGACTGAAGTGATCACCCCTGAACGTACGAGGAATGTGCCTAGCAAACTTAGCGCAAAGGCAAAAATAGCAAGCATGATCGTCCATGCTTTGAACACACCGCGTTTCTCAGTAACGGCAAGCGAATGTAGCAATGCCGTACCTGCCAGCCATGGCATTAGTGACGCGTTCTCTACTGGGTCCCAAAACCACCACCCGCCCCAGCCAAGCTCATAATAAGCCCACCAAGAGCCAAGTGCGATACCGACCGTCAAGAAGCCCCAAGCCGCCAGTGCCCACGGACGTGACCAGCGTGTCCACACCGCATCCAAACGCCCTTCCCACAACGCCGCCATACAAAAAGCAAATGGCACGACCATACCCACGTAGCCCATATAGAGCATCGGTGGATGAATAATCAAACCAAAATCTTGCAAGACAGGGTTTAGATCCGCGCCATCAACTGGCAAATTGGGCAAGGTACGATCAAATGGCGATGAGGTAAAGATCAGCATCGCTAGCATCATCATCTGTACGCCTGCCAATATCACAAGGACACGCGCACGCATGGACAGCGGCAACCCACGACTGAAATAAGAGACCAGCGCACACCAAGTGGCCATAATGGTCATCCACAGTAGTAGCGACCCTTCATGCCCGCCCCACGTTGCAGACAGCTTGTAATACCAAGGCAGCAACGTATTAGAATGCTGAGTGACGTAGACAAGGCTAAAGTCGTTGTAATAAAAGCCTGCCATCAGTGCAGCAAATGATATGATCATGGCCGCAAACTGCGCCCATGCAAGACTTGGTGCTAGACGTTGCCAAGCGACGTGGTCGCGCATGACACCAATAGTTGGTAGTACCACCTGCAAAATCGCCAGTATAAAAGCGGCCAGCAAGGCAAAATAACCCAATTCTGTGATTAACATACGGTCTAACCTTGTTTACCTTGGATACAATTAAGAGTTCACCGATGGCATTGTAAGCCACTGGCAAACGCTAAATAGTCCTTTATGCGGTCATAGTTTACGGTTAAAAACTGAGGTTTCGATAGCTGTAGAAGCACCTAAAACCCGCTACTATCATTGTGACGTACCAATATGAATGATTGATACAAAATGCTTAATTGTGGTTTATTTTATATTCTTTTATTTGTCCAAACTTTATTAGATATTGTTGCTTGTTACCATTTAAAAATACTTATCACTGTTTTATTACTCACGATATCAGTATTACTGCATCGAGGGAAAGAACACCAGCACAAGATGCAGCCACCCTGCCAAAAATCCAGTCAAACCACCCAAGACAATCAAGGTCATTTCATCTTCACGAAAAGCTGGACGCAACAGATTCTGAAACTCGTTTGGCGTCAGTGCACGTATTCTATCGCGAAACAGCCCAAATATTTTACTGGCTCGACTTTCATTAAGCTCAGGATCACGCAGCGGTACCATCGTTGCCACAATCGATTTGTCAATAATGGTATTTTTCAGCTGCCCATAATCACGGCGGCCCAATCCCACACGTAATGTCGTGCTGATTACTGGTGACTCTAGTACCGTATATAAATGTGACTTCATCAATTCACGAGTTTGTGCTGAGCGATCACCATACATCATCTCGTTCATGATGTTCTCTAGAGTGACCAAGTCTTTTACCACAATCTCAGCAAATACTTCCGAAACTTCCTCTTGGCGCTTCATAAAGCCACCTTGCAGACGATACCTTGCGATATGCGGCATGACTGGCTTGATAAAGGGGAAACGGCTCTGTACCGAAAAAAGCTTTAAATACGGGATAAAATGCGGCTCTACTGGGTTAAATACCATCCAAATGGCAATCCAATTGGTCAAAAACCCCCAAATCGCGGCAAAAAACGGTACAGTCCAGTGCTGCGGTACCACCAGAAATATAAACATCTGGATAATACCAAACACTAACCCGATCAAAGCACTGATGTGCCAAATAAAATCGATTTCTTTTTGACCAACCTTTAGGAACATATTGACCATCAGACGACGATCGTTCTCCATCGTATTAACGATCATCTTACGCATATCGACCAGATCTTCGACATGGTAGGTCAAATCTGTCACCAGCGACTGCATAATACTAGGCAGCTCTTTATGGGCTTGAGCGTAGACACGGCGCTTTAGGGCATAAGGCAGGTTGCCCCATAATGCGGGTGAATGATCGAGCATAATCTCATCAATCAACGGCTCAAGGTTTTTGTCAACCGTATCAGTGACAAATAGCGCCATTTGCTCCGGTTCCATCGCTTTGAAAAACTCATCCAGCGAACCGAGCTTTGACAATGTCTGATCAACGATAACACCCGATATTTTACCCGCTTTACGTGGGACAATACCTTGCCAGCCAATACCCGGCAACCCAAAGAATGGGAAGTTTGGAATACGAATACCCCAAAACTTAATGGGATAAAACAGCATCTTGAGCGCCATCCACACATGTACCCAAGTCACGAATGCCGTCACTGGTGGAATGGTCAGCATGGCAAAAAACTCTGGGTGCTCAGTTATCGTCTGCCACAATGAATTTACGTCCATGACTTCTCTAGTTCCTGACAGGTTGATTGTCGTTGCTAATATTTATTGTCGTTACCGATAACAAGCCATTAGCAAAATTAGAACGTTTCAAAAAGACGCTCTGCCCATAATAACTGCTATAAATAAATCGCCTGATTTTAGCATACTTGCCATTTATTAGCACACGTAGACCCTTAGCAAGTTGTGACTAAAGATGACACATTTCATGCCCTGCATCTGATAATAAAGGAGCTAATATGGCTCATCGCTTATATAGCGTATGGTCACAACAAAATAAGTGGCCAAGTACTGCGCCTTCTCATTTGTTCTGTTATAATTTGTAGTCAAACGATAGACACCATCTACGTACAAATCGATGCGCGTTGATTTTAGATCATATAGCGCTATGTGATTGAAATCCTTTGTATTATCCTTTAGACTCACCGCACTTTGGTTAACTAACCCGCCCATGTATCCTGCTTTTATTGACTCACTGACCGATTGGGCTCTGATTTTCTATGAATAAACCGCTAACTCCCAATACCGAACAGGTCAACAGTACCTTTACCAACCGTATTATTATCTTTGGGATTTTGATATTGCTGGGTTTGGGCGGCTTGATAACGCGTTATGGTTATTTGCAAGTCTACGCTCATGATAAATACACCACGCAGGCAGACAACAACCGTATCAAGCTCATCTCTGCACCGCCTAGCCGTGGTTATATTTATGATCGTAACGGAATCATTTTGGCGGATAACCAGCCAGTCTTTACCGCGATGTTGAGTCCTGACGAGATTGACAACCCTGAGCGCACCTTAAACTTGTTAGCTCCTATCTTTGATCTCACAGAAGAAGACATCACAGATATTTTGGCGCGCTTGAGCAAAAACAAAAACGACCCTGTGACCATCAAAATCGACTTAACAGAGGCGCAGCTGGCTCAGTTTAGTGAGCGTAAGCCGTTCTTTCGCGGTGTCTCTATCCAAAGTAAGCTGACGCGTGATTATCCCTATGACGAGCTATTTGCTCATGTTATCGGTTACGTTGGTCGTATTAATGATAAAGAGTCTAAGCGTATTGATAAGGACCGCTATGCAGGTACTGATCTGATCGGTAAGATTGGTATTGAAGACTATTACGAAGATATTTTGCTTGGGCAGCCCGGTTATCAATCGGTAGAAACGGATGCTCACGGCAATATTCTGCGTCAATTGGATACCAAACCGCCTACCTCAGGTAACGATATCACGTTGAGCTTGGATTATGGACTGCAAAAGATCGCCCAACAGCAGCTAGATGGACGCCGCGGTGCAATCGTCGCAATAGATCCCAAAAACGGCGACGTGCTGGCATTTGTTAGTAACCCAAGCTATGACCCAAATCCTTTTATCTCAGGCATCTCCTTCAAAGACTATGATGCGCTGCGAGAAGACCTTGATCAGCCGCTATATAATCGTGCGCTCCAAGGCACTTACCCACCTGGCTCGACCATCAAACCATTCGAGGGTTTAGGCGGTATTCACTATGGTCTAAGAGACTGGAACAGCACCATTTATGATCCTGGCTATTTTAGTTTACCAGGAGACACACATCGATTCCGTGATTGGAAGCGCGGGGGTCATGGTACGGTTGATTTGAAAAAATCTATCCAAATGTCGGTTGATACTTACTATTATAAACTGGCTTATGAGATGGGTATTCAGCGTCTGCACGACTGGATGGTGCGCTTTGGTTTTGGTGACAAGACAGGTATTGATCTTCCTAATGAAAAATCAGGCATTATGCCATCACCGAAATGGAAAAAAGACACGTACGATAAAGACTGGCTACCGGGTGAAACCATCTCTGTCAGTATTGGACAAGGCTATTTCTTGGCAACGCCACTACAGATTGCCAACGCCACAGCCATGACCGCAAATAAAGGAAATCACATTACCCCGCATTTGCTAAAAAGCAGCGACGGCGCGGCAGAGGTAAAAGTGATCACCAAACCAGATGGCAAAATTGAATACAACGGTCAGCCTTCTGACTGGCTACGTATGCATGCTGCGATGGAAAGCGTGGTAGAAAACGGCACAGGTCGCGGCATCTATACCCCGCGCTATCGTATCGCTGGCAAAACCGGTACCGCACAGGTGAAGTCTATCGCTCAGGGCAAACGCTACGATAAATCAGCAATCGATAAGCGGCATTGGGATCATGCGTGGTTCAATGGCTTTGCGCCCGTAGAAGATCCACAGATTGCACTTGCCGTATTGGTCGAAAACGGTGGCGGTGGTAGTACGACTGCCGCTCCTATTGGCCGTGCCCTATTTGATTACTGGATGCTACAACGCAAAACTGATCCGGTACTACCGCCTTCAGCCGATGAGCTCAAAGTCATCAAGCGTCAAAAGGCTTTTGAAAAAGCCATGAAAGACGCATTGCGTGAAAAAGAGGCAAAAGCGTTAGCAGAACAGGAAGCAGCTGAAGCAGAGGCACAAACAGCAGCAGGCACCTCTGAATAGCGACATTTTGATAGACATCTCTAACCATTACCCGTCATGTCTAATAAGTAGAAACGCCTCAGAAAAAAGATAATAAAAGAGACTCTAGCATGAAAAAACCCACGAGCGGGCGCGCAGCAAAAAAGAACCCTAAAGCAAAAAGTGCCGCAGCCGGTGATGTGCGTATCATTGGTGGGCAGTTCAAGCGCCGTATTGTCAGCTTCATCGATGCAGACGGTCTACGTCCAACGCCCGACCGCCTGCGAGAGACACTATTTAACTGGCTACTGACTGATATTCATGGTGCACGCGTACTTGATAGCTGTGCGGGTAGTGGCGTGTTAGGGTTTGAGGCGTTGTCCCGAGGTGCGGCGCATACCACTTTTATCGAAATTAATACTGCACAGAGCAACATGCTGCGTCAGAGTGCCGAGCAACTACGCCTTGATGCAGCTACTTATCAAGTCATCACTGGTACTGCTGAGCAAGTGCTGAGTCAACACCAGCCGATTGAGCGCCCTTTTGACATTGTCTTCATTGATCCCCCTTATGCTCAGGATCTATGGCAGCCTATTTTGAGTGCGTTGATTACCAATGCATTGATTGATCAATCAACGCTGATTTATTTAGAAGCGGATAAAGATTTAACACCTCAGCTTGAGCAACTAGAAGAGCAGCTTAATGAAAATCGGGACACTCAACTAGAGGCAACTCAGCAAACGATACGCTTTGAATGCTTGAAACAAACCAAAGTTGGACAAGTTGTCGCTGGACTTTATCAGCTGTCGTTGTCATAATTACACCCTAATTGCTAAGGGCATCATTAGCAATTATTTGTTAAGCAATATTTAGTAAAACACTTCAATACCTGTAAAAATGTTTAAAACCGCTTAAAAACTGGCCAAACGCTGCAGTTTAATGTATAAAGGCGAAAATAAACCCCAATGCAGCTTGCAAGCGTAGGCGCTACTGCTTATAATGTGCAGTCTGTTTTTTGAGAGCCCCGTTCCCAGCTAAACTCTCAACGAATTCTAATTTTAAGGTTTTATCATGAAAACACTTAGTGCAAAACCAGCTGAAGTGACCCATGACTGGTATGTCGTAGATGCTGACGGCAAAACCCTTGGTCGCTTAGCCACTCAAATCGCAACTCGCTTACGTGGCAAGCACAAGCCTTCTTATACTCCGCACGTAGATACTGGTGACTTCATTGTTGTCATCAACGCAGAAAAAATCGCGGTAACGGGTAAGAAAGCGCAAGACAAAAAGTACTATCGTCACAGTGGCTACCCAGGTGGTATTAAAGAAACCAACTTCACAAAGCTGATTGCACATAAGCCTGAAGATGTTCTACACAAAGCAGTTAAGGGTATGCTTCCAAAGGGCCCTCTTGGCTATGCGATGATCAAGAAGCTGAAACTATATGCGGGTACTGAACATCCACATACTGCACAGCAACCTAAAGAACTAGACATCTAAGGATATACTTATGGAACGCAATTACGGAACTGGTCGCCGCAAGACGTCTACTGCTCGTGTCTTTTTATCAAAAGGTACTGGTAGTATCGTTGTTAACGGTAAGCCACTAGACGAATACTTCAGCCGTGAAACTTCACGCATGGTTGTTCGTCAGCCATTAGAACTACTAGACTCTGCTAACCAGTATGACTTATATGTCACTGTTGCAGGCGGTGGTATCAGTGGTCAAGCTGGCGCAATCCGCCACGGCATCACACGTGCATTGATCGAAGCTGACGAAACTTTGAAGCCTGCTCTAAAAGCAGCTGGTTTTGTTACTCGTGATTCACGTCAAGTTGAACGTAAGAAACTGGGTCTACGTAAAGCACGTAAACGTCCACAGTTCTCAAAACGTTAATCAAAGCACTTTCTTATCTTTTTGCTACTGTTGTCTTTTTCTCGGAGCGATGGTAGCAAACTTAAGTAAGAGAAGCGTTTTGCAAAACCTTATAAGCTGGTCACAGCTTATAAGGTTTTTTTATGCTTGCTGATTGGCCTATAGGCTGTGTGGCTATCTCTCATTGCAATAGCTATCGGTATACGTACTTTATATTAATACTGCAAAGTAAAAACCTTATAAACATTCTCACTTGCAAAGCGTTTGAGCCTACCCCATCATATCAATAACTTTTCATCATTAGCTGCAATGTGATATACGGTGCGGCAGAAGGATATTATGAAAGCGCCAGAACAATACGATCCCAGTAAATCATCAAATAACAATAGCAGCGTGCCGCCTAATACCAAGCAGTCGAATAAGTCACCTGCCATACCTGCGGGCACCCCAACGATTACGCAAAATCAAAAGCGTACCGCGCAAGCAGAAAATAAGCCCTTTCAATGGCAGTTTTTATTGCCAAAGTATTGGGGTATTTGGTTGTTGTTTTTGGTGATGTTACCCATGATATATTTGCCACTGCGTTGGCAATTTTGGCTAGGTCGTAAGCTCGGTCGTTTGATCTACAGGGCTGCAGGCTCACGTAGGCGTGACACTCTGATTAATTTAAAGCTGGCATTTCCAGAAAAGCCAGAATCTGAGCGTGAATTGATGGCAAAGCAAGTCTTTGTCAATCAAGGTATTGGCGTGTTTGAGACCTTGTGCGCTTGGTTCCGTCCAAATATATTTACTAGAACGGTATCTATTTCGGGGTTACAGCATCTTGTTAATGCGCAAAACGAGCAGCGTCCGGTTATTTTGCTGGGTGCGCATTATACGATGCTGGATTTGGGCGGCTTACTGTGCGCGCAGTTTTTCCCTGTCGATTGTATGTACCGTACGCAAAACAATCCTCTATTGGATTGGTTTATTTATAATGGTCGTACCAATATATTCGGTAAGCAAATCTCCAGCCGTGACATGCGAAGCCTAGTCACCTCTATCAAAGCAGGTCATGTGATTTGGTATTCTCCCGATCAGGACTACGGTCTCAAGCAAGGCGTCATGGCGCCATTTTTTGGCGTACCGGCAGCAACGATTACCGCATCACGCCGTATGGCAAAATTAGGCAGCAAAACGCATCCGCCCGCTGTGATGGCGCTACATACTTATCGGCAGACACCAGATAATCTACCACGTGGTAAACGCCCTCATTATCACCTGACCATCACCCCGGAGTTAGAAAACTATCCAAGTCAAGATGAGGTCACTGATGCTACTCGGGTCAATGAAGTCTTAGAAGGGCTGATACGTATTGATCCGACTCAGTGGATGTGGTTTCATCGTCGCTTTAAGCATGGCCCGAATGGTCGTACCGATATTTACAAATAAGCATACGATGATTGCTAAGAAAACGACTTGAAAAATTTGCTATACTTTGCGATTAGTATTTTGACCCTTTGATCGTACATTTATAATAATTTGGTAAACAAAATAACGGATTTCTCATGAGTAACAACAGTACTTCTGACAGCCAAACCTCTGATAACTCAACCGAAGCCAAGCGTATTTTGACTGGCATTAAACCGACTGGCATTCCGCACCTTGGCAACTACGTTGGCGCAATTCGTCCTGCCATTCAATCTATTCAAAACAGCAATGACGATGCTTTTTTCTTCTTAGCAGACTATCACAGTATTATCGGTTGCCATGATCCTGCGATCATCCACGAGTCAACCAAAGCCATTGCCGCGACATGGCTCGCCTGCGGTCTCGATCCTGAGCGCGTGACCTTTTATCGTCAGTCAGATGTGCCTGAGATTCTAGAATTGTCATGGATTTTGAGCTCCTCATGTGCCAAAGGCCTCATGAACCGCGCTCATGCCTACAAAGCAGCGGTCGATGCCAATATGGAAAAAGAGGATGTTGATGCTGATCAAGGGATTAACATGGGTTTGTTTGGCTATCCTGTATTGATGGCCGCTGATATTTTGATGTTTAATGCCACGCATGTGCCTGTTGGCCGCGACCAAATCCAGCATATCGAGATGGCACGTGACATGGCTGGTACGTTTAACCATCGTTATAAAACGCTCTTTACCCTACCGTCAGCGGTGGTAGACAATGATATACCGCTACTTACTGGCCTAGACGGCCGCAAGATGAGTAAGAGCTATAGCAACACCATTCCATTGTTTGGTGAGCCAAATCCGCAAGTTAGCTCTGAAAAACAAATGCACAAAGCCATCATGAAAATCGTGACCAACTCACAGCTGCCTGATGAGCCAAAAGATCCTGATGACTCTGCTTTGTTTGAGATATATAAAGCATTCGCCGCGCCTAAAGAAATCGCTGACATGCGTGCGCAATACGCAGCAGGTATTGGCTGGGGTGATGCTAAGCAAGCGCTATTTGACAAAATCAATGATGAGATTGCGCCTTTTCGCGCGCGTTACGAAGAACTCATGGCCAATCCAAAAGAGCTAGAAGAAATCTTACAAATGGGTGCGGAAAAAGCGCGTCGCCATAGTCGTAAGCAATTAGACAAGACGCGCCGCGCTATTGGTATCCGCCCACTTGCCAAACTTAAGTAACACATAAGTTATCGGTGGATATAATTTATGTCGGTACATAAATCTTTTGAGCGTACTCATTTTTTATCGTACTGTCAGTCTTTATATAAGACTGACAGTACGTATGATTCTAAGCAAGTAGACAGACTCAATCGTCACCGCCATGTAGAGCCAGATGCGGCGCAATTTTTGGCCAATATTGCTACGATAACCAAGCCAAATAAAGTATTAGAAATTGGTACTTCAACGGGTTTTTCGACCCTATGGCTGGCTTATGGTCTACGTCATCAAGCTCAATATGACTTTATATCATTAGACATCGATAAAAGCCGCAGTGACGCCGCTCGCCAGCATCTGCAAAATACGGGGCTATCTGACTCTGTTAGATTAATCGTACAAGACGCCTTTATTTTTTTAAATAGCAATGAAGATGTCTTTGACTTAGTATTTTTGGATGCAGAGCGGCAGTTTTATCTCGATTATATCCAAGGTCTACATAACGCATTGGACATAGGTAGTGTGCTTATTGTCGATAATGTCATCTCTCATCGTGATGAGGTTTGTGCGTTCTTAGCAGAATTCACCAATGATTCTCGTTATATCTGTCATACGTTAGATGTTGGTGCTGGATTATTTATGGCAGTACGTCAGGAACATTAAGTATTATGGATACATCCAACACGACTGCGCTGCGCATCTATCAGACGCCAGTACAGCATCTACCAGACGATCTTTATGTCCCGCCGCAAGCGTTTGCGATTTGGCTAGAACAATTTGCAGGTCCATTAGATTTCTTATTGTATTTGGTCAAAAAAAACAACGTTGATTTGACACAAATGCCGATTCTACCCATCACTGAGCAGTATTTGGCTTACATCAGTGAGTTAGATACTGAGCACTTTGAGTTGGCAGGCGATTATCTGCTAATGGCGTCGACACTCATTGCGATCAAAACCGAATTACTATTGCCTACACCTGATACTCCTACCGACGAACGCGATCCAAAAGCCGAGCTGATTGAGCGCCTAGAAGAGTATGCGCAAATTAAAGTGGTCAGTCAGCGCTTAGATGATTTGGTACGTTTAGAGCGCGATGTTTTTTTAGCGATGGTTAGTATGCCCAGTCAAGATGTCATGAATGCTGAGCTGCCTAGCTACTCGCCTACTCTGCTGATCGACAGCTTGTTCAAAATGCAGCTACAGCCAGACTATCAAATGCATACCATTAAAATTGATGTTGTACCACTTTCTGATCGTATCGCTAGTATTAGCCGGCAACTGAGCACTGATGGTGCCCGCTCCTTTTATGAGCTACTAGACAAAGCACAAGGTAAGATAGGCGTGGTCGTGAGCTTTGTCGCCGTACTTGAACTGATTAAGCGGCAATTGGTTGGTGTGGTACATACAGAACTCAATAATGATGCAAGCACGTTAATGAAATATGATACCGATCCATCCGATATAGACAATCAATTCCAAGAACTAACACTACAATGGTTGGTATAACAAGCACTAGATTAATTTTCTAGCTTGCGCGTTATTGAACATATAATATTAAGATAAGAGCATACTTTAGATGGTAGATATTGACGACCCGAAGCAGCATAATAAAGCAGAGCATACACGTGCCGCTGCTACTGCCTCTATTGGGGAGGATCATACCTCTCTTGAAGACATGAGCAAGCGCATCGAGGTGCTCTTACACGCTTCAGAGGCGCCGCTGACAGCACAGTTACTGAAGAAGCATTTGTCATTGTCTAGCAAAGCGTTAAAGCAAGCCTTAGAGGTGCTAGAGCGACGGTTAGAGACTGGTGTGCTCAATCTACATGAGACAGCCAGCGGCTACCGCTTACAAATTTCCGATGCCTATAGCAGCTTAATTCAGCAGATTTTTCCGCAGCGTCAAGAGCGCTTGAGCCAAGCCTTGCTTGAAACTTTAAGCGTTATTGCTTATAAGCAACCCGTGACACGTAGTGATATTGAGCAAGTGCGCGGTGTGACGTTATCAAGCACTATATTACGCCAGCTATTTGATAAAGGATGGATCATTGAAAAAGGCTACAAAGAGACCTTAGGCCGCCCAGCACTACTTCATACCACCGCGCAATTCTTAGATGCGTTTGGGCTGAGTCATTTAGATGAGCTGCCACCGATGCCAGATATGGAATCCATACGAGCTATGTCTTAATTCTTCTGCTAATCAAACTATCATTGCGCTCATAAAAAAGGACAGATCACGTAAGATCTGTCCTTTTTACTTGGCTATCACTCTTAGAGGCTTTCAACCTTAGATAAATAGCAAAGCATCATGATCTGCTTCATCAATTATCTCGTCCTTATTGATTGATGACATCAACACCTTTTGGTGGAGTAAACTTAAACTGACTGCTACTGATACTTGGATTCATTTTGATGCCACTAAACTTAATAGAGGTCGTTTGACCTAGCGTATCATTCAATACCATCATCACAGGTTTACCGCCGCTAAAGCTCATTGATAGACTCTTAAAGCTGGCATTATCAGATTTTGGGTACAACACATAGTAGTTCTTATTACTATATGGCTGAGTGATTTTAAAATTTTGATCAATTTTGCTTGGATCACCTGATAATAACAGTGCTGGCGTATTACCTACTTGGCTATCCACATTTTGTTTAGTCGCTTGCTCTAGATCTTTGTCATAGATCCACATAGAGTTGCCATTGGCCACGATCAGCTGATCTGATGGTGACTTGGTTTCCCAGCGAAAGTTATTCGGACGTTGGACACTCATAGAGCCTGTAAACGTACCACTGCTAGCGCCTTTGGTGGTTTGGCTAAATTTAGCTGTCATGCTTTTGGTATTGGTCAGTAATTTGTTCAGGCGCTTGGCCGCTGTCATATTATCAGCAGGCGCTGCAGTAGCAGACTGAGTCAATGCCATCATAGGCGCTGCGACGCCGAGTGACGTCATCAAAACACCAGCTAAAGCACCAGTCATCATTTTTTGTTTGGTCGATTTTTTGGTAGATAAAGTCATCAGTAATCCTCTCTAAAAAAGCATCATCGCTTTAAAAATAGTCGCTTAAAAATAAAATAGCTTATTAAAATTTTTCCTATTGATGCCGATCTCACCGTTATAAAATAGGTATCAATCAGCAATGGCAACAGTGTGCCAGTTTTTTTATTACGCGCCTAGTCATGATTTGCAATCATTACTACGCCTGCCATACACACTTGTAACCAAGACAGTTACACGGTAAAAGTTTGCATTTATCATGATAAATTATTAACACTGTGCTCATAAAAAGCCAGTGAGCCAAGTGTGACGAGTATTTATGCTATATAAAATTGCTGATCAAACCTCTAACAAAACCTAAGTATTAATTGATAAGGTCTTATAAACGCAAAAAGCCCCTACTACCATCAGGCAGTAAGGGCTTTTTAGTTATCCAACCATTTTATTCAAAAAATAAAATGACCTAAACGGATAATTATGCGTTTTCAACCGTTACATAACGACGGTTAAATTTACCTTTGGTCTCAAACTTTACAACACCATCATTTAGTGCAAATAAAGTATGGTCACGACCCATGCCAACGCCTTCGCCTGCGTGGAATTCTGTACCACGTTGACGAACGATGATGTTACCAGCTGTGATAGCTTGGCCACCAAAGATTTTTACGCCTAGCATTTTTGGGTTTGAATCACGACCGTTACGGCTCGAACCGGCAGCTTTTTTATGTGCCATGAGAAAATCTCCTTGTTAATGTGACTTATCGCTTATGCGACAACTCTTAAGCATTTAGTGCGCTATTTAGCAAACATTGCTAAACGGGTAATTAGGCATTAATGGCTTTGATTTTTAACAAGGTGTACCATTGGCGGTGACCTTGCTCTTTGTGATAATGCTTACGACGGTTGTGCTTGATGATACGGATTTTTTCGCCGCGACCATGCTCAACAACTTCAACTTCTACGCTAGCGCCATCAACAACAGGCTGACCGATTTTGACGTCATCGCCGTCAACAACCATCAACACGTCTTCAAATTTGATTGTTTCGCCTTTTTCTGCTTTTAGCAATTCAACTTTAAGCAATTCATCGACGACTACACGGTGCTGTTTACCACCAGTTTTAATTACTGCGTACATTGTATAACTCCGTTTAACCCGTGTGCCGTGGCTGATGTTATACCAACGCTTTTACGACGAACACGACAGGGAAAAATTAAAGGCAAGATTTTACGGCTTTTTGCTTATAAAAGCAAGCCGCGCGTCTTGTTTTTGCAAGGTGGTTACACTAAATCACCATCATCTGCATTGTTATATGCGCTACAAATTATCAAACCGTCGTAGACGACGATACTGATAAAAGCATCATAACAATGGTTATAAATAATGGCCTGAGCCTAACGGGGGCTATTATAACTTATATAATCAGTTACTTACAGCCTTTTATCTATCATTTATGTGACGACAAAACCTCGTGGTAAATTAACAGTCTTACCATCAAGCTATTGAGTGGTTTCATAAATTTGCACTGCCTTCTATGCATGATAATAGGCGCACAAGCTAACTCTGAGCTACCCTTGTGATGTACTTTAACCAACAATTTTCAGAGATAGCTATGCTATGATAAGCGAAACCATACCTTACCCATAGATAAATGAAGTCAAGGTTATAAAAACTCTCTTTACTCTTATTAATATGACTATTTATTATGACTATTACCTCTTTAAGTAACACCGATTCCATTCCGCAATCAACCCCTAGCTATGCTGATATTCAAAGTATCGTGGCCAATGATTTTGAGGTGATGGACAAGCAAGTATTTGGTAGTCTCAACTCAAAAGTACAGCTCGTTATGAGCGTCTCTCAGCATGTAATCAATGCCGGTGGTAAGCGTATGCGCCCGCTGATTACGCTATTGTGTGCCCGTATGTTTGACGACAATCCATCAGAAAAAGCGATGCACCTAGCAGCCATTACTGAGATGCTACATACTGCAACCTTAGTCCATGACGATGTGATCGACGAGTCAGGACAGCGCCGTGGTAAGCCGACGGCAAACGCCACATGGGACAATGCCACAGCCGTATTGGTAGGTGACTATCTGATTGCCCGTGCTTTTAATCTCTTGGTTGGTTTTCAAAGCTTGCCATTGTTACAAGTATTCTCAGACGGGACTTGTGATATTGCTGAAGGCGAAGTATTGCAGCTGCAACATCAGCACAATCCTGCCGCGACAGAAGAAGACTACTTACGCATTATCGATGGCAAAACTTCACGCTTGTTCATGATGGCGACTCAAGGTGCTGCTATTTTGCAAGATAAAACAGAATATATGGCCGCATTAGGCGACTTTGGACAGCACTTTGGTAATGCGTTTCAAATTATCGATGATGTCCTTGATTATAGTGGCGATAGCGACGTAATGGGCAAAAACCTAGGCGACGACCTTGCAGAAGGCAAACCTACCCTGCCAACCATCAAAGCACTCGAACTACTCAAAGACAGTGACAACGAAGGCTATGAGCAGCTACGAATCGCTGTGCAAACGGGTAAAACACCAAATGCTGAGCAACTGATTGAGTTAGTACGTAGCTCAGGCTCATTAGATTATTGTAAGCAACGCGCGTTGGAAGAAACCAAACTGGCACAACAAGCCCTCAGCACACTGCCTGACAATCGCTATCGTACAGGTCTGTATCAATTGACTGAGCTCGCTAGCGCACGATTGGTATAATTAAATATGAGTCGTCTGCGTTGTCGACTAATTAAGACAACCAGCTAATCAAAACAACCAGCTGGTTAAGATGACTCATTTTTTAGCAGTGCTTTTAGCAATCAATGAACAACAACCCCATAACTTGAAAGCGATACTCTTCAGAAACTTATTCTCTTCAAAACCAACGTACCAGTTAAATAGTTACCTTTCTTTAAGTTTCATAAATCTTTGCAGTACTATAATCATGTAAGGATTTTTGAAGGTTGGATGATATTTGTTCACGCTTAACAGAGAGATGCTGATAGCGATTTCTTTATGGTCGTAATTAAGGGTTGCTAAATTTGTTGAATTGTTTACAAAGCAGGTTTTTTGCTGTTTTAAGACCTTAATACTACTAAGGCTTTACGATTATAACAAAAAATTACAATAAATTTCGATAGTAGGTTGTATGTGCTCTAATTAGCTGTTAGTTGGCCTAACGCTTACTATAGCGACATTTTTTTTATTCATAAAACATGATATTTCCGCTTTTTACTCTTCGTCCTATTATGAATCGCTTGACTGTGGGGTTACCCCAATAGTTTATAATAACTCATTAAATTTACTAATCCATTTTGTGGTCTACCTACACTTTTGATACCCAATCAGCTGACAGCGCTACTTCATTTATCTCGCTATTGAATGTCCTATTAGCGAGGTTTTTGCCGAGTCAGTTTATTTAAAGACTGTATTGGCAACGGTAGTCTGAAGCTGCAAAATTAGTAAAATTTTATAATTTATATACCAAAATTTATTGTTTAACTTTTTATACTGTCATTATTTTTATTTACATATTGCCGAGGACATTGATGAAGCACTCTACTCTTGCGCTTGTAATAGCATCTGTACTATCTGGAGCTGTACTGGTTGGCTGTGACAAAAACGATGACGCCGCTGGTGAGCAAGCCGCACAGCAACAAATGCCGCCTGCAGTTGTCAACGTTCAGACTGTCACTCTCGACACCGTCCCCCAAGTACAGACTTTTTCTGGACGTACTGCAGCTTATCAAACTGCCGACGTCCGCCCACAAGTAAATGGCGTCATTGACGAAGTGTTATTCCGTGAGGGAAGCAATGTCAAAAAAGGTCAGCCACTTTATCGTATTAATACCGATAACTATGCCTCTTCGGTAAGCAGTGGTCAGGCAGCCGTACAGCAATCACAGGCGAACTATCAAACAGCATTGGCAAATAATGCTAATGCAAAAGCTGAGCTAGTCAGCCGCCAAGCGTCATTGGCTCAGGCGCAAAATGACTTGCAACGTTTGCAAGGCTTGGTCAGTATCAACGCCATCTCACAGCAGCAGTATGAGCAAGCTCAGACTGCCGTACGTACCGCGCAGGCAGCGGTACAGAGCGCCGCAGCTGCTGTCGGTCAGACACAAGCAGGCATCGAAAGCGCAAAAGCAGGCATTCAAACCGCGCAAGCTGGTCTAGATGCGAGCACGTTGGATTTGAACCGTACTATCGTACGCGCGCCTCTTACCGGTCGTACTGATCGCTCAAGCGTGACTGCTGGTACGCTAGTGAGCGCCGGTCAAGCGGATCCTTTGGTCACCATTTCGCGCTTAGACCCTATCTACGTTGATATCAGTCAGTCTTCTTCTGAGCTGCTCAAGCTACGTCAGCAAATAGCAGACGGCTCAGCTCAGCCAGGCATGAACTCAGTTGAGTTGGTGCTAGAGGATGGTTCAGTCTATCCCGTGCGTGGCAAGCTTGCTTTGTCTGAAGCAAAAGTGGATGAATCAACAGGTGCGGTTACCTTGCGTGCGATTTTCCCAAACAGCAACAATATTTTGCTACCGGGTATGTACGTGACGGCTCGCTTAACTCAAAGCGTCATTACCAACGCAGCACTAGTTCCTCAGAGCGCTGTCACGCGTACGCCTAAGAGCGAAACGCAAGTTTATATCGTTGATGAAAACAACAAGATTCAAGTACGTCCAGTCACTATCAACGGTACTTATGATGGCCAGTGGGTTGTCACTGATGGCTTAAAAGCAGGTGACAAAGTAGTTGTGATAGGCGGTGCCAAGGTTAAGCCTGAGCAAGAGGTGGTTGCCAAGCCACTAGAGAGCGCAAATCCAGCGCCATCTGCACAAAGTGCACCCAATGCTAAGACGCCGCAGCAAGCTGCAAAAACAATGGATAAAAAGCCAGCTAGCAATGCCACTTCTAGTGAAAAATCAACAGAAGCCGCTGCTAACTAATTCCATTCAAAGACAGGAAGACTTAGGGATATACTATGTCACGTTTTTTTATTAATCGCCCTATTTTTGCTTGGGTGCTGGCTGTTTTGGTCATGCTCATCGGGGTGTTATCGGTTCTTAATCTACCGATTGAACAGTATCCACGTATTGCGCCACCGACGATTTCGGTCAGTGCAAGCTACCCTGGTGCTAATGCTCAAACCGTTGAAAACTCCGTTGTACAGGTCATTGAACAACGTATGAAAGGTCTAGATGGCCTAATGTACATGTCATCATCGAGCTCTTCGAATGGTGGTGCATCAGTCACACTGACTTTTGAAAATGGTACGGACTCTGATACTGCTCAGGTACAGGTACAGAACAAACTGCAAGCGGCGATGAGCGCGCTACCGGAATCGGTACAGCGTCAAGGTGTCAACGTCAATAAATCATCCAGCAGTTTTATGATGGTACAGGCGTTCATCTCTGAAGATGGCAGTATGGATCGGGCCGATATTGCCGATTATATCAACTCAAATGTCCTCGATTCGATCAGTCGTGTCGAAGGTGTGGGTGAAGTTCAGGTCTTTGGTTCTACCTATGCCATGCGCGTTTGGCTTGATCCTGCACGCCTACGCAGTTATAACATGGTGCCATCTGATATCGTCAATGCGATACGAGCACAAAATGCTCAGGTATCTGCTGGTCAGTTAGGACAAGCACCTGCCGATACCGATCAACAGGTCATCAACGCAACTGTTACTGTTCAAAGCTATCTACAAACGCCTGAAGAGTTTAAAAATATTCTGCTGAAAACAGATGTCTCTGGTGCGCAAGTACGTTTGGGTGATGTAGCAGACGTCGAAATCGGTAGTGAAAACTATAGCGTTGTATCCTTGTATAATGGACAAGAAGCAGCTGGCCTAGGTATCTCGCTTGCTGGTGGTGCCAACGCGCTTGAAACTCGTGAGGCTGTTGGTGCACGTATGGCAGAGCTGGAGCAAAACTTCCCAACAGGTTTAGCATCAGTTGTTCCCTATGACACAACGCCATTCGTGAAGCTTTCTATCGAGCAAGTCGTACATACGCTTATTGAGGCTATTGTCTTAGTATTCATCGTCATGTTTATTTTCTTACAGAACTGGCGTGCAACCATCATTCCAACGCTTGCGGTACCTGTTGTCCTATTAGGTACGTTTGCGGTGCTATACGTTGCGGGCTTTAGTATCAACGTATTGACCATGTTTGCTATGGTGCTCTCCATCGGTCTGCTGGTCGATGATGCGATTGTTGTGGTAGAGAACGTCGAGCGTATCTTGGAAGAAGATCCTCATATCTCTATCAAAGACGCGACTACCCAGTCAATGGGTGAAATCAGTAAGATCGTTATTGGTATCGCGCTTATTTTGTCTGCCGTATTCATACCAATGGCGTTCTTTGGTGGCTCAACAGGGGTGATTTATCGCCAGTTCTCTATCACGCTGATTACCAGCATGGTGCTGTCAGCCATGGTCGCGCTTATTTTTACGCCTGCGCTATGTGTGACCTTGCTAAAACGCGGTAAGAGTCACGAAAAAGGCAGTACCGAAAAGCAAAAGGGTTTCTTTGGTTGGTTTAACCGTGGCTTCTTTAAACTTAGCCGCTCTTATGAAAACTTTGTCGGCAAGAGTATTCGTTTTAAATGGTTATACATGATTGGCTATGCAGCCATCATCGGTATCATGGCGGTCGTATTCTTACGTATTCCAGGCTCATTTTTACCAGAAGAAGATCAGGGCATTATGTTTACCTTGGTTCAGCTTCCGGCGGGCTCTACATTAGATGAGACGCAAGACGTACTGGATAAAGTTAGAAACTATTATGATACTCAAGAGACTGACAACATTGCGTCTGTCTTTACCATTGCAGGCTTTAGTTTTGCCGGTCAAGGTCAAAACATGGGTCTGGCATTCGTTCGATTGTCAGATTGGGAGGAGCGTTCTGGTGATGAAAACACCGCACAAGCCGTTGCTGGTCGCGCGATGGGTTATTTCTTTACTCAGATAAATGAAGCACAAGTATTCGCCATTGTACCGCCAGCAATTACTGAGCTTGGTAATGCCAGTGGTTTTGATTTGATGCTTCAGGACAGTGGTAACCTTGGGCACGAAGGGTTACTTGAAGCCCGTAACATGCTCTTGGGGATGGCCGCACAGAACGATCAAGTATCTGGTGTGCGTCCTAACGGTCAAGAAGATTCACCACAGCTCAAGGTTAACATCAACCAAGAGCAAGCGGCCGCTTATGGTCTATCATTGAGTAACATCAATAGCGTCATCTCGACCGCATGGGGCTCAAGCTACGTCAACGACTTTATCGATCGCGGCCGTATTAAACGTGTCTATGTACAAGGTGAAGCAAGCAGCCGTACCAACCCTGATGACATCGGTAAGTGGTATGTACGAAACGAGACGAATGATATGATTTCATTCGATGCATTCTCTAGCAGTGAATGGCAGTCAGGTTCACCGCGTCTTACTCGTTATAACAGCTTACCATCAATGAATATCCAAGGTAGCGCAGCCCCAGGCTTGAGTACTGGTGAAGCCATGAGCTCAATGGAAGCCATGATAGACAAATTACCTGAAGGCATCAGTTACGAGTGGACGGGTATGTCATTGGAAGAGCAAAAATCAGGTGCCCAGGCGCCGATGCTTTATGCGCTTTCAATCCTAGTCGTGTTCTTATGCTTGGCAGCACTATATGAAAGCTGGTCGATCCCCTTCTCTGTCCTATTGGTCATTCCACTTGGGGTATTGGGTGCGGTGATATTTACGTGGCTACGTGGTTTTGCCAACGATATTTACTTGCAAGTAGGTCTACTCACTGTCGTTGGTTTGTCCGCCAAGAACGCCATCTTGATTATCGAGTTTGCTAAAGAACACCAAGAGGAAGGTTATAGTCTCAGAGAGGCCGTCATGACAGCCGCACGTCAACGTCTGCGTCCGATTATTATGACTTCACTTGCCTTTGGACTGGGTGTTGTGCCATTATTCTTGGCAAATGGTCCAGGTTCAGGCAGTCAGAACGCTATCGGTACCAGTGTTGTCGGCGGTGTTATCACTGCCACATTATTAGGCATCTTCTTTATTCCTATGTTCTATATCTGGGTGCGTAGCGCGTTCCCGCACAAGTATGAGAACAACAAGCCAAACGATAGAGATGATGGCAACGGTACGCCTGACTCGCACAACCCAATGCCTTCTGATAACTATCAGCCTGCAAGCCTTGGAGACAATAGATAATGAGTGCTCAAAATATGTTTATCACTAACTCAGCAGCAGTACCAGTATCTGCTGCACAACCAGCTATCTCACGCTTGCGCAAAAATGGTAGTCGCCTATTAGGTCTGACTGCCTTAGCAATGAGCATGGCAGCTTGTAACACTATCCCAAAAGCTGATATGAGTCCTGTTCTAGCAGAGCCAAATATCCCTATGGAACAAACCTACGGTGCGTTCGATGAGGAAACAATCAGTACTCCTGAGCAGCCAAGTATTGCGGCCCAGCGTTGGCAGAACTTTTATGGCGATGAGCGCTTAAAAGGACTGATTGCGTTAGGTCTTGAGAAGAACAAAGACTTTGAAAGTGCGCGTTTGGCGATTGAAAAAGCACGCGCACAATATCAAATCACCGATATCAATGACGCTCCAGCCATCAACGGCAGCGCAGGCTATACTCGTCAGGCACAAAACCGTGTCAGCACTAGCCCAAACAGTAGCTATAATGTACAGCTTGGTCTTGCCAGCTATGAGCTAGACTTTTGGGGTCGAATAGCCAGCCTAAAAGATCAAGCGCTGCAAAGCTTCTTGGCAACCACTGCTGCCAAAGATGCCACCCAGATCAGCCTGATTAGTAATATTGCCCAAAGCTATGCCAATCTCAGCTACAGTCTGGCACAGCTGAAGTTGGCAGAAGCCACCGTACAGAGCCGTGAGCAGTCCCTGTTTATTGCTAATAAGCGCTTTGAAGCAGGTATTGATCCCAAGCTACCATCACTACAAGCCAGCGCCTCACTTGAGAATGCTAAACTGGCGGTACTGCGTGCGCAAAGCAGTATTCTGCAGTCGCGCAATGCCTTGCAGTACTTGGTGGGCGGCGCTATACCAAATGAGCTGATCCCAACGCCTGCGGTCAGCAATATCACTACTCAACAGATATTTAGCGCAGGACTGCCAAGTGAGCTGTTACGCTACCGTCCTGATGTGCTACAAGCAGAATATAACCTAAAAGCGGCTGGTGCCAATATCGAAGTGGCTCGTGCCGCTTATTATCCTTCGATCAGTCTTGCCAGTAGTGTTGGTGTGAGTAGTAGCAGCCTGAGCGATTTGTTCAAAAATAGCGCGGTTGGTTGGTCGTTTGGTCCTAACATTAGCGTGCCTATTTTTGATGCTGGTCGCTTGGATGCCAATTACGATGTCGCGCAAATCGAACGCAAGCAAACATTGGCAAGTTATGAGGGCGCTATTCAGACCGCCTTCCGTGAAGTGTCAGACGTACTGGCTACGCGTGCTACTTTGGGTGAGCAGCTACAGTCGCAATATCGCTTGCAAGATAACTTTGAGCAGACTTATCAAATTGCTGATGCCCGCTTCAAAGCCGGTCTTGATAACTATCTAGACGTACTTGATGCTCAGCGTTCACTGTTCTCTACTCAGCAAGGTATATTGGATTTAGAGCTACAGAAAATCACCAGTCAAGTTGAGCTATATCAAGCCCTCGGTGGCGGTGCCAACCTTGATGTACCAGCAGTGATTCCTGTACCGCAGCACACCAACTTAGCCCAAATCGTTACTGGATCTGCCAAGAGTGCAAAAGCCAAAGCAACAAATGCTATTCAAGCAGCTGGCTCAGCACCTGTGGTGTCTCCACAAGAGGCTTTAGCAATCAAGCAATCTCAAACGACAAAAACCACCACTTTTGAACCCACCGCTATCGTCGATGTGAATGATGATGGTAGAAAAGATGCGGCCGTCGGTGTGGTAACTGAAGAGACTCGCTTCAATGATGCGAGCGTCGAACAAGTGCCTGTGACACAGATTGTCGAGCCTTAAATAATGGGCTCATAATCTCGTGACGTAACCGTATCTTCACGTTGATAGTCGATAAGTATCATCAGCCCTACCGACTTAACTTGGTAGGGCTTTTTGCTTTATTTTGAACCTTTTAGTTATAGTAAAATCGTTTTATAAGTCGTTTTTTTGATAAGCCAGTGCCATAAAGCATGACGCCATAAAAAACGACTTATAAAATAATTTTCACTCGAGCAACACCATAACTATTAAAATGATAGTAAGGAATTATTATGAGCTATACGTTTAATCGCCAATACCCTGCCACTCGCTTGCGTCGTCTACGTTATAACGATAACGTGCGAGCAATGATTCGTGAAGTCGAACTGCATCCCAAACACTTTATCGCGCCTGTCTTTGTATTAGAAGGCGACAATCAGCGCGAGACGATCTCGAGCATGCCGGGTGTTGAGCGTTTATCAATCGATTTGCTTATTAATTATGCCAAAGAGCTTTTGGCAGAGGGTGTCACTACCATCGACATCTTCCCTGTCATTGACAACGCATTAAAAACTCCTGATGGCAAAGCCGCTTACGACGAAGATGGTCTTACCGCACGCGCAGTCAAAGCGGTCAAAGATGCCGTACCAGAGATGGTTGTCATGACTGATGTCGCACTAGACCCTTATACATCTCACGGTCAAGACGGTCTGCTCGACGACAGTGGTTATGTGATCAACGATGCAACCACCGAAGTATTGGTCAAGCAAGCCCTTGTGCATGCCCGTGCTGGCGCTGATATCATCTCTCCTAGTGACATGATGGATGGGCGTATCAAAGCCATGCGTGATGCCTTTGAAGCAGAAGGCTTTGTTAATACCGCGATCATGGCCTACTCAGCCAAATATGCTTCTGCTTACTATGGTCCGTTCCGTGATGCTGTTGGTAGCGCTGGTAACTTAAAAGGCGGGCACAAAAAACAGTATCAAATGGACTTTGGCAATCGTGCGGAAGCCTTGCATGAAGTCGCCATGGACATCAATGAAGGCGCTGACATGGTCATGATTAAACCCGGTCAGCCATACTTAGACCTCATCCGTGAAGTCAAAAACACCTTTGGTGTACCGACCTTTGCCTATCAAGTCTCTGGTGAATATGCCATGCATATGGCTGCTATCCAAAACGGTTGGCTCAGTGATGCTGTGATTTTAGAATCTCTGATTGGTTTCCGCCGTGCTGGTGCCGATGGTATTTTGACTTACTTTGCATTAGAGGCAGCCCGTCAGCTAAACAATGGTTAATATCAATTAAAATGCCTTTTACATCGTAAAACACCCCAGCTGCTTCATAGTCGCTAGGGTGTTTTTTATTGAGATTCTATTTATACTAAGCCGTTTTTGCTCACATGTATAAAACAAACATATCTATAGCTGGTCACGATGATGGGCTGTCGTAAAATCAATAGCAGGGCCAATAGGGATGATACGAGTGGGATTGATATTGGCATGACTAGTGTAATAATGTTGCTTGATGTGCTCCATATTCACGGTCTCAGCGATACCTGGTACTTGGTATAGATCACGCAGATAGCCCCACAGGTTTGGATAGTCGATAATGCGGCGCAGGTTGCATTTAAAATGCCCAACATAAACCGCGTCAAAACGAACTAAGGTGGTAAACAGTCGCCAATCCGCTTCGGTGATAGTGCTTCCTGTGAGGTAACGCTTATCTGCTAGGCGCGCTTCCAGTGTATCTAATGCGGCAAACAGCTCAATCACCGCCTCTTCATAAGCCTTTTGTGTGGTCGAAAATCCAGCCTTGTACACACCATTATTGATCGTCGTATAGACAAACGCATTAATGTCATCGATTTCTGGCAATAACGATGCTGGTGAAAAATCTCCTGCTAGCGCGCCAACCTCATCAAAAGCTGAATTAAACATACGAATGATCTCTGATGACTCATTACTCACAATCGTATTGGTCTTTTTGTCCCATAAAACCGGAACAGTAACTCGTCCCGTATAATTGGGTTTTGCCTTAATATAAAGCTCATAAGCATAATCTGCATGGATAAGCGGATCAGCAATCACGCCCTCGCCCTCTGCAAACGTCCAGCCGTGCTCTCCCATAAAAGGATGAACCACAGATATCGGAATGATCTGCTCCAAACCTTTGAGCTTACGATAAACCAAAGTGCGGTGTGCCCAAGGACAGGCGAGCGACACATATAGATGATAGCGATCGGGTTCAGCTTTAAATCCGCCAATACCTGTAGGACCTGCACTGCCATCTACCGTTACCCAGTTCCTAAACCCGGCATCTTCACGCTCAAATCGACCACCATTTTCTTCCGTGTCGTACCATTTATCTTGCCACTTACCATCTACCAATAAGCCCATGTTATCCTCCTACTAATTCTAGTTTTCATTAAATGCTTGTTTAATACGAATGACTTTGCGTCATTGCTATTATGACCATCGCATTTGTTAGAGAGATATAATACCAGTTATAGGCGCTGATCCATTAGGTTTCACCCTATTATTAACAATAAAAACTAAACCTGTTAAACTAAATTTTTAGAAAACATACATAAAAAACATACTGCAATATTTGATAATGGCGCGCAACATCAAATATTATGATAATAAAATAGAATTATTATAAAAAAGGCTTGCAAAGTCTGAGAAACTTGCTAAAATGCTCAACCTAAATAGGCGTATAGCTCAGTTGGTTAGAGCGCTACCTTGACATGGTAGAGGTCGCTAGTTCGAATCTAGTTACGCCTACCAGATTCGAAAGCCCCAATCTTTTTGATTGGGGCTTTTTTTATGCCTGTTATATAAGGGCTGTAGCGAAAATATCAGGTTAAAATTAACCAAAAACTTCACACTTCCAGCCAAATTTAAACTACTCAAAAATATTCGTGTGCCCAAACTGTGCCCAAATTGCGCCCTACCTCATTTTTTACTTAAAAAACATGTCTATATTTTACCTTCACTCAATATTTGATTGATGACGGTCTGTGTCTATCAATATTGTGAACAAAAATATTTTTTGGCATCAAAGGCTTATCACTAATCTTCAGTACTCTCTTCATCAACATGCTCAAAAATGTCGCCAACACCTACCTCTAAGTAACGACACAATCTATCAATCGTATCAAAATCAATCCGTGAAGACTGGTCATTATATATCTTATGCAACGTCGTTTTACTAATACCAGTTGCGCGTACGGCATCCGCTACCTTTAATCTTCTTTCAGCTAACAGAGTAGGTAAGTGATTTATTATCATTGTAAAAATCCAATCTTAGTTATAAAAAGTACTTGCATAGTTATAAATTTATGGTAAATTACAACTATGGTATTTAAAAGTACCATCTTAGTTAAATTTTATATAAGGAATATATTATGTCACACACCTACCTTACAACCCAAGAGCTTTCTGAGCGTATCAAATATAACGCACGCACTATTCGCAATGATTTAAAGGATACCGTGCTTATCGAAGGCATTCATTACATTCGCCCATTTGGGGGTCGCAAAATCTTGTACGTTTGGGAAGAGATTGAAAAAGACATGCGTACCGGTATCAAAGGCAGTATTAATGCAATGGCGCTTCAATAAACAGTATTAGCATAAGGAGAAACAAGATGGCTAGTATTAGAGTTAGAAAAGGCAGTGATAGATTGTTTGTCGATTTTAGATATATGGGTATCCGCTGCCGAGAAACGACAAACTTAATCGACACCCCTGCCAATCGCAAAAAACTTGAAAAAGTGATTGAAAAGATGGAGGCGGAGATCACATTGGGCATTTTTGATTATGCCACGTATTTTCCCAAAAGCGATAAAGCACAAGAGATGGTGGCACTACGTGATCGTAGGGCTTGTATTGAAACGGATATGCCAGCGTTTAAGGAGTTTGCAGCGCTTTGGTTTTCTGAAAAGGAGATTGAGTGGCGTGATACGTATAAACGTAAAATTCAAGATATCATTGATATGTATCTGCTGCCGTATTTTGCCAATAAGCCGCTAGATACCATAAAAAAGACAGATGTTTTAGCCTTCCGTGCATCCCTCGCCAAAGTGACATACGGTAAAGTTAAAAAACATCTGTCTGCGGCACGCATCAATTCGATAATGGTACCTTTAAGTATGATACTAAAAGAGGCGGCAAAACGCTACAAGTTTGATAACCCCTATGATGACATCAAGTCGCTCAAGCAGCCAAAACCAGACATTCAGCCCTTTACGCTTGACGAGGTCTGGCGCTTTATCGAAGGCGTACGCGAGGACTACCGCAATTATTACTTGGTGCGCTTTTTTACGGGTATGCGTACCAGTGAGATTGATGGGCTGACTTGGGAGAATATTGATTTTAATCGGCGTGAGATTGTGATTAAGCAGGCACTGGTCAAAGGTAAGATCGTACCGCCAAAGACGCAGGAGTCGTACCGCGCCATTGCGATGTCGCCTTGGGTATATGATGCGCTACAAGAGCAGTATAAGGTCACCTATAAGCGCTCAGACTATGTGTTTTGCGCGCATACAGGATCGCCGCTTGATTATAACAATGTGAATAAGCAAGTGTGGCACCCTACCCTTCGAGTTTTAGGGCTAAAAAAGCGCAATGCGTATCAGACGCGTCATACAGCAGCCACGCTATGGCTAGCAGCCGGTGAGAGCCCTGAATGGATCGCAAGCCAAATGGGACACTCGACCACTAAGATGCTATTTAATACCTACAGCCGCTACGTGCCAAACATGACCCGCCGTGATGGCAGTGCGTTCGAAGCGCTCGTCAATCAAAGTCAAATGGCGCAAAGCTCTACTGACAAGGAGAACCCTCATGCAGATCATTGATTATGATAAGTTGATGCGTTCTCACAAGCGTAGCGGTCAGTTGAGCGTTGATGCCAATATTATTGCCAATCGGCTGATTTGTGACATGCACATCCAAAATGGCTCAGGACTTGCGCGGTTTTTGGAGGTGGATATCTGCTTTGACAATCACCGTGCTGTCAGAATTTGGGTACAGCGGCAGCTTGATAAAACGCCTGATTACCTAATGGATGATATGCGTAATGAGCTTGAGGGCAAGCTTTCAGGCCTATTGATAAGTTGACGCTCATCGCGCAGTAATTGAACGTTTTCTACCCCAAATGGCAATAAGCTGTTTGGGGCTTCTTGTTTTATACGTCATCAGTTGTCGTCTTTATAAAAACCCTTATTGCGAGAAAGGATAATCTCAGGTAAAGTCTATAAAAAACATTTGTTTGGACTGGCTTTTGGGTATGAAAAATGACAGTAATTTAAATTGTTCGGTAACTGCTAATAGTGGGTTTATTGCGCATGTGCGAAAGAGTGATGGTAGCGAGCAATCTTTGTATGACCATCTTACTGGAACAGCAAAAATTGCTAAAAACTTGGCGACTAAAATTGGTTTGCCCCTATCTGGTGAATTGATTGGACTGGTACATGATCTGGGAAAATACAGTCAAGCATTCCAGACTTACATCACAGACAGTATTACCTATGATAATTATAAAAATCTAGATCTAGATGAAGACGAAGAAGCTGAAATTCTAATAAAGGGCAAGCCAAAACGAGGTTCTGTCGACCACTCTACCGCTGGTGCAATTTATCTCTATCAACAGCTCAAAGGCCTATCAACCAGCCAGATTGACAAAGACACTCAAAAAAAGATCGCTGTAGGTCAAGGTCAGCTGCTGGCTGATATCTTATTTATTTGTGTCGCCTCACACCATAGTGGCATGGTCAATGTCGTTGATAAAGAAGGTGGACAATACCTTTATCACCGTAAACAGAAAGCAGAGGACAAATCTCACTATCAGGAGTCTTTAGCTAAAGCTCGTGATGATGAATTATTTTCTTATTTAGATGATAAGGCTAATAGTAAAGCACTCAGTGAATTTAGCAGAGTAATGACTAAAATACTTAGTGATAAAACTTCAAAAGACAAACAAAAAGACTTTTATGTTGGTTTTTATGCACGTCTGTTGTTTAGCTGTCTTATTGATGCCGATCGCAGCAATAGCATTGCTTTTGAACATCCAGACCAAGCGTATTTATTAGAGCATCAGCGCCCAAACTGGCAGACAGCTATAGACAAAGTAGAAGCGCTCTATGAAGGTTTTGCCAATGATGCAAAAAACACCTCCTATAACCCCATCAATGAGCAGCGCAACCATATTGCGGATACGTGTCTAAACAGCGCTCAAAAAGAGCAAGGCATCTATACGTTAACCGTGCCGACGGGCGGTGGCAAGACACTTGCCAGCCTGCGCTTTGCCGTCCAGCACGCTAAAGCCCACAACCTTGAGCGTATTATTTATATTATTCCCTTTACCAGTATCATTGAGCAAAACGCACTTGAGATTCGCAAAATTTTAGAAGAAGAAAGTTCCGATGGCAGTTTTGATGGCAAATGGGTGCTAGAGCAGCATTCCAACTTAGAGCCTGACGTACAGACATGGCAAAGCAAGCTGATTATGGACAATTGGAATGCGCCGATCGTGTTTACTACGATGGTGCAGTTTTTAGAAAGCTGTTTTGGTGGTGGCACCAAAGGCGTCAGACGTTTACACCAATTAAGCCGTGCGGTACTTATCTTTGATGAAATTCAAACTTTACCGATCAGTTGCTACTACCTGTTTTGTAATGCCATTAATTTTTTGACTCGTTATGCCAGCACCACCGCGGTGCTTTGTACCGCAACCCAGCCAGTGCTAGACAATCTGCCCATTGAGCATAATGGTAGCTTAAATCCTTCAACAGAGATTATTGGCGATCGTGACCAGTTGGCGACATTATTTGATACGCTAAAACGTGTGGATATTCATGACCACACGCAAACGCATCAAGACTTAGATAGTTTATCGGCTTACATTGAAGACAATTTTGAGCAATACGCCAGCACCTTAGTGATTGTCAATACCAAAGCATGGGCAACGCAGTTGTATCAAACATTATCTGCCTCTATAGCTATAGAGGCGCTGTTTCATCTGAGTACGGGACAATGTGCGCGCCACCGTAAAGATTTATTGGCTAGTATTAGAAGCCGCTTAGACCAAGGCTTACCGACTTTGGTCATCTCAACGCAATTGATTGAAGCGGGCGTGGATGTCTCATTTAAGTCGGTGATTCGGTTTTTGGCAGGGCTTGATAGCATCGCGCAAGCGGCTGGGCGCTGTAACCGTCATGGCGAGATGAAAGGTGAGCTAGGATCATCGTCAAGAGGACAAGTGTTTATCGTTCGCCCTGATAAAGAAAATCTAAGCAAACTCCCAACCATTGAGCTGGGTCGAAATAAAATGAGCAATATTCTTCATAGTTTAAGACTGCCTGAGAACCAAGGCAAGCATTTGCTCGACCCTGACATCATGACTGATTTTTTTAAGGTGTTTTATACCACAGAGCATGCGACCCAGCAGATGGCTTATCCAGTTAAAAATCAAAATGGTAATGCCACTGGCGCTGAGACCATATATGGCTGGCTGAGTAATAATACCACCAACCCTGCGACTCATAATAAAAACCCAAACAGAATTAAAAAAGGTCAGTTTCCAGAGCTTTGGCAGTCTTTTATGGATGCAGGACGCGCCTTTAAGGCGATTGATGCACCAACGCAAGCGATTATCGTTCCTTATGGTAAAGCAGGCGCAGAGCTGATTACCGACTTACACGGTACTTTGGTCAGTGATGGTGAGTTTTATAAACTGGTTCGTAAGGCTCAGCAATACAGTGTCAATGTGTTTCCATTTATGTTTGATAAACTGCATCAAGAACATGCCATTACAGAAGTTCGGGACACAGGCATCTTTACCTTATCAGAAGCATTTTATGACGAGTATATGGGGATAAATATGGCAGGGACTGGCAAGCTTGATTTTGTTGACTTTGGCATGTAGCTGAGATAAAAACAGTAATTACAAACACTTTATTACCTTATTAACCTTTCTAGACTGTTCAAATATAAAAGGATACTTATGTCGCAAAATATAAAGCCAAAAAACTCAATAGAATTCCTTCTCACCGGACGAAACGCTCTATTCACCGACCCCATCACTCGTATTGGCGGTGAAAAGACTAGCTATCATCTGCCCACTTATGAAGCATTAAAAGGCGTCTGTAAAAGCATTTACTGGAAGCCGTCCATAATTTGGTACATTGATAAAGTGCGCGTCATAAACCCTATTCGTACCCAAACCAAAGGCATGAAACCGATTAGATATCATAAAGACGGCAATGATTTGGCATATTACACTTATCTTCATGACGTCGCTTACCAAGTACAAGCGCATTTTGAATGGAATTTGCACCGTCCAGAACTTGAGGCGGATCGTATTGATGGTAAGCATTACAGCATCGCCCAGCGCATGGTCGATAAAGGCGGGCGTCAGGATATATTTTTAGGCGCACGAGAGTGTCAAGGGTATGTTGAACCCTGCGTCTTTGGTAGCGGTACAGGGTTTTATGATGACATTGATGAACTTGGCTATGGCCTAATGTTCCATAGTTTTGCTTACCCTGATGAGACAGGCATTGATGAGCTGCATAGCCGATTTTGGCAAGCGGTGATGAAGTTTGGCGTGCTAGAGTTTCCTAAGCCCACTGATGATCTGCAAGCCGATAGCAGTCGCGGTATGCCCAATCGCTTTGTACGGGAGATGAGCGCTAAAAGCTTCACGCTTGATGACAATATTGAGCCTGTCACCCAAACGGAGGCATCGCTATGAGTTGGTTACAACGATTGTATCAAACCTACGAGCTTGCCGGTCAAAACGAAGACATTCAAAGCCAAGACGCCCACAAGCTGATGCCCTATTATCATGTCAATCAGAATGTCCAAGTCATCGTGACCATCAATGATAAAGGCGATTTTGTTAGCGCAGAAATCTGCCGAGACGATAGCGGTAAGGTTAAATCTAAGTATCTTGCCATTCCAGCAACCAATGATTCTGCCAACCGTACCTCAGGCGCTGTCGCACATCCGCTATCAGATAAACTGCAATATGTGGCTAAAGATTTTTTTGACTATAGCAATAATAAAAAGGACGTCTATCCTTTATATGAGGAGATACTAGCTACATGGTGTCATTCAGACTCTGCCCATCCAAAAGCGCAAGCGGTGCTCGATTATGTACAAAAAGGCACTTTGGTCAAAGATCTATTAGCCGTCAATGTACTGATTGCTGACCTTGATGATGCCAATAAACTGGCTTATCCTGTACAAGCAGGCGACTATCCAGATAGTATTTTGTCAGCTTTAAATAAGAATAAAGGCGTGTTTGACCAAGGCGCAGCGTTTATTGCATGGCAAGTGATCAACAGCGAGTTGGGGGCGCGGGGCAACCAAACCCGAACAGAGACTTGGAAAGACGACAGCTTATTTGAGTCGTGGCAGCAGTTTTATGCCACGCTTGATAGCACCGATGGCTTTTGTTATATCACAGGAACAAACAGTCCTCTTGCCAGCAAACATCCCAACCGTATCCTGCGTAGCGCCACCAATGCAAAATTAATATCAGCCAATGACTTGGACAGCTTTACCTTTTTAGGTCGTTTTACTGATAATAAAAAGTCCATCGAAGCACACGGTTTGCAAGGCGCAAACATCAGCGCTGTGGTCACCGAAAAAGCCCATGCTGCTCTATCTTGGCTGCTCACTCGTCAAGGACGCGAGGAGGCAGGACAAGCAGTGGTGGCTTGGGCAATCTCCGGTGAGGACACACCACAACCAATCGAACCGTTAGACAATAGCGAATCTTTTGAGGTTGCGGGCAGCACTGACTCAAGCGAGCAAGTACCGTTTGAATCAGTCGATGCTGATGATTTTGAAGATATGTCTGGGGCAAATAATGAGGATGACGAACAAGCGCTGTCTGTCACCGATAAGACCGCGCCTCTCCCTTTTTATCATAGCAATAATCTAGGGCATACCTTTGCCAAGCATCTAAAAAATACCTTACAAGGCTATCGCCAAAAGCTTGATGCGCATGATCAGATCTCCATCATCACCTTGGAGGCAGCAACCCCTGGGCGTATGGCGGTCACTTATTATCATGAAAGCTTGCCTAATGATTATATAAATGCATTAGAAGCATGGTATCGCCAATTTGCGTGGTATACCACCTACAAAGATAGCGAAACCAATGAGCAAAAACTCACTATTAAAGCCCCGGTTCCACGGCAAATTGCCAAAGTGGCTTATGGCGCACGCTTATCTGATGCGCTAAAAAAACAAGTTGTCTCACAAGTGCTGCCCTGCATCGTAGAAGGAGAGGCAAGGCAATTTCCTTGGCAACTGGTCGATTTGTCCATCAAACGCGCGTGTAACCCATTAGCACTAGAACACTGGGAGTGGGAGCAAGCCCTTAGCGTCGCCTGCGCCTTATACCGTGGATATTATTTGCGTCAATCAAACGATAAAAAAAGGAGCTACACTGTGGCATTACAAATCGACTATACCAGCCGTGATTATTTATATGGGCGCCTCTTGGCTGTTGCCGAAGATATTGAGAGCTTGGCGCTATATATCGCAGGCGAAAAACGCAATACCACAGCCCAGCGCTATATGCAGCAATTTGCCAACCGTCCCTTTACTACATGGCGCAATATTGAGCTGGCATTAAAACCTTATGAAAACCGCTTAAGATCCAGCCGCGGCAGCTATCTTGCCAATAAACAACAACTGATTGACCAGATTATGAGTCTCTTTGATGTTGAAGATTTTACCAATGACGCGGCATTATCTGGTGAGTTTTTGCTCGGCTATCACAGTCAAAAAATGCAAATCAAACTGGACAAAGACCAGTCGAAAAAAGACTATAAAAACAAAGCCGCTGAAAACAATGAAACCGCTTAATCACAATTATTCTATTTTTTAAATATCACAAAGGAATCAACTATGACAGCCACCACTCAAAACGCACTTGATCATAAAATCGACTTTGCCCTTATCATTGGCGTCAACAATGCCAACCCCAATGGCGACCCGCTAAACGGCAACCGTCCGCGTACCGACTTTGCCGGTAATGGTGAAATCACCGATGTTTGCTTAAAACGCAAAATCCGTGACCGCTTGCAAGAAGCGGATGAAAATATCTTTGTGCAATCTGATGAGAAAAAAACCGATGGCATGACCAGTCTAAAAAACCGAGCTTACGATGAAGAAGTTGGTCTGGGTAAAAATGCGTTTGAAGCCAATAAAAAGGACAACATCGAAGCCAAACGTGATGAAACCGCGCAGAAAGCTTGTGACAAATGGTTTGACGTGCGCGCTTTTGGTCAAGTGTTTGCCTTTAAAGCGGATACTAAAAATGCTGATGGTATATCCATACCGATTCGCGGTCCTGTGACCATCCAATCTGCCTTTAGCCTACAGCCTGTCGATATCACCAGTACGCAAATTACCAAGAGCGTCAGCGGTGAAGGTGACGGCACCAAAAAAGGCAGCGACACTATGGGCATGAAGCACCGCGTTGATGAAGGTATTTATGTCACTTATGGCGCGTTTACCCCGCAGTTGGCAGAGCGAACGGGCTTTAGCGATAGTGATGCTCAAAAGATAAAAGAGGTTCTACCCAAGCTGTTTGAAGGCGATGCCTCCACTGCCCGTCCTGAAGGCAGTATGCAAGTCAAAAAGGTAATCTGGTGGGAGCATAACAGCAAGTCAGGTCAATACTCTTCTGCTAAAGTTCATCGCAGTTTAAAAGAGCTGCTTGATGATAAAGGTGCATTTGATGAAGACGCATTAAAGTCAGCGTTAGAAGGACTAGAGCCTGAGGTCATTGAAGGGTTTTAGATTATTCTTATCCTGTAATACTTGAGCGAATTTTGCCAAGTAAAGTTTGCTCAAGACCCGTACTTAATTCAGAGCCAAAAACCATGCAAACCCTCTACCTATCCCGCCTGCAACACTATCTATTCTGCCCGCGTCAGTTTGCGCTCATTGAGCTTGAATGCGCGTGGGAAGAAAACGTGTTTACCGCCGAAGGTCAGGTAATGCACGAAAAGGTTAATTCTGGCGGTCATGACACGCGCGGCAATATAAAAACCGTGCGCACCTTGCGACTCGGTCATGAAGCGCTAGGACTAGAGGGCGTGGCGGATGTGGTTGAGTACCATACCGATGATGACGGCATCCAGACGCCCTTCCCTATTGAGTATAAACGCGGCAAGCCCAAATCACACTGCGCAGATGAGGTGCAGCTGTGCGCGCAAGCATTGTGCTTGGAGGACATGCACAGCTGTGTTGTACCGAAAGGGGCGCTATTTTATGGTAAAACCCGTCGCCGTCACGCGGTAGAGTTTGATGAGGCGCTGCGGCAAATTACCTTAGATGCGATTAACGAGTGTCGGCATATTATTGAATCTAAGCAGACGCCAAAGCCAAGTTATAGCACCAGTAAATGCCGAAATTGTTCACTTAAAGACATCTGCCATCCTAAGATTTTTAATAAAAACGCCTCAAAGTGGCTCAATAAAAAAATAGCGGCCAGTTTAAAAGAGGCTGACCACTAATTGATTTACGAGTGAGTGCTGCTAATCGTTTTGCGATTAGGCATCATTTTTAGGGTTTTGAGGATTAAGCTGCTTACCACGATTGCCTTGGTTTTGATCATAGGCTTTATTGGTGCCGTCAGTACCCTTATTGGGGTTTTGCATGTCCGCTTCGTTATTAGGTTCTCTATTAGCGCTACTCATGATTTAATCCTTGATAATAGTTGAGTGATTAACGTAGCATAAGACCGTATCGTTTTCAAAATAATAAGCGTTAAGTCGATCGTCAGGAGCTGTTATGCGCGCACTCAAAAACACCTTATTTGTGCAGACTCAAGGCGCGTGGCTTAACAAGCAAGGCGAAAATGTGGTCATGAATATCGACTACGAGGTCAAAGGGCGCGTGCCGATTCATAAGCTTGATGCTTTAGTTTGCTTTGGGCAAGTGTCGGTATCGCCAGCACTTATGGCGCATTGTACTGATAACGGCATCACTATCACGCACCTTAATCGCTATGGCAAGTTTCAAGCACGCGTTGAGGGTGCGGTTAGTGGTAATGTGCTGCTGCGCCGTGAGCAATACCGTATCAGTGATGATGCTGCGCGCGTACAGCCGATTTGTCATAGTATTATATTGGGTAAAGTACACAATCAGCGCCAAGTGGTGCGCCGCTATCTGCGTGATTATAAGTCCAAGTTAGATGACGATGTGATTGAGCGCTTGGAGTCGGTACAAGTTCGTCTTGAGCGCGGTCTGAATAAAATTCTTGCTACGGATAACTTGCCTGATCTGTTAGGCCGCGAGGGGGAGATGGCGAGTCTGTATTTTAGTGTGTTTCCTCACTTTATTCGCAATGCTGATTTTGACTTTACCAAACGCACTCGCAATCCGCCGACCGATGCGATGAATGCGCTGTTGTCCTTTACCTATACCCTAATGACGCATGAGTGCCGCAGTGCGCTTGAAACGGTGGGGCTTGATCCGGCGTGTGGGGTGTTTCATCAATTGCGTCCCGGACGCCCTTCTCTGGCGTTAGATTTGGTTGAGGAGTTTCGCCCTATGGTTGATCGTTTTGTGTTGTCTTTGGTCAATAAACGCCAACTTAGCAAAAATGACTTTAAGACTGAGGCCAGCGGCGCGGTGTGGCTCAAAGATGAGGCACGTCAGACCTTTTTTAAGGCTTGGCATGACCGTAAACAGCAGACCCTTTATCATGAATGGTTTGAGGAGACCGTGCCTTTTGGACTCCTCCCGTATCTGCAAGCGACCATTATGGCGCGGCATATTAGGGGCGATATTGATGCTTATATTCCGTTTTTATGGAAATAAATATGATAAAAAAGGACATGGGTTATGATGGTTTTGGTCACTTATGATATCAGCTCGGAGGGCGCATCAAGTGCCAAGCGCTTGCGCCATATTGCTAAGCATTGCTTAAACTACGGGCAGCGGGTGCAATATTCGGTGTTTGAGATCGAGGTAAATCCTGCTGAGTGGACACAGCTTCGAGCCACGCTTGAAGATATTATCGATCATGATGTGGATAGTCTGCGCTATTATTATCTGGGTAAAAACTGGCAACACAAAGTTGAGCATATTGGGGCAAAACCTGTGTTAGACTTAAATGATGTGTTACTGTTTTAACGCTGATTTGGCTGTTATAAGGTCACTGCGAACCTATAGCATACATGAGATGTCTGGTGTATTCGCAAACGGTTAGTAGATCTATTTAACAACTTGATTTTTATGACTTTATTTTTTTATAATAAAACTTTGGTAAGCGCTATGCTTGCCAAATTCGCTTATGGTTTAGACGTTCGCAAATTCCAAGGTTTAATCATAACCTTATTAGTGACTTAGACTATGGGCTTTCGCACCCATCACGGGTGCGTGGATTGAAACATCTGATAATACGCTGGTGATCCACTCATCCTTTTCGCACCCATCACGGGTGCGTGGATTGAAACCTGCATGATAACTATATACCTGACCACCAACTATTCGCACCCATCACGGGTGCGTGGATTGAAACGCTTTGATAAAGGCAGTGAGGGAGAAAGAATAATTCGCACCCATCACGGGTGCGTGGATTGAAACGTGCGTCTGCTCGTACATTGATGGTTGAGCAATTTTCGCACCCATCACGGGTGCGTGGATTGAAACTTAACGACCATACGGTCAATGGATAGAGCAACATTCGCACCCATCACGGGTGCGTGGATTGAAACGCCTATGGTGCATGGGTAAATGACGACCAAACAAGTTCGCACCCATCACGGGTGCGTGGATTGAAACAAAAACAGCACTGACGACACGCAAGAAGTCGCATTCGCACCCATCACGGGTGCGTGGATTGAAACCATTAACCTACCAATCGTGGGCGGTGCTTATAATTCGCACCCATCACGGGTGCGTGGATTGAAACTTTGTCCAAGCCCAGCTCCTTGATCATCTGTATGTTCGCACCCATCACGGGTGCGTGGATTGAAACTTTGTCCAAGCCCAGCTCCTTGATCATCTGTATGTTCGCACCCATCACGGGTGCGTGGATTGAAACAGCGACTCAGGAGAGTCTATACGCAACTCAGATTTCGCACCCATCACGGGTGCGTGGATTGAAACGCGTCTGTAGTTTTGGACGCACTCAATACCACGTTCGCACCCATCACGGGTGCGTGGATTGAAACGTCAGGTTGATGCAGCCAACAAACGCTACGAATTCGCACCCATCACGGGTGCGTGGATTGAAACGAGCAAGAGCTAATGCCTGAGCAGCCGCAAGACTTCGCACCCATCACGGGTGCGTGGATTGAAACAACAATAATGGTGAGCCGTTGATTGTACCAACGATTCGCACCCATCACGGGTGCGTGGATTGAAACTGCATGAGTGACATAACCTTGCTCTGTTAGTTTTTCGCACCCATCACGGGTGCGTGGATTGAAACAGCATTGCGTTGTTCTTGCTGCTTAGCCTGTTCTTCGCACCCATCACGGGTGCGTGGATTGAAACACGCCACGATACAGGCCAAAAAGGGCGTATCAATTCGCACCCATCACGGGTGCGTGGATTGAAACTTGCCTTACAAGTCGACAGATGGTAACGGCAATTCGCACCCATCACGGGTGCGTGGATTGAAACATTAGCTAACCTCTAGTTCTGCGCCAGTGATGACCATTCGCACCCATCACGGGTGCGTGGATTGAAACACTAGCTACATCAATCGACGCTGACTTGCTGCATTCGCACCCATCACGGGTGCGTGGATTGAAACAACACAGCTTGCCAAAACTGCGGCATGAGAGGCTTCGCACCCATCACGGGTGCGTGGATTGAAACGCTCTCTGTGTGATGATGTCGCCATACAGAGTTTTTCGCACCCATCACGGGTGCGTGGATTGAAACAATACCGACAGTATCGAGCAATGGTATTGTGATTATTGATTCGCACCCATCACGGGTGCGTGGATTGAAACCTCTAACGCATGAAAGCCGATCGTATCGCCAGTTCGCACCCATCACGGGTGCGTGGATTGAAACTCATTGTTGCTTGTGGCTTGCTGTGTGATTAATTCGCACCCATCACGGGTGCGTGGATTGAAACTGCAACTTGGTAAAATGACCAGCTGCCTCAATATTCGCACCCATCACGGGTGCGTGGATTGAAACCGTGATGTCATCGACGCTCACCGCTTCATGGTTTCGCACCCATCACGGGTGCGTGGATTGAAACCCTTTTAACTCATCCAGATAGTCGGCGTAAACTTTCGCACCCATCACGGGTGCGTGGATTGAAACACTTGGCATCAACGTATAAAGCGAGCTTGTTAACTTCGCACCCATCACGGGTGCGTGGATTGAAACTATTAATAAGGTTTAATGGTTGACACTGATTATTCGCACCCATCACGGGTGCGTGGATTGAAACATTGCTACACATAGTCCGTTACTGACTCCTGTGTTCGCACCCATCACGGGTGCGTGGATTGAAACTGAAAATCTACCAATGCTCGACTGATGCTATCTTCGCACCCATCACGGGTGCGTGGATTGAAACATACTACCTGATAGCGGCAACGGCGTTGATATTGTTCGCACCCATCACGGGTGCGTGGATTGAAACTCCAATGCCTTTTTGTCCTCTGCGTCAACTGGTTTCGCACCCATCACGGGTGCGTGGATTGAAACAACGGTGACGCTCAAGCAGCAAGCCAAGCGTATTTCGCACCCATCACGGGTGCGTGGATTGAAACCAAAGGACTAAATTATGTACGCGACTCATGACGTTCGCACCCATCACGGGTGCGTGGATTGAAACATGCTGATTGTCGCTTGCTCTGTCGTACTGCCATTCGCACCCATCACGGGTGCGTGGATTGAAACGATTTGACGCTTGAGCATCGCCTCAAAGCTATACTTCGCACCCATCACGGGTGCGTGGATTGAAACACAATAAAGTTAAAGCCCAAAATGAAGTTTATTTCGCACCCATCACGGGTGCGTGGATTGAAACAACAAATTTGGTTCGGTCACTATTAGCCTCAATTCGCACCCATCACGGGTGCGTGGATTGAAACTCTGACTGCTCAACAATTTTATCTATAACTGGTATTCGCACCCATCACGGGTGCGTGGATTGAAACTTTAAACCTTGCGCTTCTTTATTATGCTTACTTTTCGCACCCATCACGGGTGCGTGGATTGAAACGCTTCAAATAGATGCCTTAACTAAAGCTGGCTGTTCGCACCCATCACGGGTGCGTGGATTGAAACGGTGCTCTACAGCCCTTTTGTGTCAAGGGTTTGATTCGCACCCATCACGGGTGCGTGGATTGAAACATGCAGACAAAGTTAGCAACGTGACCATCAAATTTCGCACCCATCACGGGTGCGTGGATTGAAACAATATAACTTGGTCGGTCAGGATTTAATATCAGGTTCGCACCCATCACGGGTGCGTGGATTGAAACATGTACGATTGCTCAACCGCAAGCCGCGCCTCGGTTCGCACCCATCACGGGTGCGTGGATTGAAACGTGTGCGCCTCTCGGTAATTGTCACCGCCCTCATTCGCACCCATCACGGGTGCGTGGATTGAAACAAGTAATCGAAGCAGTAGATGACAAATAATATTTTCGCACCCATCACGGGTGCGTGGATTGAAACTTTGGTTGATTTGCTAGCAGCTTTGCCAGTCTCAATTCGCACCCATCACGGGTGCGTGGATTGAAACCGTAACGCTTAAAAATAACAGCTTGCTCAGCGCGTTTCGCACCCATCACGGGTGCGTGGATTGAAACATTATGAGCAATGATATTGACGCGCCTTGCTGTTCGCACCCATCACGGGTGCGTGGATTGAAACCAATATGAGGTAGGCTTTCATACTCTTTAACTTTTCGCACCCATCACGGGTGCGTGGATTGAAACTAGTAGCTCAGCAACCTCCTCAAGTAAGCAGCTTCGCACCCATCACGGGTGCGTGGATTGAAACAAAATTGACCGTATCTAAAGCTATCCGCGCAAACTTCGCACCCATCACGGGTGCGTGGATTGAAACTGAAATCTAGTGCCGGCCTTGACGAACTTGTCATTCGCACCCATCACGGGTGCGTGGATTGAAACAGTCGCCCACTTAATAGCTTTTTGTGCCAGCTCTTCGCACCCATCACGGGTGCGTGGATTGAAACGCAGACACAAGTCATTCAAGAAGAATTTAACACGCTTCGCACCCATCACGGGTGCGTGGATTGAAACATTTAACGACCTCCTCTGGTGCCTTTATGAGTTGTTCGCACCCATCACGGGTGCGTGGATTGAAACTAAAAACTGCTGCGTGGTCTGATAGTTGTTAGTTCGCACCCATCACGGGTGCGTGGATTGAAACGTGATAAGTAACGCAGAAAAAGCTAAATAAGCCTTCGCACCCATCACGGGTGCGTGGATTGAAACAACCCAGCCGATACCGCACTTGATTTGCGTCTCTTCGCACCCATCACGGGTGCGTGGATTGAAACATTATGAGCAATGATATTGACGCGCCTTGCTGTTCGCACCCATCACGGGTGCGTGGATTGAAACCAATATGAGGTAGGCTTTCATACTCTTTAACTTTTCGCACCCATCACGGGTGCGTGGATTGAAACTAGTAGCTCAGCAACCTCCTCAAGTAAGCAGCTTCGCACCCATCACGGGTGCGTGGATTGAAACATTGAGTGCGAACGCAGAGCACGCCAGCCAGCCTTCGCACCCATCACGGGTGCGTGGATTGAAACAACTGGCGTTGCGGCAGTAAATACGAGGCGTATTCGCACCCATCACGGGTGCGTGGATTGAAACGTTATAGTGCCCATTTGTACCATGCCAATATTTTTCGCACCCATCACGGGTGCGTGGATTGAAACTCGTTAGCGGATGCTCGCAAAAAACGTGCGGAGTTCGCACCCATCACGGGTGCGTGGATTGAAACATAGAGCTGTTGTGATCCTGCGTGGATAGATAGTTCGCACCCATCACGGGTGCGTGCAATTAAGCTATTAATAAAACTACAATTCTATAAGTATAAAATTATATATGCCGCCCACCAAACCCTTCCAAAAAAGCATTCACCGTCGCAGCAAAAGGGCTGTCATCTGTCATTGGTGTATGCTGATGAGTGACACGCTGCGTTTTTGGTAAAGCAAATGACGTACCATTAGCATGCTCTGAGCATACTTTTGGATAAATCTGTTGCCAGCGTTGATAAGTGATAGCCTCAGCGCGACTTCTGATGTCCCAAAACCCAACGCGCCGAGCTGTCTCATATATCACCGCATGATCAAAACGTTCAGATGCTGCCTCTAAGTACGCCTGACGCATATCTGGATACTCTTGCGTACTCTGATCGGCAAGTGCTAGCAAGTCGCGCGCTGAGCTTGGTGGCCATTCTTCAAGTATAGAGCGCTCTTTGGCTTGCTGCCACTGATCGCTTGTTGGCTGTAAGTGCAAGACCACCTTTGCCCACAGTATCGCTTTTTGTACTGGGTAGTCTGCCGCTTTGGCTTTTTTGCCAAAGTTAAGCTGCCATTCTCCAAACAGCTGTACGATCTCATGGGTTAGCGCCCGCAACTGCTGTTCGTCTTGCTGAGATTGACTATGCTGTCTCGTTGAAGAAGGCATCGACGCTTTGCTGTGTTTGTTCGATATAATGGGCAGCTTGTTCAAATGCGTTGTCAGCTTGGTGGTTTGCATAAGGTTTTGGTGCTGATTCATAAGCGCTTCCTTTGACGTTTTTATTTTTCTTGCGGTACTGATTATCGTTGCCAACCCATGCCACCAATACGTCATAGCGGCGCTCATCGGTTAAGATGGGTCGACCCAATAACTCTTGCTCTCCATAATAGTTTTTAAATGCTGTGACATGCGCCTCATAAGCATTACAGCTTAATTCTGGTACATGAGGTGCTGACTTCTTTAGGCGTTTATTAATATCGTCTCGTGATGGTGCTACCCAGTCTTTGATAGGCAAAAGATTGTCTTTCTTCGCTGAGTGAGAGAGAGAAGGTTTAGATGACGATGATGGTGACGGGCATTGCTCAGGCATCTCATAAGCATTGCTTGAGCATAAAGAATCAAATGCTTGGGGTGTGCTTATAGTCTGCTTATTGTCTTGAGCGTTTTTATGCCACCGCGCGTCAGCGGCCTTTTTGGCACGCTCAGACTTTGTTTTCTTATTACTGGTCGCTTGCTGCTTTTTGTCATCTAAATAAGGTGAATATAAACTGCCTTCATGGCTATGGAAAATATCTATGCTCAATATCAGCGTGATAAAAACCTTAGCTTTTGCCTTAGATAGGCCAGTGATTGCAGCGATGATGGTATTATCATGCGGTATCACGCCATTCTTCCAATAATCCATCATCAGCAAATGTAGAGCACCGATTTGCTCAGTACTAAAGCGCGTGGTCATCGCCAGCATCTCGCCGATATAGACCGGCAGCCAGATACCGACATCATCCGACTTACTCATAATCACTCCCCTTCTCATTTATGGATGTCATAAAAAATGCATCAGCGTTATCAAAACGATCAAAGCTGTCTTTAGCAAGGTAAAATAAGATGTCGATCTTATGCTGGTCATAGCACTGCATCTGTATAGGTACAACCTTCAGCTCACAAATGGCCAATAAGGTCGCAAACTGCTCAAGACGATTACCAGCTTGGCTGCTATCAAGCCAACGTCCTATGGTTGTGGCGTCGACATTGAGACTTTGTGCCAGATAACAGCGTTTATGAACGGCAACTTTTTGCAGTATGTCAGCTTGAATATTGCGTGAGTGTGCAAGGTGATTCTTAGATAATGAGTGCATAGTGACTCCTATGTGATACGGCTATTAATCAACAAATAAATATCATAATAACGTTAATACGTTATTTTAACAACGCTAAAACGTTATTTATTTTTACCATAATGAGCCATGAGTAATTCAAAGAGATAGGCTATGTTAAACACAGTAGGTGAAAGACTTAAAAAAGCACGTAAGCATGCAAAGATGACGCAGGTTGATTTGGCTAAAGCTGTGGATGCCAAACAAGGGGCTATATCTGACTTAGAAAACGGAAGAAATCACAGCTCAACCAAGCTGATACAAATGGCCTTATGTACTGGCGTTAACCCAGAATGGCTATCGACCGGCAAAGGTGAAATGTTAAACACGGAACAAAGAAATGGCGTATCTGCAAAAAATAGCGACACTATCTTATGCCCTGTTTATGGCTATGAAGAGTTTAAAAAAATCACAAGAGGTGAGCAGGTAAAGGGAGATATTTTCGAGCCAGTTAATGCGACTAATAATCAGCTATATTGGCTCATAATCGATGACGACGCGATGCAGCCTGTATTTAAGCCAAAGCACTTAGTTTTGATTGACCCAGCGCTGACCGCTGGCCCAGGTGATTATGTTGTAGCTATCGATGATGACGAGCAGGTTCTATTTAGAAAATGGCGCGATTGCGGCATTGACGACACACGAGGTCAAAACTACTCACAGCTGGTAGCGCTAAACCCCGACTATCCGACTCTTGATAGCCGGTTCACTGAGTTTGTCGTCTGCGGGGTCGCCACCGAACACAGAATCAAACTAAAATAAGCGGCGCGCGCTTATACTGATTCTGTCAATAAGTGATCACTCTCGATGGCCAGAGCATCATCAGTGATGAGCATTATATAGACAAAAAAGCGTAGCACAGGCGAGAACTGCCACTCACTTTTATTGCGCTGAGACTCTCGCGTATCTGGCGTGGCAATACCCACCTGAATAGTCCCGATATCTGCTTTATGAATACGCCTGACTTTATCATCAGTAATATCAGCCATTATTGACTTACCGTTTTCATTACTCGCGATAAGCCAGTTTTTGGCAGGCAGCAGCTGTGTGGCAAGAGCGATAAAACGCTGTAGCAGTTGCGCTTCCTTATAAGGAAAAGACACGAACGCTCTGCTGCTCGATAAGTGCTGTCGGCATACCCTTATAAACCACTGCCAGTCATCCATTGAAGCGCGGCGCAGTATCAGTGCGCTGTTTTGGAGCGATGACAATAGCCGAAAGTCACTTTGGTATTGAATACGGATAGGACTGATACTTTCAGGTTTTGTAAACCTGCCCTGCCCTCTACTCGACGTAATCTTAGCGACCGTGCGCGCTCTATCAACGATAATAGTGGCATCATAAATATCGATATTGGTGACCAAAGCGGCGTTTTTTACTGACTCATTTTCATCAATGAGCCGTAACAGCGCCCAAACCCGATTGATACCATAACGCATAAACAGATTGTCAGAGGACACACTAGATGCGATTGACGGTATTGATAAGTCCGTAAAATACTTTGGTGAGGCGCGTTTGTGGTGAACGATATGTCTTAATAATAGCGCGCGGATACTGGGCAGGCTCACGCTATCGTTTTGAATAATGGCATGGTTTTGTTTCAGTTGTTTGTTACCAAACCCAGTAATATTATTGATGGCTTGAGTTGGCAGCTTAATATTAGCAAGGCTTAGCTTATAAGTCGCCATGAGCATGGCAAAATGATGATAATACTCAAAGCTGCGCTGCGGCGATAAATGACCCATGATGCCAGATAACGCATACCAGCGATCTTGCGCGTGGATGTGTTCGCCCAATACGCCAGACTTGATACGTAAAACATCTTGCTCGCTGTAGTCCGTTAACGCGCGCGTTAGCTCAGTATCCCCGCATAACGCCAATGCCAAATTGCTAACCGCCGTATGCCGAAACGCATGAAAGGTATGGTTTAGCGCGTCATCGTCTATTGAGATGTTTTTTAAAATACGCCCAAGCAGTTGTAGCGGCACATGATCATCAATCGGTTGCTGTGATGAGGATAAACTAAATATAAAATGATTGGGATTGATACCAATATTGCTTTGGACATATCTGATAAAAAATGCCAGCTCATCTGGCTGCAATAGTGCAAAAATAGGAATACGGCGGTTGCTGCTGGCTGTCTTTAAGCCGCGATGACTGTTACTGCGAACCACCAATGATGGCGTCAACGCGTCCAGCCCCTCGATATCAATAAACCTCAAGCCCAAAAGCTCTTTTTTGCGCATGCCAGTGCGGTATACCAAGATAAACATCAGCGCTAGCATCTCACGCTCTAATATATCCACACCGGTCAAAATCTGCTTAATCAGCGCATGATATATCGGCGGTGATACCAGCTCAGCCCGCACGCGGCGTCCACCTTTTTCATAGGGGATAACAGTATGAGCAAAGCCATAATGATCATGTGCAAAGTTATGTAGCGCTTGTAACCGCTTAGCATAATAAGATACGTCATTATGATGACGAGAAACCGTTTTATACTCTAAAATATCCTCATAGAGCATCTCAAAATCTTCAGAATCGAAAGACTCAAGGTTCTGACTTTCAGTAAAATACAGCCATTCATAACCAATGCTTTTTACATAGTGCAAAACAGAGGAAGGTTTTGGGGCTTTAGATGAGGTATTGGTCAAAAAATCTAATATCCAATCTAAAAGTATACGTGCATTTATGGCGCTGTATTGCTGACGTCGCTTTTCAATTCTTTCAATCAGTGTGGGCGGCGGGGTTTTTGATTTCTTGTTTTTGAGTGATTCTGCTTGCTTAAAGTCTTTTGAGATATCAGCAATTACGTCTGAGTGCCGTACCTTTTTGTTATGTTGACTCTGATTAGCATTTTTATTTTTTGGAGTGGATGCTTGAATAGACAACTTTAGAACGTCATCCAAATCATAAACATGATCAGTGTTCTGATAGGTAGGGCTTAAAAACTGCTCAAAGCTTACAGCTGTCAAACCTGCCGTGTTTTGTCTACCGCAAAGCACAGTCACTAAGGCCTGATCGATGTTGACGCCCTCTATCAGCTCCCAGTGGTAGCTTGCATAAAATAAAAACTGAGTGAATGTTGGCACGTACAAATCAAGCGGCTTTGCAATCGTTGCCAAAACACTCATAAGACAGTGTTCTGCGCTTTTGATATCATTTTTGTATGTATCTTTGTGCTCTTTTTGATAGCGGATAAGCCAGCACTGACTGACCAAATCAACGATAATCTGCTGGGTGTTGTACAGCTGATTGTGCGAGTCATCACGCTCATTACCGTAGCGCTTTTGCGCAAAACGCGGTGATATCAACAGCCGCTGATTGATAAAGGGCTGATATTGCCGAGCAAGTAATGCTTGTAACCAACCCTCAAGCATTGGCTTACTATTAATACCGCCATAAATCACGCCTGAAAATATTAGCCATCCTAAAATCTCATCCTCACTATAGTTTGCGGTATTTTGCCAATGATTATGAGCTGCAGATACGAGTGCATTAATCTGCTTACCTCGGGTCACCCAGTCTTTATTAATAGCGAGCGGATTGTATTTGCTAGCAAATGAGACGGTAATATTGGGATAAATAAAATCTGCCAGCATAAAATGCTTATTTTGATAGTCAATAAAGCGATTGGCCGTTTTATAGTCACGTTTTATTTGCTTTTTTGTGTGGCTTTTTTTTGATATATGATCATGGATATAGTCTTGAAAGACCTCAAACCCTGCCGAATTGATCGGAGTCACTTGCTCATTTAAGACCGTATAAAATGCTTTTATGAGAATATCCCAGCGTAACCAGCGCCGATCGATACGACCCTTACTATTGATAATATGAACGGTATCAGAAACTGGTAGAAAGGTGTGCTTGCGATAGTCGCAGGCTTTACGGCAGTACTTATGCGTTCTTTTTACCTTACTCAAATCATCAGGATAGTCTTGCCGTAATTGCTCCCATTTTGTTTGCAGATTAGCCAGTAGCTCAATCTCATACTTACGAGCTTCGCCACTTTGTACCAGAACATCAGAATATGGCACATAACGCTTTTTTCTACCGTCAAACTTGGCAAGCTTACTAATGATGTTTGGCAGCTCTACACTGTTTATAATGATTGGCAACATGACGCACCCCTATCAATGCTTATCTCATTTAAACCTAGCATCACCGCTATGCGCTCAAACGCATGACTGACACTTTTTATCTGAGACTTGCTCGATGATGAGAAACGGCCAAGTACTTGTTGTCGGGCTTTTTCATGACCGATTACGGCATTAATAAGTGCTAGGTCCACACCCAGTTTTTCAAGCTGGCTGCGTACAAAATGACGCGTCCAATATGGGTTTTCATCAATGATTGATTTGGTCATCTGATAAGCATCGCCGCGTTTGATAAGGGTTAAAGCATCAAAACTATCAGACAGCAATCGAAGCAGCGCCACGTCATCACCTAAGCGTATCGCATCGATGTCTGCGCTAATGTCATGTTTTAACGAGTTGCTCAGCTGATAATCTATCAAATAGTTTCTATAATCGTTCAGATAGCGCTGTAGCGTCGGACACAGAGGAATCAGTCTGTGACTTTGTACTTGTTTGACAGGCTTGTCATCAATCAGCAGCCACCCTGATGCCAGATCGATATCACTCATGCGCCCAATGCCATTGTTTGGACGTACGCCTGTTAAAAGGCAAAAAACAAACCATGTAAAAATACTGATTCGATTAAAGTGTGTGTCGGCGTCAGGGCTGGTATTTGCCCACTCAAAAATTTTATTCATTGTGCTACGAGCATACTCAGGCGTGAATGCAAACACGGAGCCTACGCTGTATTTATGCCAAGGCGTAATATATGAGCTGTCAAAACTGCCGCCATTATTTAACACCTCAAGTGATGACTTGTAATGCGCAAAAATCTCTTCGCTACGATGACCACTGTAGTACATAGCAGGTGCATTTGGTGCGGGCGTTCGGCAAATCAGATCGGCAATATGCGCGTGACTATCGGCAGTGTAGCGCGTCAGCACAATAGGTAGCGCCATCTCGATTCGACTCACTGACAGATAAGGCAGACCGATTTGCGTACGCAGCTGCTTAGTGTAGGCATTGATATCGTCAATCGATGGCAAATCCTCTCTTAACAAGTTATTAATCAGCCATTGCGGCAGGGGAATTTTAATCACATCGAACTGATTGTCATGTTTGGCATCATCAAAGCTGCCACTGCGCTTAGTGATACCCAATTGATGCTGAATATAACTGCGCTGAGTGCCTATTTTAAAAATACCAGGATGACCGATATAACCTGATATCAGTAAAGACTCAACAGGTAACGCGGTGATCATAGACAACAATAAAATGCTAGCGCAGCTATGGTAGCTAGCGTCTATAGAGTTGGCGTCTTGGTGCAAAACAGCAAAAATGGCTTGATAGCTGTTTTTGGGTAGGGCGCGTGTGTTTGAATTAAGCGCTAAATCATTTTGAGCAATATGGTTTTGTTGTAGGGATAAATCGATGGTTTGGAGTGGCACAGAAGGCACTGACGTTGCTAGATTTTCATTTATGCTCTCATAGCGGATAAATGACGGCTCATAGTGATCAAGAATTTCCTCATGACTGGTGACAAGACCTGCATGCATTTCAGTTTGCGGCGTATAATTTTGGGACTGCAGCGCGGGCATTTTATGATTAAAATTGTGATCGTTATCTAAAAATAGTTGAGGTTTTTTCTTCTTGAGGTTTGGTGATATATTTGATTCAGCTGCCAAATTGATAGGTTTGATGTGTTTGGCAGGTTTAATCTTGATACGCTGCTTTAGGTAATGCGCGTCCCTATAGGCGTTAATGATTTTACTAATCTGACTGATCAAAGGTTTTATCAATACTAGCTTATCAATTTCAATCTCAGCCTGACTCTCAAGTTTTACTAAAATGTTCTCTAACGAGGTTAAGATACCGTTTGCACTCATTGTTGGCATATCGGGTAGCTCATCCCAGATCCAAGTCCGCTTATTAGATTCTGAAAACTGCGCTAATTTAAACTGCATGAGCATATTATTGGTATGCGTTTTTTTATTGTGATGCATAAGTAATACAGCAGTATGCATAGCAATCGCTAGCCACAATAGTTTCTGCTGAGCGTTTCTTTGACGTGTTACAACGATATCCTGCATTAAAATCAGCAATTGCATGATGAGTGGTTTTTTAGCCAATGCAGATTTACTGATTTCCATCTCATAACGTACCACAGGTCTGAGCACTAATACCTGAATAATTGTTTCAATTAAAACGTCCTGATCATCTGTGCCGTGATAGCTATCTTGTATGACTATCACGACATCTATGATAGCTTGCAGCGCAGCTTTTCGATGATTAAAACCATCGTCGATTTTTAAACCTTTTATCGTATTTATAAGGAGATGTCTATTAAGAGGCTCACTTAATTTATAGTTATTTTGCGCCATTTTCTGCCCCTTTTTTACAGCGCTTATAATAGGTCTGCTCGCTTATACTGATAAGATGACAAAAAGTGGGTATAGAAAAGATGTTTTTTTCGAATAACTGCTGGTTGAGCTCTGGGGTTAAAAACTCATTTATATCTTTATAGATCGCCTCAATATCTAATATTTTTTGATACCTGGTAATAATATCAATGAGCTCATAAAACACAGTGTCGATACGGAACTGATTCTCACTGATTTGTATAACTGATATCATCTGGTTCAATAATTGACTGGAATCGACTATTTTTAAGGTATGAAAAACCTCAAAATTATTGACTAAAAAAACCTTTTTGCCTTCCTTTATAAATAGTGTGGGGTTGGAAAAGCTTATCTTTTGATAAGTAAATAGCTGATTAGACGCCTGAATCTGTGGTCTAATAAGCCGATTGTAGATATCAAATAAGATGCTACTGACTGGAAAAATAATGATCGGCTGTTTTTTTAGTTTGGCAATAGAAACGTCATCCATGTTTACCTCTCTTTAATTTTGGGTTACCTCCACTCTGACTATACGATTAATGTTGGCCGGATGAAACAGTCGACAGGATTGCATGCGTCAACTGGTGTCGCCTATTTTCAGTACGTAATTTTGCGAATGGTTTAAAAAACGAAAACCTGCCATTTGGGCAGGTTTGATAAATGACATTAGATTTAAAATAGGCGTGAATAGTATGGGTTTTCGATTTAGAAAAAGTATTAAATTAGCGCCTGCGTACGCCTTAATATCACTAAAAAAGGGACGCGAGGTACGGTAGATATGAACCGCCCCGTGATTGTCGGAGACCTAACCTCCTGAGAGAATACGACAATGAAAACACGAAACTACACTCCTGAGGTTAAAGAACGCGCCGTTCGAATGCTTATTGAAGCGTTGGGTGATTACCCCTCCACATGGTCAGCTATTCAAGCCATTGCTCCTAAGATTGGCTGCACGCCTGAAACCCTGCGTTCCTGGCATAAGAAGCACATCGATAAAACCATACCAGCTAATATTCAAGCTCAAGATCAAGCTGCACGTATTGAAGAGCTTGAACGCGAGAATAAAGAGCTCAAGTAAGCCAATGAAATCATTCGTAAGGCTGCTGGTATTGAAGCCTAGGCGGAGCTCGACCGTCCACCCAGATAATGTTTCAGTTTATTGATGACTATAGAGGCAGTTATGGGGTCGAGCTGATTTGTAGAGTACTACCGATTGCCTCGTCAACCTATCATCGTAAAAAATATTTAGCTAATAATCCTGAAAAGCGTTCACTGCGCAGTCAGCATGACGACTATTATGTCAGCGAGGTTAAATGTATCTGGCAGGACAGTAAATGCCGTTATGGTGCCCGTAAGGTTTGGCAGCAGATGAAGCACGCTGTACGGTAGAGCGATTAATGATGCAGCATGGCCTACAAGGCGTTTGGCGCGGTAAAGGTAAAATAACAACTCACAGCCGTGATGATCAAAAGTGTGCTGATGACTTGGTTAATCGTAAATTTAGCGCTCATCGTTCTAATCAGCTGTGGGTGGCGGACTTTACCTATATCAAGACGACAAGCGGCTGGGTCTATACCGCTTTTATTATTGATGTATTTGCTCGCGCTATCGTTGGCTGGAAAGTATCCAATCGTTTGAACACCTATATGGTAATAGCGGCATTGAACCAAGCAATAACAGACAGGAATAATTCCAAAGACGTCATTCATCACAGTGATCGAGGCGTTCAGTGTTTATCCATTCGCTACACAGATAAGATGGCTGACTGCGGTGTGATTGCGTCTGTTGGCACTACGGGTGATTCTTATGACAATGCACTGGCTGAAACGGTCAATGGGCTTTACAAGTCTGAGGTGATTCATTATTTAAAGCAGAACTGGACTGGCATTAACGATATTGAACTGGCGACCCTTGAATGGGTGGATTGGTTTAATAAAACCCGTTTGCATAGTACGATTGGATATGTGTCACCCTTTGAGTTTGAAAAGTGGTATTATGATAATTTAAATCTATCAGGCATCGCTGCCTTACTCAAATAAATCAGCCTCCGATATAGTCGGGGCGGTTCATGTAGTGGTCAACTAATTTAGGACACCTGATAAGAGGTTTTTGTTAAAGTAGCGTTTCTCTTTTTCTAGCGGTGTTAAATAGTCATTAAAACGGTGTGGTCTCACTGACTGATAATAGCCCCAAATATAATCAATAATGGCAGTCCGAGCTTCAGCAATATTCTCATAACCGCCCTTTGGCATCCATTCTGTTTTAAAGCTCCTGAAGAACCTTTCAGTTGGCGCGTTGTCCCAACAGTTACCTTTTCGGCTCATGCTCTGCTTCATGCCATTACAACTTGCCACGGATTCAGCAAACTTCTTGCTAGTGTAATGGGTGCCTTGATCAGAGTGAAACAACACCCCACTTGGCTTTAAGCGCGACTGATACGCCATCTGCAGCGCTTTGGTTGTCAGCATACTGTCAGGCGAATCTGATACAGCAAAGCCAACAATACGACGAGCATATAAATCTAAAACGATAGCTAGGTAGCACCAGCCGCCTTTAATGCGAACATAAGTGACATCACCTGTCCAGACATGATTGGGCGATGTGGGGCTAAAGTTACGGTTCAGTATGTTGTCATGAGCTTTGTGTTCTTCATCACAGTGCTTGTATTTATGCGTCTTTAACTGACAGCTTTTAAGCCCCATGCTGCTCATAAGTTTACCTACCATATAACGGGTCAGCTTGATGCCGTGTTCATTCATTAGTATAGCGGCAATGCTGCGAGCGCCTGCTGAGCGCTTTGAGTCGTTAAATATTTGGCGGACTAATGCTTTAGTTTTGACGGCTTCAAGGCTGATGGGCTTGGGCTTTAGTCCATAGTAGTAACTGCTCCTCAATACCCCAAATAACTTGCATAAAAGGCTTTTACTGGCCTGTTTGTCTTGCTCTGCAAGCTTGCTTATCAGCGATAGCCGTTCAGGCTGTCCAAGGCCAGCAGAGCAGAAGCCTCACTCGAGCATAGCTCTCGTCTTGCGTCGGGACGAAGCAGTGCTTCGTTTTATCCCTCCTCATTTAAGATGTCGCGCTCCATAGTCAGCCGCTTAACCTGCTTACGCAATTCTTGAAGCTCGCGCTGTTCATCCGTTAAAGCGTTGCCGACTTTAGGCGCTTGGCCACTCATTTCTTGACGGTATTGACTCAGCCATTTCTGCAGGGTAGATTTGCCAATACCCAGTGAGCTTGCCACATCAGGTATGGTGCGGTTGTGATCAGTGACTAAGCTAATCGCTTCTAATTTAAATTCTCGGGTATATTGGTTGCGTTTGTTGGTCATACTATTTTCCTTCTTTGGGTTAGTATAGCCTCTTAGCAGTTGTCCAATTTAATTATGCCACTACATCATTACCTATTGTACTGACAAAAGCGATGATACCAGAACCACCCATTTTATCAGTATAGCCTCTTATGCGCTGTCCAAGTTTATTATGCCACTACAGTTAAAGCCATGGGCGGTAAACTGTACCTTGAAGTGGAGTTACTAATAGGGAGCACATTGGCCTTATAGACTAAAAATGCGGTTCAACAATCGAAAAAGACGCTATCCGGCTCGGATAGCGTCTTTTTTAAATATGTGCTGTTTATAAAAACAGTACTTCTTCACTTACAATAAGTATTAAACAGTACGCCTACGGCTTTACGAGGAATATGATCAGTCCAACCTTCATCGCCAAGTCCAGGGCCATATTCACCACCAATTGCCATAGAGTCTTTTAAACTGATACGCTCGTTGTCACCCCTTTCAATATATGAATTACGAGGGTTTTGACAGTTGAGAAAAACTAGGTCTTCAAAGGCTTCACCGGGAAAGGCATAACCGGCGCCTCTAACGCGAGCTAATGCATACTTTACTTTACCATTTTCTCTAATGATCGTATGTGGACTTGTGTAGTAAGTTTCGTTCTTTATCTCAGGTGAGCTCTCCCAAATTTGTGTCATTTCGGCATTAGGTTTTTCTGCTTTACCAAATTCAGAATAAGAATAAACGTCTATATAAGGCACTTCATCAGGGTATTTGTTTTCATGCAATGTGGCATCTGCGCTGACCTGACCACTTATTAGACTAATACCTAAAACAGCAAGGCCAGTAATCGATTTTTTCATAATAACGTCCTGTATTTAATTTCTAGATCAAGGATTTCAAATATCAACGCCACATAATACTAAATTATTGTTTAATAATGCGAGATTTTTTCTAATTCTTTTACAGTATATCTGGTGTACACATATTGGGCTTTATTTCCTTGGCAACATCAGCAATCAGCTGACGCGAACATTTAGCCATCACTTGTATCTCAGAATAGCTGTGACCCGCTTTTAATAGGCTTGCAATAATCTTACGCTTCTCCATATCTTTCCTGCGTCCTGAATACTTACCTTCTGCCTTAGCACGAGCAATACCTTGCATCTGACGGTTACGGCGATCCTCATAATCTTTTCGAGCAATGGCTGCGAGCATATCCAGCATCATTGAGTTGATGGCTTGCAATATACTGCTCATAAATTCAGTGCTGCTTTCAGATTGAAGCGCCATATATGAGGTCGGCAGCTCTTTTGATACGATAGATAGCTTTTTTTCTGATAGCATTCTTTTGAGCGTATCCCAATCAGCTTGGTTCAAACGTGCCAAGCGATCAATCTGCTCAACTAAGATCACATCGCCCTTATGAGCATCTTCAATCAGCTGCATAAGCTTGGGTCGCACCAAAATAGCTCCTGATTCGTTTTCGACATAGAAGGCAGCAATTTTATGACCATGATTAGTAGCAAACTGTATGAGCTCGTTTTTGGCACGCTTGGCATCTTGCTCTTTGGTTGACGCTCGTAGATACGCTCTAATAAACATAAACACCTAAAATAGTCTGTTATAAGTGGTTCCATTATAGCAGTCTGTTTTAAGTGGTCTGTTAATAGGTTTGAAGGGTCAAATAGGTGGTTCCCTTGGGGTATACCCTTATTTACTGACCAGTTTTATGAGGCCCCTATAATGCTGCCACCCCAAACAACCGACCAATCAATGATGTTGCGACCATAGCGAGCACACCCCATATCACAACTCTAGACGTAGCAGGAATAACAGGGGCACCGCCCAAGCGCGCTGATATTATGCCAAGTAGCGCTAAGCCTACTATCGTTAAAGTCGCGAGTGACCAAACCAGTGTTTGTGCTGGCAAAAGTAAAATACCAATAATCGGTAATATGGCGCCCGCAATGAATGACAATCCAGAAGCAACTGACGCATGAATCGGCTTAGCTTGACTCAGATCTGTCAAACCAATCTCATCTCGGGCATGCGCCTCTAGTGCATCATGCTCAGTCAAAGCTATGGCAACTTGATGCGCTAAGACATGATCCAGTCCACGTTTCTCATAAATTTTGGTGAGCTCAAATAGCTCGCGCTCAGCATTATGAGTCAGTTCATGCAACTCTTTATCCAGATCCGCTTTTTCGGTATCAGCTTGAGACGATACTGAAATATACTCACCAGCTGCCATCGATAGAGCACCTGCGGTTAACGCGGCCATCCCTGTCAATAGCAGTGTTTGACTATTTGCACTTGCTGCAGCGACACCGACTAATAGACTCGCGGTTGAAATCAGTCCATCATTGGCACCAAGTACTGCTGCCCTAAGCCAATGATTGCGATTGCTTAGATGAGCTTCGTCGTGAATAGAATGATGCATAGCATAGATACCCTCAAACGATTTAGACATAAATTAGAATATGTCAGTGTAGCCTATAATGACACACCAATTTCCACATAGTTACCTTGCTTGCTTTAAAGCGATTATTCGATAGGTTATTAGTAAAAAGACTATTGTTTGACTGCCGGCATAAAATAATAACAAAGGCAGCGCGCGACTGTCTGAGCCCACCATAAACACATGAATACTGATGAACATATACGCCATAAAGGTCAAAAAGTGTAGCCAGCGCCATGCTGATTGACCAATATACTGCTTAATATAAAAACTAAACGCACAGATAAATAAGAACCAAAACCCCAACTGCCCCAAGGCCACGCCCACACGCTCAGTCTGAAAACCAAAAGGCATTAGCACCTGCCATAAGTTCAGATTTAAGAAATTATCTGCTAATAAGATACCAGCATGAAACGCGGCAAAGCCTACGGCAATCAGGCTTAGATACTGATGTAAGACAAATACCCGCGCTGCATTAAAGCGCTTGCCTAAACGAGTGCTTAACAACAAGCCAAAAATGACTGCCAACCAAAATAACGTATAAGCGATAACACCGCTTGCCCGTGATAAATACCAAAAGTGTTTATCTGTGCTGGTCAGTAGCTGAGATACCGTCTCTCCCCAAGTTAACGACGCATAACCACCAACTCCGATAGCAATGCTTAACGTTAAGCCAACCCATAGAGCCTGAGTGAGAACATTAGTATTGGAAGCAGTATGACTGCTGGTAGGATGGTCTGTATGCATGACTATGCTCCTATGAATGGCTTTACTTAATGTATTGATATCTAGCGCATGTCGCGTGATAAATTAACTAGCAAGCAGGTTTGGACGCATGGCAGAAGTCACCATCACTTTGTTATCCCTATCTATTAACAACGCCGCAATATGGTGTTTGTTGAGCCACGCCACGGCTGCTTTAACACCAAGAAGCACGCAGTATTTGGCGTATACCTCCGCCGTCATCGCATCTTTCGCCAGTACCGTTGCAGTTAGGACGTCACTTGTTACTGGACGCAAGTCATGCGGATGGATCAAATGATGTTGCCAGCGGCCGTCGTGCAACCAGCGACGATAATCTTGCCCAGATGTGGCGACAGCCCCAGAGCTGAGCTTGAGGATCGCCACATCTTCATCATTGTGAACGTGCTCACTATTGGCAAAATACGGCTTGGCAACAGCCACTCCCCAAGACACCGGTTTATCTGTTGGGTTTTTTGGAACACCAATCGCGATATCCCCACCCATATCGACTAAGCAGGGAATATGCCAGTCATGAACTCGGCTAATATTTTCCGCCAACTGCATGGCGCACCACCCTTTGACATATCCATTCAAATCCAGTGCCATGCCAGCTGGCAGATATACTTGATGTTGTCTGTCAGCTAACTGGCGAAGCTGAATACCTTCTATCTGCTGATTGGCATGGTTAGCACTTGTCGTGTCTTGCACGTTTGTAGGGGTGCTTACGCTAGTAACAGGTAATGATGGCACAGACATTTTGGGCAAGGTCTCAAATGAATGCTTATAGCCTGCGTCCCATAGAGGGTGCAATAACGTTGGTGTTACTAAGCCTTGAGTCTTTGAGACAAAGTGAATGGCACGCTGCAACACCTCAAATAATTCTGAACTCACCTCAGACCATTGGTCGCCACGGTTATTCAGTCTCATAAGCTCACTGCTGTCATCAAAACGACTGAAGATATGTTCCCAGTCAGCTAAGCGCTGCTGAATATCGTTTGTCAAAAAAGCGACTTGTTGGTCTATTCTCATTTGTGAAGGTTGCGCGCTCAGTCTTGTGGTATTTAAGCTAATTTGAATGTGACAACCCATGGCAAACAGTTTAATCGTTGCCAGTTGCGGTGTTGTTTGATTGGACATATTTGTGTGCATTCAAAGCCCTCCCTTGACTAAACATTCAAACTAAATAATCTGTGGTTTTTCTTATTTATTGAGAAGATCGCGTACGAGCGACAACCCTTATTACCTCAACAGGTGCGACTGCATTGACCTGTCGCAATTGATTGATATCAGCGATGGGCGTTGGCGTGACTGCCCTTTCATCAGACTCAGCAACAGCAGTGCTTATAATGGCAGTGCTCACAGGGGCAGTTTTTTGTTCTTGATTGAGTAGTACCAGCCATCCTGCCATAGTACCTGCAATCGAGACCATCATAATGCTGCTTTTAAGAGCGGCAAAAGGATCTGCTTTTTTAGCCGTTTTTTTGACGGCTGGTGTCGAATGTGATTTGGTATTAGTCATCGTATTCCTCCTCATCATGTTGCTGATAGCTCATGGCGATTAGGCGATCATTCTCTTTATAGTATTTTTTATCGTGTGCTTTGCGATGTTTATCCTCTTTACGTTTATCATCATCGTGGTGCTTATCTTCATAATCGTCATCGTCAAATCTCTCAGCACGATAGTCATTGGTCGCAACCGGATTCAGTACAGTGCCGACACTGGCATCAATATAAGTAGCGCCGCTGTCTAATAGCACCTCATAAGCGACGGTGCCGTTATAATTGACGAGCTCGGGTGAAGCCTGCAATACTGAATTGGGCGCGTCTTGCTGCGCAAGCGCAGTTGCTTGCGTGGCTGTGAGTGCCGCCAGAGGTGATGGATTGGCAAATGGGGATTGCGTGAGAGGGTTTGCCACGGCTTTAAAGGACGATAAATCAGAGGATATAGAGGTAATGTCAGTATTTTGACTCATGGCATTCGCAGCTGATAGTGCGTCATCAGCGCTGGGCGACTGGACAGATAAGGCGATAACGCCACCAAAAAACACTAATGAGGTTGCACCAACAGTCAATAATAAGGGTTTTAATAGAGGTAGGCTCATAAGATTGTACTCCGTCTATATTATTAGGGAATACAACTAGCATACGGGGTAAATATTAACTCAACCTTAAGCCCACGCCGATTAATTTTTATCGTTTTATCAGATGCTTGATATCGCTTTTTTATGTCTTATCGTGACGATAAAGCCAGTTTCTGGTTGAGAGCGGTTAGCAAACTCTAACGTCAGACCGTGCAGCTCTGCTATTCGATTGGCAATGGATAGCCCAAGACCGCTACCTAATTGGCTTTGACCTGCTGGGCGATAAAAGCGCTCGCTTAAGCGCGTCAGTTGTTCTGGCTCGACGCCACTGCCATTATCGACCACTCTAATAGCATTGGTGTCGAGCTGAAGTTCAATCAAAGCGCCCTCGGGACAATAGCGAATGGCATTGTCCAACAGGTTACGGATGAGCAGTTTGAATAAAATTGGATTGATAAGGATGGGTAGAATATCAGCAGGATTGTCACAGTTCACAGTGCGTTTTAATTGCATGTGCTTTTCACGAGCCAGCCGATTGACATCACTGAGTACAATATCCGTTAGCATCAACCAATCCGGACTTTCTAATTGCTCAGGAGGTAATTGTTGTTGCGGTTCTATTTTGGCTAAAATCAGCAGTTGATCGACCAAATGAGTGGCCCGCTCAATGCCATTGCTAATGTTTTGGGCATGATAGAACAGCTGATTATCGTCTTCTACGCCAGATAACTGCAATATCTGCTGCTGTAACAAATCAGCTTGTAGCTTTAACGCCGCAAGCGGGCTTCTAAGCTCATGTGAGGCATCGGCGGTAAAGCGCTGCTCACGTGCTAGGGTATCCGCGACTTTTACAAACAAGACATTTAAGGCGCTCACTAACGGTTGGATCTCTTTGGGCACGTCCGCTGTGATGGGGCTATCATCTTGCGGTTGACGCTGTTCAAGCGCACTACTAATCTGAGTTAACGGCATAAACCCCCGCCGGATCAGCCACACCACCAAACCCATAAATGCAAATAGCCCAATCAACATCGGCAGCACTTGCACGGACATGGCATCAGTAATCATCTCTCGGCGAGATTTGAGGTTCTGTCCGACGGCAATGACCCGACCTTCATAGTCATGATCATCATGGACGTAAAATAAACGCCAGCGCTTACTAAAAGGGTTGAGGCGCTGATAGGCAGAATCATGCTCTTCTAAAAACCCATGCTGGTCTGGCAAAAAAGCAAATGATTGACCATTTTCATCAGCCATTAATAGACGGCCTTTTTTATCCCAAATGGCAAAGCCCATATAGTCATCCTCAGCCTCACCAAGATCACCTGATAGCTGCTTACTTTTTAACGCATAGATTTTGGGCGTGTGCTTTTTGTTATCATCCCTTTGCCTATGATGGTCTTTATCGTCCTCTTCTTTGGGGGCGACCCCTATTAAATAACGGGCAACTTGAGTGATTTGGGTGTCATTCATCTCATTGATTTCGTGCCAAAGCTTCCACGCAATAAAGCTTGAGGTAAGCACCCACAGCAAAGGTAAACCAATCAGTAGCGATGTTAATAGCCGTTGCTGAATACTTTTCATAGGCTCACCAAGTAGCAGACAAAGTGGAGGCACCAAAAACAGACCGTTGAATGCCTAACGGTGGTTAATGGTGGTTATGGACTGGATTGAGATAGTAGCCAATACCGCGTTTGGTCAAGATAAAATCATTGCCCAGTTTTTTACGTAAATGATGAATGTGTACTTCAATGGCATTGCTTTCGATATCTTGTTGCCACCCATATAGCTTGTCTTCTAAGCTTGCGCGGCTGTGGATTTGCTTAGGGTGGGTCAGCATTTGCTCTAAGATTGCCACTTCTTTGATGGTTAATTCTACCATTTTGCCTTGATAAGAGACTTGCTGATTCTGAGGCTGATAGGCCACTTCGCCATAACGGACTTCAGGTTGACACCGACCTTGGCTGCGTCTCATCAATGCTTGTAGACGGGCAATCACCTCATCTAATGCAAATGGCTTCACCAAATAATCATCAGCGCCGGCATTGAGTCCTGCCACACGATTGGCAATCGCATCGCGAGCGGTGATAATCAATACTGGCGTATCTATGTGTTTTTCCCGCCAGTTTTTTAGGACGGTCATGCCATCACCTTTTGGCAAGGTCAAATCCAGCAGTACCGCATCAAACATGCCATCTTGCAGCGCCATCTCACCTTGCTTGGCATCACCAAACCAATCCACCATCATGCCATGACTTTTTAAGCCAAGGACAATTCCATCAGCGATGGTGCTGTCGTCTTCTATCAATAATATGCGTGCCATAAGTGCTCCATCGCTTGACTTATTTCATAGTAGTCGGCTTGTCTGTCACCGTTTTTTTGCCCGTTATCATTGATTTAATGAGGTTTTGGCGTTGCCAGTAACTCATGGCAATCGCTGCGATGATATGTAGAGGAACCAGTAGATATAAGCTGTTTGCTAATAACTCATGAATCTCTTCAAGCACCTCTTTATCACCAAACAGCCCTGCTTCCATCAGATAACCGGTTAGTCCTAACCCTATAGTCACAGCCCATAACGATAACATCATCAGTGCGGCCAAGGGGTTATGACCAAGATTCTGCTCATCAACGCGTCGAACGCTTAAATCTGATACATGCCGTTTGAGTCGTTTTGGTGTGGGGAAAAAGCCAGTAAAGCGTGCATAGCGCGTGCCAACCAGACCCCAAAGTAAACGTATGACCACCAGTCCCAAAACGGTATAGCCGACATACTCATGCCACTCACCACCATCTTCGGTAAAAAACAGATTAGCAATAATACCAGCTGCGACTGTCCAATGAGTCACTCTTACTAATAGGTCCCAAACTTTTACTTGCCTCGCTTTAGGCATGTTCGGTACATGTGCAGAAGAGTCGTCCCAATTAATGATGTCTTTTTGGCTCATGGTTGTCACTCCTTAATCATTTGTTTGTTTATTGACAACACCCGCTGCTAAACACTGAAAATCAGCAAGATATCGTAAGCAGACGAGATATCACATCATCTGCCTTATCGCTATTACAACAAACAAATCTTAAGGTGAGCTTAGGACGTTAAAACAGGTAAATCATTGTGCAGCGAACCGGTAGCCTACGTCGTGCCATATACACCACTTAAGAATTATTTAAGAATCAGGCTGTATTATTAGCCATACTTCTCAATAAATACCTACTTGTTAAATCAAGCTTTCTTAACGGCAATAAAATAATTTTTCGGGAGATTCTTATGGCTTTAAAGTCATGGCAAGTGATCGGTAGTGTCGTACTGATCACTTCAATCACTGTACTCATGCAAATTTCCTCTGAAACGTGGATCACATCAGCAACAGTCAGTTTGATAATGGGTGCTTCGGCTTTAGCGTGCATGGCAAGCTCATGCATACTCGCTAGCCGTTGGCACGGTATTGAAAGGCTCTTTGGCGGTCTGGACAGGGTTTATGAAGCGCATAAGTGGATTGCTATATGGGCACTTATTTTCGCTGTCTATCATTTTGTCTTCAAAGCCAAGCTAGACGCTTGGGATCTTGCGCCCATTTTGGAGTTGTCCAAATATTGGACGCGTTTGATGCGTCAACTCAGCCTTGTCGCGTTAGGTCTGATTATACTACTGGCGCTGAATCGCAAAATCCCGTATGGCAACTGGCGTTGGTTGCATAAGTTCTCAGGCCCACTTTTTTTAATCGTTATACTACATTGGCTGAGCTTTGAGTCTCCCATCACACTGACTAGTCCAGCAGGTATTTGGTTAGCACTACTTTGTTCTGTAGGCGTGATTGCAGCATTGTACAAGATGATATTGTACCCATTCATTGCCAAAGCCGGAGAGTATAAGTTAGTCGCTATATCCCAGGGCAAAGCGGCGGTACACTTGGAGTTTGAGCCAGTCCGTAAAGGGTTTCAATTTAAGGCTGGTCAATTTGCCTTTATCTCTCTTAAAGAACCAGGTTTGCACGAGCCGCATCCTTTTACCATAGCTAACGCACCTTCTGATACTGGACACATCCATTTTGTGATTCGAGCATTGGGTGATTATACAAAAAAGCTAAATGAACAAGCCAAAGTGGGTATGTTGGCTGATATTTATGCGCCTCATGGTAATTTTAAACGTATATCAAATGCAGAGCGTGAAATCTGGATTGGTGCCGGAGTAGGAATCTCTCCCTTTATTTCTTGGCAAGAGGATAAAACTATCGGTCATTTTGAACGTGCCACTCTGATATATTGCTTCGATCCTGCGCGTGTTTTTCCAAGTGTTGAGCGTATGCAGGAGATGACAGAACAGTCTGGAGTAGATTTCGTAGCCAACCCAAGTGGCAGTAATGCCATGGCTGAAACCATTCGGCAAGTCGCCAGTGAAGTTAATCCAAAGCAGATTCAGATTAGTTTTTGCGGTCCAAAAGGGCTTTTAGGAAAAGTACAAGAGTTAATGAAAGAAAATGGTATTCCTGCCAAAAATATTCATTATGAGTTTTTTGATTTTCGCTAGAACACGTACAATTTGCCGTGCTTAACACAAACCCAATAAGACAAATGGCACGCTGGCTCAAGTCATAAAGTCATCGGTGCTAGTGCTAAGTAGGCGAACGACAATGGTATACAGATTAATTTAAGTCATCGAACGTTGATCAGGAGCCTGGTGGTTTAAAGGCCGTCTTATACTTAATGGTCTACAGTGACTTAACATGAAATGGATATACCGCCATTTCATGTTAAAAAGGACACTACTGTGTACACGGAGCTACTATAAATAACTAGGAGTGATGATAACAATAGCGTACAACCGAATATTCAAGTCCTCACTAGGGAACCGAATCAGTGAAAGTACCTAATTGGTTCCTTATGGGTATACCCTAAATAGAACCATCTAATATTTTATGCATAGCTTAAGTATTATGACGTGTGATTATAGGTGTTAATAATAAATGTAGTTATCAACTTATCAAAGTATTAGACTCAATGTTTCTGCCTTCATAAATGGTTGCTTTTTTGAATAAGAAGCTGGCAAATGTACAAGTTGTTGTCAGTGACAGCAGCATTGATACCAGCGTATGGCTAAAAAAGTGATCGCCAAAACTCATTTTATACAGCCCCATCGTCCAGCCTAAAACAGTCACTACTGTAAATATCCTATAGCGATATTTGTGTAGACTAGGTAAAAAAGCCAGGCCATATAAAGAGAACCCTGCACTGGCATGGGCGGCTGGGAAGCATTTGGAATCGGTTTTAGCGGTTATGTTTTGCCAAATATTCAGATAAGGTAAGTCCCCACCAAACAGCGTTAAATGATTGGGGCAACTGACATGAGTGACACTCTTTAATAGGGCAACAGTAGAAGGTACGACGATAAGAATAATCAGTAGGTAGCTTATTTCACGTACTGAAAAGGGAACCATAAATTGATTGATACTTCTATTCTTGATGATAGAAACATTATTCGAAGGCTGTCTGTATTTAATAATTAACACAGTGATTAAGTAGAGGGCTAGCAAAATCAATAATGCTTTAGGAGCATCATAAAAGATGAAAGCATAAGGCTGTGCGCCCTTTTGTATAAGCCATTGCCCATTAGTATAAAAAAGCTCGCTGATGTGAATATCAAACTGGCTATGTTCAAAGATTAACGCTGTAATGATCGTTAAGCAAAGCAGCTTAAGCCACATCCAATCAGATGAGTTATTTTCCAATGCCATTGAAATACCTTTCAATATATTAATTTGCAAAACCTCAAGTGCTATTCGCTATAAGACGTTAAATAATGCCATCAGCCATAAAACAAACAATAGCAATAACGCCAAAAACTGGGCAGCAGAACCGACATCTTTAGCTATTTTAGCGAGCGGATGTTGTTCTGTAGAAGTATGGTCAACGCAGGCTTCGATACCTGTATTGAATAGCTCGACGATAAGCGATAGAAACGAAACTATTAACAGCAGCATTTTTATATAGATAGCAAAAGGCATAAATATTAAAACGATAAGTAGTAAAAAGTTAAGCCAAATAACTTGCCTAAAGGCCGCTTCATATTTATAAGCCGCTTTAAAACCATCTATCGAGTAGCCCGTCGCTTTTAAAATACGAGACAGCCCCTTTTTACCTTTAACTTCACTCGCAAAGCTATCAGCTACCAGTAGAGAGCCAGTTGTTTCTTTAAGTTTATAATCAAAATCTGCGGCTTCATTATCGAGAATAGTAGGTTTGCGAGTACTCATGTTGATTGCTTAATAGTCATTAAAGTTAGAGGGTATGGCAAGCTTTGGGAATAAAATAAAAAGTGCAATCACCGATATAATTCTTGTTGTAATGATCCCAGTGTAGGAGGGCACTGGTTAGCACTTAGGTATCATTATAAGATTGGTATCGTTAAGAAAGCGTTAAGATAAAACCCTGAAATTAAATTTATACCGTTGCTTAAGTAGGGCAATTGCGGGTTTTAGAGAGACCATCCCAGATTCTGTGTAACTGCCCTTTAGATTAAATGTCTGCTGATACGATCATCAAACATAATCATAAAGCGATTAAGAGCAGACGTCCAGTTACGGATAGGCATCGACCACTTTTTGGATGCCTGCTGTGTTGCTAGATATACCACTTTAAACGCTGCCTGATCAGACGGGAACACCTTACGCTTATTCACTGCTGTCCGAATCACACTGTTTAGCGACTCAATAGCATTGGTGGTATATATGACTTTTCTAATGTCTTTAGGGTAGCCAAAGAACACTGTTAAGCCCTCCCAGTTATTACGCCAAGACTTGACCACATGCGGGTATTTATCACCCCATGTTGCGTCGAAGGATTCAAGATTGGCCTCTGCCAAATCCAGCGTATCAGCACCATAGATGGCCTTTAGATCAGCCGCTACGGCCTTCTTATCCGTCCACGGCACAAACTTCATCGAATAGCGCACCATATGCACGATACACAGCTGAACCTGAGCGTTGGGGTAAACGGTGTTGATAGCATCAGGGAAGCCCTTTAGACCGTCGACACAGGCAATGAGAATGTCCTGTACCCCACGGTTCTGTAGCTCAGTGAGAACACCCAGCCAGAACTTAGCGCCCTCATTCTCTGATAGCCACATGCCAAGCAGCTCTTTTTTACCATCAAGTCCCACGCCTAGAGCTAAGTAAATCGCTTTGTTGATAATCTGCTTATCTTGACGTACTTTAACGACAATACAGTCCAAATAGACGATAGGATAAACACTGCTCAGCGGTCTGTTCTGCCATGCAGTGATGTCCTCTAAGATGTTGTCAGTGACTCTTGAGACAAGAGAGCTTGATATATCAACGTCGTAGATGTCTTTGATGGTATCAACGATCTCAGTGGTGGTCTGACCTTTGGCATAAAATGAGATGATTTTATCATCAAGGCCTGAGATACGACTTTGATGCTTACGCACTAAGGCAGGTTCAAAGTCACCATCACGGTCTCTTGGGGTGGAGATCTCAAGATCGCCTGTGTCACTGCGGACTGTCTTTTTAGTGTGCCCATTGCGCTTGTTAGGCTTATCCGCCTTTTCATGTTTGGGGTAGCCGAGATGGTCTTCCATCTCAGCTTCAAGGGCAGTATCGATAAAGGATTGCATGAGCTGCTTTTGGAAGTCTTTGATATCATCAAAGCTGTTCATGCTACCAGCCATTTGCTCGGCCAGTTTTTTAATGTCAGATTGAGTAGTCATTGCTTATTCTCCTGTTAGTGGATTATAAGCAGTTACACAGTTTTTAGGAAACTCCCGTTTTAGACTTTTGATATAGCGTCTTTACTAAGCTTAATACCTAAATACTGGACAAACCAAAAAGCAGTAACTAACACCTGTGCTATTGAGGTGTCGGCTACTGCTTTGACTAAAGCTATATAATTGGGCTTATCGTTCGATAGCCTTAACGATAATAAATACTAAAGCTGCTGCCCCCAGTTTTATTGGCTTGATGGGTTAATTCCCAATCCATATGCGTCATAATACGCTGCACGATACTAAGTCCTAAGCCCGACCCTTCAACCTTATTACTAAATGCCTTATCTGTGCTCGAATTGTCATCCGTTTTGCCATCCGTTTTGCCATCCGTATTGCTATGCTCTAAACGCTCAAAGCGCTCATACAGCAGCGGCATCATACTCTCAGGAATACCAAGACCCGTATCAGTAACGACTATTTTGTCACTATCGATAGTTATGATGACTTCGCCATCATCTGTGTATTGAAAGGCATTTTTAATGAGGTTACCTAGCGCCATTTTTAGCAGTTCAGGACGCACGTTTGTAAAATACACTTGTTCAGCGATTATTGTACAAGTGACTGACTTATATTTGAGTAGATAGTTTAAGCGCTGCGCCTCATTTATAGCAATACTATTAATAGAGGTTTGCGGGGCATCCAGTTTTTCAGGGGCACGAGAGAGTAGTAATAAGGCGCTGATAATCTCAGTGGTCTCCTTTGCAGTCGTGTTGATACGGTTAGTAAATTCGCTTAAATAGCTGTCGTGCGCTAATTGGGAGGCTAATACCTCGGATGCGCCCATTATTATGGTTAAAGGGGTACGCAATTCATGGCTGACATCGCCTGTGAATAATTGCTCACGCTTTAGATACTGCTCAAGGTTATTATTTTTCTCATCAATCGCTTGTGCTAACACCCCAACTTCTGAGGGTAGGTGGGTTAATTCGGTTAAATTTTGATGATCGGTCTCTACCGCTTTTTTTAGATCTAATAAAGGCTTGATGATTTGCTTAGAGGATAAATAAGAGAATAGCGCAGCGATTAGTAAGCTCAAAAGGACCGCAATTTTTAGTGCATCAGCAAATATATCTTCTAGATTCTCAAAGATTGCTAAAACAGGATAATTCTCCATCGCCATTTCAGACCCTTCTAAGTAGGTCAAAATATAGTTTTGCTCATTTTGTGGATAAGCAAAAAAATGCAGATTAGTTTCAGTTTTACCCGCTTTATTATTTACGGTTACTCGCATTTCTTGAACGGTTCCGTTGGCTATTGTTTTTAAATTCTCAGGCGCACTATCATAACGATAAATTTTAATACCCGGATTTGCTGTATAAACAGCCTGTTCACCATATTTTTCTTGACTGATTTGTAGCTGCTGTAAAAGTCGCCCTTTCACTAAGTCCTGTTCAATTCGCATCTCAGCATACATAAAAATGCTGACGAAAGCCGTGCAAAGCAATAAAGCGAATACAAAATAGGAGATTCGAAACTTATTGGCGATTGAGTCTATAGTGAACATGGCAGACGCTTATTTAGTGTAAGGCAATAGATAGCGTAAGAAAAAATATAGATATGACTGCTTATAATAGACTCTAATCTGTAAATCGTATTGTGAAATTTTAGACTTTATCAGGGTTGATAATCTGATAGCCAACGCCCGCTATGGTCATGATCATCGGCTCAATAAACGGTTTATCAACTTGAGCGCGCACACTATGCATATGCGTACGTAAAGCATCGCTGTGAGGTATATCTTCACCCCATAATTTTTCCTCAAGCTCATTCTTATTGACGACTCGAGGTGCGGCGCTCATCAGGGTATTCAGTATTTTAAACCCTGTTGGCGTGAGCTTGAGTGATTTACCCTCACGAGTAACCGTGTGCTCATCGGTATTTAAAGACAGTTTGCCAACGGTAATATTATGTTGAAAATGATCGTCTTGATGCCGACGAATCAAAGCTTTAATACGGGATTCTAATTCGACGAGCGAAAAAGGCTTGACCAAATAATCATCAGCGCCACTATCAAAACCTGTGACTTTATCCAGAATCGTATCACGTGCCGTCAGCATGAGCACAGGTGTTTTATTATGCAATTCCTCTCGAAGCGCCTTGCACAATTTGGTGCCATCCATGCCAGGCAACATCACATCTAGTAAGATAACGTCATAACGATTATTTGAAGCTAGCGTTAAGCCACTAATGCCATTATGAGCATTGTCTAACTCAAAGCCTTTAGTCTCAAAAAAAGCGTAAATGTTGGCGACGATATCGGGATTGTCTTCAATAATAAGTATTTTATACATAATGGCTACTACTCTATAAAAAGCGTGAGGCGGATAAAAAATAATTTAATGGGTATACTGGAAAAAAGTAGGTTTTGATAGCATCTCGTCGGTGGTAATACCGAAAAATTGAAGTAAAGTTGGGGTAATAAAATCGTGTGATACTGGCTTATCAAGCATAAGGCTGTTTTTATCAATACTATTATTAGTAGGCGACCAAATAATGACAGGCACCTGCTTTTGCGCAGCGGGTGCTATAGAGTAAGGCAGGCCGTGCAAGTAGATATTATTCTCACCTAAACTCTCACCATGATCGCTAATATATACCATTACCACATCATAATCGGGCTCGTAAGTTTTTAGCGTATCAATCACGTTATTCAAGAAGTAATCGGTATAACGAATCGCATTGTCATAGCCGTTAATAACTGATTGGTCATCGCACTTGGATAGCTCATTGGTCATACAGACGGGTTTATATTCTTCAAAAGCCTTAGGATAACGCTTGTAGTAAGCGGGACCATGATTGCCCATTTGATGTAATAAAATCAGTGTATCTTTAGCAGAAGCGCCTGTTTTTACAAGCTTATCAAAACCATCAAGCATACCGATATCGCGACATTCATCATCGCAATTTGGATTGATATCGCTCGTTTTGTAGTCTTCAAAAGTCACTCGATCCGCCACGCCTTTAGAGCTTGAATTATTATCGCGCCAAATAACGTTTACGCCTTGTTTATTGAGCGTATCTAGCACGTTTTCATTATAGTCTGCTTCATCCGGATTATAGTCTGAACGATTAGCATAACTGAACATACAAGGCACTGAGTAAGCTGTAGAAGTACCGCAAGAGGTGGCATTTTTGAAGCTATAAATATTAGATTGCTTGGCAAGTAGTGGCATCGTATCGCGCTTATAACCATTTAAGCTAATATGGTCAGCGCGCACTGTTTCACCAACGACAAATACCATGAGTTTTGGTTTTGCTGTACTACCATTAGCAGCGTTACGTTTGGCATCAGTTGCGTGCAGTATCATCGTATCAGGACGGCGTAGCTCATCAATATAATCAGTACCGAGTTTGATGACTGAATAAATAGGAGTAATAGGATTGGTATAACTACGCACCATTTTATGCTGACGAAAAAAGGTGGCGTATTGATCACCAAAGGGCAATAAGCAAACGCCTACTAAGGCAATAGCCGCTATCAAAGTAGCTGTCTTTTGTAGTATCGAGCGTCGTAAGGAAGTAGGTTTTATTTTTAATTTGCTAATAATAACAGCAGGTACAACACCTAATATTAGCAGCCGAATAAAAAAGCTTAGCGACATCAGTTCCATCGCTTCTGCTTGATCAGTCTGTAAGCTATTAATTAGCATATTAGTATCAAATATGGTGCCGTAAGCATCGGTAAAATACCCGCACACAGCTGCTATCAGCACTAAAGCAATCAGCACTGGTTTGGCAATGGGTCGATAGCATAGCAACTGAACGATTAGCCACATCAAGCTAAATAATAAGCCTGAGAGAGACACTATAAAGCCAATGTTTGTGCTAAGTGGATAAACACTTAACACTTGCGTAAAAAAGCCAATATTGGCAGTAGCTATTAAATAAAGCACGACAATGATAATCAGAAAGCTAAGATTAATCTTGCGATCAAAAATTTTGCTTGCAAAGCTTTTTTTCGTATTAGCTTGATTACTAATAGTGCTAAGTGCTTGAGAGGGTAACATAAACGGGATTCTCAACAGGATCGTAAGGAATATGATTCCTTACGATAGCAAGTAGCCTGTTAAGAAGACGTTAAGGGGATTGAATAGGAGTTTGTGTTTTAGTGCTACTATTGAAATTTTTCAGGTATGTAGGATCAAAACCCCATTATTAACCACATCACCTAAGAAGAGTGAGTTTGAAAAACGTTATTATGATCTTTTAACCCTGTCAGGCAGCGATGCCTGACTCAAGTAAATCAACCTTCGATATAGTCGGGGCGTTTTACTGCCATGTACACTGACCTGCTATAAATAATGTAGGCTATTGTTATCACTAGCCTACACCCTAAGATTCAAGTCCTCACTAGGGTACCGAACCAGTAGAAGCATTTGACTGGTTCGCTAGGGTATACTCAATAAAATTCAGAGGAGCAATAGACACTTTAAGAACAACATGCGTTCCTGCGTCATTTAGTGTGATAGCGTACAAACGGTACTTAAATATCGGATACGCATGGAGAGCTCACAAGATTTTATAGGTCATTGGACAGAATATAGCCGCGGTAAAATTCCTACCAAGCTGTGATCATATTCCTACCGACTGAGGACTTTTCCAAACTCTGTACAACTAGAGTTATCCCCGCAAGTCTCTGTTTCAATTGTAAATATTATTCTTATGCTGTAGAAAAAAGCGACTTTATCAAATTAAAATGTAGTGCTCGCAATGCTTGTACATTATGTAAATTAGCAAAACATGCATCTACGTATACTCAATAAAATTCAGAGGAGCAATAGACACTTTAAGAACAGCATGCGTTCCTGCGTCATTTAGTATTTTTAACTTTTTACGCCTGTAGGCTCCAACTGTAAATCCTCGATCTTAGGTTGTTATTAGTAAGGCAGAGGCATACCCTAAAAAACTTCCGCCAGTTGTCTGATTAAAATCTCCCAAGTTTAAGTGTACGGGATTGACAGCAGGGATCATTTGAGTTAAAAGAATATGGTTTTTCTAACTGGGGGTATTTAACAGCAATAGCGGTTATCGGTATTGTTTTCTCCTTTATCTTATTATCTAACCCTGTACTTGGTGGCATGACAGTTGTTATATGGACTGGCTTAGCCCTGATAACCAGTGGATTTTACAGTATATACCTTGCTTTTAAACTAAAAAAACTAAAAGACTTACCAAATAAGATTTCTAATGAACTAAGAAGTAGATTCAATTTAGTCTCTCAAGAAATTAATAACGTATTAAACAGTAAACAATAACTGCATTCTTATTTGGTCACTGACCTACAAATATTTAAATTAATAGTGGCTTCATTTTAAAACAACACTGAGTCCTAAGACTCTTTAACCTACTAAGGGGATCATAATGAAAAAGACTAATGAAAAACAAAAAACCATCAACAGCTTTCCACATCAGCCAGATGCCAGTAAAGCCTATCCACACCATTACCCACAAAACACCTTGCCGTTCGCTGACAAAATAGGCAACTATCAACGCAATATCGGTAGACCAACCGACGCTTATAAAGACAGTAAAGTCTATATCATCGGTAGCGGCATCGCCGGCTTATCTAGTGCTTACTACTTCATTCGTGATGGAAAAGTACCGGCAGAAAATATCACCTTTTTAGAGCAACTAGAGGTGTCAGGCGGCTCCATGGATGGCTCAGGTAATGCTGAGAATGGCTACACCATACGTGGTGGCCGTGAGATGGAATTTACCTACGAGAACTTTTGGGATGTCTTCCAAGATATTCCTGCAGTAGAGATGCCAGAGCCATACAGCGTACTAGATGAATATAGACTGATTAACGATGATGATCCTAACTATTCAATCGCTCGTTTGGTACATCAGCAAGGTAAAATCAAAGAAACGAATGGTGTTACTCTAAAAAAATCTGACCAATTAGCATTGATACGTCTACTACTAAAACGCAAAGAAGAATTAGATGATGTGCGAGTCAATGATTACTTTAGCGACAGCTTCTTTGAAAGTAACTTCTGGATACTTTGGAGCACCATGTTTGCCTTTGAAAAATGGCACAGCTTGCTTGAGTTAAAACTATATATGCACCGCTTTTTGCATGACTTAGATGGTCTGCATAATATGTCGATGCTAGTATTTCCAAAATACAATCAATATGATGGGTTTATCGTACCGCTACGTAACTATCTCATCGAAAAAGGGGTTAAATTCCAATACGATACTTCGGTGACGGATTTAGATATTGAGTTTAATCAAGCTGATGACCATGAATCTGTTAAGGGTTCAGCTAATGAGCCAACCAAAACGGTCAAAGCCATCATTGCAGAAGTAGGTGGTAAGCCTACCCGTATTACTATTACAGAGAATGATTATGTAGTAGCAACCACAGGCACAATGACTGATGATACACGATATGGTGATAACGATTCTGCGCCAAACCTAGATGCTATGTTAGACAATCAAGGGCAATCAAAAGGTTGGACGCTTTGGAACAATCTTGCTCATAAGTCCAGCGTCTTTGGTCATCCTGGAAAATTCAATGGTAATGTGAATGAGTCTGCATGGATGTCAGCCACACTGACTTGTAAGCCTTCTGCATTGGTAGATAAGGTTAAAGAGCTGTCTGTTAATGATCCATACTCAGGTAAAACAGCGACAGGTGGTATCGTCACCTTTACCGATTCTAACTGGGTAATGAGCTTTACTTGTAACCGTCAGCCGCATTTCCCTGATCAACCAAAGGACACCTTAGTACTTTGGGTGTATAGTTTGCTGATGGATAAAGATGGCAATTATATTAAGAAACCAATGCCAGAATGTACAGGTAATGAGATTTTAGCAGAGCTCTGCCACCACCTTGGTATTATCAATGAGTTAGACGGCGTGGTTGACAATACCATTGTTAGATCTACTTATATGCCATATATCACCTCACAGTTTATGGTACGTGCGCAAGGCGACCGCCCTGAAATTGTACCGCAAGGTTGTACTAATCTAGGCTTAGTAGGACAATTTGTCGAAACTAGAAATGATGTGGTATTCACCGTCGAAAGCTCTGTTCGTACGGCTAGAGTCGCGGTATATAGCCTACTGAATATCAAAAAACAGGTGCCTGATATAGATCCATCGCAATATGACATTCGTCACCTATTACGAGCGGCAAATACGCTAAATGATGGCAAAGGATTTATTGGAGAAGGCTTATTACGTAAGCTATTAAAAGATACCTATTATGAGCATATCTTGCCACCTACCCATCTAGATAGTCAGGAAGAAACGAAGCGTAATGACTCTATTTTCTCAGAGTATTGGGAGTCTATTAAAGGTATTTGGCATAAATAAGCTCCTTTAGACTGCAACGCTTGTGGTGGCTTAAACGCTCAGTCACCATAAGATAGTGAAGGTGGTAGATGAAACTCTAGTAGTGATCTGTAGCTTGTAGCTGGCTATTTTAAAAGCTAAGGCAGTTACAGTTACTATGATGATTTCTCTATCACCTTTTTTTGTGCTTTTGTAATACATGGATCATGTGAGCTACACAAGACAGTCCTGTAGAAACCAAAATGGGAGATCTTAATAAGAAAAATTAATGATAATAACCCCTGCTATTGATTTAGTCGCCATTAAATTCACACCTAATGCTAGGAGTTCGATGTCTGTATAACGCACTGAACATGTTCCAATAATGGTGTTAAATCACTACCTTTTCACCATCTAAAATGGGCAGTATAGAACTCTCCAAACCGACCATTGTTCCTAGAAGAATAATTATGGCAAATACTAGCAGCTCGATGTCTACTATATAGCGCACCGATCACAGATAGAATATATAGGGCAAGTACACAACGAAGTACACTCAGACTATTTTAGCGAGTTGAAACGTTGCTACCATTAGCCCACAACCAAAGCTTCGAATCCTCACTAGGGAACCGAACCAGTGAATGAGCCTGATTGGTTCACAATAGGCATACCCTTATTGAGCTGTTTCCTACTAAAGTTTATTTACCTGCCCTAAGAACAATATAGCATCGGTTTTATTGTCTTTAATCATAAATATAAACGGATGATTAGCCTCAAACTCAGCGTTGTATGAAGCAGACGTCACATCTATAACAATGGCTGTAGCCGCAGCCGCTACCGTACCTTTCTCATCAACCTCAACCACCGCTTTATGAATAACAGAGTCCACTACTAACGGCAATCTTTCATTGAATAAGCTGAAATCAGCACGGCTGTCAAATGCTATCGGCATACCCATCTTGGTCAGTAGCGACTCCATCTGATAATTTTCTTCTAATTTAAATTTCGGTAAATATAAGGAAATTTCTTTTTTCTCTAACGTTTCAGTCCATCGGCTAACTTGAGTAGTATTTAAATTCTTAACTAGATTTTGCATAGCAACAGCATCTTTTGATTTTGGTAAGACTACTAGCATCGATAACTCATCGCCCTTGTAGGGTAATTGCAGGACTTGTACTTGCTCATCTTCTACATAACCGAAAGTATCTGTCTCATACATCATATTGATATCAGTCGTTGTGCCATCAAGATTATAAAAAGGTTGAACCCAATTTCTGACTGAAAGCGGCTTTTTCCAATCACCTTTAAAATAGACCGCATTGGTCAATACCGTAGCAGTGCTAGGATCAATACTACCACTTGGTAGCAGCTCAAGAATCATTTGCTTGGTATGTTTGGCAATAGTCTTATTGATAGTCTGACGTGATGGCTCGGGACTGTTCTTGAAATCAAGATTGGTGACTTGACCGCCATAATAACGTTTTACGGTATCCAAATAAGTTTGATTGGGACTCAAGCCTTGACGCATCCACAAGTCATTAACCGTGCTTAACTCATGATTTGGATTGGGTTTATTAAATTGATTGTATAGCGCTGCGCTATTGGGGTTAAGGATAGCTGATGTCGGATAATGAAAGGTCTTTTGAATTTGTTGCTTCGTTTCCCCTTCTGCTGCGGTATAGAGCATTGCCATTGCAGTAGACAAGCTATAGGGTGAGAAAAAGACATTTTTATCTAATTGTTTTGGCTGCTTATTTATTTGCTGATATAGCTCAATAGCAAACTGGTTATTGGCACTAACCACTTGAGAGATACCATCTGCTGTCGCAGCAGAGTCGTCAGCAGCGACATAATCCTTATCAGTCTTTGGGGGCGAAGCGTTCTCAGTCTTGCTTGCTATAGGTTTATTATTCACTACCTGCATCGGCTGGCTATTAATAAGACTGCTATTACAACCGCTCATGGCGATTAAGCTGCCCAAAGCAAACATACCCATAATGAGCTTACTTGTAGACTTTTCATAAACGTATTGATTATTACCTTTCACGATTTTGTATCCTTTCAAAACTCGAATGATATTCTAAGTATATATAAAGGTTTGGCTGAATCCAGTAAACATATGCTAATACTAATTGGAGCATATCTATGAGCACAATATTTAACTACAAAGAAAATAGCGAAATGGATTTGGTATCTATTAAAAACCTGAGCTATCGTTAAAGCTTCATATAAGCTATACCGACTCTTAGTCCTAATTAAAGGTCTTGTTCAACTCTAAGTGTGGGTATGTAATATAACGTAGGTACATATTTTTTGAGCGTAATAAATATTAGATGGATACTATGAAAAAACTTACACTTGTTCTACCCTTACTAGTAATGATTAGCATCTCAACACATGCAAATTCTAATAACGAAAGTTTTAAAATAGCAACAGTTAAGACGATGTATGACGATGCTATCAGAGCAGCACTTTATAAAGATTCTAGAGCTGATGATCTAGATACCGTATTCGCATATTCAGACAGAGAGCTACAAAACGCGATTGCATTGATCCAATCTGATGCACTCAGTAGATATGAAGGATATGAATACGAAATTTCAAACTGTAGTGATATGCGTTACATACCTAAACTAACTGTAGGTAATGCTTACTCTATCGAAGATGTATCAGAAGTAAGCTATCAACTTCTTAATAATGGTAAAGTAAGAGCAAGTCTTATGGTTCAAGGAAACGAAAATATTAATTCAGCTGATTTCGTGGATTATAAAGATTTTGAGTTAACTTGCCAGAATGCAATATGTAAGATTACAGATGTTTATGACTCTTTTGGTAACTCAGCTAAGTTTTCTGCCAATCAAGCTTGTAGATAATGTGACTTTTTACTCTTTCAAAGCTTACTAGGAGTCCTCAAAAAGCATAAAGCATGTTTACGAGGTAGTGTTCAAAATTCTGTGTCATTCCCCTAAACTATGTAAAAAAGCCGCTAATTTTGAACTGACCCCCATAAGTTGGACACAACTTATGGGGTATTTTTATGCGTTACGATCTGGACTTTAAGCTCAAAGTCATATCATACTATCGGCAAGGACATACCGGAGTCGCAACAGCAAAGAAGTTTGGACTTGATAAAAAGATAATCTCTAGATGGATTAATCAATACAAAAGCGGCGGTATAGAGGCTATCAAGCCAAAGGCGAGTAAAACTAAATACAGTAGCGAGTTTAAACTTAACGTACTCACAGTCATGCTAGAACAAGGGTTAAGCCAGTCTGAGGTCGCTTTAACGTTTAACATCAGCTCACCTGCGCTCATCAGCCACTGGCACAAAGCGTATCGACTTCATGGTATGTCTGGACTCACTCCCAAACCTAAAGGTAGAGGCGCCATGACCAAGCCAGTTATCACAAACAAACCAGATGATGAAAAGACGCCTACAGAGCTTAAGCGTGAACTGCAATATCTGCGTGCGGAGAATGCCTACTTAAAAAAGCTCGATGCCTTGCTCAAAGCGGAGGAACAAGCAGACAGAAAGCAAGGCTCATCGAAGCGCTAAGAGATGACTGCTGTTTATCTGACTTACTCAAAGTCTCAGGTATGCCTAAAAGCGTTTTTTATTATCATAGAGCAAAGCTTGAGAGTGACGACAAATACGCTGAGTTGAAGCCACGTATTGCTAAGCTGTATCATCAGCATAAAGGTAGATATGGCTATCGTAGAATAACGGCCGCATTAAAGCCGGTAGGGGTTCATCACAATCATAAGCTCATTGCTAAGCTTATGCGTCAAATGACGCTTAGCGCAAAGATAAGACGCAAGAAGTACCGTTCCTATAAAGGAGTGCAAGGCAAGATCGCGAAGAATCACTTAAAGCGTCAGTTTCATGCAGATGGGCCACATAAGCGCTGGCTGACGGATATTACTGAGTTTAAGGTAGGCGATAATAAGCTGTATTTATCGCCCATACTTGATTGTTATAACAATGAGATTATCAGTTATACGCTCTCAAGAAGGCCGACTTATGATTTGGTGAGTCAAATGCTAGATTGTGCATTAACAAGAACTAAAGCGTGTCGGGATAAGAGGTTAATGCTGCACTCGGATCAAGGATGGCATTATCAAATGGCGCAGTTTGGCACGACGCTTAAGTACCATGGTATTAAGCAAAGCATGAGTAGAAAAGGCAACTGCTTGGATAATGCGCTCATGGAGGGGTTCTTCGGTACATTAAAGTGTGAGACCATTTACCTTGAGAAGCCTCAAAACATTGAGCAGTTAGAGCAACAAATCCATGAGTACATTCATTATTACAACCATGAGCGTATTCAATTGAAACTAAAAGGACTGAGCCCTGTGCAATACAGAACTCAGTCCTTGGGTTAAACTAAACCGTCCAAGTTTTGGGGGTCAGTTCAATTTTAGCGGCTTTTTTTGTGGGTATTTGGCTGTGGATAAGCCTATTGATAAGGGAAGTTATCCGTGATCATATTCCTACCAAGGTGTGATCATATTCCTACCGACTGAGGACTTTCCCAAACTCTGTACAACTAGAATTATCCCCGCAAGTCTCTGTTTCAATTGTAAATATTATTCTTATGCTGTAGAAAAAAGCGACTTTATCAAATTAAAATGTAGTGCTCGCAATGCTTGTACATTATGTAAATTAGCAAAACATGCATCTACGTATACTCAATAAAATTCAGAGGAGCAATAGACACTTTAAGAACAGCATGCGTTCCTGCGTCATTTAGTATTTTTAACTTTTTACGCCTGTAGGCTCCAACTGTAAATCCTCGATCTTAGGTTGTTATTAGTAAGGCAGAGGCATAGCTTTTGAAACCATTTCTCTTTATATTGTCACTTAGACAGGCTGGGCATTTGATGTATAGTGTCATTTGCATTTCACTATTTATCAATTTCTCAGCCTGTTTTTTTTCAGCCTACTTTTTGAACCACCACCCGGATATAAATCTAGCTATGAATAAAACAACTTTTAAAATATCGAAGATGGATTGTCCTTCGGAGGAAAACCTAATCCGAATGAAATTAGAGGGCGACTCGGATATTCAACATCTTGAGTTCGACATTCCTAACCGTCAATTAACTGTGTTTCATCATGACAATATAGAAGGGATAGAGACTGCTATTCATGACCTAAAATTAGGAGACACCCTACTCTCGACCGAAACCATTGA